>Ga0335075_10010657_pt1 | contig 13945 bp, 10 predicted proteins | sample Lox_Sample_24_FD_206723 | JGI IMG/M metagenome (GOLD analysis project Ga0335075, IMG submission 206723) | Soil microbial communities from Loxahatchee National Wildlife Refuge, Florida, United States - Lox_Sample_2.4 | ecosystem: Environmental > Terrestrial > Soil > Wetlands | place: USA...
TCACGCTCAAGCCCGGCCCGCTCCCGTTCGGCGACGGCCGGACCGAGGCCCCGCACATCAACGTGTCGGTGTTCTCCCGGGGCATGCTCGACCGGTCGGTGACCAGGATCTACTTCCCCGACGAGAGCGCCGCGAACGCCGCCGACCCGGTGCTCGAGGTCGTCCCGGCGGACCGCCGGGCGACGCTGATCGCGGTCCCGGGCGGCGACGGCCTGCTCCGGTTCGACGTCTACATGCAGGGCGATCGGGAGACCGTCTTCTTCGACCTGTAGGGCGGCGTCGTCGGCGAAGGGGCTACCCGGGTCCGCCGCCGGTGGTCGTGAAGCCGGGGAAGTGGCCATTGAGAACCTGTCCGGCCAGGGCAAGCAACTCGGTCTCGGAGAACGGCTTCTCCACCAGGGCCTCGTTGGGGTCGAGCCTGCCCTGGGAGGCAAGGACCGGCCGGGCGTAACCGGACATGAACAGCACCTCGATACCAGGCTTGACCGCCCGCATCTTCTCCGCGACTTCCCGGCCGAGCATGTGCGGCATGACGACGTCGGTGACCAGCAGGTGGATCTCGCCTGGCCACTCGGTGGCGATCGCGAGGGCCTCGGGCCCGGTGGCGGCGGTGATCACCTGGTAGCCGTTGTGGGTAAAGATCCGCTTGGTCACCTCGCGCAGTGCCGCCTCGTCCTCGACGACCAGGACGGTTTCTCCCTTGGGCGTCCGGTGGTACGGGACGGGTTCGGCGGGGGGCATGGCCGCCTCCGCGGTGACCGGCAGGGTGATGGCGAACGTCGTGCCCGCTCCGGGCTCTGAGTAGATCCGGATGTCCCCGTCGGCCTGCATGAGAATCCCATAGACGGTGGCAAGCCCCAGTCCCGTCCCGCCACCGTCCCGCCTGGTCGTGAAGAACGGCTCGAATACGTGCTCGGCGATCTCGGCCGACATTCCGACGCCGGTGTCGCTGACCCGCAGCCGCACGTTGCGTCCCAGCCGCGCCTTCGATCCCCCGGCGACCATGTCCGCGTCCACGGTGACGTTGCCGGTGTCGATCGTCAGCGTGCCGCCGTCGGGCATCGCGTCGCGGGCGTTGACCGCGAGGTTCACCAGCACCTGCTCGAGCTGGCCCGGGTCGGCCAGCACCGGCCACAGGTCGCCGGCCGGGGTGATGACCAGCTCGACATGCTCGCCCAGGGTCATCCGCAGCATGTCCTCAACCGAGGCGATAACGCCGTCGAAGTCGAGGACCTGCGGCCGGACCACGTCGCGCCGCGCGAACAAGAGCAGCTGATGGGTGAGCACGGCTGCCCGCTGGGCCGCCTTCTTGACCTCCGCCAGGTCGGCGCTGGCCGCCGCCAGGTGCGGGCCCGGGTCCGGCCCGGCCGCCTCGGCGACATCCTCGGCGGCGAAGGACAGGTAGTTCAGGATCACGCCGAGGAGATTGTTGAAGTCGTGGGCGACCCCGCCGGCGAGTTGGCCGAGGCTCTCCAGGCGCTGCGCCTGCACCAGTGACTGATCCTTCCGCCCCCGTGCTTCCCTGGTGATACGGCGGTCCGCTTCGGCGCTCACCTCGGTCCGCTCCTGTGTCTCGCGGGCGTCGCGGCGGTCGGCGCCGGCGCTCACCTCGGTCCGCTCCTGCGTCTCGCGGGCGTCGCGGCGGTCGGCGCCGGCGCTCACCTCGGTCCGCTCCTGCGTCTCGCGGGCGTCGCGGCGGTCGGCGCCGGCGCTCACCTCGGTCCGCTCCTGCGCCTCGCGGGCGTCGCGGGCGTCGGTGCCCGCGCTGACCTCGGACTCGGCCTGCGCCTCGCGGGCACCGCGTCGCTCGGCGTCGGCGCTGACCTCGGACTGGGCCTGCGCCTCGCGGGCGTCGCGGGCGTCGGCGCCGGCGCTGACCTCGGATCGTTCCTGGGACTCGCGGGCGTCGCGGGCGTCGGTGCCCGCGGTGACCTCGGACTGGGCCTGCGCCTCGCGGGCGTCGCGTCGCTCGGCGCCCGCGTTCACCTCGGACTGAGCCTGTGCCTCGCGGGCGTCGCGTCGCTCGGCGCCCGCGTTCACCTCGGACTGGGCCTGTGCCTCGCGGGCGTCGCGGGCGTCGGCGTCGGCGCTGACCTCGGATCGTTCCTGGGACTCGCGGGCACCGCGCCCGTCGGCGTCGGCGCTGACCTCCCACTGGGCCCGTGCCTCGCGGACGTCGCGGGCGTCGGTGCCCGCGCTGACCTCGAACAGCTCCTGAGACTCGCGGGCATCGCGCCCGTCGGCTTCCCCTGTCATGTTGTCCCCTCTTCCGTAACTCGCGGCCACGGTGCGCCCGCCACCCTGCACCTGGCAGGAAGCGGCTGATACGTGCACCCCGAGTCGCGCCCCCAGTAACCAGCGTTATCACACGTCGTAACTGTGGGCTTATGTTGATTATACGCTCAGTAGTTACGCAGATGGGCCCGGCGCACGCGGGGGTGGGAACGCGTGTGCTGCCCGCGCCCGATCCGCACGCCTTGTTAGAGTCGGCCTACGGCCGGACATGTCGGACTTTCGTCACGACCACGCCGGTCATCCGGCCCACCGGCCGCAACCGCCGACGAAGGGAGCCTGATGCCCGAGGTGAAGCTGGTCGCGTCGCTTGACGGGCCGCCAGATGCCCCGGTGCTGATGCTCGGGAACCCCATCGGCACCAATCGCGACGTCTGGGCGCACCAGCTGCCGGTGTTGTCGCGCTATTTCAGGGTGTTGCGCTACGAGGCACGCGGCCACGGCAGGCTCGGCGCCCAGTCACCCGCCCCGCCCGGCCCGTACACCATCGCCGACCTCGGCGGCGACGTGCTCGCGCTGGCCGACGCCCACGGCATCGAGCGGTTCGCCTACGCAGGCGTCTCGCTCGGTGGGATGACCGGCATCTGGCTGGCGGCGACGGCGCCGGAGCGGATCACCTCCCTCGCGGTCTGCTGCGCCGCCCTGACCGCGCTGCCGAGCCCGCAGGCGTGGCACGACCGGGCTGCCCTGGTCCGCGCCGAGGGCATGGCGCCGCTGGCCCGCATGGTGGTGCCGCGCTGGTTCACGCCCGCGTTCATGGCCCGCCAGCCCGCCGCCGTGCAGACCGTGACCGACATGCTGACGGCCACCAGGCCCGAGGGCTACGCCGGCTGCGGCGAGGCCATCGCGGCGCTCGACCTGCGCCCGCTGCTCCCGTCGGTGCAGGCGCCGACGCTCGTCCTGTCCGGCGCGGAGGACGTCGCCGCGCCGCCCTCGATCGCCGCCGCCACCGCCCGGGCCATCCCCGGCGCCCGGCTGACCGTCATCCGGGGCGCCTCGCACTTCGCCCACTACGAGCGGCCAGGACCGGTCACCGACGCCCTGCTTACCCACTTCACAAGCGCACCGCTCTATGCGGGAGCGCCGGGAGCGCGTTCTAATAAGGAGTAGTAAGCGAAACCCGGCTGCTGCACCAGATCCTGGAGTGTGACATGAGCGGTAGCGGCATTGCCGTGCTCATCATTGTGGCCGTGGTCGTGATCTTCCTGATCTTCTACGCCCTCGCTCATCGCAGCCCGGTGCAGCTCACCCGGCAGCTGCGCAGCACCAGCTTCAGCAGGCGGCGTTCGGATCGGATCAAGGACGCCGCCGCGCGCGACGTGGCGGCGATCGCGGAGGACGACAAGTACTTCCGCCGTCGTCGCAACCGTCGCCGGGATGACGTCGACAGCGAACTGTGAGGGTCTGTGCCAGGCTTGAGGCATGCCCGAGAACCCTGGCCATCCCGCCCCGCCCGCTGTCGTACCCGAGGACTACGCCGCCGCCGCGCGGCGGATCGCCCCCTACGTGCGTCGAACCCCTCTGATCACCGTGCGCACCGACGGCCGCGAGGTCAGCCTCAAGCTTGAGCACCTGCAGGCGGCGGGCGTTTTCAAGATTCGCGGCGCGCTCAACGCGCTGCTGGCCGGGCGCGAGAGCGGGCGGCGGGACGCGTCCGTGGTCACCGCGTCCGGCGGCAACCACGGGCTCGGCGTCGCGACCGCCGCCCGCTGGCTGGGCATCCCGGCGACCGTCTACGTCCCGGACACGGTGCCGGACATCAAGGCGTCGCGGATCGCCGCGGCCGGCGCGGAGGTGGTGAAGACGGGGCGGGTGTACGCCGACGCCGAGCGCGCCGCCCGCGAGTTCGCGGCCGGCCAGGGCCGCTTTTACGTGCACGCCTACGATGACCCGGCCGTGGTCGCGGGCCAGGGCACCCTGGCGGGCGAGATCGCGGCCGACCTGCCCAGGTGCGACGTGGTAGCCGTCCCCGTCGGCGGCGGCGGCCTGCTGGCCGGCGTCAGCGGCGGGTTCGTCGCGATCGGGCATCCGGCCGTGGTCGTCGGCGTCGAGCCGGAGGGCTGCCCGACCCTGCACGCCGCGGTGGAGGCGGGCGAGCCGGTCGACGTCGGGGCCGACTCGGTGGCCGCGTCCGCCCTCGGCGCGAGCCGTATCGGCGGACTGGCGCTCGCCGCCTACCGGGACAACCCGGTCGGCCTCGCGCTCGTCAGCGACAAGGAGATCATCGCCGCCCGGGACCGACTGTGGGAGGAGTACCGGCTGGCGGTCGAGCCGGCCGCCGCCACCGTCTTCGCCGCCTGGCTGTCCGGCCAGGTGCCGGGCGCCCGCCCGTGCCTGGTCCTGTCCGGTGCCAACGCCACCTGGACGCCTGCCTAGCCGCCTCTAGGCCCTGGCGTCCCCGTCCGGCGCGCTGGCGGGGGCGCTGGCGTCGCAGGTGATCGGGGCGCCCGCCGCGGCCGTGGCCGGGCGGCTGTCGATGCCGTGCGCGTGCAGGATCGCGCCGACCTTCCGCGCGATCCAGGCGTCGCCCGCCGCGGTCGGGTGCAGGCGGCCGTCGGCGTGCTGGTATGTCCACTGCCCGGTGAGCGGGTCCATGATGATCACGTTCGGGTCGGCCGCCTTGGCCGCCGCCACGATCGCGGCGTCCGTCCGGTAGAACCTGGTCGGGATCGGCCGGGCCGGGCTGGCGAAGACGGTGACCAGCCCGATCCTCGCGTGCGGGGCCTCGGCCCTGATCAGCTCGATGGTCCGCAGGACCTGCCGCCGCTCGAGACCGGCCGGCACCTGGCCGTCGTCGTAGCCGGCCTGGACGATCACCAGCGAGGGGGACAGGCCGGGCAGATGCTCGGCGCTCAGCAGCCGCATCATCGGGCCGAGGCCGTCGGTCCCGGCCCGCATGTAGCCGGCCCCGGGAACCCCGTTGATGACGGCGTCCCAGCGCAGGTTCCTGGCGAGGTCGGCGGCCCACGAAAGTGCGGGGTTATCGGGTCCGACGCCGGCCGTGTAGGAAGCGCCGACGATGGCCATCACCGGAACGCGGCCGGAGACGCGCTCGATCCGCTGCTCGCAGACGGTGAACTGATCGCGGACCGCGACCATCCGGATCCGGACGGCCCGGGCCCGATCGCCCGCCTGCCTCGAATGGGCGGCCGGCCCGGCCGACGCGGGCACCGCCGCCACGCCCGCCCCGTGCGCGCAGGACGTGACCGCGATCGTCGCCGCGGCAATGCTGCAGCTGAGCAATCCCGCCCGCAGCCAGGAAGAACGGGCAAATCTCCGCTCAGTCACACTCCAGTGTCGGTGAGCTTTCCGTTCCGCGCAACTTTGGGCGGGTATACCGGGATCCGGTTTCGCCTCATGTCAGATGCCGTTGTGCAGCGGTTTGCACCGCGTTGGTGAGGGCGGTCAGCCGGGGGGAGTCGAGGCGCCAGCGCTGCCAGTACAGCGGCACGTCGATCACGTCCGGCGACAGCAGCGCGAGGTGGCCGGCCGCGAGGTCGGCGTCGGCCTGCGTCCGGGGGAGCATCCCCCAGCCGAGGCCGACCCGGACCGCCTGGTAGAAGTCGGCCGTGGCGGGAACCTGGTGGACGACCGGCGGCGGCCCGCCGATGCCGTGGCGGCGGAGCATCCGGTACTGCAGATCGTCCTTGGCGCCGAAGACGACGACCGGCATCGCGGCCCAGTCGGGGGAGTTGCCGCGTCGCCACCGGTCCGCGAGCCAGGACGCGGCGGCGGGCAGGTAGCGCAGCGCCCCGAGCGGCCGGGCGCTGCAGCCCTGGACCGGGGCCGGGTCGCCGGTGACCGCGGCCAGTACCTCCCCGCTGCGGAGCAGCTCGGCCGAGTGCGTCTCGTCCTCCACGTGCAACCGGAGCGCGATGCCGTCCCAGCGCGCGACCTCTGCCATCACCTCATGGAACCAGACGGTCAGCGAGTCGGCGTTGACGGCCACCGGCAGCTCGACCGCGCTGGCCTCGGTCAGCGCCTGGCTCGCCTCGTCGTACAGCAGCCGCGTCTGCCGCCCGAGCCGCACCAGCCATTCGCCGTGCGGGGTCGGCCGGCACGGCGCCCCCCGGCTGATCAGCACCTGGCCGGTCGCGCCCTCGAGCGCGCGGATGCGCTGGCTGACCGCGCTCGGGGTGATGTGCAGCCAACGGGCGGCCGCGTCGAAGCTTCCGTGATCGGCGATGGCCACCAGCGCCTCGAGCTGGCCGGGGTTAAGGTCCACCAGGCAAGTGAAGCATAGCTAAAGGATCATTAGAAGGTTTCGTTTGCCTTCACTTTCCGGGCCCCCTAGCGTCGGGATCATGCTCAACGCCTCCGTCACCGGGCTGCTCACCGGCCTGTCGCTCATCGTCGCGATCGGCGCGCAGAACGCCTTCGTGCTGCGCCAGGGGCTGCGCCGGGCCCGGGTCGGCGCGATCGTGACCGTGTGCATCCTGTCCGACATCGCGCTCACCATCGCCGGGGTGGCCGGGATCGGCGCGATCGTGCAGCACGCCGACTGGGCGCTGCAGGCCGTCCGCTGGTTCGGGGTCGCGTTCCTCGTCTGGTACGGGCTGTCCTCGGCCTGGCGGGCGCGACGCCCCGACGCGCTGGCGGCGTCACCCGACGGAACCGGCGGCGGTCAGCTCAGCCTCGCGTCGACGCTCCGCCGGATACTGGCGCTGACCTGGCTGAACCCGCACGTCTATATCGACACGATGGTGCTGCTCGGCTCGATCGCGAACTCCCGCGGCCCGGTGGACCGGTGGTGGTTCACGCTCGGGGCGCTGATCGCCAGTGCCCTGTGGTTCCTTGGCCTCGGGTTCGGCGCGCGCTTCGCCGCCCCGCTGCTCACCACCCGGCGCGCCTGGCAGGTCCTTGACCTGCTGATCGCCGCGACGGTGCTGGCGGTCGCGGCGAAGCTGGCCTTCTAGAAAAGGCCGGGAAGGAAACGAGCATGAAACCTGGGAACACGAGCCTGAAACTCAGGATGCGTAGCATGCGCAGGCATGACTGATTACCTGATCTCGGCCGTTCTCTTCGTCGCCATGGTCACGGTGCTGATCTACCTCTGGAAGCGCGAGCATTCCTAATCTGGGTATCGACTGTTTGTGACGACACCTGGCGAATCGGCCGTAACCGCCACCGCGGACGCGCAGCCGGCCTCCGAGGAGCATGGTCAGCGCCTGGTCGCGATCTACGCCGCGCTCATGCTCGCGCTGCTGCTGGCGTCGCTCGACCAGACGATCGTCTCCACCGCGCTGCCGACCATCGTCAACGACCTGGGCGGCCTCTCCCACCTGTCCTGGGTGGTTACCGCCTACATTCTCGCCTCCACCGCGACCACGCAGGTGTGGGGGAAGCTGGGCGACCAGTACGGGCGCAAGTACCTGTTCCTCACCGCGATCGTGATCTTCCTGATCGGCTCTGCGCTGTGCGGCCAGGCCCGGAGCATCGGCGAGCTGATCGCGTTCCGCGCCCTGCAGGGCGTCGGCGGCGGCGGGCTGATCGTGCTGACCCAGGCGATCATCGGCGACATCGTCCCGGCCCGGGAGCGCGGCAAGTACCAGGGCGCGTTCGGCGCCGTGTTCGGGGTCGCGAGCGTGGCCGGGCCGCTGCTTGGCGGGTTCTTCGTCGACAACCTGAGCTGGCGCTGGGTGTTCTACGTCAACCTGCCGATCGGCGCGGTCGCGCTGGTGGTGATCGCGATCGTGCTGCCGCGCAGCGCCAGCAGGCAGCACCACACGATCGACTACCTCGGCGCCGCCCTGCTGGCCGCGTTCGCCACCGCCGTGGTCCTTGCGACCTCCTGGGGCGGCACCACCTACGCCTGGTCGTCGCCGGTGATCATCGGGCTGTTCGCCGCCTCGGCGGTGCTGCTGTTCGCGTGGTACCTGTCGGCCCGGCGGGCGCCGGAGGCGGTGCTGCCGCTGCGGCTGTTCCGCAACCGCGTCTTCGTCATCGCCTCGGCCATCGGGCTGGCGGCCGGGTTCGCGATGTTCGGCGCGCTCTCCTACCTGCCGCTCTTCCTCCAGGTGGTGCACGGCGTCTCGCCCACGATCTCCGGCGTGTACCTGCTGCCGATGGTGCTCGGGCTGCTGCTCACGTCGATCGGCAGCGGGCAGCTGATTGCCAGGACCGGCCGTTACAAGGTGTTCCCGATCGTCGGCACGGCGCTGCTGGCGGTCGCGCTGTTCCTGCTCGCCACGCTGAGCCCGACCACCCCGACGCCGCTGATGAACTTCTACTTCTTCATCCTCGGGGCCGGCCTCGGCCTGATCCTGCAGGTGCTGGTGATCGCGGTCCAGAACACGGCGTCCTACGCCGACCTCGGCGCGGCGACGTCGGGGGTGACGTTCTTCCGCACGATCGGCGGCGCCTTCGGCGTCTCGGTGTTCGGCGCGATCTTCACCAACCAGCTCGCGGGCAAGCTGGCGGCGGCGCTGCACGGGCGGACGCTGCCGCCCGGCTTCAGCGCCGCCTCCGTCACCGCCAACGCCAGCGAGCTGAAGAAGCTCCCGGCCGACCTGCAGCAGCTCATCCTGCAGGCCTACAGCGACGCGCTGCACCCGGTCTTCCTCACCGCCGCGCCGATCGCGCTGGTCGCGTTCGTGCTGGCCTGGTTCCTGCGCGAAGTGCCGCTGCGCACGGCGACGGGGGAGCAGTCGCACGCCACGTCCGGCGCCGCCGACCTCGGCGAGGCGATCGGTGCGGCGCCCACCCAGCGGACCTCGGCCGAGGAGGTCGAGCGGGTCATGTCCCGGCTGAGCGCGGTCGAGCTGCGCCGCTTCGGCTACGCCAAGCTGGCCCGCGCGGCCGGCCTCGACCTGTCCGGCGGGGCCAGCTGGCTGCTGACCAAGCTGGCCCGGCAGGGAGCGACGCCCGGCCCCGAACTGGCGCGGCAGGCGGGCGTGACGATGGAGGAGGGCCACCCGGCGGCGCAGCTGCTGGTCGATCGCGGCCTCATCACCAGGAGCCCGGTCGGCGTGCTGGCGATCACCGAGGCCGGCCGGCTGACGGCCGACAGGCTCTGCGACGCCCAGCGCCAGTGGATGGAGAACCAGCTCGGCGGCTGGTCGGCCGAGCAGCACGCGGAGCTCGACCAGGTCCTGGCCAAGTTCTCGCACGCCCTGCTCGGCGACGACGCCGACCGCCGCCTCATCGATCGCTAGCATTTTGCATGCAACCTCACCGCCACCGACGGTTGTCTGTGCGGGCGGAGGTGGGCCGTGAGCGCCGAGTCGGACGAGCAGTTCCGTGAGTTCATGCGCGGGCGGTGGCCCGCGATGGTGCGGCTGGCCTACGGGCTGACCGGGGACCTGGGGCACGCGGAGGACGTCGCGCAGGGGGCCTTCGCCCGGGCCTACGCGTCCTGGTCGCGGGTGGCTCGGTCGGGCGACCCCGACGCCTACGTCCGGCGGATCGTGATCAACGAGAACAACAGCCGGTTCCGCAGGCGCCGGGTGGCGGAGAGCCTGGTCGACGCGGTGCCGGAACGATCCGGGCCGCGGGGGGCCGACGCCGCCGACTCCCTCGGCGACAGCGAGGCGCTGCTGAAGGCGCTGCGCAAGCTCGGCCCGCGCCAGCGCGCGGTGGTCGTGCTCCGCTTCTGGATGGACATGTCCGAGGCCGAGACCGCCGCCGCGCTCGGCTGCTCGGTCGGCACCGTCAAGAGCCAGGCTTCCCGGGCGCTGGCCGCCTTGCGCGGCTGCGCCGAACTCATGGAGGGAGAACTCCAGTGAGCGACCTGCACGAGAACCTGAACGCCGCGCTCACCGCAGTTGAGCCGCGCCCCGCCCCGGTCGAGGCGGCCATGCTGGCCGGCCGGAAGCTCAGGAATCGCCGCCGGGCCGGCCTGCTGGCGGGGACCGTCGCGGTCGTCGTCGCGGCGGCCGTCGGCGTCCCTGCGCTCACCCGCCAAGCGGCGCTGCCGCCACCACCCCCCGCCACACATGGCATCCGGGTCACGGTGAACCCGCCCGGGCCCCGCTCGTCGGCCGGCCTGATCGCGTCCGGCCTGATCGGCTCCACCCCCTGGAATCTCAGCGTGGAAGCGCCGGACTCGAACAACTGCGTGTTCGAGGGCACCGGCACGTCGTATTACGCGTGCAACGGAGTTCAGGTGCGGCCAAGCGCGGCTGACCCGATCGGATTCGAGGGAGCGAACCTCGGTGACGCCAGCCAGAATTTCACTAGCTTCGGTCAGGTCTGGAAGGACGTCGTCTCGGCCCGGGTTGAGCTGTCAGACGGCACCGTGCTCACCCTGCACCCGGCCAAGGTGGACGGCCTGTGGTTCGTGGCGTTCGCCGTTCCCGCCCACCTGCCCGTCGACAGCGTAACCGCGTACTCGCGGACCGGGGAGATCGCTACCGCGATCCCGTTCAGCGCTGCCAACGGGTTCCCCATCTTCGGCGCGTGGCTGCGGCCGGGACAAGCCCCGCCGCCGAGGGTCACCGGGACCTTCGGGTCGGGAACCGTCGTGACCGCTTACCTCGGCCCCTGGGGTACCTGCGTCGACCTCGGCAGCGGCGGCAGCGACCTCATTCCCCTGATCAATGAGCCGGGCACCTCCGTGTTGGGCGCGTCCGGCTCGGTCGTGTTCGGCTCGGCGGCCGAGTCGGTGACGTACGTGACGATCACCCGCAAGGACGGCCGCACCCGGCGGGCCGAGCCGACCGCGGTCGGCCCGCAGAGGTTCTGGGCCGTCCCGCTCAGCCAGCCGGAGCAGGCCGGCGCCCACTGGGCCGCCTACGACCGCGCGGGCAAGAAGGTCGCGTCGGGCTCGGTCTCGTTACGCCGGCCCGGTCGGTCACGGCTCGAGGGGATCCAGGTCGGCGTCGGCCAGCGCCTGGGGCGCGCTGTCGGGGTCGGTGAGCAGGGCGGTGAGCAGATGACGAAGCGGCCACCGGCCGGCCCGCCAGGCCAGCGCGCAGCCGAGGCCGGCCGGGGAGGCGGCGTGGATCTCGCCGCCGAGGTAGCGCCACGGCAGCCCGATGCCGTCGACCGTGAGCTTGTCGTGCGCCTGGTAATACGACGGGGCGTCCAGCACGACCGCCCTCACGATCGCGGGGACCGCGCGGCGCTGGCCGGGCGAATCGAGCGAGCCCGCGATCTCCTCCGACGCCAGCGGCAGGTCGAGCAGGTTGGCCAGCCGCGCCGCCAGCTGGTAGGGGGCGAGCACGAGGGGCTCGTCGGCCAGCAGCGGCCACAGGTCGGGGGCGTCGAGTACGAGCACGTCGTCGGCGTCGGCCAGCACCACCTCGGCCCCGCGGACGGCCCGGAAGCGATCGACCGGGGAGAGCGCGAGGGTGTCCGGGGCGTCGTCGCCTGCCGCCGCCAGCGCCGCCCACAGGGCCCGCAGCTGCGGGCGGGAAATCATACGGGCCGGGTCGGCCAGCCGCGCCAGCAGCTCGTCGGGGCCGCCCGGCTCGGCCAGCAGGTCCGCCAGCGAGGTGCGGACGCCGAGCGCGCGGGCGATGACGGGGTCGGCCAGCAGGCGGCCGATCGGGTCATCGCCGCCCATGGCCACGACCGGGTCGTACAGACCGGCCAGCAGCGGGTCGGAGTCCGGCCCGCGCAGGTCGCCCGGGCGGCGGCCGTCGAGCACCAGGTTCCGGCGCAGCCACCAGGCGGTGTAGGACGGCACGTCGGCGTGGCCGCCGTCGGCCAGCCGGACCCGGGTCCGGTCGAGCACGGCCGCCCGGAGCGGGGGACGCAGCAGTAGATCCAGTGCCCGCGGCCAGCGCTCGGCGTCGACCAGGTCAAGGTCGCGGACGGCCGTGACCTCGAGCGCAACCGGCGGCAGGTCAGCGGCGCCGGGCGCGGCGAGCTCACGGGAGTCGGCCGCCCAGTCCTCGGCCCCGTCCAGGTCCAGGTCGATGGCTGACTCGTCGAGCTCGACATCCTCCGCCCGCACCAGGCCGAACGACGAGAGCACCCCGGCCGCCGCCAGCGCCCGGGCGCCGTAGCGGTCGACCGCCGCCTGATCGACGGTGCCGAACGGGGCGTCGGCCGCGATCACCTCGGCCAGCGGCGAGCCCGGCAGCAGCAGCTCGCCCGCCGGGTACCAGTCGCCGTCGTCGCCCGGCAGCGCGAGGTCGGCCAGGTACGGGTAGTCGCCCGGTTCGGCGTCGAGCGCCGCGACCAGGCCGAGAACCGCGCCGGCGACCCGCTCGGGCCGGTCATCGTCGTAGCCGGCCTCGACCGCGGCGTCGTAGGAGGCGGCGACGGCGGCCCGGGTGGCGGCGTCCTCAAGGACGGTCCGCGGCGTCGCCTCGAACGCGCCCAGCCGGACCAGCAGCGGGTGCGCCGCCGCGGGCGCCACCACCCGCAGCCCGAGCACCGCCAGCCGGTCCGGATGCTCGAGGCCGCTGCCCGGCAGCAGCAGCCCGCGCGGGCCGCGCACCAGCCGCCCGTCCGCCAGTGGCACCGGCAGCGCGCCGAGCTCGGCCAGCTCCTCGGCCGGGGCGCCCGCCAGCGCCGCGTACAGCCCCCGCCACCAGGCCGGCTCCCGGTCGAGGGAGGCGAGCAGGTCCGCCAGCTCGGCCAGCGGCAGCCGTCGCACCCCGAGCACCGCGAACGCCGGATGCCGAGCCGGCCCCGTGATCAGCCCGGGCAGCACCGGGGCGAGCCAGTCGGCCAGCGCCGGGCTGCCGCCCGCCGGCAGCACCGCGTCGCGCGGCCGGATCCGGGGCGCCGCCGCGTCGGCTTCGGCTTCGGCGGCCGGGAGGAACGCCACGTCCGGCAGCCGGCTCGCGATCGCGCGGGACAGCCGCGCATCCAGCTCGCCGCGACCGACCGGCCCCGGCACCAGCTCGAGCAGCCCGGGCCCGGGTGCGAGGCCGGGCAGCATCCCGGCGTAGACGTCGGCCGCCCGCTCGACCAGGAAGTCGGTCAGCGGCCCGGGCGCGACATGCCGCCGGTCGGGGCTGAGCGGGAACGACGCAAGCAGCAGGGCCGGCAACCCGAGCGGCTCGTCGGTCGGCGTCGGCGCGTGCGCCACCGCGCTCACCCCGTCGCCCGGCAGCGCGATCGGAGCGCCGGCGCCGTCGGCCGCGTCGACCGGCACCGCCCAGCGGACCGACCAGGCGGTGCGGGCGCGCTCCTCGGCCGGCCGGTCCGCCAGCAGCGACGGATCGAGCACGCCGCCGTCGGCGGCCACCCGCCACCGGCTGACCACGTCGTCGTCCGTGATCGTCACGATGTCGCCGGCCCGGACCGCGGTCAGCGCCCGGGTCACCCCACTGGTCTCGATCACGATCTCGGTCAGCGCCGGCAGCGCCAGCAGCAGGGCCGGCCCGGTCTCGGCCAGTAGCCGCGTGACCAGCCCGACGGCGGCCTGGTCGCGCAGCGGCAGCTCGACCGAGGTCGTGAAGCCCGCAAGCGGCAGGTCATCCGCCCGGTCCTCATCGTCGAACGGAAGCCGCAGCACCGGCACATGCCCGCCGCGTGCCTCAAGCTCGCCCGCCACCGCCGGCACCCCGGCCACCAGCAACCCAGTCCGCTCGCGGGACCAGCCGACGGCGCCGGTGGCCGAGTGGATGCGCGGGGAGTCGCTGACCGCGACCACCGCCGCGAACCCGACCCCGAACCGCCCGACGGTGCCGTCTCCCGCGTCTCCCGGCCCGGCGTGGTCGCGCTTGCTCGAGGCACGCAGCGTGGACAGCGCCTC
>Ga0335075_10010658_pt1 | contig 13945 bp, 15 predicted proteins | sample Lox_Sample_24_FD_206723 | JGI IMG/M metagenome (GOLD analysis project Ga0335075, IMG submission 206723) | Soil microbial communities from Loxahatchee National Wildlife Refuge, Florida, United States - Lox_Sample_2.4 | ecosystem: Environmental > Terrestrial > Soil > Wetlands | place: USA...
GAAGTACTTCTCCGCGCGCTGCTGCAACTCCTGCGACCGGCTTCTTTTCATCGCCTTTCACTCCGTTCAGGTTAAGGGTCTCAACTTACAGGTTACAGTCTGTAACCTGAGCCCTGTACCGTGTCACTTGGCGTTCCACAACGCCCCCATCGCGGGTCGCATCCAACTGCTGTCTCCCTGTAAAATGCCCGGTCACCCTCTGTCACGTTGAAACCATGGAAGGAATCTGACTCAGAATGAAGAACAAAGTGCGCAAGGCGGTTTTCCCCGCCGCGGGATTTGGCACGCGCTTTTTGCCAGCTACCAAATCGATTCCCAAAGAGATGCTGGCGCTGGTCGACAAGCCCATCATCCAATACGGCGTGGAAGAAGCCCTGGCTGCTGGCTGCGACCAGATCGTCATCGTCACCGGCCGCGGCAAATCCGCCATTGAAGATCACTTCGACATCAGCTACGAGCTCGAGGCCACCCTCGAAAAGCGTGGAAAGTCTGACCTGCTCGCCGTCAGCCGTCAGGTTTCGCAGATGGTGCAGGTTTCTTACATCCGCCAAAAGGAGCCCATCGGTCTTGGCCACGCCGTGCTCATGGCCCGCGATCTGGTCGGCGACGAGCCCTTTGCGGTCATCCTCCCCGACGACGTCATCGACGCCAACCCGCCGTGCCTGAAGCAGATGGTCGACGTCTTCAACGATGTGCAGGCGTCGGTGCTGGCCACTCAGGTCATCGACGGACCGGCGATCTCAGCCTATGGGGTGCTCGATGGATCGCCGGTCAGCGGCAAGCCGCGACTCTTTGACGTCAGCGGGCTGGTGGAGAAGCCCAAGCCTGCCGAAGCTCCGTCGAAGAACGCCATCATTGGCCGCTATATCCTCACGCCGAAGATCTTCGACCTGCTCGAGCACACCCACCTCGGCGCGGGGGGCGAACTGCAGCTCACCGACGGCATCAAGGGCCTGCTGGAGCACGAAAAGGTCTACGGATATAGCTTTGAAGGCACCCGTTACGACGCCGGCGACAAGCTGGGCATGCTGAAGGCGACGGTCGACTTTGCCCTGAAGCGCGAAGACCTCGGGCCGAAGTTCCGTGAGCATTTGAAAACGGTGAAGCTCTGACGACAGCCGGTCGCTCCTGGCTGGCAGCCCTGAAAGGATCCTACCGCCTGCCAGCTATAAGCTCCTGGGTACGAGTTCTCAAGTGCCCTTCACCGCCTCTTCCCTTTTGTAAGGAGACAAGGCCGAAAACCAAAGTAGTCCCCCGGGCGAACAATCGAGTTGCACGTCAAGACGCCGCAACAAAGCTGGCGTGATTCGAAGACGGACCTTGTAACCTCAACTAGTGAGAAAAGCCTGCTGTCGCGGCGAGCTTTTCTCTATCCGAGGCCTTCCAGACAGCACAATCTGCGAATCTCGTGTTGCGGCACATTGAGCCGCGGGCACCCCAGTCCGGCAGACTCAAAAAATCGACGTCGCTCGATCAACAGAATCAACCAGATTGCCAAGATGTCAGCGTCCGGTTTTCCACGAGTGTTGGAACACGCGATAAGACTGTCGCAATCATTGGAAACAATGCAGGTTCGGTGTCGGCCGGACGACCTGCCCATGGAATCAAATACATGCGCGTTTCAACCGCCGATCGGATGCTCAACACGCAGCTTTGCCGCTCCCCAAAGGATTCCCTTTTTCCCGGCTGCGTGCCTGCGCTCCCCATTCACCGGCAGTCCAAGGCCTTCTGATTCCGTGGCATCGCGCCCCGCGGGAGGCCTGTGTTCCAATGGAGAGAGACATGTCTTCGGCTCGAAACATCCCCATTTCCCGCCGCCTGAAAGCCGTCTCGCGCAAGGTGCGCGAAATCGGCCTGGTGGCCCACGCGCTGGTCTCCACGCGCCACGCCGTGATGGCCCAGATTGTGCCCATGCGGCGCTGCAATCTCTCCTGCGCGTACTGCAACGAGTACGATGACGTCTCGAAGCCGGTGCCGCTCGACGAGATGATCCGGCGCATCGACCACCTGGCACGGCTGGGAACGAGCATCATCACGATCTCGGGCGGCGAGCCGCTGCTCCACCCCGATCTGGACGCGATCATCGCGCGCATCCGGCATCACGGGCGCATGGCGGGCATGATCACGAACGGCTACCTGCTGGTGCCCGAGCGGATTCAGCGGCTGAACAAGGCCGGGCTCGACCACCTGCAAATCTCCATCGACAACGTACAGCCGGACGAGATCTCGAAGAAGAGCCTGAAGGTTCTGGATAAGAAGCTGGAGTTTCTGTCGGAGTATGCCGACTTCCACGTGAACATCAATTCGGTGGTGGGCGGGGGCATCAAGCATCCGCAGGATGCGCTGACGATCGGGCGACGCGCGCTGGGGCTGGGGTTCACGTCGACGATTGGGATCATCCACGACGGCGATGGGCAGCTGAAACCGCTGGGCGACGAAGAGCGCGTCGTTTGGCAGGAAATGCGCTCGTGGAAGAAGAAGAACTACTCGCGCTTCAACCACTTCCAGACGAACATCGCCAATGGGCAGCCGAACGATTGGCGCTGCCGGGCGGGCTCGCGGTTCCTCTACATCTGCGAGAACGGCCTCGTGCACTACTGCTCGCAGCAGCGCGGCTTTCCGGGCGTGCCGCTGGCCGAGTACACGCGCAAGGACCTCGAACGGGAATTCCTGACCGAGAAGGGCTGCGCGCCGAACTGCACCGTGAGCTGCGTGCACCAGATTTCGTTCATCGATTTCTGGCGCGCTCCGCAGAAGTCGACGACCACGCCGGGGTCGGCCGAGGGGCTGGTCAACATCCGAATGTAGTTCCAGTCCATCACCGGTGGTGGAAGAATGCGCCGGGCGCGTGGGTGGTGACGTCGCGGAGGATGAACTCGCGCAGAAGATTGGCGGCCGCCGCTGCGCCAATCTCGATCAGGCCGTTTTCCAGAACAAGCGAACCGCCGCGATCCGCCTGCGGATAATACAGGTTGGAAATGCCGGCTGCAGCGAAATTCGCCATGATGTGCGAATAGCAGAACTGCTGATGCCCCTCTTTGCCACCGCGGCAGAGCACGGATTGGCTCATGGCATAGGCGGCGCGCGAGCCGTTGGTGCCGGTCCCTTTGTAGAAATAGCGCGGGTCCTGGCGGAAGATAGCCGGAAAAACAGCGCTGCCGAGCAGCCGGCTGTCGACGGTGTTGGCGTAGGCCGCGGCAAAGCGCTTCCCATAGCCCTCGGGCCCTGTGCCGAATCCCGGATAGAGGCCCTGGATTTGCTCGCCACCGGCGATGGCCGCGGCTTCAGCGAAGCTGACGGGATCAACCAGGGATCGCCCGGCGAGCTGAAATTTCTGTTGGGCATCGAGCGGAGGCGCACTCCAGTCGTAGCTGGAGTAGAAATTCGGCAGAACGCCGAGAATCCGCTGGCTTTCTTCGGTGTGAACCTCCAGCTCGGCAATTTGTTCCTGACTGCCGAGGACACGAACGGTGGTGGCGCCGACCACCGGAAGAACGATTGCCGGTAGATAGCTGGTCTCTCCTGAGGCGAGCGCGATCTTCGGGGCGCTGGCGCTGCCCATGTTCGAGGCAGTCACCTTCACCGTAAAGATGCCCTCCGGCAAGCCGGAGAACGTGAACTGGCCTTCGGCGCCGGACTGGACGGTGCGCTTCAGCGGCGAGTCGGCGAGAGTCAGGGTGACCGAAGCGCCCGCGACCACGCCGCCATTGGTATCGGTTACGGTGCCGGAAATGCTCCCGGTACTCGCTGGCGCAGTCTGCGGCTGCGCGGCCTGCGCCGAGGTCGAGGAGCCGGGTGCGTCCGGCAATGCGTTGCCGGCGGTCTGCTGCGCGGACGCAGGGCGTGCAAACGCCGCGAGCGCCACGGAGGTTGCCAGCAATGGATAGACGTAGACTCCGCGCGGGGTTTTGATGTGGAAATGGCCCAATGGGGGAATCTCCTCGGGGTTTGGGCGAAAGGCGTGCCAGGCACCGAACTGCGGGTGAGACGCGAAAACGGTGTCCCGGGTCATCCTGATCGTACCCTGAATGACGCATTCTTCATCGGATCGACAGCGATCCAGACACCAAATCGAGGGGAGGCGGCGTCAAATCGCGGGGGATTTTAAGAATCACGGCACGCCGGAGGAGATGCGCGGCGTGCTGGCTATACTGGAGCACGTTCGCATTTCCCTTGTGGCCGTGCTGGGAAACCAAGATCACGAGTGCGGACACGAGGACGAACTGGCGGGCATGCTGCGGCTCGCCGGTGTGCACCGGCTCGACGGCCAGTGCTTCGAGGTGGACGGGGTCCGCTTTGCCGGCGTGGCCGCGGCGAGCAGTAGACTACGTCTCGGATCGAGACGATCGATCGGAGGCGAGGATCTATGGCAATTGCCGTGGTGCGGCTGGGCACGCCGCGAGGGCGCGGCGAGGGGCTGCGGATCGGGACGGTGCGGCGACCGCCGCGGGGCGTGCCGAAGGCGGAATTTGCGAAGCGCGACTTCTACGACCTGTGGTTGCCGGATTTGTCGCCGAGCGCGGAGCTGGTAGCGGAGATCATGCACTCGGGCGGTAGTGAGAAAGCGTGGAAGACATTTGTGCGCCGCTATCGCAGTGAAATGAAGGGGCAGTCGCATCTGCTGGATCTGCTGGCGGCCCTGTCGCACCAGACGAACTTCGCGGTGGGCTGTTATTGCGAGGATGAGAGCCGGTGCCACCGGTCGATTCTGCGGAAGCTACTCGAGGAGCGCGGAGCGGAGGTTCGCTGAACCGTTTTTACCAACCGCCTTTCAGCCAACCGGTTCATCGCTATCCGGTATTTCGCTCATCATCTCTCTCTGCTGCCTCAGGGATTTGCCTGGCGGAGCATTTGGGTGAGCTTGCTGAGCTCCTGCGGATCGGCGTCACTGACGACGAAGAAGCGCAGGCCGCCGCTGGTCCATGTTGACATGTTGAAGGACGCGCGGTTCTCGACGCCGGTGGACGATGGGAGCGCGTGCGCGATGCTGGGGATGTCGCGCACGATCAGGACCGAGATGCGGTGCTGGTGGAGGCCGAGGAGCAACTGCGCGCCGGGCTCCTGCTCGAGCCAGGCGACGCGGCCGCCGATGAGCGAGAACTCGGTGCCGGAGAATTCCGGAACGTTGAACGAGAACGGGATGCGCCCGGCAAACCAGGGCTTGACGGTGTGGCGATCGGTGGAGACGACGTCGACGGGATTGGCGCTGGCGAGATCGCTCAGGTGCAGGTCGGCGATTTCGCGAAAGGTCTCCTGGCGAAGCGCCTGCTGCGAGGAGCGCACCGACCAGAGCAGCGTTGCAAGAACGATGGCGATGGTCGCGGTGGCGACGGTTGCGGGAATGAAGCTGAGCCAGCGCGGTTTGGAGGGAACGCCGATATTGAGCAGCATGCGCTGTTTGAAGGCGGGATCCGGCGTGTAGCGCTCGCGGGCGGCGGCCATGCTGCGGCGCAGCTGGAGCGCGGCGGCGATTTCGGCGGCGCATCCGGGGCATGTACGGATGTGTAGTTCGAGCGCGGCGGCCTCGGCCGACGCGAGCTCGCCATCGAGATATGCCGATAACTGCGCGGGGTTGCGATCACACGCCATGGTTCCTCCTTTCGAGGGCCTGGCGCAGGTGCTGTCGGGCGCGCGACAGGCGCGACATCACCGTGCCGAGGGGTACGTCGAGCACCTGGCCGATTTCGCGGTAGCTCATCTCTTCGACCTCGCAGAACAGCAGAATTTCGCGATCGCGGACGGCGAGGGATGCGAGCGCGTCCATGAGCTGCTGCCGGTTTTCTGCGGCGAGCAGCTGGTGCTCGGGAGTCGCGGTGGGCGCGGGCAGGGATTCCGCGGCTTCGTCGTCTTCGTCGAGCCAGTCGGTTTTCTGTGCGGCGAGGCCGGCGCGCGAGGTGAGAAAGGTGTTGCGCAGGATACGGTACATCCACGCGCGCAGATTCGTTCCCGCGGCAAACGAGCGAAAGCCTTTCAGCGCCTTGGCATAGGTTTCCTGCACCAGATCTTCGGCATCGGAGCGATTGCCGGTGAGCCAGTGAGCGTGGTTATAAAGCTGATCGAACAGAGGCATGGCCATCTGCTCGAAGAGTGCAGGTTCCATTCGCTTCCGTTCTTATTTGCCTGACGATTCTCTCAAAAACTGAATGATGGCCGCTCGCTCGTCGGGTTTCGCGACGCTGAAGTCCATATCGTTGTCGTGGACGACGGACTCGGTGGAGGTGAGCCAGCGATTCAGCGAGTCCGCGTCCCAGATGAATTGCGCCCTGCGCAGGGCGTCGGAATAGGCGAAGCCAGGAACGCTGCCAGCATGACGGCCGTAGACGTCGCGCAGGCGGGGGCCTTCCTTGTCGGCGTCGAGGGAGTGGCAGCCGGTGCAGCGTTTCTCGAAAAGCTGGCGGCCCCGATCGACGGTTGCAAAGACGGTCTGCAACTGGCTGTGTGCGGGCGTGGCCACGGCGATGGCGACAAGTCCGGCGAAGACGGTGAGGCCGGCTACGAGAGCAAGTTTGGGTTTCATGCGGCATCGCCCTGAGGCTGGGGTTCCGATTCGGCCGGAACGGCGCTGGAGAGCGTGGCGTCGACGATGGCGAGCGGGCGATGTTGTCCGACGAAGTGCACCTGGGTAATGCCGAGGACGGACTGAAGCCGGTCGGCGGGTACTTTCATGGGGCCGGGGGAGGGGGCGGATCCGGGAGCGGGCTGAGGAAAGGCCGTGGACATCGCGGTGTGGAAGGTGACGTTGCCCTCCACTTTCTGCATGACCTGGTGGATGTGTCCGTTGAGAACGGTGACGGAGCCGAAGCGGCGCAGGAGGGCGAAGGCCTGCTCGCTGTCAGAGGTGCCCCATCCCCAGGTGGGGTAGACGGCCCACAGCGGGATATGGGCGAAGACAACGATGGGTGTGCTGCTGCGGAGATCGTGCAGGTCCCCTTTGAGCCAGTCGAGCTGGGGCTGGCCGAGGCGGCCCATGCCTTCGAGCTGGACCACGTTAACGAGGCCGATGAAGTGCACGCCGTTGTGGTTGAAGCTGTACCACCCGCTGCCCTGCGCGCCTTTGCCGTGCAGCTGCAGGTAGAGCTTGCCGTCGTCGGTGGCCGTATCGTGCTCGCCGGGGACGTAGAACATCTGCCGCGAGCCGAGCACCTGGCTGAGAGTGTCGAATTCGGCGGATTTGGCGGAGTGGGTGAGGTTGCCGGTATGGATGAGGAAGTCGGGGGCGGCGTCCGACGCGTCGATGCGGGCGAGCGCGGTCTGGAGGGTCGCCGTTACGTCGGTGTTCGCGGGCTTGCTGAAGCCGATGTGGCTGTCGCTGATCTGAACGAAGCTGAATTCGGACGGCTTGCCGGGGTGGGGTGATTCGCCGAAAGCGCGGGAGACGGGGACGCCGCCGGAAAAGGTCCAGACGAGGCCGGTTCCGGCCCAGGCCATGCACTTGAGGAAACCGCGGCGGTCGATGCCGTCGCGGGAGACCTGGTTGTGGGAGGCGTCGAGGAGGAGTTCGGCGGCGGGTATGCGCGGGTCGGGCGGATTCATGGGGATTGCCTCTGGGGTTGATAACCGGAGAGCGGGGGATTTATTCCACGGAATAACAGGGGTCAGGGATTAGGGAGCGCTGGCGCGCGGTCCCAGCACCTCTGCATTGACCGGCACTTGCGCCGGTGCATCTTCAAGGTCCAGGATGGTGGCACGAGGAGAGGCCCCTATGTCCCGCCGGATTGCGTGCTTCCTGGCCCTGATCCTGGCCTGCGGCGCCGCATCTCATCTGCGCGCGCAGAACCAGAACGACCCGCTAACCGAAGACGAGATCCAGCAGATCCGGGACAACGCGATTCATCCCGATGAGCGGATCAAGCTGTACATGAAGTTCATTGCCGAGAGGCTTGATGCGATCCGGCAAGTGGCGAGCCCGCGCGCGTCGGCCGACGAAAAGGTCGAGATCCACAACAAGCTCGACGAGTTCACGAGCCTGTGCGACGAGCTGCAGGACAACCTCGATACCTATGACTCGGCGCACGCGGATATCCGGAAGTCGCTGAAGGAACTGGTGACGGTAAGCGGGCGATGGCCTCCGGTGATTAGCGGGCTGCCCCCGGACAAGAGCTATGAGTTCGCGCAAAAGGTGGCGCTGGAGGCAGCGCAGAGCGCGGTGGATGAGGCGAAGCATCTCTCGGTCGAGCAGGATGTGTATTTCGACGTAAACAAGAAGCAGCGGCACGGGAATGGAACGGGGCCGAGCTGAAGAGCAAGCTTCAGTTATCAGATGTCAGGGATCCCGGCCTGCGCAAAGATCGCGTGAGCCTCACAGCGTAGACCAACAGGTTGGCGGCGCAGACGGCCACTCCGCAGGTAATGATCAGCCAGACGGGGACGCCGGGGTAGATTATGGCGTCGAGGTAGTGGGCGAGGAAGCTGCCGGTATAGGCGTGCATTCCGGCTGCGGCTTCGAGATGCTGCTCGAGCAGGGTGACAGGGCACGGCCAGGGGCCGACCTCTACGATGATCCCCCAGACCAGCGAAGCCAGATGGAAGCCGGTGAGCCAGGGACGGCCGCGGGTGACGAGCGCGCCGAAGATGACCCAGAGGATCCACGCCAGGTGGACGGCCAGCACGAGCGCGACCAGCAGCCTCATGGTTAGAGGATAGGCGCGGGTCTGCATGGGCGCTCGGCTCGCTTACACTTGGAAGAGACCATGTTCTATCGCACCAACGATCTGCGCATCCGCTCGACGAAGGTCGTGCTGCCGCCGGTGTTTCTGGAAGAAGAGCTGCCGGTGACGGAAGCGGCTTCGGCCACGGTGTTCCACGCACGGCAGGAGATCGTCGATATTCTCGATGGCCGCGACCACCGGCTGCTGGTGGTGGCGGGGCCGTGCTCGATTCACGATCCGGCGGCGGCGCGCGAATATGCGCGGCTGCTGAAGAAGGCGATTGCGGAGTTTTCGCAGGATCTGCGCATCGTGATGCGGGTGTATTTTGAGAAGCCGCGGACGACGCTGGGCTGGAAGGGCCTGATCAACGATCCGTATCTGGATGAGTCGTTCCGGATCAACGACGGGCTGCGGCTGGCGCGGCGGCTGCTGCTGGACCTGGCGGAGATGGGCGTGCCGGCGGGGACGGAGTTCCTGGACATGATTTCGCCGCAGTATGTGGCGGAGCTGGTGAGCTGGGGCGCAATCGGCGCGCGGACCACGGAGAGCCAGGGGCATCGGCAACTGGCGTCGGGGCTGTCATGCCCGGTGGGATTTAAAAACGGGACGTCGGGCAACGTGCAGATCGCGATTGAGGCGATTTTATCGGCGGGGCATCCGCACACGTTTTTAGGCACGTCGGAGCACGGGCAGTCGGCGATCCTGTTCACGTCCGGCAATGCGGATTGCCACATCATCCTGAGGGGCGGGCGGCAGACCGTGAACTACGACGCGGCGTCGGTGGCCGAGACGAGCCGGCTGCTGGAGCAGGCGGGATTGCCGGCTCGGGTGATGATCGACTGCAGCCACGCGAACAGCGGGAAGGATCACAGGAAGCAGCCGACGGTGTGCCGCAACGTGGCGGCGCAGATTGCCGGGGGGGACCGGCGGATCGTGGGGCTGATGCTGGAGAGCAATCTGGTGGCAGGCAAGCAGGAGCATGTTCCGGGGCGCGAGCTGGCGTATGGGCAGAGCATTACCGACGGCTGCATTGGCTGGGACGAGACGTACACGCTGCTGGGAGAGCTGGCGCAGGCGGTGCGGGCGGGGCGTGCGAACGCGGCGGCCGCCGAGGCCACAGCAACCGGCGCAGAACGGGGCTAGCGCTTGTCACCGTTCGGAGAATCGCGATTTGCGGAGCCCATGGCGCGGCTGATCGAGGAGCTGCGCAAGCTGCCGGGGATCGGCACGAAGTCGGCGCAGCGGCTGGCGTTTCACATCCTGCGCTCCGATGATCAGGATGCGGAGGGGCTGGCGACGGCCATCCGCGACGTGAAGGAGCGACTGCGGCTCTGCTCGATCTGCAACAACATCACGGACGTGGATCCGTGCCTCTACTGCACGAGCCCGACGCGGAACCAGCGGCTGGTGTGCGTGGTGGAGGAGCCAACGAACATCGCGACGATCGAGAAAACGCGGTCGTGGAACGGGGTCTTTCACGTGCTGCACGGCACTCTGTCGCCGCTGCACGGTGTGGGGCCGGAGCAACTGCGGACGTCGACTTTACTGGGGCGGGCGGAACGCGGCGAGCTGGACGAGGTGATTGTGGCGATCTCGCCGACGGTTGAAGGAGAGGCAACCGCGAACTGGCTGGCCGATTTGCTGCGTGGTTCCAGCGTCAAGGTGACGCGGATCGCGACCGGGGTTCCAGCTGGCAGCGACATCGAATACGCCGACGAGGTGACGATGGCGCGGGCGATTGAGGGGCGGAGGGAAATCTAACTCAGTTGTCAGTTGTCAGTTGTCAGTGATGGCGTGACTTCGAGCTTTTGCTTGAGCAGCCGGAGATCACGGCGGATGGCGCTCGTCATCAGACGCAAGACCGGAGCGAGGAAGAAATAGCGGCGGCGCAGGATGAATTCCGCGGTACAGAAGACGCGGGAGCCCTCGGGCACGGGCTCGACGCGAAAGCGCCACTCCGCGGAGCGGAAAAAGCGCGCATTGCCGGTGGAACTGGTGAGCCGGACTCGGCTCTTTCCCGATGAATCGGCAGGCGCGACTCGATAAGACATTTTGCCCCACGCGCCGGTCGCGTCATCTCCGCGGGCACGAGCGTAGGTGTCGAATTCGAGAGCGGCGCCGGCGGAGGCATCGGAAGTGACGGCGGCGCGGGCGACGCCGCGATCCCAGGCGGCGATGTTTTCGACCTTGCCCAAATAGGCCCACACGGCGTCGGGAGGACGCTGAACGACGATGTTCGCTTCGAGCAGCAGACTCGTTGCCTCCCGGCAGCCTTCAGACGGCAGATTAGGCCCACACGGCGTCGGGAGGACGCTGAACGACGATGTTCGCTTCGAGCAGCAGACTCGTTGCCTCCCGGCAGCCTTCAGACGGCAGATTTCGTACGGGAACGCTTCTTTTTCGCCAACTCAGTTTTCTCGATGCTGCGCAGGGTTTCGTGGACGGCGGTGTTGCGCCACGCAGCGTGCAGAGCTTCCGCGACGCGGGCCTGGTTGGCGGAATCGAGATGAACGGTGGTGCAGCCTTTCGCTCCCCATGCGCCTTTGACGGGTGTGAAAGTCTTTGGATCGGCGGCTACATAAGCCTGCTGCTGCGCGGGATAGAGCTTCACCATCGCGGAGCCCTCATCGGGATAGCCAAGCGTGGCGAAGATCTTGCCGGAGACGCGGAAGTCGGGGTGGTTCTGATGGGCGCGCTCCTCGGCATCAGGAAGGCTGAGCGCGAGCTTGCGGAAATCGTCGGGCGTCATGTGCGCCGCAGACGCGCGGCGGGCGGGTTGGCCTGACTTCTTGCGGGTGCCGTCCGGCGGGACGGATTTCACGGCAGGCATGGGGACTCTCCTTGCAGACCCCCACGTTGGTGCGTGGGCCCGGGGAATAAAAAAGTGCCTGAACATGATAACGCGGCCCCGAGGAGAGCCGCGTCTTTGATTCGAAAGGATATGGAGAGGGCTAGTTTTTGGTTGGGGTAATGCTCATGGCCTGGGTGAGGCTGAAGACGAGCGTCGTCCCCTGCGGGAGGTTCGCCGCCTGCGGATTCTGCAGGAGCATGTGCGTGGTGGCCGCGCCCGCGCCCACGAGCGTGCCAACGCCGGCTCCTACGGGGCCTGCCACGACACCGCCGACGACTGCGCCCGTGCCCGCGGCGGCGCCAGTTTCGATGACGTCTTTTTTATAGTGATTTGTCGCCTGAATGCCGCCCTCATCGTCGGCGCGCGTGCCTGGAGCATCGGTTTCCACCACCTCGGCAAAGAGGTGGTAGGCGGTGCCATCGGGCAACACCACGGCTTCGGGGCGGAGACGGATGGTGGCATGGGGGCCGAGGTGGTGTCCCTGGGAGACGTAGGTGACGCGCCCGCGCATTTCCGAGCCAGCGGGGATGATCACTTTGCCGTCGCTATAGACATCCCTGAGCACCGAAGCGTGGAAGGCCGTTCCAGGCTGAGTTTCGCTGGTAGAGAGGTCCTGGCTGAGGCGGACGGTGATGTTGGTGCCTTCGCGCAGGTCGTAAGGATTGTAGGGGACATCGGCCACGATGCCGTCGTCGGAGGTTACAGCGGACGGGCGGGGCTGCAGCATGGCTGAGCCGGGCGCCGGAATGATGGTCACGATGCCATCGTCGGTGTTGTCCACTTCGCCGGCATACTCGCCGCTCGCGGTGCGCGATGTGGCGACCGGCGGAGGCGGCGCGGGAACTGGGGCTACGGCGGGAGGCGGTGCGGCGGGCGTAATCGGCACGGCGGCCGAAGGCTTCGGCGCCGGAGGCGGAGGGGGAGCCGGCTGCGACAGGTCCTCATCGGCCTGAATGCTCGATTCCGGCGGAGGATGGGATACGCCGGTGTACTGATCCTGATTGGGCTGGCTTTGCTGGGTCTGAGGAGCAGGCGGCGGAACGCTCTGCGCAGACTGGGCCAGCAGAGCGGGAGCCGGGAGCGCGCCGCAAAGCGCGGCCAGAAGGAAGAGTCGGCTGGTCGAGATTCCCTTAGATTTCGTCATTGTGATCACTCCTCGCCCGGTAGAGACACGAAGGTCAGACCCGTATCCAGGCGTATGAACCCGCCCCAGCCGCGACAGTCGCGGTGGAATACGCAGGGGAGGGCTCGTCTGGTTTGAGCGTAGCGGCTTCGGTGCGGGTCCGCCAGTCCGGTGCACCAAGGTGAATACGGGGATGCGGGGCGTGGGAAGCCGGGGGGCTGGGATCTGGAAGCCGTGATTCCGGGCGGTACGAAAGTGCCAATATGGGGCGGAGACAGGCTTTGCCGTCACGGGAATGGCGAGACCGGGGCGGTAGAATTCGAGTGATTCGGAGAGCGGGATTGCAGGGCAAAGAACGACCAGGCTTGAGCATCGCAGGGCTGCTGGCTGGTCTGGCGGCGATGGGGCTCATGGCGCCGGCGTCCGGATGCGGTTCGTCGGGGGGCGGGGTGTCGCCGCCTCCGCCTCCGACGAAGTACGTGCTGACTGTCGCCTCGACAGGGCCGGCGAGCGGCGTGGCGATCACGGCCAGCCCTGCGGATCTGAACGGGTCGACGGGTGGAACGACCGGGTTCACGCTTACTTACGACGCTGGAACCACGGTGACGCTGACGGCGCCAGCCTCCGCGGCGAGCAACAACTTCTCGTCGTGGAGCGGCTGCACGAGCGCGAGCACGACTTCCTGCACGGTGACGATGTCGGCCGATGAGACGGCGACGGCTGGCTACGCGCTTCCGAAGATCTATTACGTGAGCGCGAAGGGGAGCGACTCCAATGACGGGCTGAGCACATCGACGCCGTTCCTGACTATCCAGCATGCGGCGAATCTGACGGAGCCGGGAGACACGGTCGAGGTGATGAACGGGACATACACTTCCTGCGCGGGCTGCGATGGAGTGGACATTGCCAATGCGGGCACGGCGAGCGCGTGGATTACCTACGAAGCGTATCCCGGGCAGACGCCGGTGATTTCGTTCAACGGCTGGGCCGGATTTTCGGTGCAGGCGACGGCGGCGTACATCGAAATCAGCGGGTTCACGATCGTGGGCAACAACTACAACGTGACGCTGGCGCAGGCGCAGAAGCAGTCCGTTTCGAATCCCGATCCGGCGTTCAACGGGAACTGCATCGTGTCGGACGGGCGCCCAGGGACGGCGACACAGAAGCCGCATCATCTGAAATTCCTGAACAATACGATCTACGCTTGCGGGGGCGCGGGGATCGGAACCATCCAGTCGGACTACATCACCATTGCGGGAAACACGATCTACGATTCGGCCTGGTACACGATCTACGACGGCAGCGCGATTTCGACGTTCCAGG
>Ga0335075_10010659_pt1 | contig 13945 bp, 14 predicted proteins | sample Lox_Sample_24_FD_206723 | JGI IMG/M metagenome (GOLD analysis project Ga0335075, IMG submission 206723) | Soil microbial communities from Loxahatchee National Wildlife Refuge, Florida, United States - Lox_Sample_2.4 | ecosystem: Environmental > Terrestrial > Soil > Wetlands | place: USA...
CGCCAAAGAAGTGAGGGCCGACATTATTGGGCTCAGCGGGCTCATTACGCCTTCGCTCGATGAGATGGTGCATGTGGCGCGCGAGATGGAACGCCAGGGCTTCAAGCTGCCGTTGCTCATTGGCGGAGCGACCACTAGCCGTGCGCATACAGCGGTGAAGATAGCGCCGAACTACAAAGAGCCGGTGGTACACGTGCTCGACGCCAGCCGCGCGGTGCCGGTGGCCACAAGCCTCCTCAGCGACGACGGCAAGCCGGAGTTTGTGGCAAAGCATCGAGCCGAGTATGAGGCGCTTCGGAAATCGCACGCCGCGCCGCGTCAGAAGCTCGTGCCGCTGGAGACGGCGCGCGAACGACGGACATCGATCGTGTGGCGCGCCGAGGATTTGCCCACGCCTGCATTTACAGGAGTGCGTGTGCTCGACAATTTTCCGCTGGCTACGCTGCGCGAGTTCATTGACTGGACACCCTTCTTTCACACCTGGGAGCTGAAAGGTGTGTATCCACGCATTCTCGACGATGAAAGACAGGGCGCGCAGGCGCGCCAGCTCTTCGCAGAGGCCAACGCGCTGCTGGATACGATCGTCGAGAAGAAGTTGATCACTGCGCGCGGTGTGTATGGGTTCTTCCATGCCAGCGCCGTGAAGGACGATGTAGAGCTTTATGTCGACGAAGCACGCACCGAGGTACTCGAGCGATTCCATTTCCTTCGCCAGCAAGCGGACTGGGATGGCAATGAGCCGTGCCGCTCACTGGCCGACTTTATTGCGCCGAAGGAGACAGGTCTACCCGACACCATGGGCGCATTTGCCGTAACCAGCGGCATCGGCCTGAAGGAAGTCTGCGACAGCTTCAGGGCCAGGCACGATGACTACAACGCGATTATGGCGGAAGCGATTGCCGATCGCCTGGCCGAGGCCTTTGCCGAGTGCCTTCACAAGCGCGTGCGGGACGAGTGGGGTTACGGCTGCGCAGAGAATCTGACGCCTGCCGAACTGATCCAGGAGAACTATCGCGGCATCCGGCCCGCGGCGGGCTATCCGGCAAGCCCCGATCACACGGAGAAGGGCACGCTATGGCGGTTGCTCGATGTAGAAGCGAACACAGGCATGAAGATTACCGAGTCGTTCGCCATGTGGCCCGGATCGAGCGTGAGCGGACTCTACTTCGCGCATCCTGAGTCTCGCTACTTCTCTCTCGGCAAGATCGGCCGCGACCAGGTAGAGGACTATGCGGCCCGCAAGGGCATGACTGTGGCGGATGTCGAGCGGTGGCTGGGACCGAATCTGAACTACGATCCCGCGCAGTAGCGCTGGAATGTGTTCTCTGAATCCTGTGCAGGCGTGAAAATGCTTTTCCGGTTCACACTTGAAGTTTGCATAGAATTAATACGATCTATGCGACATTGAAATCAGCTAACTGTGAAAACATGTGTTGGCCTCCTCGAACGGCCGGGCGTACCTGCTTCCGGCCGTTCGATTTTTGGCTCGAAGCCGCTCAGTCTGTCAACACATGCAGCGCCACGATAGCCAGAACTGATGCGGCCGTCACGGTTGCCAAGGCTACCAGCAGAGTGGCCAGATGCGTGCGAACCGCCGTCATAACTTGGTCGACTGCCTGTCGTAGCGCAGCATTGCGCCAGGCCACCATCAGCGCGATACAGCCGGTCACAAATACCGTAAATGGCAGCGCCATCAGCAACACCCAGAGGCCGAAGTGAGGCGGTTGCGTGGCGTACCAGGTGACAATGCGCTGCGCAGTTCGCGCCGGCTCATATTGTTCAGGCTGCAGGTTGCGCACAAAAAGCGCGGTCATGAACAGGACTGCAGGAAAGATCAATAGCAGTTCAGCAGCGGCCAGAGAACGCCGGACTATTTTCATGTTGCACCTCGTTCTCTCGATATATAGCGCGAAAAGTTGTCTGCGGCAAGCGGGACTTGAGCACGCTTTGTGAATGCGCCATGAAGCGCCGGTCAAGATATTTGCACTGTTTTTGCACCACTTTGACCATCCTTTTACAGCCGCTCGCGCATACTGCGGGCGTGATTCCTCGCATAAGGCTGAAGGTTCCCATCCGGCTTGCATCTGGGTCCACGAATCTGGCGGAGATTGCGTTTCCAACAACGGCTCCGCCAGCCTTCACGGTTCCTGCGCGGTCGGATATCCGGGCACAGGTAGGCAGCTATAACCTGCGCCTGGCCGCGACAAGCGAAGATCGCCAGGCTGCGTGCCGTCTGCGCTTCAGAGTTTTTAATGTTGAGTTGGGCGAGGGGCTGGAAAGCTCCTACGAAACGGGACTCGATACGGACCGCTTCGATTCTGTCTGCGATCATCTCGTGGTGGAAGACAAGCTCAGCCGTCGCGTGGTGGGCACATATCGCATGCAGTCGGGCGAAACCGCTGCACGTGGACTCGGCTACTACTCCGAACAGGAATTTAATCTCGCGCCCTATGAGCCTTTGCGCTGCGGCGTTCTCGAGTTGGGACGCGCGGCCATCGATCGCGAACACCGGACACCCGAGGTGCTTACGCTTTTGTGGCGCGGCATCGCGCAGTATGCGCATGATCTTGGGCTGCGCTACCTTCTTGGCTGCTCATCGCTGAACTCTACTGATCCGGCTGAAGGCTGGCAGATGTATCGCCAACTGGAGAATTACCGGGTTTCTCCTGAATTCGAGACCACGCCGACCGCTGAATATGCGTGCCCGGTGGATCGGGGCGATACAGACGCTGTTGAGGTAAAAGTGCCCAGGCTGCTCAAGACCTACCTGGCGATTGGCGCACGCATTGCTGCGCCGCCGGCGTGGGACCGCGAGTTCCACACCATCGATTTTCTTACCCTGCTCGATTTGAAGCTGCTCTCGGCCTCAGCGCGCAATCGCTTTCTGGCGCCGCTGGCCCAATGATCCTGCGCCGGTTGCTGCGCGGCGCGGCCCTCGCCCTCGCCCTCATTTTTTGCGCCCTTCGCTATGGGTTCCTGCGTCGGCGCGGCCCGCTCTCGCTCGAACAGCGCGCGCAATGGCTGCAATCGGCGGCGCGTGGGGTTGTGCGCAGTCTGGGCATTCGGACGAGGATTGAAGGCGCGGCGCCTGTATGCGGGCTCGTGGTATCGAACCACTTGAGCTACCTCGATATCGTGATCTACGCGGCAGTCCTGCCCTGCTTCTTCATTGCCAAGCGAGAAGTGAAGCAGTGGCCGTTTTTCGGCCATGCCGCCCAGGCCGGCGGCACAATCTTTCTGGATCGCGCGAGCTTGGCGAGCGCGAATGCCGCAGCTGACGAGATTGCAGAGCGGCTCACGCTTCCCGTTCCTGTGCTGCTGTTTGCTGAAGGCACCAGCACAGACGGCAGTCAGGTCCTGCGATTCCGCTCCCGGCTTTTCCTTCCCGCAGTGCAACAGGCTGCGCCTGTGACTGCGGCGGCGATTCGCTATGTCCCTCGCGATGGCGCGGCGGAACGCGAGCTCTGCTGGTACGGCGATGCCGCGTTTCTAGGCCATCTATGGAAGGTGCTGGGCGCAGCACCCTCGACCGCGCATCTTTGCTTCGGAACTCCTCGTATCTACACCGATTCCCGCTCGGCCGCCCGGCAGACCCACGCGGAGGTCGCCAGTATGCGCAGCGAATGCAGGTCTGCACCGCAAAACGCCGGGACCCGTGGTATCTATGGTTGCATTCTTACCAGCTCGGCGACCGGCGCATCAGGTCCACAGTTCAGGCAGTGAATGTGAGCCTCGTCGCTTCCATCGAGCGTTACCGCAAACTTGAGCGGCGATTCCGCGCGATCGGGGCGCATGATCTCAAACGACAGCCTCTTTCGATCGGCCTGCGGATCAACCAACACGTGCGGCTCTATTGATGCTACACGCGGAGGGCCCTGAGTCTGGCGCTCAATCCGATTGAAGACGACCGTTCCACCGAGCTTTCCGCTATCGTCTGCCAGCGTGAGCGTCACGGCCGGCTGTCCATCGAGTTCGCCTTGCCATACGCCGTTCCATAATGTGCTTGCGGGCGTCTGCGCTCCGACCGCACAAGCGAACACTGCTGCTGCGGCTGCTGCCGAGAACCTTCTGTGTTTCATGCACTCCCTCCTTTTCTTTATTTGCTCGCAATTGCGGTGGTAGCCAGCGTTCCGCCAAGGCCCATGGTTTCGATTGCAGAGGACGGAACCACGACCATCGATCCTTTTTCGCGCATGGCTTCGAAGAGCATGTTCATGCCGCGCAAGTGGAGTGCGACGGGATTGTCCGAGTACACCTGCGAAGCTTTCGCGAACTGTTCCGATACCTGCACCTCCGCATCGCCAAGGATTACGCGGGCCTGGCGCTCGCGGTCGGCCTGCGCCTGCTGCGACATGGCGTTTTCAAGCGCCTGCGGGATGCGCACATCGCGTATCTCCACCGATTGCACGGTGATTCCCCATGGCGTGGTCTTTTCGTCGAGAATCTTCTGCAGCTCATGCCCCAGGGTCTCGCGTTCGGTGATCATCTGCGCCAGTTGATGGCGTCCGATGGACTCGCGCAGCGCGGTCTGCGAGCTGAGGGCGATGGCGTCCATAAAGTTTTCTACTTCGAAGATCGCTTTTTCCGCGCTCCATACCAGCCAGAAGATAATGGCGTCCACGTTGACCGGGACTGTGTCGCGCGTGAGCGTGGATTCGGCGCTCACCGTCGTGACCCGGACGCGCTGATCCACATAGCGGCTGAGCCTGTCGAGGACAGGAACGATGAGAAAGACGCCCGGGCCGCGCAGTCCCTTAAAGCGGCCAAAGCGCAGCACCGCCACGCGCTCCCACTGATCGACGACTTTGATGGCGAGCAGCAGGTAAACGCCGATCAGCAGGCCCGCCAGGATAGGCAGCGGAGAAACGGTGAACCTGGTCGCGCCGAATCCGGCGAGCAAGCAAAGGACAAACGCTGCCACTGCTACGCCGTTGAATTGTCTTTGCCGGTACATAGGCTGTCTCCTCGGTTACTTCCTGTTCTGTAGCTGATTGAGTGCGCCGACCAGATCGCTCACCGTGAAGCCGGATGCGCCGGCGCGCGAGACAAACTCTGTGGCGAGCTGAACGATCTGGCGATCCCGTTCGCCGCTCGCAGGCTCGGTTGGCCGCTCCGCAATGAAGGTGCCGGTGCCTTGCTGGGTGTCGAGAAGGCCGCGAATCTCCATCTCCCGGTAGGCGCGCAACACGGTGTTGGGATTGATCTCCAGTTCGACGGCGACTTGGCGCACGGTGGGCAACTGGTCGCCAGGCCGCAATGAGCTCATGGCAATGGCTCCCTGCACCTGGTCAATGAGCTGCCGGTAGACCGGAACGCCGCTGTGCGCATCGAGTCGGAAGGCGAATTCAGGCGCTTCGGGCGTGGTGTCTCGCTTCATGGAACAAATAATGTACTAATTAACTAAAACAATGCAAGAGAAAAATAGAAAATATTTTGGAGCGTTCGAAGACGAAAAGAGAGAAAGGCTCAGAGATGATGCGCCATGAAGCGGCGTAAATGGTTGATCTGTATCGTGTTTATGGCAAGTGAATGAAAGCGGAAGCTCAGCCGAGCAACGCCATCGTCAGGTGGTTCACCACGAACGCGGCGCCGTAGGCGAGGACGAGCATGTAGGCGAACTGCACGGCGGGCCACTTCCAGCTATTGGTCTCGCGCCGGACCACGGCCATGGTGGAGGTGCACTGCATGGCGAAGGCGAAGAAGATCATGAGGGCCAACGCGCCACCGAGGGTCATATCGTGGTGGAGCGCGCTCTGCAGGCTGAGGGCCTGCGTGCTGGGATCGGCGCCGTAGAGCGTGCCCATGGTGCTGACCATCACTTCGCGGGCCAGCACGCTGGAAAGCAGACCGATGCCGATCTTCCAGTTGAAGCCGAGTGGCGCAATAACCGGCTCAATGAAATGGCCGAGCCGGCCGATCAGGCTCCGCGCCAGCTCCGGGGCGGCCAGTGTGCCGCCGGCAGTCTGCATCACGGGCAGATGCGCGAGAGCCCAGAGCGCCAAGGTGACGAGCAGGATGACCGTTCCGGCCTGACGCAGGAAGATGCGCGCGCGGTCTACCAGGCGCAGCGCCAGTGACCGCAGAGTAGGCATGCGGTACTGCGGCAGCTCCAGGATGAAAGGCGTTTCGCTGGACTTGAGCACCGAGCTCTTGAGCAAACGCGCGGTGGTGAATGCGGCCACAAAGCCGGCCACGTAAAGGCCGAGCATGACCACGGTGCGCAGGCCGAGAAGTCCGTGCAGGTAATAGGTGTTGGGAATGAAGGCGGCGATCAGCAGCAGATAGACAGGCAATCGCGCCGAGCAGGTCATGAACGGCGTCACGAGGATCGTGGCCAGGCGGTCGCGCCGATTCTCGATGGTGCGCGTGGCCATGATGGCGGGCACCGCGCAGGCATAAGCCGAGAGCAGTGGGATGAATGCTTTGCCATTGAGGCCGATGGAGCGCATGACGCGATCGGCAATGAGCGCGGCGCGGGCCAGGTAGCCTGTGTCCTCGAGCACGCCGATAAAGAGGAACAGCAGCAGGATCTGCGGCAGAAAGACCAGCACTGAAGCGATGCCTTTCCATACGCCGTCGAGCACCAGGGATTGCATCCAGCCCAGGGGCAGCAGCGGCCGCGCCAGGTTGCCGATCTGGGCGAGAATGTCGCCGAAGCCGTCAGAGAGAGGCTGGCCGATGGCGAAGACCACTTCAAATACGCCGATGACGACGAGCAAAAACAGCAGCGGACCCCAGACGGGATGCAGCAGCACGTTGTCGATTTTGCGCGTGCTTTCGACTGACAGCGGAGCGCGGTAGCCGGTGCGTCGGCTCACCTGCGCGGCCCAGGTATGGGCGCTGGCCGCATTGCCCAGCACGGGCAGGGTGAGCGGCTGCGCCGTGGTGCCGTTGCCCGGCTGGTTGAGGAAAAGAGGAACCGCGTCCATGCCCGTGCCGTGCGTGGCGCTGATCTGCGCGACCGGCGCGTTGAGCTCGCGGGCAAGGCTGAGCGAGTCGATTTTGCCGCCGCGCGACTTCATCAAGTCGCTCATGTTGAGCAGCACGAGCGTAGGCAGCCCGAGCGCGAGCACCGGCGCGGCCAGCATGAGCTGGCGGGTAAGGTGGAGCGAATCGAGAACCAGCAGGACGGCGTCGGGTTTGGGCGTGCCGGGCATCTTGCCGCGCAATACGTCCACAGCCACGCGCGCATCTTCAGAGTAGGGAGTGAGCGAATAAATGCCAGGCAGATCGATGAGCGTGAGGTCTTCGCGGCCCACGCCGGCCATCAGGCCCATGCGCTGTTCTACCGTGACACCGGGATAGTTGGCCACCTTCTGGCGCAGGCCGGTGAGACGATTGAAGAGCGTGGATTTGCCCGAGTTGGGAGGGCCGATGAGCACTACCGTCCGCAGGGCTCCCGGAAGCGGCGGCGCGGCCGGCAGCTTAACGGGTGGCGGCGCGCAACATTCGCTCATCGCGAAACACCGGCAAGCTCACCTGTCTCTTCGAGCTGCACGCTGGAGGGCGGCTTGGCGTCCGATGTGTGAATGTGGATGGCGGCTGCCGTCTCGCGGCGCAGCGCAATCTCCAGACCGTCTACGCTGTAAACAGTGGGGTCGCCAGCCGGCGCGCGGCGCAGAGCAGTGACTGTGGCATCGGGCACAAAGCCCATGTGCATCAGGTGGTTCTGAACAGACTCAGGCAGATCGAGGGCTATCAGTACCCCGCTCCGACCCACCACCAGCTCACTTAATACGCTCACCCGCCAGGCTCCGCTGCGCCTCCGGAAAGGCTGCGCTCTGAAACTACGACCGGAATGGTCGTAGTTAAGTATACGACTGATTCAGTCCGGTTCGCAAATTTGCTGATTTTGAAGAAGATTCGCTCGCAGATTTCCGAGAAAGCGTCGCATAAAAACGATCGCGCCCGGACCGGGATTTCGCTCCCAAAGCCCCCTGGCGGCCTGTTTCTCATCTCTGAGTGGTTGAATGGTTTAGTTTTACCCCGGATCGGGAGCTCTGGCTGTGATCCACGTCACCAGACTTTGCGCGGTCGATATTTTGCACGCTCTCCGCTGGATTGCAACCGGAGAATCGGGGTGGTACAAGGATTCCATGCAGATCGAGGAGTTTCGCAGTTCGCTTTCGCTCGACGCCCCGCCGCCAGCCCTGTCGGCGCCGCTGGCGGCTTTGTGGTGGGACGCGAAAGGGGACTGGGCGCGCGCCCACGGCCTGGTGGACGAGCTGGAGACCCCGGAAGGAATGGCCGTTCACGCGTATCTGCACCGCAAGGAAGGCGTGGAATGGAATGCGGAGTACTGGTACCGGCGGGCCGGCAAGCGGTTCCATCGGCCGGAGCTCGATACCGAATGGCAAGCGCTGGTGGAGGGCCTGGCGGGGGCGAAATAAAACCACCGCAGCTTTTCACGACCGCCGTCTACACTGTTCTCCATGTCTGCAATCCGGAACCTGGCAGCCTCGCTTCTTACTGCAACCGTTCTTTTTGTCTCAAGGCCGAATCAGAGCCAGAGAGCAGCCGCTTCTCAGCAGGACCCGCTTTATGCCACCCACACGGCTCTTTTTTCCACGTTCCTTCCCGTTGACGAGTTTAGCCAGGACAGGCAAATCTCACCGCTCTTTGCAACTGCGGAAGAAAAAATCTGGTCGCAGGCTCAATCGGCCGCGGCCTTCCGCCAGTTGCTCATGCCCTTTGCTCATCTGCGCGCGTTGGGAGACGCGTGCGGCGTGCAAGCATATCTTCAGCCGCTCGACACGGAATCATTCGCTGCACTGACCCTGCCGCAGCGCGAACATGTTCTGTCTCTGCTCGGCTCGTGCCGTCAAAATGCACTGCGTCATCTCGCTGCGTCTGTGCGCGACTTTTACATCTCGAAGGCCTACGGCGCAATCCAGGAGCCTTTGACGGGCATCGATCTCAATCTCAAGGCCTCGCACGAGTGGATCGAAGCACATACTCCGTATTTGCCGCCCACGCGGCTTCGCTATGATCGCGACCGGCACGTGATCGTCTCCGCAGACGGACCCATCGACTACCTCATCGTCGGCAGCGGGCCCGCCGGTTCCGTGCTAGCCCACGAGTTGCGTCGTGGAGGCAAGCGCGTTCTGCTCGTCGAACGCGGCTCGTTCATTGTCCCCGGCTCCATGCAGACGCGGCTCATTGATGCCTTGATCGATGCGCGCACATCGACCGATGGGGGCGTCTTTATCCGCAACGGCATGGCTGTTGGCGGAGGCACGCAGGTTAATGTTGATCTCTGCTTTGCTCCCACTCTGCCCGCCATTCAAGCAAAGATCAATGGCTGGCGGCAGCAGGGACGCATTGGCCCCCATGACTTCACCCTTGCGGAGATTGCATCTGCCTACGCGTGGGTAAAAACGGCAATTGGTACCCGCCAGCTCTCTAACTCAGAAATCAATGCCAACAACCATGTCTTGTGGGATGGAGCATTACGTGACGGGTTGCATCCCAAGCTCTACGATCTGAATACCTACGCGCCCGGCAAGTCGCCTTATCCCGTCACGGATAAGCGTTCGTCTGAAAGCCAACTGCTGCTCGATGCACTCCAGGACAAGCAGAATCCGCTCAGCATGATTCCCGACGCCGACGTACGCCGCGTCCTCTTCGAGCAGGATGACGGTAAGCCGAAGGCGGTCGGCGTTGAATTGCGCATGCGCAGCCCCATTCCGGAAGACGGAGTGATTGCCGATCCCAACGGATTTGGCGCGACCTCCGGCGAGACTATCGCCATTCACGCAAAGCCGGCGCACTCGGCTCGCCAACCATTCTGCTGCGTTCTGGAGTTCATAATGACCAGATCGGTCGCGGCGTCGTGCTGCATCCATCTATGCCTGTGCTTGGTCGCTTCGAACACACCATCGATGCGCTGAAGGGAACGCAGGCGTCGGTCTATGTGGATGACCATCTCGTTGACCGTGGCTATGCGCTGGAATCGATGTCGGCGCCGCCAGCCTATGCGGCCGTCATGTCTCCGGGAACGGCCACCCACACATTCCAGGTGGTCCGTTCCTTTCGTCAGCTCGGGGGCTTCGGCGTCATGCTCATCGACACGCCGTCACCCGATAATCGGCTTGTGCTCGACGAGCAGGGTGAGCCGCGCATCGATTACGCGCTGTCAGACCCGGACAAAGCCCGATTCCGGCAAGGCGTCGCCGATGCAATCCGTGTGATGTTTCTGGCTGGCGCAAAGGAAGTCGATTTGCCGACCACCGAGAATCTACTGAATGTGCCGCGGACGGAAAACATCGATGGCGCAGTGCTGACGGACATCAGGCAGGCAGACCAGGCGGCAAAGAATCTTGAGTTTTTGCCGAACCGGACCATTCTCACCTCGGCTCACATGCAGGCGACTGACAAGATGGGTGCGGACCCGGCGAGCAGCGTTGTCGGGCCCGACTTTCACGTGTGGGGCACGCAGAACCTGTATGTGGTGGATGGGAGCGTCTTTCCCACGTCGATTGGAGCTAATCCAATGCAGAGCATCTACACTTTTGCAAAGATTTTTGCCGATCGGCACCGGTAGGGTTGGCAGATGTCGCCCGGATGACTATGATTCGGGTTGGATCAAACGGCATTGATTTGGGAGGGGTGTGTGGATGGTTTACGTTAACGTTTACAGGCGGGCGGTTTCCGGGCTGGCGATTGCGTTGTTTTTCGCGCTGTGCGCTCTGAGTCGGGCGCAGGCGCCCAAACACTATGAGCCTACGCTGGATTCGCTCAACCACCATCCCTTGCCTGCGTGGTACGCCAATGCGAAGCTGGGCATTTTTATTCACTACGGGCTCTACTCAGTGCCGGGGTGGGCGCCGCTCTCGCATCCGAGCCACGACTTCAGCTCGCAGGATTACATCGTCAACAATCCATATGCGGAGTGGTACTACAACGTGATGCGCATCGATGGGTCGCCCACGCAGGCGTACCATCGCGAGCATTACGGCGCCAATTTCAACTACTACGACTTCGCGCCGATGTTCGACCAGGCGATCCAGAAGTGGAATCCCGATGAGTGGGCGACGATTTTTCGCGAAGCGGGTGCGCGCTACGTGGTGCTGACCACCAAGCATCACGAGGGGTTCACGCTGTGGCCAAGCTCGACGCCCAACCCCACGCTGCCGCTCGACCGCCAGCACGCAACGCGCGACATTGTGGGCGAGCTGACCGCGGCAGTGCGCAAGCAGGGAATGCGTATGGGACTGTATTACTCGGGCGGCTATGACTGGACCTTTATTCCCGGCCCCATCCGCACGGCTGCCGACTATGAAACGGTCAAGCCCGAGAGCCAGGCCTACGGCGATTATGCCTTCGCGCAGATTCACGAGCTCATCAACCGGTATCACCCCGCCGTTTTGTGGAACGACATCGATTGGCCCAAAACCGGCAGAGCGATGCAGGTGGAGGCCGACTACTACAACGCCGTGCCCGATGGCGTTGTCGACGACCGCTTCGGCATTGCGCATGCCGATTTCACTTCGCCGGAATACGCGAAGCTGGACAAGATCAGCCAGAAGAAGTGGGAGGAGTGCCGCGGACTTGGCCGCTCCTTCGGCTACAACCGCGCCGAGGGTGAAGCCGAAACCATTGCACCCGCAGACCTGATCGCGCTACTGGTGGACGTCGTGAGCAAGAACGGAAATCTTCTGCTCGACGTGGGGCCCGAGGCCGATGGAACCATCCCGCCGGTGCAGATGGAGCGGCTGAAAGCCCTGGGCGCATGGCTCAAACAAAATGGCGAAGCGATCTACGATACCGAGCCGTGGGATCGCGCAGTGGGCCGCTCCACCGAAGGCGACGACATTCGCTTCACGCGCAAAGGCGTCGAGCTCTATGCGACCATTCTGGGCAGTCCCAAGGCGGGAACAGTAACGCTTGAAGACGTACCCGCGCATCCGCTGCTCGAGGTGTCCATGCTGGGCTATGCGAAACCGCTTGCGTGGAAGGCCGAAGGCGATAATCTGAAGATTACGCTGCCTGAAAATCTGCCCGGCAACTACGCCTACGTCATCAAGCTGGCGCACTACATGCGATGAGCGAGCGGCTGCTATCGGGCAAGCGCCAGCTCGAGATGGTAGTCGACGTAATCGATGGTCACGACGGTGCGGCCGAAGAGAAAGCTGTTCGATTCTGCGCGCGCATGCGTGGCCATCGGGAATCCGTCGATCTGCCCGTACCGGCGCATCATGTGTGTGCTGCCGGCGAAGACGGATGGATCCTTGGATGCGACGCCGTCGATCTGCGCCAGTGAATAGTCTTTCGCGTCTACCCAGATGGCGCCGTTGATCATGTTCGGGGCCTTGCGCCGCGCGGTTACGGCCACCACCAGGCAGGTGCGCCCGTCGATTTGCTCGGCATCGATCTGCTCGGTCTTCCCGAGCTTCGGCTTCATCTCGTAGTTGGCTGAGTCGAACCACGATCCGGGCAGATTTTCCGGCCGGTTGATGATCCGCTCGTTTTCGAGCAGCGGGTCGAGCCCGAGCCGGATAACGACGGCAGAGCCGCTCTGCGACAGTACGGTGTAGGTCTTGCCCGCGTCTTTGCGGTAGGAATCCTTGACCGTCATCTCTGCCACGGGGTGAGCCTGATCTTTGCCGCGGAAGACTGCGTAGTGCTCGATGTCGGTGAATGCCAGCACGCTTTCGTAGCGGGCCTGAACGCCGGCGTCGATGCCCCGAATGACCACAGCCGCATCAGGCTGCGGCGTTGGAGTCTGGCTCGACGAGGCTACGGCTGCGAGAAACAGAAAAATGCAGGCCGCTCCGCGTCGCGTGTGGATGTTCATGAGGAAAATTCTCACACAGCGCGGAGCGACCTGCATGTTGGTTGGCTCTACATGTCGACGCAAGGCTCACGAGCAGCGCGCGGGATCGGATAGGCACCTTGTGCCCGGCCATGAGCCCCGCGCGCGCCCGCTATTGAGCCTCCCGCGACTGCACGCGCGCACTATGCACCGCGTTCAGGAAAGAACGCGCTCCCGGGGTAGGCGGCACATGGCCGTCAAGAACCGTGCGCGTGGAGACTCCGGGACCATAGATGGCCTTCATCGAGTCGTCGTCGCGATGAACCGCCGCGCCGTTCAACGTGAGCCCGGCGAAGATGCCTTTGGCGCGCGAGTATGTAAGAATCTCCGCGTTCAGCTTCCAGTCGGTATCGGCGGAGGCATGACGGCCCACCGGGCCGGCTGCGGCCGAGGCATCTGCGCCAATCTGGAACTTGCTCTGCAGCAGATCCTGCATGCCCTTGTCATTCTGGACGATCATGATGAGATCGATGCCTTCCACACCAATCTGCAATCCCCAGCTTCCGCCTTCAACGGCGAAAAATGCAGGCGCGCTCCATCCGTGTCCGGTGCGGCAAGTGACAACGCCACGGCCGCCTTCCGCGCCGAAGACGAATCCGCCTTTCACAAGATGGGGAACAACCGCAACACACTTCGCGTGATCCATCACTTCCTCGGGAATGCCCTTATCCGGAGTGGCCATCACCTGCTGCAGCACTTCCGCGGCTTTCGCCATGCGGTCATCTACGTCTTCTCTTGTTTGATCGGCCCAGCTGATCAACGGCACCAGGCACATCACCACGGCGACCAACAGAATCTTTTTCATATCTTTCACCTTTTCGCTTGGAATCTCTGAAGTTGCTCCGGTGCGGTTCGGAATGTAGTTGTGCCCGGAGACTCGATTCAAAGCGGAAATTTTCGCTTTGAATAGCTGGTCGGGATTAAGCCATGTTGGCTCTCTCCCACCGCATCCGATTGGAAGCGATACAAAGGCTCCTGGTTGCCCGTGCGAGGGAAATGGGCGTGAATTGAAAGGCGGGCGCGATGAACGGCAAGGTTCCAGGAGCTAAGGTCTGCGCTGCTTGGGCTGCTGCGCACAGCTACCCGGAGAGACGCACCAGCTCCTGCGCTTCATGGCGTGGGCCGAGAATC
>Ga0335075_10010660_pt1 | contig 13944 bp, 8 predicted proteins | sample Lox_Sample_24_FD_206723 | JGI IMG/M metagenome (GOLD analysis project Ga0335075, IMG submission 206723) | Soil microbial communities from Loxahatchee National Wildlife Refuge, Florida, United States - Lox_Sample_2.4 | ecosystem: Environmental > Terrestrial > Soil > Wetlands | place: USA: Florida...
TGATCGTGAGCGGGCCGATCCGCGACAAGCTGAAGTTCAATTGCGGGACCAACGCGATGGGGCCGTACAACCGGTCGAATGCGGTGGTCGGACGCGCCTTCACGATCATGTCGAAGACGGCGGGCGACCTGCGCAACAACGTGAACGCCTGGGAAACGCTGGGCAACACGGCGCAGTACAACAATATGTGCTATGGCGAGAATGAGGCGATGTTGCCCGAAGGATGGCAGCCGCTGCACGTGCAGATGGGCTTCAAGCCGACCGAAAATGTCCTGACGGTGGGGACCGGCTGGAGCGCCATCGCGAGCGTGGGAGCCAGCCAGAGCATCTATCCGACCCACTACCTGATGCGCGATTACATGAGTTCGTTTTGCGCGTCGGGCTCATCCGCTACCGTCGTCATCGACCCAACCGTGGCCGGGCTGCTGAAGGACACGCACGGCTTCCAGACGAAGGAGCAGCTGAGCGAGTGGTTCTCGCAGAACATACAGAAGACCGCCGGATCGTATTGGGGCAACGGAGTGATTCAGAGCACGGCTGTTCCGCTGGCGCTGCAGGGCCTCGAGCCTTATGCGAGCTGGAGGAAGCTGCCGGATGATGCGCTGATCAAGCCGTTCACCAACCCGCGGGCGATCCATGTGATCGTGGCGGGCGGCGGAGTGCAGACGATGTGGTTCGTCACGGACTACGGCATACGCCGTGGCGTGTCGATTGACCAATGGATGTAGAATAGAAGTTGATTGGCGGTGCGCACGGGGCTCGAACGGGCCCCGTGCTTGCACCGCGAAGGAGCAAAAATGAAGGCGCAATTCCTCGGGTTGGCGAGTTTCGTGGTGGGATCGTTGATGCTGATGCCGGCGGGTCTTTCCGCGCAGACTGCGGCGAAAAACTCGCAGCAGAAGGCGGACCACGGCGCATCGGCGTCCGCCAAAGATGAGTTGCCTTTCCCGAAGGCGCCGCGCATCACGGCCGAGGAAGTGGAGCGGCGGATCAAGAACAAGGAAGACGTGGTGTTCGTCGACACGGACGATTCGATCAGCTACGGAGCCGAGCATATCCAGGGAGCCGTCAACATCACGTACGATCCCACGACGGATGCGCGCGCCGCGGACGACACGCTGAGTGCGCTGCCCGGCGATAAGTTGATTGTGTTTTATTGCGATTGTCCCCACGAAGAAGATAGCGCGCCGTTTGTGCTCGAGATGCAGCAGTTGGGCTACGACGCCTCCAAGGTGAAGGCGCTCCAGGGCGGGCTGACTCGGTGGGAACAGCTGCACTATCCCCTTGCCGGCACCGACATCAGCGTGGCGCAGGAAAAGGGAAACTGACGCAGCCTTCGTTGCTCCCCAGAAGTTTCATCGCCCAGGCCGTTCTTCGCTCGCTTTATGTTCCTGCCGCGACAGCAAGGCGCCGAATTCGCTTGTGATTCCGTGCGAAGCGCGCATACTCCCGATGAGCTACCGCCGCTAGACTGCCTCCCGTAAGGCCCCCGAGTCTATCTGGCCCCAGCACCCGGAGCGCACAGCGTTTCGCTGGACGAGTGTCGATGGCACTTGGTCCAGCGCGACGAGAACGAGGGCGACATGCTCAAGGTGTGCCTTAGGGGCCGATGCACGAGCATCGAACCAATTCCGCAAAACGGGGAGCCGGATCATTGCGTGATTCAAGTCGAGCTGGACCGCAACCTATCGCGAACTCGCGGGCCGTACGATGTTCGGCTCTTCGTTCCAATCGAGTTTGCCGCGCTCTTCGAGGAGGGGCTGCCGGTGATCGTGACGCTCGAGCAGGATGACGGGTGAGCCGCGGAGCTATTGGGGGCGAGGCGGAGTTGGGTATAGAATGCGGGCCGTCCGATGCTTGAGCCTGCCAAAAACGAATTGCTGACTCAGGTGGGCCGCGGCACGCCGATGGGCGAACTACTGCGGCGCTACTGGATGCCGATTGCCGGCGTGAGCGAATTCGAGAACGAATCGATCAAGCCGGTGCGAGTGATGGGCGAAGACCTGACGCTCTACAAAGACCTCAGCGGCACTTACGGGCTCGTGAGGCGGCACTGCCCGCACCGCTGCGCGGATATGTCGTACGGATTCGTGGAGCAGCGCGGCTTGCGCTGCAATTACCACGGCTGGCTTTTCGATCGCGATGGCCGCTGCATGGAGCAGCCCTACGAAGATGTGGCGCAGCCCGAGGCGCGCTATCGCGACAAGGTGAGGATTCAGGCATATCCGGTCGAGGTGAAGGCAGGGCTGATCTGGGCGTATCTCGGGCCGCAGCCGGCGCCGCTGGTACCGACTTGGGAACCGTTCACATGGAAGAACGGCTTCGTGCAGATTGTTTTCGCCGACGTGCCGTGCAACTGGTTCCAGTGCCAGGAAAATTCCGTCGATCCGCTGCATTTCGAGTGGATGCACATGAACTGGAGCGTGCGGCTGAAGGATAAGATGGGGCCATACTCGCCGCGGCACCTGAAGCTGGCGTTTGAGGAGTTCGATTACGGCATCGTTTACCGGCGGATTCGCGAGGGCATGAGCGAGGACGACCCGATGTGGAAGGTGGGGCGCGTCTGCCTGTGGCCCAACGCGCTTTTTACCGGCGATCATTTCGAGTGGCGCGTCCCGATCGACGATGAGAACACGCTGAGCGTGACGTGGTGTTTCAGCCGCGTGCCGAAAGAGCGCGAGCCGTACGTCCAGGAGCAGATTCCGGCGTGGCGCGGGCCCGTGCGCGAGGCGGAAACCGGGCGGCTGATTTCGAGCCACGTGATGAATCAGGATTTCGTCGCGTGGGTGGGCCAGGGAACGATCCCCGATCGCACGCAGGAGCATCTCGGCACAAGCGATGCGGGCATCATCATGATGCGGCAGCGATTTCTGAAGGATATGGAGGGCATCGCGCGCGGCGAAGATCCCAAGGCGGTGGTGCGCGATGCGGAAGTCAATCGCTGCATCGGGCTGCCGATCGCCGACCGGAAGAATCTTGTGGAGGGCATGACGCTCGAGCAGATCGCGAAGCATCCGCTCGCCGGCGGACATTTGACCGACTACGTATTTCAGGCCGGGCAGCCGCGGGAAGTCCGCAAAGCGTATGCGGACGCGATGGGCATCCCGAAGTGACCTCCAGCGCGGCAAAAAATCCAGCAGGCAATTCAGTGCCGTACCTGAGGATCGCGACCGAAGAGGCGTTTGCGACGCCGGAATTGCTCGATCGCTGGCGCGCTTTGCTGCGCGAGGGCCACAACCTCGATCCGGGGTTCGTTGGCCAGTGGGGATATTTTCTGGGGCCGAGCCCGCGCGCGCAGGGCATTGCTTCGCGCATCGCCGATCTTGGCGAACAGCGGCTGCGCGACATGGACGCGACCGGCATCGCGCGGCAGGTGCTTTCGCTGACGAATCCCGGCGTGCAGATTTTCGACGCGCATACCGCCACGGCGCTCGCGATTTCGTCGAACGATCAATTGGCCGAGGCAATTCGCAAGCATCCGGATCGGTATTCCGGGCTCGCCGCGATTGCGCCGCAAAATCCGGGCGGCGCGGCGAAGGAACTCGAGCGCGGGGTCCGGAAGCTCGGGCTGAAGGGCGCGATCATCAACTCGAACACGCACGGCGAGTATCTGGACGATCCGAAATTCTGGGACATTTTCGCGGCGGCCGAAGCGCTCGACGTGCCGGTCTATCTGCATCCGAGCACGCCTTCGCGGCACATGTACGCGCCATTCGCGGAGTGGGGGCTCGAAGGCGCGATCTACGGCTTCGCGGTCGAGACGAGTTTGCATCTGCTACGGATCATTTTGAGCGGCGTTTTCGATCAATTTCCGAAGCTGCGGATGGTGGTGGGGCATCTCGGCGAGGGACTTCCCTACTGGTTTTTCCGGCTTGATTTCTTTCACCGCGCGAATGTGGCGTCGGGCCGCTATCCGAACGTGAAGAAGCTCAACAAGAAGCCTAGCGATTACTTGAAGGAAAACGTGTGGGTGACGACGAGCGGGATGGCCTGGGAGCCTCCGATTCTCTATTGCCAGAAAGTGCTCGGCGTGGATCGCGTGCTATATGCGATGGATTATCCGTATCAGTTTGTGCCGGAAGAAGTGCGGGTGACGGACGAACTGCCGATCAGCGACGCGGACAAGAAGAAGCTGTATCAGACGAACGCCGAGGAAGTTTTTGGGCTGCGCGGGTGATCAGTGAATCTGAGCAAAGCCCGCGGCTAAAGCCGCCGCATGGTGAACCGCTTTTCGAGGGCCTGAAGGCCCACGCTTCCACCGCTGCCCTCGCGGGCTAAAACAACCAAAAGATGAAGAGCCTCGGAACTTCACACAGATTCCGAAGGCCCTTTCGGCCCTCGTCCGGGCCTGAAGGCCGGCGGGACGCCGGCGCTACTTATTCCGGGGGCCAGGCGAAGTTTTCTTCGCCGAGGGCGATGCCGAGCATGCCTTCGACCGGGAGGACGTCGACGGGGAGGCCGCCGCTCCATAGCGCGACGCTGAGCAGGAGCTCGCGGCGGCCGCGGAGATCGAAGAGTTCGCGCGCGAGCGACATCTCGACAATTTTGCCGTAGGCCGCCTCGAAGACGGACTCGGGATGCAGCAGGCACACGCCGCCCTGCTCGACGATTGAGCCGAGGCGTCCCTGATCGACCCGGAGCGTGATGCGCGTCTCGCGCGAATCCCACATGGTGAGCCGCAGCTGAAATTCCGACATTTCGGCCATGGCCTCGGCGATCGGATCCACCCGCAGGAAGAATTTTGCGGGCGCGAAGCCGTAGTAGAAATCGCCGAGCACATACTGGCGGCCGTGCATCGCAGAGCTGCGGCGGTCGGTGGCGTAGGAACCGGCGCCAAGCCATTCGAAATAGCTGCTTTCCCGGCCGTCCACTTTCACATCGAGGTAGGCGGAGGGCGGCTCGCGGCGGCCGCGCTCGGGGGCGCGCTTGATCGGCTGCGCGAGCGCATCGGGAACGGGATCACCAAGCGCATTGTAGATTTCGGTGAGATGCTTGCGGTAGAGCGCGTCGAATTCGGCGTCGTTGGCCGAGCCGTGCTCGGGACCATACCACCAGTTCCAATCGCTGCCTTCGGCGGCAAGAATGGCGTCGTAGGCGCGCTTGCCGGCGCCCTCCTCATTGAATTTCACCGGCAGGACGCGTTTCGAAGGCAGGCGCGCGGCGCGCGTGGCGGCGTTTTCGTAGGCTTCGCGGGCGTCGCGGAGAAGTTCCCAGGCGCGAACATCTTCGCCGTGGCCGATCCAGACATCGAAATTCGCGTTGATCCACGATGCGGGGAAAATTCCCTCGAGGCGGGGCTGATCGGGCGTGGCCTCGATCGCCTCGCTGACGGTGAGCGCATTGATATCGGGATCGCTCTGGATGCGGCGATAGAACTGGCGGAGAAATTCTCGGCCGTTGCCCGGGTAATACTCCCAGGCATTTTCGCCATCGAGAATCACGCTGACAGTGGCGGTGCGGCCGTAAGGCTCGCGATCGCCGATCGCGCGAAGGCGGCGATGAAAATCGTCGGCGGCGGCTTCCGCGCCCATCCGGCTGTAAACGAAACCGACGAGATCCGAGATGTAGTGATCGCGGAAGAATCCGCTCATGGCCTTGCCGTTGCGCTCGAAGCGCCAGGGACTGTAGAGCTCGGGGCCATTTTCGGGATAGCCGGCGGGATCGCGCCAGAAGCCGATGTTGCGCGTGCGGCCGAGGACGCCTTCATCCGTGGCGAACCACTTGAATCCGAGATCCATGGCGATTTCGAGCGCCTGATCGGAGACGGAGCCTTCGGAGGGCCACAGACCCACGGGAGGCTGCCCGAAGGTGCGCTCGTGGAATTGGCGCGCGCGGAGAAGCTGTTCGCGGGCGTCCTGCGGGTATCGAAAGGGAGGCTGCGGCAACGGCGTGTGCGGATTTGCGACGCGGGCGATATCCGTATCGCAGAGGAGCGGAAGAATCGGGTGGTAATACGGCGTCGTGGAGATTTCGATTTGCCCGCGCGCGGCCGCCAAACGGTATTCCGGGAGGACGGCGGCGAGCAGCTCGCGCTGCTTATCGAGCAGCGTCGCTTTATCTTCTTCGCCAAAGTCGCGGCCCTTTTCGGAGATGGCGCGGACCGCGGGGTCGTGGGTGAGATATTCTTCGTCCATCCAGGCGAGCTGCGAAAGCACCTGCAGGTCGCGCCAGTCGCGCGCGTTCCAGTGGGCCACGCACGCTTCGACGCCGGCCGAGCGCCATAGCGATTGCAGTTCGGCGAAGCGCGGCCAGCGATGGAGGAAATTGTCGTTCACCTGGAAGGCGCGCTCGAGGGCCTCGCGCTTTTCATCGGGCGTGAGATGCTCGGCGGGCGCGAAGGCGATGTCGAACCAGGGCTCTTTGAACGTGCCGCTTGCGTATTCCTCGATCTGCTCGGCGAGCAGCGGGACGAAATTGAAGGTGGCGTGAACGCTCGGGAATTCCTCGAGGATCTTCACCATGCCCCAGTAATCCTTGAGCGCGTGGAGGCGCGTCCAGGGCAGCAGGTAGCTGCAGGTGGCGGGGTCGCGGTATTGGGGCTGGTGCATGTGCCAGAGAATGACGAGATTGACGCGACTCACCTGTCGATTTCCTCCTGGGGCCGTTGGTCGTTTGCTAACGCGTTTGGAACTTCAGGGGCTGTACGTCGTGGTTGAAGCCACGACCTACAAACACTCTCGCGTCGCCAGGTTCGAGAAACAAAGCCCGCGGCTAAAGCCGCCCTAGCTACGGGCGCGTTTTCGCGGGCCTAAAGGCCCACGCTTCCACCGAAAACCGCGGCGCGACTTACGCGGCCCCCCATCACGGCGTGCATCCGGCGCGCCCGCTGCAACAGAGACGGACGACGTTGAACGCGAAATGCGGGCCGCCAACAGGATTGACGGCTGTAGAAGCAACGGCCCGCCGCTACAGGAACCTGAACCATGCACAACACGTGCCATTTGCTTCTTCTTCGTTGGCCGCATCTCAATGTTAGAATGACGCAGCGCTCGCTATGCGCCTGATCGACCGATACATTTGCCGCGAAGTAGTGTCCCATGCCTTGCTAGGCCTCGTCGTCTTCACTTTCGTATTTTTCGTGCCGCGGCTCGTGCAGCTCATGGACCTTGTGGTGCGGCATTCGGGGAACGCCGGCACGGTGACGCTGCTCTTCCTGTGCACGCTGCCGCCCGCGCTGGCCTTCACGCTGCCGATGGCGGTGCTTGTGGGCGTGCTCATCGGGCTTGGGCGCCTCTCCGCGGACAGCGAAATCGTGGCGCTGCATGCCGCCGGAGTGAGCCTCCGCCGGCTGCTGCTGCCGATCGGATTCGTGGCCCTGGTCGGGATGTGCATCACGCTGGCCACTACGTTCTGGCTAAGTCCGGCTTCCCTGCGGACGCTGCGCGGCCTCGAAGACAAGCTTCTCGCGTCGCAAGCGTCGTTTTCAATTCAGCCGCGCGTTTTCGACGAGCGATTTCCGCACGTCGTATTATACGTGCAAGACGTGGAAGCCGCCGCAACGCGATGGCGGGGAGTTTTTCTGGCGACGTCGGGCGCGGTCGGATTCCGGACGGCGAGCGGTTCGCGGCCGGAATCGAATGAGACCGCGGTGACGACCGCCGAGAACGCTTTCATCATGAACGGATCGTCGGCCGGGCAGATTCAGCTCCATCTCGGCCAGGGCAGCACGCACGAATACGACCCGCGGTATCCGAACCGGTACAACGTGACGACGTTCGGCGAGAACGATATTCCCGTCGACATTTCGGCGGCGACCACGGCAGCGCGAAATACGCCGCTTTCGACGGCCGAACGCCCGACAATCACGCTCCTAACCGACAACGGCCCGAACTGGCGCGACAGCCGCATCGAATTTCAACGGCGCATCGCCGTTCCTGCGGCGTGCCTTATCTTTGCGCTCCTGGGTGTGCCCGTCGGCGTGCGCCCGCGCCGCGGAGGCCGCGCTGCGGGCCTGATCCTGGCGCTAGTGCTGATCGGCGGTTACTACTTCATTTTCGTGTACGGCATTCATATGGCGGAGCTCGGACGGGTGAGTCCGTGGCTAGGAGTGTGGGCGGCCGACATCGCGGCGGCAGCTGTTGCGCTGTTTTTTCTGCGGCGCATCGAAAACGTGCGCAAGCCGAACCCCGTGGTTGCGTGGGCCGAATCGCTCTGGGCGCGACGGCCGCGCGAGAGCCACGCCGCAAACGGGTATCTCGCCCCGGCGTCGGGCGCGCCGATGGGCGCCGTTGCAGCGACGCCCGTTTCGAATGGGCCGATCGCGCTCGCATCCGCGACCGTGGCCGCTCGTATCGGAAGGCAGACCCGAGCGAGCAGCACAATGGCGTTTCCGATGCTCGTCGATGTCTACCTGTTCGAGCAATTTTCGTACTATCTGCTGGTGCTGCTGGTGGGCTTCGTGCTGATCTTCGACGCGTTCACGCTTTTCGATCTGCTGGGCGATATCACGCGCAACCACATTTCCGTGATTACCGTGCTGAATTATTTCCGCTATCTCGTGCCGCTGATGGTGTATCAGCTGGCGCCGCTGGCAACGCTGGTGGCGACGCTCGTGACGCTCGCGATTCTGGCGAAAAACAACGAGGTGATCGCGCTCAAGGCGAGCGGCATCAGCATGTACCGGCTCGTGCTGCCGCTGCTGCTCTGTTCGTGCCTCGTGGCTGGCGGAATGTTTCTGCTCGACGACACGTTTTTGCCCTATGCGAATCAGCGGCAGGACGCGTTGCGCGACCGCATTAAAGGCAAGCCGGCGCAGACATACCTGGAACCGGCGCGGCAGTGGATCTTCGGCGAACATTCGAAGATCTACAATTACGAGCTCTTCGATCCCGACCGGCAGCTTTTCGGGGGCCTGAACGTTTTCGAGCTCGATCCCGTGACCTTTCAGATCAGGCGCCGCATCTACGCGGAGCGCGCCACGTGGGAACCGAGCGAAAGCGCCTGGGTGCTGACCGGCGGATGGGTGCGCGACTTCGATGCCGACGGCCACGTGGTGCGCTACGAACCTTTCACCGCGACCTCCCTGCCCGAATTGACCGAGCCTCCCAGCTATTTCCGGCGTGAGGTGCGCCAGTATTACCAGATGAACTGGCGGCAATTGGGGCAGTACATCGCGAGCTTGCGGCAGGCCGGCTTCGATACCGCGCGGCTATCCGTGCAGTGGCAGAAGAAATTCGCGTTTCCGCTGATCGCGGCGATTATCGTGTTCTTGAGCGCGCCGTTTGCATTTCTGACGGGAACGCGCGGGGCCATCGGCGGGCTGGCCGTGGCGGTGGGAATCGGAGTGGTGTATTGGGCCACCTCGGCGCTGTTCGAGGCGATGGGGTCCGTGGGGCAGCTGCCGCCGCTGCTTGCCGGTTGGGCGCCCGATGCGATTTTTGGTTTCCTCGGCATTTACTTCTTCCTGCGGATGCCCACCTAGAGATGCGCGACAAGCAGGCAGTCGCGCCCGACAATACGGCGGTGCGGGTCGCTTTGTGGCGGGCGTTGCATGTGGAAGTCGATCCTCCGCCGCACATACTCGAAGACGAAGTTGGCCTCAGGCTCGCGGCGCCCGACGAGGGCTGGCGCGGCCGCGGCGACATGGACCCGCAAGGCACGAGCCTCTTCCGCGCGTCGATCGTGGCGCGGGCGCGGTTCATCGAGGATCTCGTGGTAGAGCAGATTGGGCGCGGCGTCGGCCAGTACGTGATTCTTGGAGCGGGCCTCGACACGTTCGCGCAGCGCCGGCCGGAGATTGCTTCCCGACTGAAGGTGTTCGAGGTCGATCGGCCGGGCCCGCAGGAATGGAAACGTCAGCGCCTGATCGATCTTGGCTTCGGCATTCCGGAGTGGCTGCGACTGGTTCCAGTCGATTTCGAAGCGGGCGAGGCGTGGTGGCAACTGCTGGCACGCGCGGGCTTCGATGCCGGGCGACCGGCGGTTGTGGCATCCACCGGCGTAAGCATGTACATCACGAAGGAGGCGGTCGCGGCCACGCTGCGCCAGGTGGCGGCGCTTCCGCCGGGATCGACGTTTGCGATGACGTTCCTAGTGCCGATCGAGCTTGCGGCGCCTGAAGTGCGCCTGGGCCTTCAGATGGCGGAGCGGGGCGCGCGCGCCAGCGGGACGCCTTTCATCAGCTTCTTCACACCGGATGAGATGCTGGCGATGGCTCGCGAGGCAGGATTCCGGAATGCGCGACATGTGTCGGCGCGCGACCTGATCGAGCGGTATTTCGCCGGCCGGACCGATGGATTTCGGCCGCCGGAGAGCGGCGAGGAACTGCTGGTGGCGAGCACGTAGCGGTCACACCGCCGCGATCTAAAATCTGAGATTGAAAAATTCGAGGCGGATGTCAACCGTCCCTGCGGGACTCGCTGCTTTTCGCCCTGGGTCCCGGCACTCCGCTGCGCTTCGTGCCGGGCTAGTTACAATCGCGCCTCCGGCGCTGTAGCGACTTACGACGAGCTGGCACCCTTCGTTAAAGCGAAGAACCGGCGGGACGCCGGCGCTACCGGCGCGCTACTTTTTCTTCTTTTTCTTTTCCTCGATGACGGCTTGGGCCGCGGCCAGGCGGCTGATGGGCACGCGGAAGGGCGACGCGCTGACGTAGTTCATGCCGACCTGGTGGCAGAATTTCACGCTTTCTGCGTCGCCGCCGTGCTCGCCGCAGATTCCGATCTTGAGCTTGGGGCGCGTTTCGCGTCCCTTGGTGATGGCCCATTTGATCAGCAGGCCGACGCCTTCGGTATCGAGCGATTGGAATGGATCGTCCTTGAAGATCGCAGCCTTGTTTTGATCGACGTATTCCGGCAGGAAGCGGCCGGCGTCGTCGCGCGAGAGGCCCATCGTGGTCTGCGTGAGGTCGTTCGTGCCGAAGGAAAAGAATTCGGCGACCTCAGCGATCTGATCGGCGAGCAGCGCAGCGCGCGGAAGCTCGATCATCGTGCCCACAAGATATTCAAGCTTCACTTTAGACTGCGAAATGATCTCTTCGGCGACGCGGCGCGTGGCGACCTCGAGAATTTTGAGTTCTTTTTTGTCGAGCGTGAGCGGATGCATGATTTCAGGTAACACTTTAATGCCACGCTTCTTGCAATCGATGGCTGCCTCGATGATCGCGCGGACTTGCATCTCGAGAATTTCGGGGAACGTGATCGAGAGGCGCGCACCGCGATGGCCGAGCATCGGGTTCGCTTCGTGCAACTGCTCGACGCGGCGCTTCACAGCCTCGGCCGAGATGCCGATCCGCCTGGCGAGTTCGGCTTGCTTATCCGCGTCGTGCGGAACGAACTCGTGCAGCGGCGGATCGATCAGGCGGATCGTGACCGGGAAACCGTCCATGGCTTCGAAGATGCCGATGAAATCGCGGCGCTGGAATGGGAGGAGCTTCGCTAGCGCCTTGCGGCGAGAATCGATGTCGTCCGCGAGGATCATTTCCTGGATCGCCTGCTGGCGCTCGATGCTCTTTTCCGGATGCTCGAAATCCTTGAAGAACATGTGCTCGGTGCGGCAGAGGCCGATGCCCTCGGCGCCCATCTGGCGGGCGGCGCGAGAGTCCTGCGGCGTGTCGGCGTTGGTGCGAACGCCGAGCTTCCGCACTTTGTCCGCCCATTTCATCAATGTTTCATAGGCTTTCGGTGGTTCGGGACGCACAAGGCCGATCTCGCCCGTGTAGACGGAGCCATCGCCGCCATCGAGCGTGATCCATTCGCCTTCGCTGACCACGCGGCCATTGACGCTCATCTTTTTCGTGGCCGCATCGATATTGAGTTTTTCCGCGCCTACGATGCAGCACTTTCCCCATCCGCGTGCGACAACTGCCGCGTGGCTGGTCTTGCCACCCGTCGCGGTGAGGATGCCCTGAGCGACGTACATGCCTCCCACGTCTTCGGGGCTCGTTTCGCGGCGAATCAGAATCACTTTTTCGCCGCGCGCCGCCCATTCCTCGGCTTCGTGCGCGGTGAAGACAGCCTTGCCAACTGCGGCGCCAGGGACCGCGTTGATTCCCTCGACGAGCTTGCGGCTGGCCAATTCGGAGCGCTGAATCTTGACGTCGAGCACCGGATAGAATAGGCGCTCGATGTCCTCAGACTTCACGCGTTCAAGCGCTTCTTCAACTTTAATCAGCTTCTCATTGGCCATATCGACCGCGATGCGGAAGGTCGCTGCGGGCGAACGCTTGCCGGTGCGCGTCTGCAGCATGTAGAGCTTGCCGCGCTCAACGGTGAACTCCATGTCCTGCATGTCGCGGTAATGCTTCTCGAGCTTCTCGCGAACTTTCTCGAGCTGCTGATAGACCTTGGGCATGAGCTTCTTGAGTTCGCTCAGGTGCAGCGGGGTGCGGATACCGGCGACCACATCCTCGCCTTGCGCGTTGAGAAGAAAATCGCCGAAAAATATCTTTTCGCCGGTCGAGGGATCGCGCGTGAAGCAGACGCCCGTGCCGGAGTCTTCACCGGTATTGCCGAAAACCATCTGCACCACGTTGACGGCCGTGCCGAGCAGGCCCGTGATTTTTTCCACGCGGCGGTACGTGACCGCCTTCTCGCCCATCCACGATTCGAATACAGCGCCGATCGCGCCCCACAACTGCTCGATGGGATCTTGCGGAAAATCCTTGCCGGTTTTTTGCTTGAAGTACGCTTTATAGTCGGCGACGAGCTGCCGCCAGCCTTCGGCGGTGACCTGCGTGTCGTCCTTCACGCCGAGCGAGTCTTTCATTTTGCGCAGGCGCGCTTCGAGATCGTCTTTCGGGAGGCCGATTACGACGCTCGAATACATTTGAACGAAGCGGCGGTAGGCGTCCCACGCGAAGCGATCGTTTTTCGTGGCTTTCGCAAGGCCTTCGACGGATCTATCGTTGAGGCCAAGATTGAGAATCGTCTCCATCATGCCGGGCATGGAGCGCGCCGAGCCCGAGCGCACGCTGACGAGCAGCGGATCTTTGGCGTCGCCCAGCCTCTTTTTGGTGAGCTTTTCGAGGCGCGTGACGTGCTTGGCGACTTCCCCGCGGAGCTCCTTCGGGTACTTATGATCGTGCTTGAGGTATGAATCGCAGGCCTCGGTGGTAATGGTGAAACCCGCCGGCACCGGGAGACCGATGCGCGTCATTTCCGCAAGCCCGGCGCCCTTGCCGCCAAGCAGGTCTCGCATATCGCCCGTGCCTTCCGCTTTCCCCGCTCCAAAAAAATAGACGTATTTCATTTCGCTCCCTCAGATAGTACGAATGTCAGGCTGCGGTTCTAATAATCTCGGTTGAGTTTCGTCGGCGCGCCCACAACTCAAGCAGCACATCAGGCGCGCAAGCTATGCGTGAACCGTTACTTGAGCCAGGTCTTTCGAGTCTTCCGCGCCCAGCTCTGAAAAATCAGCGATGGTCGAGAATTCCTTCAACAATGTGCCGAGCAGCGCGATGCGATTGCGGCGAATCTCTTCATCCTCAGCCATCACTAGAACTTTGTCGAAGAAGTGATCGACCGCCGGGCGCAGCTCGGAAATTTTCTCAAGCGCTACTCGATATTTCTTTTCCTTCTTGCGGCTGGCCGCTTCGTCGCCAATTCTTTGCGCGGCAGTGTAGAGTTGAAGTTCAGGCGCTTCTTTCAATAGGTCGGGGCGCACGGACGCCTGCCCTTTATCACCCTTGCCAGCGGATTTCTCGAGGATGTTGCGGATGCGCTTGAAGCTCGCCGCGAGCGGGGCGAAATTTTTTGTGTTGCGGATCGCGCGCAGGGCGGCAATGCGTTCGACGGCATCGACCAGATCGTCGGCGCCGGCGGCGAAGGCGGCGTTGATCTCGTCGTATGCGAAGCCGCGGCGTTCACGAAGGATGTAGCGCGCGCGTTCGAGAAGAAAGTCGAGCGCCTGCCGCTCGACCTCAGCCGAGGCCGCGATCCTGGGGGCATGCTCGCGGAGCGCGATGGCGGCAGCCGAGATCGTCGCCGAGAGTGAAACGGGCAGCTT
>Ga0335075_10010661_pt1 | contig 13943 bp, 18 predicted proteins | sample Lox_Sample_24_FD_206723 | JGI IMG/M metagenome (GOLD analysis project Ga0335075, IMG submission 206723) | Soil microbial communities from Loxahatchee National Wildlife Refuge, Florida, United States - Lox_Sample_2.4 | ecosystem: Environmental > Terrestrial > Soil > Wetlands | place: USA...
GGCGGACCGCTGCCGCGGCCGCCTCGGTCAGCGCCGCAGGTCCGGTGCCGGCCGGGCGGACTTCCGGATTGCCCGGCAGCTGCAGGACGCCAGCCCGCGGCTTCACCGAAACGGGCTGCGGGACCAGGGTGGCCAGGCGGTCATCCATTTGCTGCACTGCTCCCGTCCGCACCGTGCCCTGGATACCCCTGGGCGCCGGGGCAAGGGGGAAGGCGCCCGGCGGCAGACTAACAGCGGACCGCGCCGCCCGGATCTGCCGGGCTGATCTACGGTGCGGAGCAGGCGCCTGTGGCGCGCCGGATGGCACCCGTTCTGCGCTAAGGTAAGTAGGCCCGCTGGAGAGGCGGCGGGCGAGCAGTGCCGGGACGTAGCGCAGCTTGGCAGCGCACTTGACTGGGGGTCAAGGGGTCGCGGGTTCAAATCCCGCCGTCCCGACGGTTTTTCGAACAGCTTTGGGACCGTTTTGGGACCAGGGCCTCTCTTAGCCGGCGTTGAGATAGGCACTGAGGGCCTCCCGCATCGGTGATGGCACGGTGGTCCGGGTGCAGATACCGCTGGGTAGTTGTCAGCGAGCCGTGGCCCGCGATCTTCCGCAGGACGTGGACGGGGACGCCAGCGTCGGCCATCCAGGTCCTGTGTGCCTCAGGTCGTGCCTTCTGAGGTAGTCGTAGCCCAGGGCGGTGACGACCCCGTCCCAGTGGGTGGCGTCCCGCAGGACCGCTGTGGTGACCCGGCCGCCGCGCGGACCGGTGAGCAGGCACGCCATCGGGTCGTCGCTGACCTCGTTCAGCCGCCTGTCCACGAGGGGCCGGATCTCGGGGATGATCGGCACGACGCGCGCTCGCTTTCCCTTCGTGCTTTTATCGACAACGCCGGCAGGAGCCGGGGTGGTCTGGCGACGGACGTTCCAGGTCCAGGGCCCGGCAGTTGATGTCGGCGCGCCGCACGCCCGAGGTCTCGCCGATGCGGGCCGCGGTGCACGCGGTGAACTCCACAATGTCGGCCCATCCGGCATAGCGACCGTGTGAGCGCGCGACCAGTGCGGCGCCGAGCTGCTGGAGCGCGTCCCAGTCTGGCAGCGCGAGCGAGCGGGGGTTGTCGAGCTCGTCCTCACTTGCTGGTACTCGCGCTGCCAGCCGGTTACCCGCGCCCTGTTGTGTTCGACAATGCCGTCGCGCACAGCTTGCTCGAGCACCCGGACGAGGATGGCCAGGCTGTTCTTCACTGTCGAGCGGCTGGCTTCGTCGGCTATCCAGGCGTGGACGGCACGGTCAACGGCGCCTTGGGTAATCATCCGGACCGGCAGGTGGCCGAGGCTCGGCACAACCCTCTTCCGCCAGCCGGCGAGATAGGGATCGAGCGTCTTCGCCTCTAACCCGCGCAGCGCCAGCGTCATGACCGACTCACCATAGGCGGCCAGTGTCATGGTGACGGTCTGTGGATCAACTCCCGCCGCGGCTAGGTCTCGTAACTCTGCGATCCGGCTCTCTGCCTCGGCCACGGTGCGGCATGCCTGAGACAGCGATCTGCGGCGGCCAGTGAAAGGGTCGTTCCAGCGGACACGAGCGCGGTATCCCTCGGCCACTCCCCTGCGATCTTCGATGTCAGCGTTCAGCGCCGTGCCGACCGGCCATGGCTCCGCAGGCATCAGGCAGCCCTTCCTGGTTCTTTACGGCGGCTCGCTAACCAGCTGCTGACATCTAGCTCGCTGTACCGCGTGACGCCTCCAGAGAGCCACACGAACGGCGGCCCCTGCGGAGGGTGCGCGGTCCGCCAGCGCCGCAGAGTTGACGGGTCAACGCCGAGCATCCTGGCCAGTTCCTCAGTGGTGAACCACGCGCCATCGAGTAATGCGCGGTCGTCAGCATGGGGTCATGGCGTTCACTCCTTTAGAGACAGATCGGGTGTTAGCGAGGGCATCAGATAGGCCGAGTCGGCCGGTTGGACCAACTCGGCGGACGGGTGCACGAGCACCCTCGGGTCGCGGCGATGGCGGGCGGTCGCAGCGGCGCGCTCGGCAGCCCACTGCTCGGTGATCTCGGGGGCACGCAGCCGGCAGAACGGGTCAGTGCCGGTGGCGAGCGTCGCGACAGCAGTGCCGATGCCGTTCGGGGTCTCGCGCAGCAGGGTTGGTGAGTAGCCGGGGTACTCGCGGATGGCATCGCCGAGCGCGGCGACGCTGCTTTCGGTCGTCTTGAGCGCGAACGAAACGGCGAGCCCCGAGTTGTCGCGCAGGCTGGTCGGGATCGAATCGCCGGTGGTCTTCTGCGTCGCCAGGATGGTCAGGCAGAGAACGGAACGGCCCTTGCGGATTAGCTCACCCACGAGCGCGATGCACCGGCGCGCGAGGCCTTCGAGCGCGCGGTCGCCTTTGTGCTGGGCGAGGTCGAGGTAAGTCTGACACTCATCGATCACGGTTACCAGCAAAGGCAAGTCCTCACTAGGCCCGCCGGCGTTCCACGCGTTGCGCTGCCCGCAGAGCTGGGTGATGGCGCGGAGGCGGCGGCGCATCTCCGCGTGCTGGTCCTCGAGGACATCGAGGGCGTCGGCGAGCTGGTCGCCACAATGACGCCAGGCGCGGTCGTGCCAGGGTTCCTGATCGCCGCCGTCCTTGCCGTCCAGCAAGGCGAACTGGGCGGCAGGGGTGGTGGTGAGCTGGCACAGCCAGGACGCGATGAGCGAGGTTTTGCCGTAGCCGGGCAGCCCGGAAACGCAAATGCCGGTCAGGCCCCGCAGCGGCAGATAGCGGTCGTGACCGAAGTCGTCGCGGCCAACGTAGAGGACCGTGGGCAGATGGGGTTCGTAGGTGCCAGGCGGGCACCGGTCGGGGCCGAACGGCTCGGCCAGCGGGTCGATTCGCAGCGCGCGGACAACGAGGCGGCCGGGCTGCACTTGTGTGACGCCGACACGAACCGAGCGCCAGTAGTCCGCTATGTGCGCGGCTTGCTTCTCAACTTCCTTCCGGCCGGTGCGCGGCGCCGTCTTCACGGTGCATTGCCAGCCGTACTCAGTAAGCCGCCACCGCCTGGCGCGCGGGTAGTGGATCCGGCCTGCCCGGTCGACAGTTTCGATGCCGACCGCGAGCGCCAGCAGCCGCCAGGTAATGGACAGCAGGACCAGGACGAAGGCGCGGGACTCAGCAGCGGGCCGGTTCTTCGGAGAGAGCTCGGGCTGGGCGAGGCCGGTGCAGCGGCACAGCCAACGCCAGCGGTGCCGGGCGCGGACCATGCCGAGGAAGTGCTTACGCCCCGCTGGTGGCGCGATAGCGAGCCCGATCAGGTCAGCGGCGGGCCGGTACACGGCCACAGCCGCGATGAGTGCCAGCGCGTCGTGCAAGGAGGCGGTGAGCCATAAAGCGGCGGACGCGGCGGTGAGGGCGGGCGCGATGCCGGTCATGGCTGCGACTGGTTTCTGGTCCGGTTGCGCAGTTCGGCGGCCAGTATCGCGACGTGCTCCCATCTGGTGGCTGCGGCGTACCAGTTGCCGGGAGGGTGGTGTTCTTCTTCGGTGATGATCTGGGTAGCGGCCCGGGCGTTGCGGACGTGCCAGATCACCTCATCCAGCAGCCGGGGGATCCCGGCGGCGCCGGGCGGCAGGTCTAATGAGGCCAGGAGGTCGGCTGCGGTTGCCGGCGAGGACTGGTCATCGTTCGTCATGGGGTGTTGTCCTTCCGCGCGATGGTCGGGCGACGGGCCCCGGCGGCGATAGCGTCATGGCCGGGGCTGCCTGCGTGTCGGGGTTACGCGGCGTCGTTCTTGGCGGTCCGGTTGTGCTGGGCCTGGCGGACGTCAGCGGCCTGGTACCAGGGGCGGCCGCCGCGGATCCCGCGGCCGTTCTCGCGGGCCTCGGGCGGCGAGAAGCCGACGCGCATCTTGTCGAACAGGATCGGGGTGCCGGGCTGGATTGATGCGCACGGGTCGGTCGCGGGCCCGGTGACGGTGACGGCGATGACCTCGCTGATCGGCTTCATGCCGGGATCGGCGTGATAGGTGACAGCGGCCTGGACATCCCACTTGCGCTCACCGCGGGCGCTGATGTCTTGCTCGGTGCTGCCGAACTTGAGCTTGGGACCGCTAGCCATCAATAAGACAGCCTGGAACGTCGCGGTGATATCAATGGTCAGGGTGCCGGGCATGGAAGCCATCCTTCCGGGATCTGAGCACCTGCTTACACAGGCTGCGAACCGATTTAGTCAGATCGTAAGTCTGCATATCTAGGCGGTCAACAGCTTCGCCCAGCTGTTTAGGCAAGTAGCATCAGCAGATATGCAGCCCATCGACCCGGAAGATCCCCGGCGGCCCAACGTTCAGATCGCCGCGTCCATCCGTGCCGCGATCCTCACCGGCGAGCTGGAACCCGGAGAGCAGCTCCCGTCCGGTGAGGAACTGGCCAAGTTTTTCGGCGTGACTAGGGTGACGATCGGCAACGCAGTCCGCACCTTGCGGGATGAGGGCTTCGTCCGCACCAAGACCGGCAGTGGTGTCTACGTCCGCGATCAGGCAAGCCTGCCCGTCCCAGGAGAGTCCGATCACCCGCTGAGCGGAGTGGCGGCGTTCCTGTTCGAGATGGGCCACCTCAAGCGCGTGCCAAGATCCGGCTGGCTCCTGCTCGGCGTTCCTCAGCCCGAGACCATCGCCGAGCACAGTTTCCGCGTCGGCCTCGTCGGCATGGCGCTGGCCGCGCTGGAAGGCGCCGACGTCGGCCACACCGCGGCGATGTGCCTGCTGCATGACGCGCATGAGACCCGGATCGGCGACGTTCCCTCAGTCGGCCGCGCCTACGTCACAACAGCCGCGCCGGAGGCTGTCTCTAGTCATCAGACCTCGGGCATGCCCGACGCCGCCGCCAAAGCATTCCAGGAATTGACCGCCGAGTTCGAAGCCGGCCAGACCATCGAGGCGCAGGTGGCCCGCGATGCCGACAAGCTCGAGACCCTGCTCCAGGCCGTCGAGTACCAGGCCCAGGGCCACGACACCACCGCATGGCAGGAAACCTCGATCGGCGCGCTGCGAACCGAGTCAGCACGCCAACTCGCCCAGGCGATCAGCACAACCGACCCGCAATGGTGGTCAGCGTTCGCCGCTTCTTATCGCGAACTGCGCGCGAGCGCACAGGGACGCAGCCGCAACCTTCGCGGCGAAGTCTCGCGCGGGCTCGAGCCATAAGCCGTGCGCTGCCGCAGGCGCGCCGTCTCTAGATCTGCAACCATGCAAACTAACCTGGGATCGATCGGAGGTTCAGCCGCGGCGGCAGTACGCCATCGCGCGGCGATCCCTCTCCGGTCACGACCCGCTAGCTAGCGCTTTCGATCCAACGACCATCTACCGTGTTCCAGTTAACATCATCTGTTAACTTTGCACCGACCAAAATAAGGAAAACTTCTATTGTCGACGGACCTCAGCTCCCGGCCAGCTGCATCCACCTATGACGTGGAAAGTCTGGTGGCAATGGCATGGCAAGGCACTCTCCGTATTCCGCACTTCCAGAGAGACTTCCGGTGGAGCTGGGAAGACGTGCGTAAACTCATGGACAGCATCATTCGGGGATATCCGATCGGCAGCCTCCTTCTGTGGACAAGGCCCGCTCCAGCGCAGACCCTCCACCTCGGCGACCTCATTGTCGCCGCTCCGGCGACAGAGAATGCGCTATGGGTCGTCGACGGGCAACAGCGCCTCACTAGCCTGGCTAACGTCCTATCACCGGAGACTGTGCCTGGATCAAGATTTGCCATATCGTATAATCTGGAAGCTCGCGACTTCGTTCACACGCCCCAGAATGAAAATCCTTACGTTATCCCGCTGCCGACGATTTTTGACCTGCAGCAGATATTGAAATGGTTCGCCAAGTACCCATTTATCGCGGACTATCTTGATGATGCAACGAGTTTGACCCGCAAGATACGGCAATTCGAGGTGCCGGCATATCTTGTAAGTATCGACAATACTGCGGTCCTGCAGGACATCTTTGACCGGATGAACAACTACGGCAAGAGGTTGTCACGTGCCGAAATATTCTCGGCACTAAATGCTGGTGACGAAGGTGACCTCGAAACTTCGCTGTCGCTCGATGACATTGGTGATCATATAAACGACGAGCTGGAGTTCGGCAAGATCGACAATGACACCATCCTAGCTTCTGTTCTGGCGCGTCGGGGATCAGAAATCCGACGTGACATTCGCCGGGAATTCTCGAGTCCGAACGATGAAGGGCGCGACGCGGCTTACAAGGCTGGGGAAGAGGCTATACGACTTGCAGTTCAGTTTCTTCAGCACGTCGCCGGGGTGCCACACATTTCAATGCTAGCGTACCGATACTTGCTAGTAGTCCTTACCCGAGTCTTTGCACTATATCCCGAACTGGATCCCCGTAGTACACGCCTGCTGAGAAGATGGTACTGGCAGGCGGCTCTGGCAGGGCCGGAACAATTCCGCGGTGGGACGCCTAATGCCGCACGCCAACTGTGCTCTCAGATAACGACAGGGGACCTGAACAGCTCAATTCAAGGATTGCTCAACGCTGTTCATCGGACGGACGAACCAACGCTTGACCTAAGCCGATTCGCCACAAATGAGGCGTCCACCAAAATCCTGCTTTGCTCATGGTGGGCTCTCGAGCCACGTAATCCCTCTACTGGTGATCCCTACACTCTCTCCGATCTGGCTACAACGTTGACAGATCAGAGAACAGCTCGTGACGCTGTTAAGTATCTCCTGCCTCCGAGGTACATTCCCGGTGATGAGAGGCCCTGGGCGGCTAATCGTGCGCTGATGCCGGGTCTTGACGTTGATGCGCGTGAGATTAGTGGTCTGATTACGCAGCAACCACTTGACATTGATGGCACCACATGGCGAATGATGCTTGAATCGCATTCAATAACCTTGCCGCTATTGGACCTTCTTAGTCAGGAACGTTTTTCGGAGTTCATCACGGCGAGGCAGCAGCTACTCAAACTGCGTGCAAGGGACTTCTTGGCACGGGTCTGCGAGTGGAGCTTCGAGAACACTCCACCACTTGAGTCACTGATAGTTGAAGAAGACAGTGATCTGGATGACTGACGCACGATATGGCGTCTGGTTGTATCGTGAACCCGTCGGGTACATCGATCAGGTTGGAGACTACACTGTCTTCAGATTTCTGGAGGAGTATATATCAGACCCAGATCGGGCAGTTTTGGGACTGGCCTTCGAGGAGCGTTTGAACGAGTCAATCGCCAGCCATCTACGGTTGCCTCCTTGGTTCTCAAATCTATTGCCCGAAGGCCGGCTTCGGGAATGGATAGCGACTGATCGCGGTGTCTCGGCTGATAGAGAGATGGAGCTACTTGCCCAAGTTGGGCATGATCTATCAGGTGCGGTACAGGTGGTTCGGGCTGACTCACTGCCTGATGTTCTTGCTGAGGAAATGGCAGAGCGCGAGCGTCTTTCGGAGACAGCTAGCGACGGACGGGCGCCTGGTTGGCATTTTTCGTTGGCTGGTGTCGGACTTAAGTTTTCGATGGTGCAGCGCGGGGAGAGACTGACGTTGCCGGCATCCGGCGAAGGCGGCGATTGGATTGTGAAGCTGCCTGATCCTTTCTTCAGCGATGTTCCCGCAAATGAGAACGCGATGATGTCGCTGGCGGAGGCGGCAGGCATAGACGTGCCGGATCATCGGCTAGTGCACCGTGACGAATTGGAAAAGTTGCCAGCCAATGTCTGGCAGAGCAATGAGGAATTTGCTTATGCTGTTCGGAGGTTCGATCGGGGCGTGGGTCGACGGCTCATACATATCGAGGACTTCGCGCAGGTTCGCAATTTCTACCCATACAGTGACGGTAAGTATCGCGGGAACTATGAGACACTGGCTTCACTGTCGTACCGCGGCTATGACGTTCGTGCTTTGCAGCAAGTAGCACGTCGACTTGCTTTCAATATTTTGGTTTCTAACGGTGATGCTCACCTTAAGAACTGGTCCCTTATTTATCATGACAAGCGGCGCCCAACTCTCTCCCCCGCTTATGACCTTGTTTCTACGGAGATGTATCGCGAATCGGCGAGTGCCGAGGACATGGCGCTAAGGTTCGACGGCTCGCGACGCCTAAGTCAAGTTTCTCTGGCCTCATTTTCACGACTCGAGTCGCGCCTTGACGCACATGGTGCAGGCCTCGCTAGTGTCGCCGCCGACACAGTTGGCCGTGTGATCGAGCACTGGCCGGCTGTTGAAGCGACGTTGAGCGATAAGGCGTGGCTTCGCGGCCAGATCGCCGCAAGCATTGAGGTTCGGGCAAAGTCCTTGGTCCGAGCGTTCTGACGGCCGAGCTCCCGGAGTTTTCGGGTTCGATAGTCTTGTGGTACTTCTTCCAGTTATGTCTTTAACGACCTGGTTACTATCGTTCCGTAATGCCGATAGGCGCCACAGCCGGGCATGGGAGGTGCTTAGACCGACCACTGCGCCGGGTCAACTCAGGTGCTTGCTGTGGCCATAGCACTTTGTTCCAGCCTGCCTGATCGGAGGAGCGTATTCACGGCGGCGATGCCGCGGTCCTCGGCTGTCAGGAGCACCGCGTGTTCCAGGTCGGCGGCGCGTATGCGTGACCATGCCGGGTACTGGATGACGGCCAGTAACTCACCGTTACGTTCTCGGCGGCCAGTTCTGCATCAGGACGCTCTGGGTCGGCGGCCGGGCCGAGAATCGACGCGCGAAGGCCGCAGGACCAGCGTACTGCGGCCAGGCTGCGCGTGACGTGGCTGTATTCCCACCAGAAGCGACGGTCGTTGGCGTCGCCAGTCTGGTATTAATCAGTGAGGATTTGGAACGCGTGCGGCTTCCCGTGGAGCTGGTCTTCAGGTCGCCTCTCGTCATGTCTGCGGCGGGTGTCCAGTCGCAACCTTTGGCGATGTGGGTGCCCGCAGCGGTTGCTGAGACGTTGGGATCTATGCACACGGCGTGCAGCTGGTCGGGCTGGCGCAGGCCGTGGTCGCGGCAGCTGGCGCCCACGCACTAGTGGATGTGGGCGTGCGGAGCTGCGATGGCGCTGGCATCTAAGTCCTGGTCGTGCGCTAGGAGGACGTGGTATTGGTGGTGGCCGGGTACTGGTCAGGCGACCCATGACCTTCTCGGCCGAGGGGCGACCGTTCACGCCGTCGAGATCGGCCCCGCGATCGCCGCCAAGCTACGCGAGGCTCTCCCGTCACCCGCTCTGACGGTCACAGTTGGCGACTTCGAGCAAATCGACATGGGGGAAGACCGCTTTGATGCTCTGTTCTCGGCCACCGCAGCCACCAAATGAACAGCGCACAGTCGAGCACCAGCGCCGGACCGGCCGCAGAACGCTCCTCGCTAACCCTTCGGCCGGGCGACCAGGCAGTGGAAGGCAAGCGTCTCCGGATACGAGCCGGCCGGGGACAGCTCCCGGAGCCGGTCCCGGAGCGTGGCCTCGAAGGCCGCCTTGCGGTCGCCGAGCACCACGGGATTGCAGAATGACGTCGAGTAGAGATATCCGACGATCTCGTCGGCCGTCCAGATTTTCTCGGCGGTGTACTGCCGGGACTCCAAGACGAAACCTGCCCGCTCCAGGTAGCTGTCGTGGCGGCCCGCCGCGACGAATGGCTGGTTCCCCGCGCGGCGCCGCTCGCCGACGTATTCGCGGATCGTCCGCACCGCGACGGCATGCCAGGGCGCCCGCTCGTCCCATACGTCGCTGCCGCCGCCGAGCAGGCCGAAGACACCGGTGTCGGTCAGCCAGGTCCGGACCCGCCCGGCGAGCAGTTCGCGGTCCATCCAGTGAAAGGACGATCCCGCGACCACGAGATCGGTGGACCCGACCGGCAGATCGAGGGACTCGGCCGCCCCCACCGTCCACGCGACGTTGGAGATCTGCCGCTCGGTGGCCTTGCGCTCGGCGATGGCGACCATGTCCGGGTCGATGTCGATCGCCGTCACCGTGTCGAATGACGCGCTCAGGGGCAGGGCGACCTCGCCGGTGCCGCAGCCGAGGTCCACCAGCCGCCGTCCGTGCGGGCCCACGCTGAGATCGACCAGGTCGGTCAGCATCCCGTCGGGATATACGGGGCGGTATCGCGCGTAGTATTCGGCGGTACCGGTAAAGATCGGCGGGGTCATTTTCTTCCGTCGTTCCTCTACAGCGGCTGGCCGGACTTCGGCACCGTATCACGGGCCTTCACGCTCCGCGCAGACCTCGATCGCTTCACCTTCCTCCTCAGCGGCAGCGACGGAGAGAACCTCTTCGTCCCGCCCTGACACCCGGCCAGCACCCCCGGCCCGCGGTCACTTCTCACGAACACCCAGCACAGTTCACGCGCCCCAGCGCGGTCAGAACTCACGAACATCCGCGGCTACTTCTCGCGAACAAAACCAGGTGGTGCCAGCCGTTATCGTCGCCCCACCGGCCGGACCGCAAATGCAAGGCTGGATCGGCGCCGACGATGGGTGGTGGCCGCAGCCCGCACAACCTGAGGCGATGGTCGAGCGCACTTCGTCGGCGTAAATTTCGATCGCTAGCCGTCATCGCCACCGTCGTTATGCGAATCAGGATCGAGATCATCCTGACCTGAGTCTTTTCCTGACTCTTTCTTCAATTCTCCTGTGCTGTTCTGCTCCCCCCTCTGCTTCCACAGGTAGTAGAGAATCACTATGAGCCCGAGCATTCCGGCAGGGGTGGCGGAACCGGAGCTGAGGCTCGCAAGCAGGTCGGCAGGCGGCGAGGATGAGCTAATGTTCGCATGCAGCCACTTGTTTACCGCATCATAGTCAGGTTGTTGTGGTTGACCAACCTTCAGCTGAAAAGCCGTCCCACCTCGACGGTCGAATAGGTCAGAGCTATCCGCAATCGACCAGATTAGCCGTCCCGGATCGGCATCGTCAGCGGCAATCTTCGTCAGCTCTGCACCGGTAGGGCGACCATATTCGTCAAGTGTAACGAGCCCGGAATAGACAAGTATCTTCTCTGCCAGCCCGGTTGAGCCTGCGTGGCCACGTGAGAGCACCTGCACGTCACCTTCACTCGCTGCTGTTGCCCCCGCTAGAAGCTCTACAAGGATCGTTGTTCGCGCCTTGAGCTTGAACTCAGCCACAGTTTCCCGGTCACCAGCAGCTCCTCGAACTGTGATGTCAGGGTCGGAGAGATCCTGAATCTCGCGAATCTTTGCGTTGACGGTCGCAATTGGAAGGGCGCACTCTCGTGGGTCAACTGACTCACCAATTCCATCGTCACTTACAGCTTGTTGTATAAAGTTCTTGAGAATTTCTCCATGGAGATGCTCCTGAATTCTCGCGATATCCTCAGCGTGCGCTGGGCTATATTGGGACGCAAGCAAGAGAGCCAGCTCTTGAACATTCCTGCACCAGCGAATGCGTTCCTCGAGCCCGTTTCCTGCCAATTCCTTCAGAAGCTCTGAATGAAGTTTGACGCCATCCTCATCGCCGAAATCCTGACTATTATCAGAGACCCAAACGATCGGCTCGTCCAAGTGATCTTTGGGTAGTCCGATAAGTGTCATCCAGTTCAAACTGCCGCGGTACCCTGAGTCGGCAGTATTAAAGGGCTTCTGACGAAACGCGGCACGCCTGGCCATTTCGAGATGGTCGACATTTGCAGGAGCTACGATTTGAACTGAGAGATCTGCAAAATGTTTGTCGGAGCCACTCCTCGTATGAGTCTGCAGCTTTTGACAAAATAGATTTCGCTGCATCCGCGGCATCACCTATCTTGATGCCGACTCTTGGTAGATGCCGTTCACGTAGCTTGTCAAACCCGCTGGTAGTCTCGGCGACCATCCTTTGGTATCCGGCGATGGCTTCGATTATGACCAGCTCGGGCACGGCAATATGTACGTCCCAGGCGGCGGTCGCCTGAATCAGGACGCGCCAGCCGACGCTGCGAAGATCGACATCCGCTAGGAGGACAGTGGTATCAAGAACGACTAGCACAGGAGACAGTTTGGCAGCCCGCTTGGCTCAAAGCCCGGTTTTGGGGCGTTTCGCTCTGGCAGTTGATCTCTATGAGCGGCGGGCCGAACCTATGCTCAAGCGGACATTGGTCAGATATAGGCCCAGTTGGCAATCGAGGTCCGTTGTTCTACTCGGCGGCACGCGGCCTGGCTGAGAATGGCATTCAAGGCAGCTAGGCCGCCGACCTCCGCAGCTACTAGGATGCCGTACTCTAGGCCGGCGCTTCGAATTCTCGACAACAGGGCGAAGTGAATCGGCGCGAGCAGGTCGCCGCAGACGTGCTCGGTCGCGAGTTCCAGATCTGTGCGCTCTTGCTCCGCTAAGAATCCGGTCATTTCGTGACGCATGCCGCGTGACCAGCGAACGGCTGCGAGACTGCGGGTAACGCGGCTGTACTCGCGCCAGAGGTCGCGATCGTGAGCGTCGCCGGCCTGGTAATAGTCGGCCAGGATCTGGAACGGCGTCCGGCTTCCGATCTGGCCGGTCTTGAGGTCACCGCGGGCCATCTCCTCAGCCGGAGTCCAGTCGCCGCCCTTGGCAATGTAAGCGCCGGCCGCGGGGGCGGTGACGTTCGGGTCGATGCGGACGGCGTGCAGCTGGTCGGGAGCGCGGAGCCCGTGGTCGCGGCATGCGGCGGCCAGCCGCGAGCGGATGTGGGCGTGCAGAGCAGTGATTGCGGCAGCTTCGAGGTCTTGGTCGTGGACGAGCAGGACGTGGTAGTGGGGGTGCCACCCGTTCTGGTCGCCCCAGGTGAACTCCAGGGCGATGATGTGCCCGGCGATCCCAAGCCTGCGCTTGAGCCGCTGCCAGGCCGCGCCCTGAGTGACGCGCTTCCAGGCGTCCCGCTCGGTATCGAGGAGCTTACGGAGCCGGTCGTCCAAGTCGTGCGGGACGGTGATCGTGACCAGGCTCGCGGCGTGCCTTTGGGCTTCCCAGGTGGTGAGCGCTTCGCGGAGTTCGGCGGCGCGGCGGTGGTGGATCTTGGCCGAGCAGACCGGGCACAGCCACACATTGCCGCACGTCTCGAGCCCGGCGTAGTACGCGGAGCCATCCTTGATTCGGATCTCCACCCGGTCACCGACGGGGACGACGCCGCAGTTGCGCTGCCGTTCGGGAGTGTCCGGATCGGCGGCGGCAAGAGCCCGCAGGTTCATCCGCGCGCCGCGTCGCCAGCCGGCCGGATCGTCGCGGACCACCAGGGGGTGGTTCGAAACTTTGCGTCTATACCGAGACAGTCCGGTGGCGGGAGCAGCAGGAAAAGCAGGATAGGGGAAAGAAGATGATCGGCGGCCTCCTGCGCTTCGCGCCCGGCCGCCTCGGGGCGCGCACAGTTCGCGAGCCCGCGGGCTGCGTGATCCGGTGGAGGGGCGCGTCGTGGTTGCCATGCATGCCGCGCCGGTCGAACTGACACCCAAGACCCGCGCAGATCGGCGGGCCCCGGTGACTGTCGAGGGCCGGGATGGCAACCGGCAGCGCGACGCAGCGCATGTGTCAGCCATGGCTGGCTAAAGGAGTAGCGGGGATGGGTGGGCGTCAAGGCCGATGGCTGGCATGGGTGCCGGGCTGCGCGGCGCAGGGTATGGCCGTGCCTCTCGCCGACAAGGAGCTTCGCCCGCTACGCGGCGCCTTCGGCGTCCTTGACCGCGAGCCTCTGGCACGGCATCGGCAGATGGAAGGGCAGGCAAGGAGCCTGCCTCAGCCGACGCCGCGCAGCCCTCTACGGTGCGTGATCTTGGGACCAATTTGGGACCACACACCATGCACGAGAGAAAACAAACCGCAGGTAACTGAAACGTTGGGGGTGCTCTAGACCATGTTTGACCAGCGAATACGCCTACTCCCCCGTCCTGGGGGTCAAGGGGTCGCGGGTTCATGTAAGGAACTCCGGCGCTTGATCAGCGCAGGGGTTCCAGGGTTGCATGAGCATCCCCGGCTGGTCCGGTAGGTGGCGACGTCTAGGTTCTGGGGCCGGTGCCCTGCACCGGGCCTCGCGG
>Ga0335075_10010663_pt1 | contig 13943 bp, 11 predicted proteins | sample Lox_Sample_24_FD_206723 | JGI IMG/M metagenome (GOLD analysis project Ga0335075, IMG submission 206723) | Soil microbial communities from Loxahatchee National Wildlife Refuge, Florida, United States - Lox_Sample_2.4 | ecosystem: Environmental > Terrestrial > Soil > Wetlands | place: USA...
CCGTGCGCATGATCAGGTCGTAGTTCGGGTTCTCCGGCGCACTGAACTGTTCGATTTGCGGTGTCAGCATGCCGCCCGGGCATACTGCGTTGACGCGCAACCGATCTGCGGTGTACTCCACCGCCAGGGCACGAGTGAGCCCCAGCAGGCCATGCTTGGCCGCGCAGTAGCCGGCCGAGTAGGCCTGGCCTTCGACACCGGCGATGGAGCTGACGTTGATGATGTTGCCGCCTCGCTCGAGCAGATGCGGCAACGCCGCCCTGCACAGGTAGAACGGCCCGTTGAGGTTGACCGCCAGATCTTGCGCCCAGTCGTCGTCGGTCATCGACTCCGTCCGGCGCATCTGGTGTCGCCCGGCGATGTTGACCAGGACGTCCAGCCCGCCCCACTCGCGCACGCACTGCTCGACCGCGTCCCTGCAGGCCTGCGCCGATGCGACGTCCACCGATGCGTATGAACCTCGCTCCACCTCGGCGAAGACTTCGGCCAAGCGGCCGATGTCCCGGCCGATGCCGAAAACCGTTGCACCCTGGCGGGATAGCAGCCGGGCGGTCTGCGCGCCGAGGCCCGACGAGGCGCCGGTCACCAACGCGACTTTGTCATGCAAGGCAGTCATACCCGTTCCCGTTCGTCCTAGGTCCGCATCCGCGCAACGCTACCCCGCAAAAAATCAACGGGCGCAATGCGTGTAAGGCCCCACAGGCGCACCGCGTCGGCGAACATCGGCTTGGCCCGGAAGCGCCGGTGGACGCGGCGCGCGGTCACAAGCACAAGCAGGCTGATCGCCCGCCTCCCGAGCGCGGTCCGGCTCGTTCGCTTCCTCCAGGTTGACGGCGTCGAGCCCGCGCGCCGTCCGAGGTAGTAGCCGCCGCATGTCGCCATCGTGAGGGCGGCGATTTCCGCAAACTCCGTCACGCTCATGAGCGTTCTTGGTCACCGTCGCGGCGAGGTCACGCACCGGACACACCTCGGCCAATAAATGCGGGAGCCTGGATGCCGGCGGTTCAGGTTCGGGTTAGCCTCGGACCGTGATCGCCCTCAGCTCGCTGTATTTGTAGGCGAAGATATCGCCGGTGGCCTCGTCGAAGGTCACAACGGCATCGAATTCTTCTGAGCTATGCAAAGATTCGACCACTCTGCCGATTCGTCCGTTGTGATCGTCGCCGGGGAGAACGACTTTGATGTCGTTGCCGAGACGGATCTTGTCGATCCGGCGTTCGCGCAGCGTCATCGCAGCTGCGGTCCCGGCGCGGAACAGAAGCTTGGTCAGTGCCGACACCGCGATCGCGGCCACGAAAAGTATTCCAGTCAAGTTGAAAGCGGTGCCGAGGTTCGATGACCGGCTGCGCAGTGCCGGTTCGCAGCTGGCGAGCTCGGCCGGGATCGGCAGATCTCCGGTGAGGTATGCCGTGGTCTCGTAATCAGCGAGTTTTCCGCAGTCGACGGAGCCGCTGTGAACGTGCGATGTCATCAGGTACACCGTCAGGACTGCGGCGAACGCGGCGGCGAGGAACGCGATTTTGGCGGCGACCGCAACGCCGTTCAATGGTGTCCGACACCCTCGGCTATCTCGGCTGACGGTGAGACGGTCACGCATGGGGTCATTATGCCGCCATCCTGTTGTGAGAGGCCGCCGACAGGCGCGGAGGTGCTGGAAGATGCCTGATCGGCGGCGCTAAAGGCCAATGCTTGACAGGTCGGCCAGAATTGTCAGCGTCTCCGTGGAGCTTTGGGCGTCGTTCGCCATGCCCAAGGCCTCCGACAAGATGGCAGCGTTATCGTCAGTTATCCCAGCCGGACTGGCGAAATTTAAATTGTCGCCCAGATTGACGAGATAACCATCCAAGTTGACTTCATTGTTGTACAGCGCACTGAGGTCGGAGATTAACGCGGGGTTGCTCTCGTCTTGGGCCGTAATCGTTAGAAGATTGTCAATGTCGTAGTTGATCTGCTCTTGGAAAGCCAAAGTACTAAGAACAACCCCGGCCTCTTGGTTTGCCGTAAGAGCTAAAACAGTGTTGCCGTCCTGGAGAGAATCGACTTCCTGCTCAAGATCGGTGAGCTGGTCGGTAAGCGTGGTGCCTTCGCCCACTAGTGCGCTCACGTCGTCCGAGGCGGTTGCGCCCGAAGGGAACGGGTCGGCGAGGTCCAATCCGGTCGCGCTGAGAATATTGCCCACGCTGGTGAGATCTGAGAAAAAGAGTGCGTCTTCATACGCGGTGGCGGTAGTGGAACTGGACACGACGCTGTTCTCGAACGACGTGGCGGCCTCGTAGATATTCGATACGTAGTGGTAGGCCGTCGCAGCTGCACCATCAGGCAAATCCGCTGAGGCGGCTGCTAATAGCAGAGATGGGTCATCCGCATCGGCATGAGCGAACGGGGTCGCCAACAGTCCGATCAACGCAGCTGCAGCACCCGCAGCACACAGGCTTGCGATGCTTCGGTGCCAGCCCGGCGCGGTCATGCGGGTGACCTTCTGCCGGTTAACGGCGCTGAGATTCATCCTAGATTTTCCTTAATGGATACCAAGAAGCTGGGGACGATGCCTTCCTACAGGTTGACCCATCCGACGTCAAACGCACGTTCAATAGCAGCAGGCAAGCGGCCCGCCAGTAACGAAGGTTTTCGGGATGACATGCCGAAAACCTGCTGGCCTGCACTTTGTCCGTCCCAGAAATGCATGCCAGAACTTGTCGGCGCCAACTGGTACAACCAACTGCGTGGCGTTGCTGGGATATGCACGTGTGTCGACGAATGACCAGAGTCTCATCGGACAGCTAGACGCGCTACATGCGGCCAACTGCGAGCGCGTATGGACCGATACGGCCTCGGGAGCGCGGGCGCGCCGTCCGGGGCTGGACGACCTAATTGCGGTGGCCGCGGCGGGCGACACCGTGGTTACCGCGAGCCTCGACAGGCTGGGCCGGTCGCTGCCGCATCTACTGAATTTGGTGGAGGAGCTGACCGCCCACGATTTGGGATTGCGCTCGCTTGCCGAAGAGATCGACACCAGCAGCGCCACCGGCCGGCTGGTGTTGCACGTCTTCGGTGCGCTCGCTGAATTCGAGCGTGGCATCAACCACGAACGCACCCTGGCCGGTTTGGCCGCCGCGCGGGCCCGAGGCCGCATCGGCGGCCCGCGAGTCTTGAGCGGACGACGACTCGCTCACGCGCGCGAGATGGCCGCAGCAGGTGTGCCAGTAACCGAGATCGCCGAGACCCTGCTCGTCGGCCGGTCGACGGTTTACAGGGCGCTAAGCACTGGCGCCACCATTCGGAATCTTTAGGGGGAGCGCGCCTATCAGTATCGAACGCATGGAGCGCATAGTTGTCCAACTAGTGGAGGCGCGGCGGCTAGCCGACTTCAACGATGTCGCCCACGGGCGGCTTGCTCTGCTCCTCCTTGACAACGCCGCCGAGACGCTGCTTTCACGACGAGCTGAAGAAGCTCTTATTTGGGCTGACATGCACGGCAACATGCTCAAAACTTTGGAACGCCTGGGAGATTCGCCGAACCAGGATCGCCAGGCACTCATTGAGGAACTGAGAGCCGAAGCGGTATCAGAGAAGACACAACAAAAGATCCGCCAGAATTTTTCCGATCTGGTCCGGTTCGTGTTCTCCCGCAACGATTGCGGGCTTGCGCAGGAACTTGCGGGTTGCCTTAATGCGTTGCATCGGTACCGCAACGCCGCCTATCACCGTGACCTCGTTCGCAACGACGTGCTCGGGCCGGCTAACGCGATCTATTTCTACCTCTGCTGCGAGCTGCTGAAGCAGCAGAAGAACATGGTGATGGAGATAGCTCCCCCTCCGACCGTGGTGCTCGAAGTTTTTGGTGGCCAGCTACCTGAGCATCTCACTGGACTCTTGACCGACGACAAGATGATGGGCGTCGCGGTTGCCGACAAACTGCTCACCCAGAACCAGCTGGACCACGGCAACATCGCTTCCGCTCTTGCTGCCCACCTTGCTGCGCGAATCGATGTGCTTGAGCGCAACCTCAACGAGTTCATTGACTACCTCGGGTATCCCGACAGGGCGACTGCGCTTCGGTCCATCCAGCTGATGCCGTTGAGTTATGAAGCCCCGAAGCTACCCGATGACTTTTGGACGCGCCCAATCACCGTGACGGAGAAGGTAATTGCAGGTTGGAAGCATCGAGCAACCGCGATCTCCAGCTTATCCTTGGCTCAGTATGCCTTGCGCCAATTCGATGATATCGAGCTTGCTATCTCTAAGTTCGAGGCACAGCTAGAGCCATTCACGATCGCTATCGATCGCGAGATACAACTGGAGATCGACCGGCGTCTCGGAAAATAGCGGCGGACGTCGTGAAACAAGAAACGAGACGCCGCGACCTGCCGTTATGGGTTGGGAAGTGACCTAGGGCGCCGACTAAGTCACGGCTTTCATCGGTAGTTGACTTTGGATCGGATCCAGGAGGGCCCGTACTTCCACTTCACGTAGCTGAGCCCATAACCCGATGAAGGCGTTCGCTACTACCAATTCAGCCGTAAGATCCAAGTCGTCACCGATCTGGCGGAAGATTATATGGCGATCGTGGTTGGTCAAAGCTCTCTCCCGCACAACCTTTTTCACACGCTCTTGTTCGCTTGTTGGAAGGTTTAACGCCGCGGTCAGCTTCGCCGCGACACCGTCTAGCTCGGTGACGACCGCGTCGAAAATGTGCGCTTCCGGATCGCCTGTGCCCGGGAAGGCGTAGATACCTGCCTGTGGATCAACCTCATCTGAGCTATCGCCGTCCAAGAACGCGATGCTTTCATAGGTGCGGGTCGGATCAGCGCGACGCGCATTGTGGACTTTCAAAACCTGTGCTGCGCCGCCGATTCCGTACGCTACGATGGCGCTGATATCGGCGCCGTAGTGCCTAAGGGCCCCCGTGATCGCGTTCTTTGCGAAATCGTCCTCGACGAACACCGCGAGGCTGGCTGGGACCGAACCAGTGATGGTGCGGAGCGCCTCGATATTGAGCGCTCCTTGGATCACGTCACCGTCAAACGCTGCCCATATCGCCGTCGTCGGCAGGGCTGCTATGGCTTCCGCGGAGTGGGTTGTGAAAATTACCTGACATTTCTTCCGTATCGCGGTCCCAAGAAGGTAGTCAACCAGCCTGCGCACTGCGACCGGATGTAATCCATTTTCGACCTCTTCAATTAAAATCAAGCTGTTTTCAGACGCATTCTCTATTCCGCTAACGATGCGGATGATGCTTGCCTGCCCCGCGCCGAAGTGGAACTCGGTGTAACTGAAGGCGGATCCTGAGTCTTTGGCCGTGTACAAGGTAGCACGACTAGTGACATCTAGTTCCGTGTAGCTGTCAACCGGTTTGCCCAGAATCGCCTGAACGGCGCTCGTTACATCGTCCGATAGGTTTACTTGGCTCAAGGCTTTGAATTTGGCGCCTCGCGCAATCTTTAGGTCTGACCGCTCAGTTGCCGGCACCGTCCTCGTCACGCCGAATACCAGCACGTCTCTCTCAAACGGCCGGCGGTTCCACTTCGAACTGGGAAAATTTGCGCTCCGTCGCACTTCCGAAGCGGCGTCGAGGGTCTTATCGATCACGCCATGTTCAATCGACCATCTGACCATGCTGCTGTCGTAACGACCACTTTTAGCGAAAAACCGGCTGGGCTCCACCGCCTTGTAGGCGAGAGCAGCAGCCCCAAGGACCGTGGTCTTCCCACCACCGTTCGGTCCGATGAGCGCCGTAACGGGGAAATCAAATCTCACCTCTTTGTCGATGAAGCCTCTTACGTTGCGCAGAATCACTCTGCGAAGATATTTGCCGTAATTACTACTAGCTACCTTCTGCGTGAGCGCAGTTATTTCGCTTGGACTTACTTCAGACACGATGCTCCCCCAAACAACACAGCCCGGTACGGACACGGCAAAGATGACAAATTCACGCGGCCCCGTCCTTCGGGGCTGCGTTTGCCCGCACTGTGTTCAGAATCGCAACGATGTTGTCGACGTCAGCTTCGCCGAAGACATCGTCGGGTCCGGTCGGCGCGTGGTCGGTGTAGGGAGATTCGTAAAGCCGCGCTGGTTCCACGATGCCGTTGGCAGTGAGCTCGTCGACAATCAGGTTTACGAAGCGGATCTGGTCAACGGTGAAGCCGGTGCCATCGAGGTAGTTGCCGAAGGCTTCTGCGGCGGCTTCGCGGTCTAGACCTACCAGAGACCTGACGAATAACCCGAGCCCGTGCGACTGTTCTCGGGCTAGATCGAGGTCGGCCTGGTCACCGGTTCCGCTATCAATGAGCATGCGCTCCAAAGCTTCTAAGTCGGCGGATGTGAGCGGCTTGTTGCGACGCAGCCGTTGCAGCGCCACGTGATCCTGGTGTTGTTTCAGATAGGCGGTGGCTTTGGCGCGGAAGCGCTCCCAATTGGTGCCCGGCGTGATGCCGGGGAGGTCGACGAGGGTAGATTCGCTGAGTTCGTCAGCGAAGTCGGTATACACGACGACCTTCTTGGCTTTTTCGAGGAACCGGAGCAGGCCCCGCAACTTCCGCCGCGCAGCTTCCAGCATCGGCAGGGTGACATCGACCCACCATTCGTCGCTACCGACCTCTTCGAGCAGAACCTGTTGTGCGGCAACGGATGGGATGGCGGTCTGGCCTAGAAGTCCGCTCGCGATATGCTGGATCTGTTCGCGCACCCGCTCGGCGGCCGCGGTGTCACCCTCGAGCTGCGCGAGTTGCCTCCGGAGGACAAGCATGTCGAAGCGTTTAGCGTCCTCGTCGTCGTCCTTGTGTGCTGACGGGAGACCAGCAAGATTCTCGGCGACATCCCCGGCTGCCTCTGGGGTGAAGGCAGACCAGGCCGACCACTGGGCGTATTGCTCAACCAGCCGGCGGTGTGGCCGGACGAGGAAGTTGTCCAGATTCATGCCGACCACGGTTCGGTGCAGCGACCATGCCACGTCGACCCGCAAGCCGCGCTCGGTCTCGGTGCCCTGGCCCTCCTCCGGATCGGGTTCTTTCGGTGGGCAACTGTGGTCGATCGCGGTGACTAGCCCGAGCCTCGTCTCAAAAAGTCTTTGATTCAAGGACTTCTGGAACGAACCCTCGGAGCCGGGGAGGTCCTGGCTGAAGAACTCGAGGTTGCCGCAGAAGTCGAAGACGTAGAAGTTCTGCTTGTCCTGCCCTGGGCCGAACAGGTCTGGGCGCAGTCGGGTGCCGCGGCCGATCATCTGCCAGAACTTGGTTTTTGAGCGGACCAGTTTGAAGAAGACCAGGTTCACGACGTCAGGCACGTCAATACCGGTATCGAGCATGTCGACCGAGATCGCTATGTGCGGCGCTTCGTCGGTGACGGAGAAGTCGTCGATCAGCGATTGCGCGTAGTTGGTGCCGTGGGTGATGACCCGCGCGAATTGTCCGCCATATTGCGGGTATTGAATGTCGAAGCGCCGGGCGATGAACTCGGCGTGGTCCTGGTTCTTGGCGAAGATGATGGTCTTGCCCAGGCGGTCGCCTGCGGCGACGCGGTGGCCTTTGCTCATCAGTTCGGCGAGCACTTTGTCGACCGTGTCCTCGTTGAACAGGAATCGATTGATCTCCTCTGAACTGACCTCGTCGGGCGGATCACCTCCGCCCCAGTCGAGGGCATCCCACTCATCCTTTTCCTCTTCCGAGAGATCGGCGTAACGAATTCCCTGCCGCAAGAACTTTGTACCGACTGAGATCCCGCGCGCCGGAACGAGGAAGCCTTCATTGACCGCCTCATCGAGGCTGTAGGCGTCGGTGGGTACTCCGTCTTCAAGATGGAATAACCGGTAGGTGTTGTGGTCGACCTCGTCTTTGGGCGTCGCGGTCAGTCCAACCAGTAGAGAGTCGAACCACTCGAAAATCGCCCGGTACTTCTGGTAGACCGAGCGGTGGGCTTCGTCGATGACGACGAGATCGAAGTAGCCGGGTCCGAATTTCCTTACACCGGAATCGGTGTCGTTGATCAGATTCATCATCGTTGGATAGGTACATGCGTACACCCGGCCGTCGGTGATCTTCTCGGTCACCAGGTTCACGGTGGTGGCGTCCGGCAGGTGCGTCTTGAACGCGTTGGTTGCCTGCGAGACAAGCGCGGTCCGGTCGGCGAGGAACAGCACGCGCTTGACCCAGTTGGCTTCCATTAATTGCTTCACCAACGCGATGACCGTGCGGGTCTTGCCGGCGCCGGTCGCCATCACCAGCAGCGCCTCACGCTGCTTGGCCGTGAAGGCCTCGTCGATCGCCCGGATCGCGCGGTTCTGGTAGTGGCGCTCGACGATGATGGAGTCGATCGGTATGTTTGCTAGCGGTTTGCGAGTTTGACGGCGCTGGATCGCCAGTTCAAGCTCGTCGCGGGTATAGAAACCTTGGATCTCGCGCGGTGGATATCCGGCGGCGTCGTCCCAAATCCAGTGCGTAAACCCGTTGGTGTAAAAGATAATTGGTCGGCGACCAGTCATCTGCTCGAGGCAGTCTGCGTAAAGCTTGGCCTGCTGCTCGCCAGCCTGCGGGCTCTTCGTGGTCCTCTTGGCTTCGACGACCGCTAGCGGCAACCCGTCTTCCCCCCACAGGACGTAGTCAACGTAACCCACACCGTCCTGAGTGGGCATACCAGTGACTCTGAATTCGCGGTCTTTCGCGTCGGACAGCGGCCAAGCAGCTTCGGCGAGCATGAGGTCGATGAAGGTGTCACGTGTTTCCGCCTCGGAGTAGTCGCGTGTGTCGGGCTGTTTGTTGGCAGCCTGCGCTTGCTTAACGGCTTCCCGCAGCGCCTCGATCTCAGCATCCTTCTGCGCGGCGAGCTCATCCTTTTCGGCCAGCGCCTTGGCGTGAGCTTCGTCCTGAGCAGCGAACTGCGCGGCAAGCTGAGCGGCTTCCTGCCGGGACAACGGCGCGGCTTTTGTGGCGATCCCTGGGTCAAAGGGCAGATTCAGCGGAGCGGCCTTCGGGTAGGCCGAATGGTGGTAAACCGCCCAGACCATGATGTGGTGTAACTCGCGCAGCACAGCGAGGGCGATTTGCGGGGAGATCGGTTTCTGATCATGCACGGCGGCGTTGCCCGCCTTGCGAATCAGGTTCAGCTTCCGCGCTATAGACGACGGCACCCGCTCTCGGAACGCGTACTCGTTGATCCGGGCGGCAAGGTCGTCCTTATAAGGTATCGACAGCGCGAGCAGGTCGTAGAGCAGACCTATGAGGTGCTCGATCGACCTCCGGGCGTAGATACATGCCGAACGCGGGTCGCTTGTGAGGTAGCTCTCGGCGCGCGCGCAGTCGGCATAGATCTCGGGCCACTCGGCGGTGTCAACGAACCTGAAGTTGCTCAACGTCGGCCCTTCGTTGGCTGCCGAATCGAGTTCCAGCCATCCGCGGACAAAGTCCGTCCCGAATCGTCCGTCGCTCGATCGTGGAGATTCGTCACCTCAACAACTCCTCGATCGAGACAAGGTCCTTCTCAATCTCGGCGTTGAGGGTGCGGATGTCGGCGATGATCTCTCCTGGCGGCCGCGTTGGAGTCGAGACGTCTGCGAACTCCTGATAACGACTGAATGTGAGCATGTAGTTATTCGCGGCAATCTCGTCGCGCGAGACGAAGAAGCTCTGTTCTGATCTCGTGCGCTGCAACTCGAGGCATTTCGGATCCCAGAGCGCCGCCCAGCGCGCAAGTAGATCGGGGAAGTCATTCTCCACCAATGGTATTCGTTTTTTATCGAGAGACCTGCCATCTGCCCTAATCTCGTAGAACCAGACCCGATCCGTGCCTCCCGCGCCGGTCTTCGTGAACACCAGGATGGCTGTCTGTGTCGATGAGAATGGTTCGTACGATGCGGGTGGTATTCGGATGACGGCGTCGAGTTTGTGCTCGTCAACGAGAGTCTTGCGCAGTAGCACCTGCGCCGTCCTCTCCCCGAACAGGACGCCCTCAGGCACGATCATTGCGGCTCTGCCGCCCGCCTCAAGCAGGCTGAGGACGCGGCCCACGAACAGAGCGGCCTTGGTCATGGACTTCACATCGCGGTGCAAATCTTTTTCCAAGCTGGACTTTTCGACGGAACCACTGAATGGCGGATTCGTCAGCACAAGGGTGTAGCCGCCAGGTCGTTCAGGCCACGATGCAAGCGAATCGCGGCGTTGCACATCCGGCTGCTCGACGCCGTTCAACAGCAGATTCATAGTCGCCATTCGAGCGAAAGCGGGGTCGTTGTCGACGCCGTGGAGGAAATCGTGGTGGAAGTGCGCGCGTTGCTGGCTATCGATGAAGAGGCCCGCGTGCTTGTGACGCACGTAATCGGCCGCAGTTACGAGAAACCCTCCCGAGCCGCATGCCGGGTCGGAAATGACATCGGCGGGCTGTGGGTCGACCATCTTGACCATCAGGTCGATCAGGTGGCGCGGAGTCGGGAAGCCGCCGCTGCTGTTCTTGGTCGTGATTTTCGAGATCAGGTACTCGTAGACCGCACCATTCTCCGAGGGGCCTCCGTACGGAACCCTGTCTACGAGGTCGACGAGTCTGCTGAGGGCATTCGGCGACGGAATGGTGAAGACGACGTCGGCAAAGGTTCCACCGCGTTCACGGATGAACTGGATGACCTTGGCCTCGAAGAGTCTGAACATAGCCGTTGGATTGGCGTTCTTCAGTCTCGACCAGCGGAGATCGTCTGTGTCTGCGCCGAAGATAGGCTCCGCGATGGAAGTCTCGGAGATACGCGCTCTGCGCTCAGCCGCGGTGTGGAGTACGTCAAGCCGACGAACTGCCAAAAGCAGGGTGGCCTGTGCGACTATGTCATAGCCGTCTTCGATGCCAATCTCCTCGAAGGCAGTCCAGAGTTCATCGATTTCCGGCTTAAAGTCGTCTTCGTCCATAGGTGGGTACTCAGCTCGCGCCGGCCGTAAGCGACTGGAAAGCGTAAAACCGCCACTGGGTATCTTGGGCGTCGATACCGGACTCGCGCGTGACCCACACTAATGTCATAACTCCCCCCGGAACGCACGCGCTTGGATCGAGGCGAATAGTTCTTCTGATTTTGTCTGCAGTTCTGCCGGCATGCGAGTGCGCTGATCAATTACATTCACCCGGTCAACGAACGCCCGTTGGGCGTCGAGATCCGGAAGCGGAATTGGGGTCGCTTTGATGATGCCCATGTTCAGCCCATCCATAATCGATCCCTTCGTCATTTGCGCCAAGAACTGCCGGGTTGTTGGATGCCATAGGAAAGCTGCCCTGACGAAATCGGGGAGTGCCTTTCCCGAATCGACCGTGATCGCACAGATGTGTTTCGTATTGATCGCCGTCTCAATGTCGTGCGGTACCACTACGCATCGTCCGCAGGTTCCCATGATGCTCATCAACACGTCCCCGGGATGCACCGTATAGCGGCGCAGTGCCTGATATTTCTCAGCCGTGATATAGCGGCGTTCGGCCCAGGTGAACTCGTTGCCGACCACATTGTCCAGCCCTAAGACCGCGATGCCCTGATCGACGAACTCACTGTGCAGCAGCTGGCTGCCGAACGGTCCGGTTCGAATTGACCCTTTCTCGGGAAGCGCCACCTCAGCGATAGTGGCGCAAGGACCATTCCACCGGCTGAAGGTGTCCATGAAGACCGCTCGCGGCAGATCTCGCTGTTGTGTAAGGACGGCCCTCCCGTTTGCCCGGAGCCGTTCTGCGTGATCTAGGATTTCGGCGATGCGGCGCTGGTCCTCCGGAGGAGGCAGCAGAAGGCGCTGCCGGTAAGCATCGTCCCGGTTGAGGCCCGGAATCGCCGCGGCACGATTGAGTCCCGTTAGTCCAAGGCCGCTTAAGCGATAACTGAGCCATCGAAGGTCGGCGGCGGATGCCGAGTGGTCGATGTAGTAGGTCGTGTCGATCGGCCAGCAAGATTCGGGTGAGTAGGCAACCTCTCCGAAAGAGCCCTTACGCCCAATGATAATTGTCGGGCCGTCCGACAATGCCTTCGAATGCGCTCCGACAGGGCCGTTCGAGCCATAGACGGCATACTTGCCACCATCACGCTGGCCTGCCGCGAGGGCCTTTCCATACTTAAATTCACAGATCTCGCCGAGCTCAACGAGTGGCCAGGTCATGACAGCATCGCCTTCAAATCCGCAAGACCCGAGGCGATCTCACTCTCAAGTCTCTCGATCTCGGCGATGATCTCGAGCGGCGGCCGGTGCTCAACCTCATCGCGAACGGCCTCCTTGTACCGATTCAGCGACAGGTCGTAATCCTGCGTGACGATGTCCTCCTTAGACACACAGAACGACTGCTCGGTCCGTGCCCGCTCCAACTCGGAGGCGATCCGCCGGTGCCACCGGTGAAGCGCGTCGGGTAAATCATTGGCTTCGACCGGGTTCCGCTTGTCGTCCAACGAGAATCCGTCGGCGGTGACATCGTAGAACCACACGTGATCGGTCCCACCCGAGTTGGTTTTGGTGAACAACAGGATTGCCGTCGACACACCCGCGTACGGTCGGAACACCCCAGCCGGCAGCTTTACGACCCCGTCGAGTTTCTGATCCTCCACAATGATCCGGCGTAAATCCTTGTGCGCCTTCGACGATCCGAACAACACCCCGTCCGGCACGATGATTGCGGCACGGCCTCCGGGCTTTAGAAGCTTCAGGAACAGCGCGACGAACAGCAGTTCCGTCTTTTTGGTCTTCACCACGCGCTGGAGATCTTTCGAGGTGGATTCGTAGTCCAACGAGCCTGCGAACGGGGGGTTGGCGAGGATTAGCGTGTACTTTTCAGCATCCTCGCTCGCGCCCTCTGACAGCGAGTCGCGATAGCGAATATCCGGCGATTCGATGCCATGCATCAGCATATTCATGCTCGCAATGCGCAACATCGTGTTGTCGAAGTCAAAACCGTGGAACATGCTGGCGTGGAAGTGTTTCCGCTGCGCTGCATCGGTCAGCACCGAGGGATGCTGTTCGCGGACATGCTCTGACGCTGCGACCAGGAAGCCGGCGGTGCCGCATGCAGGGTCGCAAATCTCGTCGCTTGGCTGCGGCGACATCATGTCGACCATCAATTTTATGATGTGCCTTGGCGTCCGGAATTGGCCGTTCTGTCCCGCGCTCGCGATTTTCGACAGCATGTACTCGTACAGGTCGCCGTTGGTGTCCCGGTCGGACATCGGAATATCATCGAGAAGGTCGACCACTCGCGAGAGCAGGTGTGGCGTGGGGATGGTGAAGCGAGCACCCTCCATGTGTTCGCCGTACGTCGATCCGTCGCCGCCAAGAGTGCGGAGAAACGGAAACACCTTCTGCCCGACGGTTGCGAACATCGCGGCCGGTTCTTCGTTCTTGAAGTGCGACCACCGCAGGTCCTGTTGTTTTGGGCTGAAACGGAGCTCCTGAGGCTTACCGCTCACGCGCGCCTTTCGCTCGGCAAGCGTCTCCAGATCGTCGAGGCGGCGGATGAACAGAAGATAAGTGATTTGCTCGATGACCTCTAGCGGGTTGGCGATGCCGCCTGACCAGAACGAGTCCCAGACCCGGTCGACCTTGCTCTTCAACTCACCGGTGATCACGGGTGCGCTCCCCCCTGGCTCGCTCATCCTTAACTGAACGGAACTGTATACAGCGCGGCACCGACAAGCGGCCGTCTGCGCCTTAGTCCGCACGTTCGGACGATCTTCCGGCAACGCCTTATTTAGCCTGGCCGACGGGATTGGAGCAGCGATAGTCCCGACAACGGCGTCGCAATGCTGCCTGCCGCGTCAAACGGACTAAACACACAGGTCACGCCCTCTTTCGAGTTCGTGACCTTATGCCGCTGAGTTTGTAGAACTGCTTATTGTGGGCGAAGGGGGACTTGAACCCCCACGTCCCGAAGGACACTGGCACCTGAAGCCAGCGCGTCTGCCATTCCGCCACTCGCCCTAAACAACCGCAGGAGCCTACCACTGTAATCGCCGG
>Ga0335075_10010664_pt1 | contig 13943 bp, 11 predicted proteins | sample Lox_Sample_24_FD_206723 | JGI IMG/M metagenome (GOLD analysis project Ga0335075, IMG submission 206723) | Soil microbial communities from Loxahatchee National Wildlife Refuge, Florida, United States - Lox_Sample_2.4 | ecosystem: Environmental > Terrestrial > Soil > Wetlands | place: USA...
AAACAATGAGAGGGACAGAAGAGTACCAAGGTCGACCTCAGAATTGGGATTGTGAGGGCCATACTGACTTTTTCCTTCCTAGTCAGGGTACCGCTCGGGCTCGAGCTTATTGCAACGAAAGGTTCATCTTGAAAGCCAGAGGCGCTAGCCAAGTGAGGGGCGATAGCTCCTGCATGAGCTCGTGCGAAAGCCCTCCCACGCTCGCACGAGAGGGGTCAGACAGACCTTTGAGCCGACGAGGCCGGGATACAATGCTCGTAACGGCTTCCTCGAAAAGGTACTCTTCCCGAATTCGATGTGGAGAAAAATGATCGTGATCTATCCTTACCTCGAGTTGTGCTTCGGCAAAGTTGAGCCCTTAGCAACAAAAAGTCGTTCCTTCACACTCCGCAGGCGGGCCAATCGTATGAAGGGCTTTTAGCGCGAGCTCGCCAAGGCTTAGGCCAGTGGCCTAGAATCCCTCCCTTTCTCTCCGCCTGCGAATTTCAAGCTAGACTAGCGTGTGAGGGGCAGCACAGCCTGAACGAGCAAGTGCTGAGCAAAACGCTGCGTAGATTCAGGCACGTAGGTTGGGTGGAGAAGCGGTGCTTCAATGCATAGGTCCACAAAGTCAATGACACGTTGGTCATCAGTCAGCGGTCGCTCCCCATAGGGTCTCCTTTTCACATGTATTTTCTTCCTCTTGCCATTCCCTTGATACCAGACAACAGCAACTTGTGATATCGACAGAAGTACTTTAGCAGCCGTGTATACTCCAACATGCACACCGACACGCAGGCAAGAGAAGTAAAACATGTCCAGGTATGCGATCATTACAAAGGAGGCTTGGGTTGTTCTTCTCCTCCTCATCCCGCTGCTGCTGCGACTGCTACTGCTGTTAGCCCTTGGTTCCCATCAAGCTGGGGTCCTTTGGCACTTCCTTGCCCTGTATTACCCATGACCCGTGATGATTGCTGACGAGAGATGTAGCCAGCGGACGAGTGGAAGATCGAGCAAGGCTGGGACGCTTTCGAGTTGCCTCTTATTGATCAGACTGCAGAGAATTTGTCTGATGTGCAGAGCCTCTTCCCTGAACCTAGCGTAGAACCAGCAGAGGCGGACGCAGGTGCTAAAGAAGATCCGAACATCCTCTTCGCCGAAGAGAGAGAGGGATGGCATGGGTATGTACCGTCTAACTTATGCAGCTCGTTATTGGCGTCGCTTGTGTGCTCTCCCCAGATCAGTCAAGCGTTGATCGTTTGTCCCACAACTTAGGTACGTCGAATGGGAAGACTACCCTGACAAAAAGGCCAAAGCGCACCGCATCTTGATTGACCAGAAATTTCCGCCTCCTCCTGAGTTCCAGTTGGGAGCCATTCCAGACACGAACCCGGTTCTCGAGGGAGTACGCTGGAAGATGTGGCATAAAGCAATCGGTGGTCCATTGGCGTCGGTCCCTGACGAATCTTGGAGCTGTGTCTTAGAGGAGAAGCACCCAGAGATGCTTCACCTCCTCCAATTTCCTTACAACGGTGAACCCCCGAAACGTCTTGTGACTGCGGAGACTATCACGCCTAATAACCTTCACTTTATCCGCAACCACGGAGGAATCCCCAACATTAAGGCCGACAAGTGGGAACTGAAAATTGGCGGGCTTGTGCGGCATCCCCGGTCATTTACCCTTTCTGACCTCCAGAACAAAGATTTGTTCCCGCGCTTCACCAAAACCTGCACTATCCAATGCAGTGGCACTCGAAGAGTCGAGCAAATTGCTCTCTATGCTGGTGAAGGCGACGAAATGATCAATGCTCCGTGGGCAGAAGGTGCCATCGGAACTGCAGTTTATACCGGCATCAGCCTGAAACACGTCATCAAACACTGCGGAGGTCTTGTCGACGATGGCAAGCACCTTGAACTCTTCGGTGCCGACACTTACTTCAAACAGAACGAGGTGATGAACTACAGCGTCAGCGTGCCTTGGTCCAAGGTCAAGGCAAACGAGGTCCTCCTCTGTTGGGAGATGAATGGTGAGCCTCTACCCAAGATTCACGGCTTCCCAATTCGTGCCCTTGTCATGGGATATATCGGCGCCCGCTCGGTGAAATGGCTCTATCGTGTCACGGCGCTCGACCGCCCGACTCATGCCCCCGTCCAGTCCAAGGAGTATCTCTACTTCAATCAGCAGTTCGGGAAGCACAACCAGCGCCCAATCGATGGCATTCAGATTCAGGAAATGCCTGTGAGTTCCGCCATAATGACGCCACTCAACAAACAAGTGGTCATTCACACGGGCAGTATCAACTGCAAGGGTTGGGCCTACTCGGGAGGAGGTCGTTGGCCTGAACGCGTCGAGTTGTCCGCCGACGGTGGCTTCTCATGGTACGCTGTCCCCGTTGAAAATATCTCGGAGAAGCATCGTTTTTCCTGGCGGACCTGGCACTTTGCTCTGCCATGCGAGGTTGAAGGATGGATCGAGATCGTCGTCCGATGCTGGGACAACAGCCTGAACACTCAGCCGCTAGAAGTCAGGAGCGCCTGGAATTGGGGTCTGCACGTCACGAGCAGCTGTCACCGCATCAAAATCTACAGTGTGAACAAGAAGCGGGAGCTGACCCAGCAGCGATTGAGTGAGTTCCAGAGAAGGAAGGAAGGCTTCATTCCCATTACCAGGCCGACCGACTTTCCGCAAATGACGTGGGAGGACTATGATGAATTTTGGAAGAAGACTCAACCCAGAGATGTCCAGTCCGATAATGGCGGGAGCGATTCGGAATGATAACGTGAATGATGACGGAATGACGAGCGGACTCTGGCACGGACATCCCACGTTTGAATTTCACTGATAAATTGGACTCGTACCTATATGCTACGAACGCGTCACAGACTGTAATTGAATGCCTTGTTCTTCCCTCGTGGCCACATTGTGATCCATCTATGTGCCAGAAGCCCTGCGAGACGAGAATTGCCAGTTATGCCCGCATAACCATCAGGTGAAGGGTAGCGGAGAGGGAAGTACATAGTTTCCACTCGTAGGCTGGTGATGCGCTCTGTGCGACTAGTCACGCTGGGAATCCTCTTCATGAATCCTTGTGCGGTTTAACCCGCTCCAAACGGCCTCACGCAAGTCAACAGATACTCTGCATATATGCTGCTCGATGGATTGAAGGTAAGGAATGCCATCCAGACTGCCACCACTCTCTCTGACAGTAAGTGCAAAATCATCGAAGCGTCTCAATGCCAGGCGGTCTTATGTGGATGTGCGAGGTTGCCTTCAATTTTCGTCTCGGTGGTTTTGCGGATCATTTCTCCTAACTTGGCGTCGACCTTGCCAAACATTACTGCGCTCGTTGTCAGTGCTTGTCCAATATCGCCGGTCATCAGAGAAATCGTACCGTACACTTCCTCCCTAATCCATTTCTCCTTCACACCGCTGACGTGAGCAGCGACGTTGTTGGCAAGCCGTAGCTGAGCACCATCTTGCTTGCTCATGACATGCCACAGCGCAGTAGCTTGTTCAAAGTCCTTGTCACTCACCGCCGAGGCAAAGGAGATTGGTGCTGTAATGTGCACATGATCGAGAGCCGTAACCGGGGTGGCCTCGGTCTTCTGTGAAGTGCTTGCCATGGACACATCCTGCTTGCCAACCCTCTCGCTCCGGTCACTGTCATAGAACTTGACCGGCTTGAGCTTAGTTCCGATGTAGTTGGGATCTTGGCTATAGTTTTTGGTGAAATTCATGAGACCGTCGCGTTCAATGGGACAGTATACCTCGCTCCTTGGGGCGTTGGTAGGCAGAAATTGATAGTTCACCCCCAGTCTGTATCGCGCGGCATCGGGGTACGCAAACATTCTGGCCTGAAGCATCGGGTCCGGACTGGGCTCAATACCTGGAACCATGGTGCTCGGACTAAAGGCGGCTTGCTCGATTTCAGCAAACCAGTTTGTTGGGTTGCGGTTGAGAACCATGCGGCCGGCTTTGCGAAGGGGATAAGGGCCATGCGGCCAGACCTTTGTCATGTCGAAGATGTCAAAAGGGGCTCCAGCAATGTCGTTTGGATGAATGACCTGCACGTACACGTTCCAAGAGGGGAAGTTGCCCGATTCGATGGCGCTTTGGAGATCCACAAGGTGACTGTCGGGTTGGGTTCCCGCCAATTCAGCGCCTTCAGTGTTGGTGAAGTAATGGACGCCCTGATTGGAGATGAGGTGAATGCGGACATAATGATACGACCCATCGAATTTGGTGAATTTGTAGGTGTTGCCGCTGTAAGCGTTCACGTGGCGCACCGACGATGGAAGCCCTCTGTCGCCGAAGAGGAACATCAAGGCATGGATACTTTCCTGGTTATTGATGTGAAAGTCCCAAAACATGTCAGCATTGGATGTATTGCTGCCGGGGTGCCTTTTGTGGCTTCGGTTCACGGACGGGAATTTGACGGGATCGCGAATGAAGAAGACGGGCTGGAAAGGGAGTTAAGGCGGTATCCCAATGCTATCTGCAGCAGGCCAAATAAGCTCACCTGATTGTTGAAGACCCAGTCATTATTACCCTGCGTCGTCTTGAACTTGATGGCGAAGCCCCGGAAATCCCGCACCGTATCCGCTGATCCTCGTTCAGGGCCGACAGTGGATATTCTCGTCAGTACTTCCGTCTTGTTTCCGATCCCGTTCAGGAATTCTGCGTCAGTGAGGTCCGATATATCGTCTGTGACCTCGTAATATCCCCATGCCCCGGCAGCTTTCGCGTGAACGGACCTCTCCGGAATTCTCTCTCGCGAAAAGTGAGCAAGATTCTCAATAAGCTGAGTGCTAGTCAGAAGCACGAAGCCGCCACCAGAACCAGTCCGCAATTGATCCGACGTGTCATTCCGAGGAAGTGGCTTTCCTTCAGCAAGCGTATAATACTGCTGAGCCGGAGGTGTCGCTGCTGCCATGTTTGGGCACCTCTCAAAATCTTGAAGGACAGTAATAATTGACCAGCCAAACGATGCGAGATACGCGTAGACGTGGCTGTTATGTTGATTTGGGTTCGGAGTTGCAATTTGTGCCAAACGGTGGGAGCAAGCCCTCTAAGCTGAGTGAAGATCTTTTGCTGGATGAACTTCTCGATGTCCGCCACCTCGTACGAGCTCGTGCGAGGGGTCTGGCCCCCCGCGCTCAACATCCTCTGATATCATCGCGCCGGAACTGCATGGGCATTTCCCCTCTTACTGCATGCCTGAATCTACGCAGCGACCAGGGATGATAACATCCAGTGTGTTCCGGTATCGTGAATGTCAAAAGTTTGGTCAACCGCGCTAAAATCAATCCCGTGACGCACATACATTGTCAGGTACAATTCTGACATGTACCACGCCCCAAATTAATGATATTCATATGGAAAACAGTCGCTGAATTGAGGCGATTCGAAAGGTCCATAGTACGCATGATTCTGAGTAAAATTCATCCACTCGATATGAGATTAGTCATCTGTGCAGAAGCCTCAAAATTCTGGTTTCACAAATTCTAAACGTAGGGGTAGGAAGTTTGAAAATTTTGGGCACGTAGCTGACCAAACTTTTGACATTGACGATAACGCGAGGAAGAGCGCAAGGAGATTGGTCTGCAAGGTTTCCTCGGTCTGCCGGTGACCGGCCCCTTCATCGTCAAGCCTTCTACCGCTTGACTGTGGCGTGCATTAGCCCCAGAATTATGATGCTCATCATTGACGAAACTGAGGGAGTGTGTGTTGCCGAGGTGCAACAAAAGTAGAAGGCCCTCTTGACGGGCACGGGGATCTCATGTATCAGAAGTGCCATATCGCTAAAGATACGATGTTCGGTAGCCCATTGCATTCTTGGGCAAGAAAGCTGCAGTATCTTCATGCTCCAAAGACGGCTGTTTCCCTCCGGGCGATTCAAGGTGCCACTTCACTTGGGTATTGGAAGCCAAACGCTGTGATTCCAAAACGACCACTAATTCCAGACAGCGATGATGGTCAGAGGCGACAAGAGAGATTGAACGATGATATCGTCCAAGGGATATCTCGTCGTTCGCGTCTTAAACTACGTCATGACCGCTCAACTGTCCGGCCATTTTCCTCCTTTTTGACAGACAGCTACTCTCGTCAGCACAATTATCTCCGTATTTCCGTGACCGAACGATGCAACCTGAGATGCCTCTATTGCATGCCTGAGGAAGGCGTACCTCTTTCACCTCCTGCGCATATTCTCACGACCCCGGAAATTGTGTATCTATCCGAGTTGTTTGTGGGCCAGGGTGTCAACAAGATCAGACTGACAGGAGGGGAGCCGACCGTGAGGAAGGATATCGTTGATTTGATGCGGCAAATTGGACAACTCCGGAGTTCTGGTCTGAAAGAGCTGTGCTTAACCACCAATGGGATTTCGTTGCATCGAAAACTCGATTCAATGGTGGAATCAGGGTTGACAGGAGTCAATCTGAGCTTGGACACCCTGGATCCTTTCCAATTCACGCTGATGACACGGCGCAACGGACACGGTGCCGTATTGACATCGATCAATCGAATACTGGAGATGAACAAATTAGGAGCTGGCGTCAAACTCAAGATTAATTGCGTTGTCATGCGAGGCCTCAACGAGCGAGAAATAATTCCGTTCGTCGAAATGGGAAAGGAGCAGGACCTGGAAGTGCGCTTCATCGAATATATGCCTTTTGATGGGAACAAGTGGTCCGAGGGCAAGATGTTGCCCTTCAAGGAAATGCTGGCATTAATACGGCAAAAGTACCCGAATGTCCACAAAGTTCAGGATCATCCAAACGACACTAGCAAGACATACAGAATACCTGGCTTTACGGGTCGGATTGGATTCATCACGAGCATGACGCACAACTTTTGCGGCACTTGCAATCGACTAAGAATCACCAGCGATGGGAATTTGAAAGTATGTCTTTTTGGAAACAGCGAAGTCTCCTTGCGAGACATTCTTCGCGAACATAATGGCGGTAAGCCGATAGACCAGGAAGCGATGGAAGCAATCAGGCAGGTCGAAATGGACCGCCAGCAAAGACGGCCTGGCAGCACCGGCGCCCTCGGTATGTCAGACCAAGAAGCTCGCCTGCTCCACGTTATCGGCATGGCAGTCAAGCGGAAGAAAAAGCAGCATGCAGGCATTGGTGAACTTGAATACAGCGCAAACAGGCCTATGATTTTGATTGGTGGGTAAAATACAACTCTCAACGAGTCGTTCCCTTGAACGAGTTATGATTGACCAACCGTCATGATATATGCTCGTCGATGACATCACAACCTCGTCACCTAGGCTCCAAAGGTTGCTCCCCTGTGGTGGTTGCCCAGTTGGATGATAGTATGGTACCGCTATTCGAGAACACCACGAAGGATTTCCAGTCAGCTCGATCTCGAGCAATCCAACATCAGCCGTCCGTCGAAAGATGTGGAGCGAGATGCACCTGGAAGAGTAGCGGATGCAGAATATGAAGTGGTCCTTACTCCAAAGAAGTCCCAAGATGAACTTCTTCAGCAAGAAATTTGCAGCGGTAGTAGATGCAACAAGATATTTCAGTGGAGGGATGCGTTGTAGCAGTAAGATTTCTCGCTCGTCTAAGTAGGTTCCAAGCTCTGAAAGCCAAATGTGGCAGCCCTAGCCCACGCCTCCGGCACCCGGGCTTGTGAAGTAGGGTGCCAGAGGAGGAAGAAGGCCTAGAGTTACGGACAGCAACGCGACCAGACAGAAGGAAGAATGGCTACGATATAGATACTTCCAGACTGCTAGACTGGTGGACTAATTGATTGACTGTTCATACGCCCTGTGCAGTACGCATCGTCATAATGCCTATTTATCTTGCGCTTTCAGGTCTTGCAACTGCGAGTCGAGCCTCTGACCTGGCTGTTCCCATATGAGAGACTTACCTTGCATCCTTTGTCCTGCTGAAATATGAAGCTACTGGTTTCGTAGAGCGGCCTCAAATACGAGCCGACGAATCTCCGCCGTAGTGCAGCCTTGTCGCAACAGCAGAGGCGAAGGGCAGAGATCTCAGCTGGTGGAGGGCAAGGAGCATCTCGACATACTGAGGAGCATGGGCGATCTGGCAAATAGAAGAAAGCAGAGGAGATGTATTGAGAAGCATTGGCGATAATGGAGAGGGCGTTTAGCGTAACCAATATCTTTGCAACTGGTTGCAGTAAGCAGCTGTCAATCCAAAGGCCTCCGGATCCCTTTGAAGGCTGAGTGGCCTACAGTCACACAAGAAGTCCACGACTATTCTTCAAGACACGTATGGTAGCGTTCACTATTCTCCTGGTTTCGACGATGGAGTCGCAAATGACGCTGAAGTCCTGTCAAGGATCGCGGCGTAGATCAACACCATCTATCTACAAGCTAAAGTAACCGATTGCTGGCGTTCTCTATCTCCACGACATCACAAAAGAGATGATGGGAGGTGTTGGCATTCTGAGAGGGTTCATGAAATATCTTACCAATAAAATTATTGTTAGTCCTTACGATATAAGGCGTTGAGAAATGTGGCCTGCAGCGCCAAGGTTTTACGGGCAAAGCCCAGCTCCTGTGCTTCAACCTGTTGCGGGGTGACTGGCCTTGCTCTCATACAAAACCTTATCTCCCCTTCAGCAGGCTCCACATTATCAGGTACTACCTTTCAACAGAGCGAAGCAAAAGAATGAAACCGACGTTTACTCTGTATGTGTCACGAAGGCCCATCTTGAAGCGTACACATCGTCGAATGTGTCGCGGAAGGGCACAATCTCAAGGTCGTACCGTCCACCGATGACGTTGGCCAGAGAAGCCGATAAAGATGAAAAGACAGCGACCGGTGACCAGTTGTCTGCCGTGCCGGAGGCGCCGGGTGCGCTGTAATAGAGTCCGTGTACAACTACCTGGATCTCTTAAGTCTTGAGCTGATATCGCAGTAACAGGCACATCCGACATGCGTACGCTGTGATACCAGTCGCATTGAATGTAGCTACGATGAGAATGGCATCGTCAGTTCTTCGGACCATTCACAGGTGTTGCCTGGCCGCGCACCGAGCTCTGTGGCAGGGGACTCTTCTCGTATCGCGGACCTCGAAATCATTGGATCGAGCAGCAAGAGTAAGTGCCAATGGCCTAGGTCAGGATATTTCGCAATTTGTCGAGACTACGCTCACTCCGCCCACTAATGACAGGTCCTATGCAGCGACGTAGTGATAGAGGTCACCTTTCGATCGACCATGGTGGGCGCACAGCCTACGTGGGCTCTACATTCTGGGCAAATGCTATCCCATCTGAGGTGCGGCGCAGATGATCCAGCAAAGCCGGGAACGCATATTCTAATCGCGAGGTTCACAGTACACACGAGGCGATCAATACCTTACAGAACTCTCGCCGCTAGAATCAAGCCCCTTCTCCAAATGGCCTCCAAAGGGCGACGACAAAGTTGACTGGGAGAATGAAAGATTCCGTCCACCTCGTTCTAGCAACATCTGCCGGCTGAAGACAATCTCTTCTCAGTGCAAACTCTGCGGACGGCCATACAATCTCACCTGCATCGTAACTCTTTTGCCTGCCAAAGACACCTGCGAAAGACTGTGTAATCTGTTTTTCGCAACGGTATTCCCCCTAACGCCAATCCTGCACCTCCAGAGTTTTGTGGACGATTGGCGAGCCTTCTGGGAGGAGTCCATTCAAACACATCGGCACGACGCTGCACCCGGGCCTCTTTTACGCAATAAGCCAAGCTTCGTATGTCTCTTGTCAGCCATACTCTTTGCAACTCTCGTGTCTGCATCAACGTCGCGACTCACAAGCATCTTAAACCAGGACGCAGGCTTGGCTGCAGGAGACATGTATTTCGCCGCCATGGTGTCCGCCACGCTGACCGGCTTCCCGCGGCGTCCCAGTGTGTATTCTCTGGCAGCTTACATTTTTGCACAGAGTCAGTTCGTCAGAGAGGAAGAATTCTCCGACTCTCCAGACTTTATCAACACAGCATTCCGAATTTCTTTGGGAATGGGCTTGCACCGCGACCTACCCGGGGCTGGCTTCACGATCGCCGAGCGGGAGACGAGACGCAGGCTGTGGTGGTACATCCTCCACTTGGACGTCATGTCGTCTGCTTCCTCGGGCCTTTCGCCACTCTTCATTGACGAGAAAATGGCGAACACACCGTCAATATCGCTGCATGATCAAGATGAATATAACCCTGAATGTATTCAGAACCAAAGTGAGATTGAAGCCTTGTCCCCTGATCGATCGACCAGGGGTGTCACTAACTCTCCAAAGTCGATGTGCGTTATCTCGTTGCGGCCAAACGCTACGAAGCGACCAAAGAGATGAGAAGCATTCTTCGGTATCATTTTGAGGATGCTTTCCAGTCACCCGAGCAGGTACATGACGTGGCCGAACAACTAGGGGAGGTTGCGAAACAAATCAATGCCACAGTGCAAGTGCTTCTGACCACGGATTCCTCGACGTCACATCAACCATTGGCCGCAAGTCCAAATGTAGCACGCGCCGAGGGTTCAATCACAGAACCAAAAGCATTTGATCGCAGGTGGAAGCTTGAGTCCGACGAGAACGATTTAGAAGTGGTCAATTTCTCCTCCTGGTCTTCCCTCCTTCTCCATTTGATGGTACACAAAGCCTTTTGTGTACTGTACCATCCACTTTTCAAAGATGCGACGATGGCGTCCAGTGAGGCGATCAGAACTAGGTTCTCCCCTCCTCGTGCTGACTTGGGCATCGACGACTGACAATTCATTCAGTGCTGTGAAACACGCTCAAGCTTTTCTCCAAGTCTTTATCCGACTTTGCAACGACGCAATTTCAGAACCTTTTCATTGGATGTACCCAGGGACCTACCAACCTCTGCAAGCCGTGTCGCTGCTCCTTGCGGATCTTCTGCGACGTCCGCATAGCGATGAGGCCGGTCTGTCACGCGGTCTTATCGATGCCACCTTCGAAATGTATCAGGTCGGCGAGGGCATTGTCAGTCAAAGCGATCCACCGAGACGACAGCTATCTTCCTCAGGAAAATATGCCTGGTCAATTCTCGTTCGGACTCGGAAGAAGGCATTAGACCTAATCGGCCAGGACCACCACGTTCTTTTACCTTCTCACGTGGCATCTTCCGATTTCTGCATCTGTGGACAGAAAATTGCCAGGCTGCGAGCCGGAGATCGAGACGAGGACGGATCTCAAACCCAATGGAGAGATATGCCCCCACCGCCTGGAAATACTTGCGAAATGACTGAGAGCCATGACCTGACGCCGACTCAAGCGTTCATAGGCAACAATGACTTCGATTGGGATACGTGGGATGCTTCTGTAGGGCAGTTGACAGGCTTGATGTCGTAAAATATCTTGGGGTTGATAACAACTATCAGTCCGACCAAATACAAAAGTCTTCGTAACAACACGCACACGTTGTAGGCGTGAAGACATTGATTGTTCTCGCGCAAGTGTCACAAGAGACAGTCTTGGGACTTTGCACGAGCCTGGCGCGGAACCTCGGAGGGATTTCGCCTTCACCATTTCGACAATGTCAATGCTTGATGTAGAGGGGATCACCAAGAACCATCCGGGACGTTCGGCTTTGATACAGTATTGAGCATGATGCACTCCAATGGATTGGCGCAGTGTCTGATTGCCAGAGGCGTTCAACCTGAGAAAGGCGCCTGTTCGATCCTGCATAAAAGGGAAGCCAAACCTGCGCCCAAGTCCCCTCGTAGGCCTCATCCCACACTTGGCACACATAAGACCGCCTTTTCAACCTCTTTTCGCTGCACTTTTCTTCATCCCCTTTAGTCAAATCCAGATCTCTCTAACATATTCTGCCACCACGGCTTACGGGCCTGGTTGACACTCTTCTCCTTCTCATTCCAACTGTCCAGTGGGGTCTCCGTTTACCACAACAGACGGAGACCCGTGCTGGTCCAACCTCAATTCCAACTATACCCGTCAATCTTCCAAGTGGAACTTTGACGACTGTCCTCAGGAATTCGTTGATCCTCGCGGCGTCTGGTCGTATCTTTCTCCTCCTCCTCCTCCTCCTCCTCCTCATCATCATCATCATGGGCAAAGGCATTTAGCGGGCAAGCAAACGGCGTTGGCTTATATTCCAACTTGTCAGCTGCTCCGCAATCGGCGCATCGACTAGATGCCGTTCCTCATCTAGTCATGTCGCCATCCCGAGACGACTCCCCCTCTTTCCTAACTAGGAAGGCGCTAATACTAGGCCTACCCGGCTTGGGTTGTACGGCCTGTGGAGGGCGCTGACTTGAAGCAGGTCGGCAGTCTGGTGAACCCTCGAAGGAAGTGATGGCATGCACCTCGTCGCAAGTTAAATCTAGCCAATCAATCGTCACCCATGACGATACGCATCTCAGAATCTCCATGGCAGTGTGGGCCTACTCGACACTGATTGGAACGCCGATCCATTCCAACCTCTATGCCTTTGGCAGGACAGGGTCGTGGGTGGTTTGTGATCTTGGGTATTGAAAAGAAAGCCCTTGGGGATCATCAGACATGAATCAATCATTATTTCGAAGCTTTGATAGCACTTACTCTCAACCCTGGCAGCGGCGGATGTCTAAGGTAAGAATCTCGCTGCCTCTTTGATTTCACGGTTCAGTGCCAGTGAACCATATAGGCGCTATCAGACGGGCTTTTGGCGCAGGCCCAGCCCAACCTTATAGGCCAAAGCCTGTTACCTGATTGGTCCAGAGAAGGAAAGGAATGAAAGCAAGTATTATTAACCTGAGGATGACTGTGTAGACTACAAATACCTCTCCTTTGACGTACCTCATTGCTAGCTTTGTTGAAAAGCCGGCTACCGCGGCGTGGTCGACCTTCAGAAACTGTCTGCCGTTTATCCGTACTCAGGACGGCGTTGCTTTATCGTTAGGGGAGTTGTTGGAATGCCTCAGGTATTATAGACCTTGCCGCAAGGGTCTCGGTACCTAAGGCATCGCTGAGAGTGTTATCAGAGTCAGAATGGTATATTTTGGCTTCAGTAGAGGCCATGATTGCTGAGAGATTGATTAAGGACGGCGAGGTGAGTGAAAAGTTCTTAGATTCTAGCTGCGACGATCACCCCGAGGCCACCCGTGACTGTACCTACTCTGGGATGATCTATACTGCCCCCGGTATGCCTCCTAAAGCTGGCCTAGGTGGTCAGCCTGTTAGGCCTTTCAGGCCTGGTCGCGCCTATGTCGTTCCCTGTTCGGTGTCAATCCTGAAGAAACGTGTCTTGGTTGTCTGGGTATTACTCCAGAGCCAGACTCCTCATGACTTGATCTGAAGGTTCCGTCATTGCGAGCCCAAAATCAGCCTGCCCCTTGGCCATTGCAATAGCCAGTGTTCAGAGGAAGTGTCAATCTTTGCGGTCCTCGCGAACGGTTCGACTCATCGTTTATACTGCGGCAAATGCCCCGGTTGTCTCAAAGCAGACGAGGTTCAGGTTGCCTAACTCGCCCCAATGATGCACTGACTCAGTCCGTCGATCTGTGGGGGTAGAACACTTGCAAGGTGTTATAGCTGGAATACCCCGATGCCCTTAGTCGATAAGTTGAATTGTGGCAGGGCTGTGAAGAGCGTAGTAAGCAGGCCAACGACAGAACCCTACCTAGGCAAGGCGAGTAGCCAGAGGTGCCAGAGGTGCCAGAGGAGAGATGCAGATGCGAGAAACTCGTTGGGGTCAATCTTCAGCGGGTGCAATGAAAGGACCGGAATTGATTCTTGTCCTGACCCAACCATAGGCACTGAGGTGGCTCTGTGTATACCTTGTCAAGAACCACAGGACCTGGAATTCGATGTTTCCAAGGAGTAGACTTCTAGCTTCTCAGTTGTGAGCATCTGCATTCGAATGGTCAGTTTCTCAGTAGAATAGCTAACCGCTCAATAACCAGCTTCAACACCTCATTTCGGCATATGCAACACCCCGCAAGTATATTTTGGGGAAAAAGGACCGTCAAGAGCCTTTGGGCA
>Ga0335075_10010665_pt1 | contig 13942 bp, 10 predicted proteins | sample Lox_Sample_24_FD_206723 | JGI IMG/M metagenome (GOLD analysis project Ga0335075, IMG submission 206723) | Soil microbial communities from Loxahatchee National Wildlife Refuge, Florida, United States - Lox_Sample_2.4 | ecosystem: Environmental > Terrestrial > Soil > Wetlands | place: USA...
CAATTGAATTGCACCGACTGAATTTGCTAACCACGCTAAGAATCGTGGCTACAAAACTGCCGAGGAACTCCAAACTGCCATCCAAGCGGAAAGAGATAAATATAATGGTTTTATTGATCCAGCTAATTTAGCCACGGAGGCCAAAAAGCAAGGTTACAAAACGGCAGCTGAACTAAAAGCTGCCGTCCAAGCAGAAAGCGAGAAATACAAAGACTTTATCAATCCAACTGACCCCGCGGCCTTAACTAGAAATAAATTAAAAACTGAGCAAGAATTAAAGGATGCGGTGCAAGCCAAAGCGAATGAGTTCAACAATTGAATTGCACCGACTGAATTTGCTAACCACGCTAAGAATCGTGGCTACAAAACTGCCGAGGAACTCCAAACTGCCATCCAAGCGGAAAGAGATAAATATAATGGTTTTATTGATCCAGCTAATCCAAATCATCTTATGAATGCTGGATTAAAAACCCAGACTGAACTAGATAACGCGGTGCAAGCCAAAGAGGATGAGAAAGATGTGGAGATTACTAGTTTAGAAAATCAACGAGATACGGCTATTCGTGAACGGGATGCTCGGGCTAACATCACTCCTACTGGGTTAACGAATTTAGAAACCGAGCGTGATACTTATCGGAATAGATTAACAACTATTAATAACGACTTAATGTTGGCTAAGACCGATACTATTAATCGCATTGAAATAGCTCGTGCCGCTGGCTCAGCCATTTCTCATATTGATTTAAAAATTCAACTGAACCGTGATGGGGAAACAATTGCTGATCAGGATGTTGATACAGCCGACAGTTGACATACCTGAATTAATAATGCTACAGTTGCTCAATTGGCTGAACGAGAAGGAAAAGCTTTAAAAGTAATAGAATTAGTTAACCACGACTTAACCATAGCTACTGCTATGAATAACGCCGAAGTTCGCTTAAATACTTTAGTGCAAACTATTGTGCCAGGAGCAGACGAGAGTGTTCGGAATGAGGCTTTAAAAATTTGGCTAACTAATAACGGAGTGGCTTTCGTTGATCCGGCTGACACTTGAAAGGCTTACTTGCGAAGGGCAACGACTGCGGAGGAGTTAAGCATTCATTCGGTCAAAATTACCGAAGGAGCCAAAATTTTAGAAGCGAGTCTAACCATTGACCTAACGGTAGCTTTAGGAGTAATTGAAGCCTTTCGGGCTAACCAAGGCGTTGAACATATTAATTTGAATAATCAGTTAAGAAACGACTATCACATTGCTGAATCCACTTGACAAGATTATCTTAATAATTCTCCTCCCGCTAACTTAGGAAATCGAAAACTAAATATTTTAAATAGTTTAGTTCAGTTAATTATTTCTCAACATTATACAAGGCAAGAGCATCAAATTGTCCAACAGTTAAACACTTCTTTGAAATTAGGTTTAGGAGCTAAGGCTGATTTGAATGAAACCATTCTGGTCATTGAAAGGTTAATTAATAAGCCCAAGGAAACCCCTACCTTTTTTGGAGAAAAATTGGAAGATATTAAGGATATTGATTCGAAGTTTTTAAAGAATCAACTCAGTATTCAATTGGCTACTGAAGTTATGAAACAAATGACTGAAGCAACTAATTATCAGCAGTTTGCTGAAGTGCGAAATTTAGAAATAGGAAAGAATTTTGCTCGAAATCTTAACAGTTTACAGTCAGTTACTAAGGAAAAAGAGATGCTATTAACTCAACAACGAAGGGGAAGAATAGTGTTGATAATTTTGGTTTTTGCTTTGCTATTAAGTTTATTAGCAGTTGGAGGGTTGATAGTCTATATATACAAAAAAAGGAAAAAATTAACAAAGATAAATAAAAGAGTTAAAAGAATTTATTATTTGTAGTGTTAAATATGAAAAAAATTAACAAGGGTTTGAAAATGGTAGTGATTGTGCAATTTTATTAATCATTGCCGTTGTTGGGAGTTTTGTTGCCTGAAAGATATTCGCTAGAACTAGTTCTTCTTACGATTCAGGTGATCAAACTCAGTTACAATTTACAATCAAATATAATACCGAAGTAGGGGGAATGCATGAGTATATTGATGTTAGTAATTCCAGTCAACGTTTTTATATTGATAAACAAAACCCAATTTTTACTAAACAAGGATTTGCTGTAAAAGATAAGCAGTTTACTATTTCTTTTCTAAAAGAAGAAGCAAAGCATCTTAACAATAATCCTAATTATTGGTATTTTGAAAAAATTAACCATGATTTTAGTTTGGTTTCTTTGCCCGTTCCTAATCCTAATCCCGTCCCGTTAAAGGTTAAATGGAGAAATTCTCTTGAGATTGGTTACCATTTTTTCGAAACTTTTAGCGGGTCTCCCAAAACTTTTCATATTTCTGTGAATCATCCTGTTTTTCAAGGGAAGGAGTTAGAGGAAAATAGGCTAAATTTCGACTTTAATTTTGTAGAGGGAAATGAAAGCAAAAAAAATAGTCATGATGAGCCTTGCTTTGATGCTAATAATGATAAATTTACCTTGACTCCTTTAGCACCATGACCTGCCGAGGAGCCTCGTTTAAAAATAACTATTGAGTATTTAAAAGGAAGAAACTCGAGTGCGGGTTATTGCCATACATTTTTTAGAGAGGAAGATAAAAATAAAAGAGTATTAATTGATGAAAGGAATCTGATGTTTCAAGGCTTAAATCCTAAGCCAGCCAAGGTGAGAAATTTGCTCTTTCTTATTACAGAGATAGATTAGAAGAAAATGTTGCTTTAGGATTTGTTATTGTGGTATTTAAGGCACTTAATAATAGTTTCAAGTTAGAAAGATAAATAACTAGTAAAATATAGCATTATAAGAAAATAATTTATTATGACAAAAATAATCTCTTCTGTTGGTGTTAAAAAATATAATAAATTGCTTAAATTTTTAACTTTTGATTTAAGTCTTCACTCTTGCTTAATCATGGTAATGATTATTCTTGTTTGTATGCTTTTCCTTTTTGGCTTTTTAAAGGTTATTGATGCGGTGGACTAAAATTAGTATTTAAGAAAGAGTATGAAACAATATCATTGATATATTATTGTAGTTCGGGGTGGACAGGAAGCGAAAGTGATCCAAAATATTAAGTCTGATTTGGTTAAGAATGGATTAAAAGATCAAGTTCGTGATTTGAAAATTTTTGATGATGAAAAGAAAAAGAATTTTTTGAAAGGTTATATTTTTTGTCGCTGCTTTTTGACCCCGGAATTAGTTCGTTTTTTTTATAGTGTTCCTAGAGTAGTTAGTTTTTTGAATCACCAAAGAGTAAGTACTGAATTACCTGAGTTTGTTTCGCCTGAACTAGTTGAAAATTTCTCTCTAGAGGCAAAGGAAAAAAAAATAAATCCTAAAATTAATCATGGTCCTAAACTAAGTATTGGTGATTTAGTAAAAGTAACGGAGGGAACATTTACTAATTATGAAGGGAAGATTACTTTTTTAGACGAGCGAAAAAAACGAGTTAAAATTGACATTGATTTTGCGGGAAGGTTAACTCCGATTGATGTACCAATAGAAGTTTGTCAAAAGGTTTTATTATTTTAATTAAGTGATTTATTGAATTTATATCATTAAATGGGAGCAACTAAATATTTAAAAGTTTATGGTGCAAGATTTACAAGAATTTAAAGACTGACTGGAGCGAAATCCAGAGAAGAGGAGACAGATAGAAGATTCAGCAAAATGGAATAAAGTGTAATTCTTAAAAATTCTTAATAATTTTGATTCTGTCGAGTATTTTCTGTTTAGAATTTTTATTATTATGCTAATTTTTATTGGTAGAAATTGGTGTGTATAAACAATAAAATATAGATTATAGAATATTAAGTTATTTATGATTGATTGACTAAAAAGATTCCTTGAATGACCAGATGGGGGTATAAAGAATATTAGCGAGTTAGGAAATTACGTTAAAGAAAAGTGATTAAACTTAATTATCTTTTTACTTGTTCTAATAGCAGTTATTTGAATTCTTGTAATGCTGATTAAACTAATCAAGAATTTATTTAAGTAATTGAAAGAAGTGCATTTTTGCAACGAAGGCAAAGATTATCTTCTAGGTCTTGCCAATTTCGGCAACGTAAGCAGCGTTCTTTTTTAGTTTTTTCAACACAGACAAAGCAAAAATCTTCTTCTTCTATTTTTTCCTCCCTTTTTTTCTGAAGTTTAATTTCGGCTATACCTAACAATTCAGTTAAATTTAACTCGGGGTGATCTGATTGTTGCTTTTTTTTTAGACAAACTGTTAATTTGGCTTGATTGTTAGCAGTGATAATTTTTTTCTGACGAGCTTTCTCTAAAGCCTGAAAAGCATTGTTGCGTAGAGGAAAAAAAAAGTTGTTAATTATTTCTAATTTTTCTTCAAAATTGTCTGGAAAATTTGGAGTAAAGAAAAAATCTGCTAAATAGACACTTTCTTGACTAGCAAAACCGAATTGAAGAGGAATGTTTTGATAAACTTCTTCAGCAAGATATGGTAAAATTGGCGAAATAACTTTTAATAATTTTCCTAATAAGTAGTAAAAAGTAGTAAAAATCTGTCTTCTTCGTAGTGAAGAAATTGGATCACAATACAAACTATCCTTACTAATATCCAAGTAAAAAGAACTTAAATCGTTAATACAAAAGTTTAGTAAAGAGGAGTAAATAGGAGTAAAGTTATATTTTTGGTAATTCTTTTCACTTTCTTTCACTAATTTTTCTAATTGGCGAAGTATATAGTAGTCTATTAAGTTTAAATTTTTTTCTAAATCTTGTTCACTTTTTATTTCAGGGGGTAGATTATTGAGATTTCCTAGTAAAAATCGTAAAGTGTTGCGAATTCTTTGGTAATTTTCTTGAACTTTTTCTAAAATAGAAATACTAACTTTTACTTCTTTGGTGAAATCCGAACTAATTACCCATAAGCGAAGCACGTCCGCTCCGAATTTTCCAATAATTTCTTCCGGATCAATCACGTTACCTAACGATTTCGACATTTTTTGTCCCTTTTCGTCAACCACAAATCCGTGCGAGAGAACTTGTTGATAAGGTGCTTGGTTAGTGAGAATAACCGAGGTGATTAGGGAAGAATTAAACCAACCCCGAAATTGATCTTGTCCTTCCAAATAGAGGGTGGCCGGTCAGTTATTTTTTTTCTTAGTCGCAGTTAAATTTTCTAAATTATTTTTTTTATTATTCATTTCTTTTTAAATCTTCTAACATTAATTCAATAATTTCTGGCAAATTTTCTCGGTAAATTACGGATAGATCGCTATCATTTTCTCGTCTTTTTCACAAACTTCAACCATTTTCATCAATTTTTTCTATTGTTTTCTCGTCTCATTTTCCGCGGGAAACAAAACGAACCAATAATTTGGAACTGATATTCAATAATTTGCGGTCGACCTTATCTTTAATTAAATGTTCGCCGCTAGTGTCGACTGCAATAATTTTGTTTTGACCGAAAACTAGGAAGTCAGGATAAAAGTTTCGAGTCGAACCCAGAGTAATTAGCGGAACAGGATGAGAGTATTTCTCATGAATACTATTATTAAAATTAATAGCCTTTGAAGAATTGTATAATAATAAGTCAGGAACAGTATATAATTCGGCTTCACTTGATTCGAGTCGCAAATTTTTTAAATAAACACCAATAACTTCAGTTGCAGTTTTAATGATTTGCTCGTAAACATTAGACTTAAAGCCAACCAAAGCATCAAATTTTGGGTCATCGAGTAAGAGCATCCCTCTAATTTGAGGGAGTTTGCGAATAATTTCTCGATAAAAAATAGCCCGAGCAGTGATTTTGTCAGTTTCGCCAGTTTTTTCTTGGTGAGTTTCCTGAAAATTGCTTTTCTCGTCAATATATTTTTTAGTAATAGTTCGGTATCCCCCGCCTTGGGTATTAATTTTGTCATCTCTTCAATCCGGCATTTTGCCAATAATTTCGGTTATTTCGGATTCAGCATAGGCAGCATTACAAATAATTTTTGGCAGTTGGTAAGTGCCTTGGACTTTAATTATTTCTGGTTTCTCGGCCGAAACAGTTGGTTTAATTTGAATACCAGGACCGTTTTTTTGCAGTTCCTGGTTAATTTCTTCAATTACTTCTTGGAAAGTTGATTGCTTTTCGACCTGAATATAAAAGTGAGCTGTGTTAAGTAGTTCTGATAATTGGTGCGTGATAGCCGGACTGGGCTGCCGCAAAACCCGGCCAATAATTTGCTTTACGGCTAAGGAAGAATTAAGTAAGCGATCAATGTAGGCACAGTAAACCAAGGGATCATCTCAACCCTCTTGTAAACCAAGATTAAAAATAATGTGTTGAAAATTACCGCTAGCAAATTCTTGATATTTCTTTTCTCCGCCTCCAGCAAATAAGTTGAATTCTGGTGGTTTGGGATAATCACGGCTGAATTTTAAGTCGCAATAAACAGCAATATTTTCCGGCTTCACTTGACATTTTTCTACTAAATGGCGTCAGATTAAAATGGGTGGGGCTTTTCTTTCTGTAAAATTCTGTTGGACATTGTCTGATGAAGAGGGGTCGTATTCCAAAACATTAGTACGACAAACATAAATAGCCTTGGGCTTGAACTGAGAAAAATAGGATGAAAGTTGGTCTTCAATTTTTTTTAAGTCTTCTATCAGTGAGGAAATCGTTTCTTCCCGTGGGTTTTCATAACTGGCTAATTGAATCACTTTTTTCACCAAGCCAGCTTCCACTACTTCGTTAGTTGGTACCTGGGTAAAAAAATCGTGGTCTTTTCACTTGCTTTCTTTTCTTAATTCGTTAAATTGTTCAACTAACTTTTGGGGAAATTTGATGGTGGCACTAGCCATTAAAAAAACTTCTGGTTTTAATTCTAATAATAGGTTAGTTTGCTGGTCGGATAAATTGTGACCTTCATCATAAACGATAAAAAGCGGTCTTTGGTTGCGATTTTTCAAACTATCCCAAGTACTCTGGTTTTGTTCGTCTAATTTGCACTGATAAATTTGGCGATTGCCTTGTTCTTTATCTTTTTGATTAAAAGTTCCGACGGTGGCAAAGAGTACCAGTGGCTCGTTTTCTAATAGCAAACTTTCTTGGTATTCTGATAGCATAATAACTTGGCATTTACCTAATAAATGATGATATTTGCCACCGGTAGTTAAATTATCAAAACTTTGTTCTACTACAACACTAGCTTTGCTTAATCACAAAATTATAGGTTTTTCTTTACTCGTCTTGCTTATCTCACCAATGGCTTTGGCTAAAATTACCGTTTTTCCTGAACCAGTTAAAGCATCAAGAATCTGAATAAAGGGAACGGGTGTTTCTTCTTCACCTTTTTTGATAATGATTTTTTGCTGCAAGTAATTTTCATACTTTTCTACTATTTTTAAAGCTGCTTGCTCTTGAAAATCAAATAATTCTAACATACTTATTAATTAAACTTGTCTTTCTCTAAATCAAAACCAAAATCTAACAAAATGCTATTAGGGATTTGGTAAAAATTTACGGTATCTACTTGGCATAAATACAAACGAGCATAAACGTGATAAGGGGTTTTTAGATTATGTTTTTTGGCTTCTTGAACTACTCTTTGATAAACTTCCTTGGTAAAATTAACATTTTTACTCGGTCCGTCTCAAATTAGAAAAAAACCTTCGTTATTGCTATTTTTGGCAATTAGATAACAATCATTCTCATTTTTTAATAATTGCAATCCTTGATATTTTTGTTGATATTTATCAAGGCGGCTGGCAATGATTGTATCAATTAACTCATTTCGTTCCATTTGTAAAATGGCCTGGTTGTTTATCTGTTTATCCAAAGTAGTAAATTTAAATCCGCCACCTAGTGGTTTATGTTCTTTGCCATCGGCTCACTTTCCCGTAACGGCAGCTTGTAGTCTCTTTTGTAAAAGAGTGCGACAGTAGTCATCGCTATTTTCGATATTTCCTTGCTCGATTAAAATAAAACTACGATTAGTTCCTGTATCTTTATTTAATTGTAAAACGGTGTGTCCAGTTGTTCCGCTACCGGCAAACGGGTCTAAAACCAGACCGTTTGGCGAACACCATAATTGGATAATTTTTTGAAAAATTTTGAGAGGTTTGGCTGTTTCAAAACCATGTCCTGCTCCAACTGAATATCGTAATTCATTACTAGCTGCCGCAGTAGTTCCTGATTGGGAGGTATCTCAACTTACTACTCCTAACTCAATTTGGTTTTCGTAATATTCTTTTCCTCAATAAGTAATAGGCACATGTCCTTCTTTCATATCGGCTAAATATCTTTTTTGTTGAGGTTTACCCTTGCCCTGTTGAGAAAATATTATTTTAGGTCAAGGACCTTTTTTGTAAATCTCGTAAGCTTTTTGGGATGATGTTTGAATTACTGGATCATTAAGCGGACTCTGAATATTTTTGATTGAGAAACCTTTAATCAACAATGCCGGCGATTTTCCTTCTTTTAGGTTTATTTCTTCATATTCTGAACCTCATCCTTCTAAGAAGCTTTTCATCCGCGGCCTTGCGAACCGCCAATGGGATCCGGTTGGCGGTTCGCAAATTTGCCCAGTGAAGGGATTTTGGATACCGTAAACCATACTAAAAGTAGGGGTCTGGGACCCTGAATCACCGATAATTCAGGGTCCCAACGGGTCATTATCAGGATTTTTAAATTGCTTTAAATAATCATCACTACGAGGCGTTAAACTAGTTTCGGTTTTGTCTAAATCTTTGGCATAAACCAGAATATATTCTGTAGCCGGAGAAACATGAGTATAAGTTTTTGGACCACCTAACTTTTGTCAATTAATAATTGCTATTCTATTCTTTTCGCCAAATATTTCATCTAACATCATTCCTAATCTAAATAATTCTCTTTCATCAATACAAAAAGCCAGTACTCCATTAGATTTAAGCATTTGTCGCATCATTTGTATTCTTGGCAACATAAACTTCATTCACTTAGTATGCCGAGATGGGTCATCTGCTTTCACATAATCTCCCAAGCCATGGTCATTAGGATCCTCATCTCACCTGTCATTATAGCGAAAATCTTTGCCAGTGTTATAAGGAGGGTCTGCAATGATTAAATCAATTTTGCCGTGATATTGGTATAAAGTAGTCATCGCGAGCAAATTATCGCCTTCGACTACCAAGTTCTTAGTTTTTTCTTCTTCGTTGCCGAGACTTAATTCCGGGATTTCTCGTAAAGTGCGAGGTTTGACCTTGCGGGCTACTCGTTGGGCGTTGGCTTTGCCAGAGAAAAGGATTTTAATTCCGCCCTGAGAATAATCTTCTAGTTTGGTTTCCAATTCTTTAATTTTGCCTTGTAGAGATTGGATTAGTTGGTCTTTTTCTTGGCTCATTTTATCGTTAATTAATTTTAGCAATGAGTACATTCTTGATTTAAAATTAAATTAATGCCTATTTATGCTTATTTTTTCCCATATTTATGAAATTAATAAAGAAAATGAATAATGAAAAGATAGGGATGATTTGGGGCAATCCAGAATGGTCAAAATGGCTAAAAAATTGTGTCTTAATTAAAACCGAAAAAGGCTTTATTGACTTAACTATTTTTTTAATGAATGCAATCTGAGAAGAAAATAAGGACTGAATTTGTTTTGTTATGCTTAACTTTCTAGTAATAAAGGAAGAAGAAAAAATTAGATTATTAGAGATATTTTTTCTAATGAGAAGAAGAGAATTTAACTATTCTGATGATGAATTAAAGAAAAACTTTTCTAAAGAAATAGAAGAGTGGAAAGAAGTAGAAAAATGTCTAGAAAAAGAATGAGAAAATTTTGCTAATAAAAAAGAAATTTATTCCCGTCGTTTAATATGGGGAAAAGAAAACATGAATTTCACAAGTTTTTCATTATCTTTCGAAAAATACAAATTCAAAATGAAAAATGGAAAGAAAGAAAAGTGAAAGGAATGAGAAATTCTTAGTAAAGTCTCTTTTACTTATAATTATAACTTACTAAGCAAAATAATTTGTGAAGCATTATCCCATTTTGATGGCAAAGAACCAAAAAAACTCGAAGAAGTTATAAATACCGAAGATGACAAGTTTTTGATTAGTTTCGACATTGAGCAAGAAAAAGTTCCTGACATCTTAATAACCTCTGAAAAAGATGGAAAGAAAGCGGGAATAGAGGTAACTGAGGTTTTTCCCTTTCCGAAAGATGAGAATGGGTCTCTTGGAATTTTTCTTCGAAAACAAATTGAAAAAGAGACAAAACGTTCGAGAGAGAAACACGGAAAAATAAAACCAGAAGTTATTAATTCAATCAAAATAAAAGGGTTAGGAGAAGGAGAAATTAAAGAAGAAGATTTGTATTATCTTATTTTGTGACACTTTTCAGAAGAAACTAATAATTTTGATCACCTAATAAACCAATTAAAGGAAACAATTAAAAGCAAAAATGATAAGTGAAGGAAAAAGGCAGAAGAAAAAAAATGGGAAGGTATGAAAAACATCGCACTTTGAACGGTGTTACAAGCAACATTTTTAGTAGACGTAAAGATCCCTAAAGAAATAAAACTTTCACTTCTAGAAACAAAAAAAATACATGAATTACACAGTAAATTTCTTTACTTATTTTTACTCGAAAAAATATATAAAAAATTAACCAAAATTGAGTTCAAAATAGATTTCGGATACTTAATTATTACTTTTTTGAATCATAATTATATAGACAAGGGTAGTTTTTTGGATAGTCATGATCCTTTATATGTAGCAAGAAGAGGAAGGGCGACAGAAAAAATGATGATTAAACTAAAAGAAAATAAAAAGTACATAATTCCGCGATTAATTCCTCAAAGTGATGTTCCGTGACACGCTTTTGTTGAAGTGGCTATCCCTGATTTTTATATACCTATCATAAATTATAAAATTAAAAATCTGAATAGTCACATAGAAGAAAAGAAGAAAGAATTCAAAGAAGAGTTTGGTCTTGGCTTTAGCTCGATAGAGTGTCAAGAAATTCCTACTTGTTTCTATTTAAAAGTTAATAAAAATTTTTTTTGCATAATATAAAAATCCAAAACTTTACTGCTGTTGTTTTTACTGATTGACAATCGTTAAACAATTCCCAAAGGAATTTTCGCGAAGCAAAAGTAACAATTTCTAAGCAAAGTCCCGAAAGTCCCGAATTAATGACAGAAGATAGTAAAGAAATCAAAGGTAGTGAATTATGAAATAAGAAAAAATATGAAGTTTACCAAGACTTATTATTAAAATCATTGACTGGAAAGGGAAGTTATGCCGGTATTTTTTCCCAAGGAGTTGACTTGATAAACTTCGAGGAAAATTATTGGCAAAACGATGACTTATGTTTAACAATATGAACAAAAATGAAGAAATAGCTAATTGATGATTTAATAATTCGATATAAAATTAAGCCCGCCATCATGAGAGTTTTGCCACTCCCGGTAGCCATCAGAAACAAAAGTTGTTTTTGCGGTGATTTGTTGGTAAATTCCTTTTCTCAATAACTAATAAAATAACGAAAAGTCTCCTCTTGGTAACTTCTAATTTTAAATTTTGGATTAAGGTTGTTTTTTATTATGGGGGGGATAGAAATATCTTTTCACTTTTCTCCACCAACTCATTCTTTAACTCTTTGGTACAAAAATTTAGTTTCTCCCATGGCTTTTTTTTATTCTCAATTAAAAATTATTTTTAAAATGTTCTTTTTATCATTTTTAAAATTTCTAATCCATACCTACTACTACCTTTAACGCTTCTTGAACCTGTTTTATTATCCCAGAGTTAGTGTAGCCAATGTAATTCCGCAAACGGAGGATTATGTCAATGGTCTGAACTCTATTCAGTAAGATTTTGCTGTCCTTTTCTAAACCATTTTTTTGGTCTCTAACTATTAAGACAGTGAAAGGTCGGGCTTTTGCCACTTCCCCAGTCTCCGAAGTTAAAGGAGCCATCACTATTTGGTCATCAAATTCGTTTTGAGCATTATTACTAATTACTAGCGCTGGGCGAATTTTCCCGATTTCTTTACCTTTCTTGGAAAAGTAAACCTTGTAAATTTCTCCTTGGTGAGGAAAACCACGCGGACACATTTTATAGGTGTTGGCTGACAACTTACTCATCTTTTATTCCGTCTCCTACTGCTTCATCTCAGGCGGCTAATTCCTTTTTTAACCTTTTATTTTTAGCAAAATCTTTATAACTGGCTTTTAATTCGGCTTGTTTTTGTTTTCTTAAATACTCTTTCAAAAGATTATTCACTAAGGGGCTAACTTGTCCGACCGGAACAATGTTTTTCACTCCCTGATAAACTTGGGCTTCCAAACTTATACTGACATTCTTTTTAGTAGTAAAGTCATTATTGATTATCTTTCTTACCATATTATTATTTTATAGTATGATTTCGTAATACGGTTTATTTTGCACCATAAAATTTTTATTGGGGAGTATTTCATACATATTCTTATAAAAGAAAAAAAAGATTTAATTACCACTTATCATTATTATATTTTGAAAGGAAACCATGCAAACTTTTTACCGGAAAACGGGCAATACTTTTGTTATTCAATATCAATTTAAAAGCAATTACTAGGAACAAAAAGTTAGAGATTTGGGATTTTTGAATTAGATTAAAGATTTATTTACTTTACTGTTTCTTCTGGAATCTTTCTAGTTCCAGAAACCATTATTGCATTGTGAATTGTTTTTAACAGATCAATAGTAATTCTACTACAAACTTTCTGGTTTATCTTTGTGGCATTTTCGAAAGCATTTATTCACTCTTCGTTATGTTTTGATTTTCCTTGCTCCTTGCCAAGCATACTTCTTATGTCAAAAAGATCTTTTATTATGCTATTAAACTTTTCAACCATTTCTTTAAGTTTGTCGGCTAAATGTGGTATATTATGATCTGTAATTGTTTCTTTTAAAACATCTGTTAAAAACTCTGGAAAATCAGTTTTCTTGTCATATGCTTTTCCTTCTAAATAATAGTTAAGTAATTTAGGCATTATTTTATAAACGTCGCCAAAAACTTTTTCGTATTCTTTAATTTTCCAATTATTGTCAATTTCGTCAAAAAGTTTCTTCTCTTTTACGTAAGCGTAGGGTCTTTTAATCTTTATTTCCTTAATATCTATAATAATTTCAAGTCCTATGAAATCGTTAAATATGTATTTGTTTGAAAATCAAGTTAAATCTTCAGTGTTAAAATACTTGTATCCTTTTTCAAATAAATCAAGCAGATAAGCAAAATAACTGTCACTTTTTTCAACAATTTTCAAATATTCTTCTAAGTTTAGTTTAATCAGATCATCGTGGTAATCTTCATAAGACAAGAAACTATCTTGATCAGACAAAGGTTTATCTTTGTCAAATTCTTTTCTAATTCCAAGAAGAATGGATTTAATCAGCCATCAGAAGTAAGTAATTTTTTGGCTACTTCTAACCGGTTTTTCATGAAAGTTAACCAACTAGATTCTTTGAAACCATTATTGTAAACAAAAGTATCTGAATTGCTACCTGTATTATAAGGAGGGTCAATGTAAATTAACTTGATTTTACCTTGATATTTTTCTTTAAGAGTATAAAGAGAAAGCAGATTATTGCCTTTGATAATTAGATTGTTGTTGAGCGAAATATTTTCCATTGACACTTCCTTTCCTTTTTCGTATCTTTTGAAATTAGTAAGAACTTTGGGTTTAAGCAGTAGGTCAATTTCATCTGGTGCCAAAGTTTCATTTCAAAATATTTCCTGCCTTTTGGCGTCCTCTTGGGTCTGTCCTCCCTCTAAAATACAATCTTTATAAGGTCAAACTAATACTACTTCTCCTCTGTCAGTCAGATAGGTTCTATCCGAAAACAAACCTATTTTATTTTTGTAGGTGGTAAAACTATCTGGGAGAAACTGTTTATTAGAAATAAAACTTTGAAATTTTATTTTATCAAAAACGAG
>Ga0335075_10010666_pt1 | contig 13942 bp, 15 predicted proteins | sample Lox_Sample_24_FD_206723 | JGI IMG/M metagenome (GOLD analysis project Ga0335075, IMG submission 206723) | Soil microbial communities from Loxahatchee National Wildlife Refuge, Florida, United States - Lox_Sample_2.4 | ecosystem: Environmental > Terrestrial > Soil > Wetlands | place: USA...
AGATTCTCTGCCACGGTACCTAAGAACAGCAGGACTACTTATGTTTCTGCTAATAGAGAAACTGCCAGGAATTCTCCATGCATAGCCGAAAATCAGAGTAAAGCTCCCAGGACTGTCACAGGACCAAAAGAGGATGACGAACATCGAGGGTATGATGCCCAAGCTAGTCAGGCTATGCGAACATTCAAAGCAGACGAACAGGCTCCAGGTTCGAAAGAATTCGTAAAAGCAGGCGAAATTGGCGATGAAGGCCTACCCTGCAGTAGAGCCTGCAGACAAACCACCGAAGGCAGGCATGAAGGATAATTTCATGGGCCGGGAGAATGAGTAGTTCTGTGTAAACGTTCTTCCTGCTCTAGGAATTAGCTGACTCCGAAAGTACTTCGGCCCATCCGCGCCGCTAATGCTCATGGACGAAAAAATCTCTTAGACTTCTAGTATTTCGAGTCCTAACAATCTGGATACAAATTTGGTGGATGAAAATGTAGGCGGCGATAGAGATATCGATGCAGGCCAGAGTGTTCCCGACACAGAGAAGGAGCACACCAGCCCCAAAAGACGGAAGTAGAGGCTGTCCTGTCGACATCGAAGAAAGATTTATTAAACCTAGAGTAGAAATTTAAGGTGGAATTGACGCCACATCAAGACGGTTTCAAATAATGTGCTGAACAGAGGAAGAGCTGACCAATTAGGGCAATGTAATATCCTACGGGAGTGACATCAGTGGCGTTTAGAAATGGATCTCCGATGCTTGATCGAAGATCCAATCCTATCTTATTTCACTGTGATGGGTGATCTTCAGAGATGCGGTGTAGCTCCTGAAATGCGGGGGAATAAGGTTTCAAAATCCTATCGCGCAAAATAAAGTTTTTCACGTGGTACAACCCAATCATCTTATAGTCTGAACGACCGTCACATCGAGATTATCGAAGGTGTAGAAGCTCTCTAGACTAGAGTTCCAAATTAAAGACCGTTCCAATCTGGTTATGTAACGAACAACATAGCGTCCTACGCCTGCTTTTGGCATGGATTGCCTCGGTTGGAGATCACGTACTCGGTACGTAGATGCAGTTCTTGAAAACTTCTTCATCTATCCGTCTAGGCTCCTGCACGTTAAAAATACAACACAAAATCCAACGAACCATCCAACGAACCATCACCTATATAAGTCCCAAAAAGGCAAAATAAACATCAGAAACCGCAGTTTTAGCATAAACTGCAATTCAAATCAGCCAAAGCAACTGGAAGCATGGCACCCCTCACCCCTCACTGGCCACAGCCTTCCCATGGAGAAATCCAGGAAGTAGTCATTGGCAAAGAGGGCTTCACTTCGAAGTCATTCTCGAAGATTAAAGTGGCACCTTTTGGCTTGTTCGCCAAGATGTCATTCCCGCCTTGCACCAGGGCGATGGTTCCGACTTATGCTACGGTTCAGATGGACAAGGATGCTCATTTGAATCTTAATTCGGACCTTGTGTATATCAATCATAGCTGCGAGCCCAGTTTGGTTAGTCCTCTTTCAATACTCTGTGTCTACTGTTTAAATATCTTGAATACGTCGATTTCCATGATGTTTGTATTCCAAGGCTGCGGAAGAGGAGAAGTCACATGGTAAGAAACGTGACCGTCAAGTGTCGAGCGAGCGTCAGGTGACTGAAAGTAAAACAACCCAAGTCAAAGAGCAACATGCAATATCCTCCCAATATACCACTTTACAGCAAAACCAGCGTCCAACATGCCACAAGAAAACCCCTTGTCACAAAGGCTCACCGCGTCCAGCAATAGATCTTCGACATGCCGACCCTTTCCATTCTTGCTGGCCCCGCGGGCCTGCAGCCAGGCACGGAGCTAACATTCTTCTACCCCAGCACCGAATGGGCCATGGCGCAGTCCTTCGACTGCTTCTGCGGAACACCCAGCTGCAAAGGGCGCATTGCGGGCGCTAGGGAAATGAGTGAGAAACAGCTCGAGGGCATGTGGCTAAATGGGTTTATCAGAGATATGCTTGAGGAGAGGGGCCTTGAGAAAGCGAAAATGTATGGCCATGGACTTGGAAGCGTTGCGCATGGCCCCGGCGGCCAGGGTCATGGCCATCGCGGAGAGGACATGTTCAATGGGATGAAGCATGCCCGGAATGGCGCCGTCAATGCGCCTGCTCATGTGGTCGAAGGGGGCGCGGTCAGAAAGGGTCCGACTTCGCGTGAGTTGAGTGGTGAAATGGGCGGCGATACAACTTCCAACTAAGCACGACGTGTATGGAGCGAATGAAGGGAGGCTCAACCTGGAAATGAAGTGACGGGATACCAGATTCAACATCTGGGTTTGAACAGAGAGCTCGTTTGCAAATGTTTGAAATTTCCATGCTAGGATTGCACCTGCAGTCTATTATACAGTCCCTACCTGACCAGAAAATGATATTATATACAGCTACCTCATTTCGAACGCCGTGCCTTTTCTACTTCCCTGTAGTAATCACATACGATCAAACCACCTTCCCCATGCTTGTCTAACTGCCGTTTCGGCACCTACGCCCCCACCATATTTCTTCTCTTCCTCATTCCATTTCTCCCGCTCTACTTTGCTCCGTGATAAGAAAGCTCTTGCAAACCTCCATGCCTCCATATCTCCCAGATTCCACGCCTCCACAGCCTCTCTGAGACTCTTATGTCCCGCCTTTGTGCTTTTCAGAAATGCTTTGGCCTTTTCCAACAATTCTCTTTCCCTTGGCAGTTCTTTCTCGTCCGGCACAGGCCCATCCTGTGGATCCGGCGGCGGAGGTGGTGGTCTACGCTCAGGGCCTGGGACGGGCGTTTCGGACTTCCCAGAATCCAGGATAGTGCGTGGTACTATGAAACCAAAATGCCAGTCCAAGTCATCTAGCAAGGGTCTCTCAGCGATGAGCCAAATAGAGCGTGCCGCGCCGTATGGTGAAGCCACAGCTTCTTTAAATTTGAGAAGTCGTAAAGCAGATGAAACTCCAGTGCCAAGAAGCTCCTTAGTGGCTGTTGTCAGATACTGGTCACGAGCTGTGTTTCGGCGAATATGTCGGACATCAACCCTTTCTTTCATACCATTGAGGGAGACGAGAGTATAAGGATGAGGAAGAGTACCGATAGTGTACTTTGATGAGACATTTCGATATTGAGCGGGTGTCGTAATCTTCAGTGGTGTAGACGCAACGCAAAACTTGCATTTCTCCCGATTGGGTGGACAAGATGCTGGTATTGGTGACTCGGGACACTGAGTAAGCAACTGGGCTAATTCTAAGCCCGGTTCAATGACAGCCGTCATGTGCGCGGGTAGTGGTTTCAAGACAGCAATGCCATCAGAGAAAACATTTTGCCAAGTATTATGAAGGTGGGCATTCATCAGCTGATTAAGCAATTTTAAGCCTTTCGGAGGAGACTCGAGAATAGCTTCGGCAATCTTGGCGTATTTGGCAGACACAGTTCCGGAATCGTAAAAAGCAATTGCCTCTGGCGTCGGATCGACGGAAAATGTATCTTTCGGTATGACCTGTAGAACATCTTTGGACTTTGGAAGTTCTTTGCTTTCTAGAGCGGCTTTGAGAGCAGCAGTTATTTCAGCTTTGCCACCCGAAAATAATCCACTCCCTAATCCTTCGTATCTGGTTAGCTTAGGATATTCGCCCCGACGCAGAAACGACAATAGCGAGTCTTCATATGAGCCCATTGGCAACGCAAAGTAGTGGCATAAAACTCCTCCGCCCATACGTTCCCAAGCAAACCACATAGACAACGCTGCCTGTATTTCGGGCTCGAGTTGAAGCTTTTGCATTTCTTCGTGCAAAGGATTGTTCACAGCATCTTGAGAGCCCAGAATTATCGGCTTAAACCCGTGAGCCCACCATGCTTTTCTCCAAGTCAGGAGGATCTCACTTTCCACCGCCTTCCTGTCTGCATCCATCTTCAATGTATCATCGTAATACGTGTATATGGCTGGTCGTTCTTGGAGTGGCGGGAGCAAAGACCGATTCTCCTCAAAGGTGACAGAAGATGAAAAAGGACTCAGCCAGTTCCAATTGCTATACCAGCTTGCGTCTCCGCTTGTGCTGTTCTCTTGGATTGGAGGGGTATGTGCTGACGTGTGAAAGGGATGGAATGCTGCGAGTTTCGGAAGGGAGAAGCCATAGCTATCTGTGATTTTAGATAAAGAAGGGCCAGGTACTGAAGTGGGTAAAGTGAAAAACAACGTGACAAGTGCAAAGACGGCGATGCTCCTGAACAGCTGTGCTGCTCGCCGTGGAGTGAGCGGCGGAATCGGCCTGCCACAGAGCGTGTGTTGTTTAGGCATCGTGCAATAATCCAGTCATTCGAGGGCCTATGATTATCGATTCGCTTGCTGATACACCATCGAAGCTACACTTCTTAAGACGTGTCTTCCAATCCCCTTGAGATGGGGCTGTTTTTTGACAGAGTCGCGCCTTCTTTCGAGGATGAACGGGTCCGCGGGCATAAGAAATTTATGGCTTAGAGAACAAGGAGATTATGCATGAGTAACATCAAAAGAATTACAAACGAATTAAAGGAGTTGAGAGACAGTATAACGATGGGTCGAGTATTGATTAGTAGCTGAGCTTTTCGACCTCCTTACGTGGAATTATCTTTGCTGAGACGGAAACTAGGAGCCGCGCTTAGTTAAAGTTATTCCGGATAGCCGCTCCCTGCCAATGACACTAAAGATCACATTTTGATGTTCATATGACTGAAGGGGAAAGGCTTTGCAAATTTATCTCTCGTCCGTGATGTAGACTATGCAATTTCACTTGGAGAATATCAAACCAGTCTCTGGCGTTCAGCACGTTATCTGAAAATAATCCACATCTTGAAGAGGACCAGGGAGTCATTCGGTATGACTTCTGATAGACCAGCACTCCCAGATCCAACGCAAGGCCTGCACTGGTCAGCGTTTAGAGGAGCTATCCAAAGATATTTTTACAGCAAATGCTGAAGCACGTCCTGATCGGCTATGTGTTGTAGGGACAGCCCCTGCAACTTCACCTCGGCGTGAGTTTTACCTACCGCCATTTAGATGAAGCCTTTAATATCTTGGCGCATCACTTCGCAGTCAGGTATTCAACATAGAAATATTGTTATGTGTTACAGTTTCCGAGGTGTCCACCTAATAGTCACGGTAATGGGAATTCTGAAGCTGGTGCGACATTCTCAGTCATTGATCCAACGTATCCCCCAGATAGGCAGAACATCTTTGATGTTGCAAGATCTGAGACGCTAATCATCATTGGCAAGGCAACATGAGAGACAGGGGAATTGACCGAAAAGGTCCGCAATTTCATCGAAGAAAACTTGCATTTGCGGACTGAAGCTCCGGGCTTGGAATTAAAAGACTATAGCAATCTGCTTGGGGGCATGTCCAATGGCAAGAATGTATTTTTTGAACAAACAGCATTGACGAATAAGGGTCTTGGCGTGGTTGTTGGACTAGACTCTATGCCCGTATTGTCGTTCACATCAGGATCTGAAGGTCGACCCAAAAGTGTGCGAGGGCGACATTACTCTCTCGCATTCTACTTCGATTGGATGGCCAAATGTTTCCACCCTGCAAAAGACGATAAATTCAGCCTTCTCGGCGGCATAGCACATGATTTCCGATATAGCGTGACATTTCATGCCTCTGTTTCTAGGAGCCCAACTGTACGTGCCATCCAAGGATGACATCCAGCATGAGAAGCTTGCGGAGTGGATGCGAGATCATGGCCCAACAGTTGCTTATTTAACGCCAGCCATGAGCAAATTCTTGTTGGTGATGCCAGCGCCGAGTTTCCCAAGCTCCGCCACGCTTTCTTTGTTAGAGATATTCTCATCAAGCGAGACTGTAAATATCTGCAACGCCTCGCATCAGATGTATTCATAGTCAACATATATGGGACCACAGAGACTCAAAGAGCTGTCAGCTACTACGAAATTCCCTGTAAGAGTCAGGATCCGGAGTATTTCGAGAAATGGGCAACGTCATCCTTATTAAACAAAGGTAACTCTGTTGTGCTGTTCCCAGATCTTTCTTTAAAATATTTGTGTTAGAGAATTATCCCTGATTCCTTTGATGCTGTGTTCAGCGAACAATAACTAGCTTTCGACAATACCACTATTGTTGCTTAATGGACCCACTTCTTAGATTTATATCTGCAACTCACTCACTCTTCTTCGTATCATTCACATTACACTTCAATTACTTCTATCACATCCAAACTTCCTGTTAACTCAATCAGAAGAAAAACAAGATGGTTTCATCTACACTAAGTTTCCCGACCGCTGCATGCTCTGCAATAGTATCTGGGGCATCCCAAATCCCAGAGATGTGATCGAGAGACCCGCAATCCTCCCGTGTAGGTTCATCTTTGGTGACTGCCTCAAGGACCGATTCTCGTTTGGGGGGCCGGGGGGGGCGGACAACGGTGATGCAACTGACCGAAAACGATGGATGTATTATGACCGGGAATTGTGGTATAGAGGATGCAAGCATACCATGGTGCCGCACAAAGTCAATCTCACCATTTGGGGAATATTCTCTTCAGCCGAGGGAGATGTCTCAGAGATCACGAATGCGGAAGAATGCCGGACAACTGCCCACAATGTGCTGGTGCCCAGCTGGCCGGTGCAAGTGCACAGCAGTTGGCTCGGCTTAATGCTCAGCGGTAGAACCTGTTGTTCTGCTGGGAAATGCAAGGTGTTACTCAGGCTTGGGCGAGAAAAATAGATACAGATCTTGGTCCTGGATGAAGAGATCGAGGAGATTCAGGCAGTAGCGGCATTGGTGAGTTTGCAGAGAAAGAAGCGCGTAGAGGATGGTAAGGGCAAAGAACTTTCAGCATCGAGAAGAGGATTTGGGACATTTAAGACATACTTAGGTAGGGCAGATTTTCTTTTAAGTGTGAATAATTGAGTGTGAGTTTCTGAGATATTCATTTCCTTTTGGCGTGTGAAATGTGACTATTATGAGTGAGGTTTTGCTACTGAAGAAGCTATTGAGGAAGCCATTGTATAATATGGATGGGGAATGTCTCTTGAAATACTCCTGGCATGCAATATTAGCTTCAATTAGCCATCTCAGTGAATAGCAATAATGAAGAATGATGAAGAGTTGATGATATTTCTTTGTTCAGGTGGATTATGGTTTGGGTAAGGTGTAGTCTTGGGCCTTTGAACTTGAAAGGAATTGTCTAAATCGAAAGAACGACATTATATAGCTTATTTAGATGAAGGAGATTCCCCGAGACACGCGAGATGAACAAAGCGTACCGACAGTGATATCGTCTTGAACAAAGAATTTCCTAAAATGGTATTGAACAGGGAATGACTGCGACCAAATCCCCTCTAATACAGTTCAATCATGGCCATAAATGTCCCGCTGCTCCCCATCCCAAACAGCAGTCTACAAAACCTCATTCTATTCTACTATTCTCAGGAACGAAAATAATTCAAAATGACAAACCAAAACATAAGAAAAAATCCTTTTGAGGACCAGATCATAGAAGAAATCGCAGAGCATGTGGCAGAAGAGATGATAGCGGAAATACGAGATGAGGTCGCAGTCTGGGTCCAGAAGCTGCCAATAACTTCTACCAAGGTAAGAAGTACTGATATTACTAAAGTGTTCCGGGAAAGGTTCGCACAGCAGCTTGCAGATAGTCAAGAACAAATCGCCGAGCAGATTGTGTTGCGCCGAAGAAAAGTTTGGGAACAAATCCCAGCGGGCAGAGTGCCCAAAGAAATTATTGCTAAGGAAACTATATTAGAGGAAGAAGGGGATTTTCTTGCACATGTCCTGCAATGTGCCCTATTGGCTTCAAAGATTGTGATCGAAAAGGCTGCGTTCGAGAAGGAAGAGAGTACCATTGTGGAGAAGGTGGAGAGGGAAATGGAACTGACGTTGGAACATGATAGTGAGAAGTGGATGGAGATGAGTACGGTAAGTTGGGCTCAATTCGAAAAATAAGAGGAAATTTTTGGAAATGCTTAGGTTTCATTTTATTCCTTGTCATTCTTGCAAATTCTGTATAGTTTAGTGTCTTTAATCTATCTTCTTCAATCTTTCTAATTCCCTCATCAATATCTCGACTGCCCAGTTCAACGTGGTCTCCATATCCACGTCAGGACCTTTGTCAGCCTGAGCATTGATTTTCCACTCAGCCAAAACATCATCTTTCAGTTTGCCTTCCACATCTCCATCTTCAAACATCCACTGGTGCTCTTTTACATAGTTAGGCCAGACGATTTTGTCCACATATCCTGGCGGATCTTCCCAGAATCCTTCAATGGTCACGTATCCAGACCTGGCTTCTCTTCGAGACTTTGCTTTGGCGTAGCTGACTCGGAGAAAGAGCTTTATGTCTATATACTTCTGAATAGAGGCCATAGACGGGGAGTAAAGGAGAAAGCCATCGAATATGCAGAGACGGAGCGCGGCTGAACTTGAGTTCAAGATACCATGACCAGGGTTCCCTTGTTGAGTCCACTCACGAACTTTTGCCTTCAAATTTTCAATCACGGAGTCTGATATGGGGCATTCTCCAATACCGTTACGGTCTTCTTTGGAGTCAAAACCGGTCTAGTACTGTCAGAATAGATCTCTCGGGTACTCGCTTGCAATAAGGCAAGACGCACCGGAAAAATTCCAGTATTCTGTATAAAATCCAGAGACTTAACTATATCAGGTATGGCAAGGGCATCTGCACAGTCCCAATCGAGAAAACCATCCTTAACGGGAAGCCTATGGGACATAAGTTTAGAGACCGATAGTCATCTATATAAGGTTATCAATTTAGGGGATAGACTGAATATTCATAAAATAAAATCAATAGAACCAAGAACATGTGAATTACGAGGAACAATGGCATAAAGGTAAACACAAAACTTACTCTTCCTCTGGTTTGTAGAAATCATCCTCATGCAGAATGAACGTGTTTGGAAAGATATCACGAAGTAGCCTGCTCAAAGTTGTCTTCCCGCTGGAAGAAGCTCCACTGATGCCTACAACTAGAGCATTTCTCCGAGAATCAGTCATGTTTGACATTGTACCACCCGAGTTTGATGAGAGTCAGTAAAACCAGGTCAATATAAGATGCGGAACTATTTCCGATCTGTCTATTCGCCTCAGGCATGAAGAGCTCTAGCTCCGAGGCTTTGCTTATTCTAAAACTTTCAGTTAATCTGCGCGTCACACCTTACTTTATAATCCAGACATACAGAAACAATGTTATCAGTCGTAAGGTTAGCTGGCAGACAAGCTGCTACTCGCGGCGTACCTGCCCGAACAGCCATTGCTGCAAGATATGCTTCGACATGGGCTAATGTCGAAATGGGCCCACCTGTGAGTCGACAACCAATCTCATGATGCAAATGACAACTGACACTTCCAGGATGTAAGTTCTATCATTAAATCGTGCCTTTTGCTCAATTGCTTATCAAAAGCTTTTTTAAGGCCATTCTTGGTAAGTCAGCAGGTGATCTACTGGGTGAATGCCACTGACGGACTCAGGTATCACCGAAGCTTTCAAGGCCGATTCCTTTCCTGAGAAGATCAATCTAGGTTTGTTCTCGTAATTAAACCGCTATTGCAAGGCTGACATCTGCAGGTGTCGGCGCGTATAGGGATGACAAAGGAAAGCCATACGTCCTTCCGTCAGTTAGAGCGGCGGAAAACAAAGTCGTATCAACCAACTTGAACAAAGAATACGCCGGGATTACAGGAATACCAGAGTTCACCAAGGCAGCCACTCTGCTTGCTTATGGTGAAGGATCAAGCGCATTAAATCGTGTTGCCATAACGCAATCGATCTCTGGAACAGGTGCTCTCCGCATTGGAGGCGCATTCCTGGAACGATGGTACCCTGGCGCTAAGAAGATTTACATCCCTACGCCATCATGGGCCAATCATGCTGCTGTCTTCAAGGACTCTGGTCTTACTATCGAGAAATACCGATACTATAACAAGGATACTATCGGATTAGACTTCGAGGGAATGGTAGCAGATATCAAAGGCGCACCGAAGGGCAGCATATTCTTGCTACATGCATGTGCACATAACCCTACTGGTGTTGATCCAACCCCAGAGCAGTGGAAGGAGATCAGTGAGGCAGTCAAGTCAGGAGAGCACTTCGCTTTCTTCGACATGGCCTATCAAGGATTCGCGTCCGGAGATACTGATAAGGATGCTTTCGCTTTGAGACACTTCATTGAACAGGGCCATAATGTTGCCTTGGCTCAGTCGTTTGCCAAGAACATGGGACTTTACGGCGAGCGTGTTGGCGCCTTCTCCATCGTTTGCGCCGATGCCGAGGAGAAGAAACGCGTCGATTCTCAGATCAAGATCCTTGTCCGACCTCTCTACTCCAACCCTCCTATCCATGGTGCTCGTATCGCTTCCGAGATTCTGAACGATGCATCGCTGAACAAGCAATGGCTTGGCGAGGTCAAGGGTATGGCTGAGCGCATTATTACAATGAGAGCTTTATTGAAGAAGAACCTGGAAGATCTCGGATCGAAGCATGATTGGAGCCATATTACCAACCAAATTGGCATGTTCGCCTACACTGGCCTCACGGCAGAGCAAATGGACAAACTTGCAAAGGAGGTAAGTTAAGATCTCCTAACTCATGAAATCTGCTAATTTTGATAGCACTCTGTCTATGGCACAAGGGACGGACGTTTCTCAGTTGCGGGCATCACGTCTGGTAATGTTAAGAGACTTGCTAAAGCCATTTACGCTGTCAAGGGATAAGATCTTCGTGTAGGATATCGAAAAGGGTTGTGGCATCCTGGGTCATAGCGTTGGTGATACCTAGATCTCTAATCACAATCAAATTGTATATTGTACCGAATACTGTAATTCCTCATGCGCCCTTCAACCTCCCTATATCTCTCTTAACCTCCTTAATCTGCCTCACCATCTCCCCATAAACCCTCGCAATCTCCTTCATAACCTTCTCCTTCCCCTCCCTCCCCACCCCATACCTCTCCAACTCTCTCTCCGCATCCTTCTGCCGCTGCCTTAACCTCGCCCTCCCATCCCTCAAATGCTCCTTATAATTCGTGAGCGCACTGCTCACCTCGGGGGTATAAATGGTGTTCCGCGCCGTCAGGTGCACAATCTTCGCATTGAGCTCTTCCTGCTTCGCTTCCGCGGCCAGTAGTTCTGACTTCGCCTTGATAGATCGCGCGAGCTGCCCGTGCTTGTTCTGTTCTAGGATGCGAATAACGAGCTCGGTGGCGGCGCGGTAGTGTTCGAGGACTTTGGTTGTGAGGGGGACGAGCGCGAGGCGCGCAGACTCGAGGGCGGCTTTTTGGGAGGAGATTGTGGTGTTAAGGGCGTTGAGGGCGGAGGGGATTTTCGGGATCGTGCGGTGTAGGTAGGAGGGATTGGTGGCGGGGTGAAGAAGCCGGGTTATGGCGAGGGCTTGGCTGTGGAGGTGTGTGGAGAGGAGGGCGCTGATGAGGGGGATGCGGTCTTGGAGAGTATCGTATGGTGTGCTGGTGGTGAGGAGAGCGAGGGAGGTGGGTGGCAGCTGGGTCGTCGAGAACTTGAGGGAAAGGAGGACTATGAGCTCGAGGACCTCCGGAGGGAGGGGTGGTGTTTGCTGCTTGAGTGGGAGAGAAGATAATGCTGATCGTAGAATCTCAGACTTTGTGGCGCGAATGCGGTGGGTGTGTAGTGTCTGGGCAAAGTGTTAGACAGTAATGGAGAGCAGACATGGAGGAGGACGCACTCCTGTTGTAGCATCGCGATCGGCAGCCGTAAGGATTTTGGATGAGCCATCTGGGTTGAGTATCCGGGTAGTCAAAGTTTTATGAAGTGCTGCAAACTTTGGGTTGTTTTGCAAGATAGCATCTTCAATTGGAGGGAACATAGTTGAATGGTGGAGGACTTGCTTGTGGTGTTGACGCGCCGAACTTGGATAGCTGCGGGTGACGTGCAGGACGCTATGCTAGCGCCAGTACCTCACATGTCACTTTTCTACAACCTGTAAATCTTTTGGCCGCATTCTTTCTTCATACCATACTGTGCTTTATATAATAAGAAGTCCTTTTCATCATGACCATTATATATGATATCTTTACCATGCCGATAGCTGTATATTCTTTAAAATGTTTGCTCCTGTCTTTCTTTCATGTTCCCCAAGCGTTCCTCAGTAGGTACTTACACCTGCATTGGGTCTGTGTGTAATTCTCTTCTTCGACCTTGCCCCTCCATATTATTCTTAACTTAACCCTTTCTCCTTTTGCTGCATTCCGATTATCCTTTTCTTTTCTTCTTTGCCTTTGTATTGTTAGATATTTCAGATATTTCTGCCGCTACTCAAGGGCGTCTCAAAAAGAAAAAAAAACTTTTGGGACGTGGGATACAATCCGAGGGGTGCGCTACGCATCTCTTTACGGATTAGTACATTTTGGAGGCCCAAGGTTTCTGCTTTGGCACTGTAGGTGATAGGTTCTACCAAGCGGTAGGCCTATTCCGCACCTGACAACTCACTTTCATGCCGCTGTCGTTTGGGCGAGAATATTCTTCAAACGCTTTCATGATTGGTCCTTTAAGTGATGCGTCACAAAGAGTTGACACTCTGATTTTTTTTGGCGCTTCCCCCTCGCCCGCGTCGACGGCCTTCGACTTAATGCCCAAAGCAACCCGCCCTTGCACAAGCATCACATTGCCCTGTCACATGCGGCAGAACGCACCCATCTGGTCACATGTTTTTCATTGGCCTCACATCTGTCGGGTAAGGTATATTTTGGAGGTCCTGACACACTAAATCTACCCCTTTTAGCAACATACATGATGGTTGCACACCTTGGTGAGTTTCTGCTCGGCTTGTTGGCCATAAAGCCGAGTGGGGTGATTCACAGTTCCATATACTGGTGGCTCGCATCAGAAATGATAAGAGAGTGTTGTAGAGAATTCAATTGAGAGGTGTCTTCGCAAAAATGGACCCCAATTATCTTTCCTAAACTAAGCAAAGCCCGACTAGCTTCCTGACTGCTGGTAAGCAGGGTGCTTTCGGCTATTAATAGTTTGTATTCCCTTAAAATTTGAGTATCGTGGGCTCGATTCGAGACCAATTGACCTGTACTGATCTCTACTGCCAATCCCAGTCTATACATACATTATTCGACCACAGCCACGTCGGCTCACAAGATGCGGTTCCGTTCGAGACGTTGCAAGCTATCTAGAACAAAACACTGGAATGGAAACACTTCCGGCCTCGAAACGCTAGATTACGGCGTGTCCGGCAGAGTTCTTGCTATCGATGACTTCAGAGTGATCAAGGTTCCCCTTGGTAGTCCACGGAGTCACGAGGACATCGAAACTGAGCGTGAGGCGTACCATCGACTTGCAAAATGCCCGCCCTGCCCTTATATCGCAAAATGTTACGACTACGAAAACCCTCGCGGCATCATCATAGAGAGGCTCGACCAGACGGTCAGGCACCGGTTGAGGCAGCTGGAATCTGCGCCAGCTGGGAATGATGTCCTAAAATGGGCACTGCAAGCAGCTCGAGGATTAGCATATCTCCACAGCCATGAGATCGTTCAGGCAGACGTTGGGTGTCATAATATGCTCTTGGACTCGGCCGGAAACCTAAGGCTTTGCGACTTTTCCGGATGTTCAATTGATGGGAAAGATGCGTCTGTCTGCTATGAGCCGTGGAGTCAGCTTCCCTCCGCCGACATGCCAAATAAGCGTGCAGATATTTTCGCACTTGGATCTGCCATGTACGAAATGGCCACCGGGCATGTACCTTACCAAAATTTGCCGGAATATGAGATTTCGCGAAATTACGAAGAACTTCGGTTTCCTGAAGATTACCCAGCGAACAGAGAGGAGCGACTTTGGACTATCATTAAGGCTTGCTGGACAGGCGATCACAAGACAGCGGATGAAGTTGTCAGGCACATAGAACACATCG
>Ga0335075_10010667_pt1 | contig 13942 bp, 9 predicted proteins | sample Lox_Sample_24_FD_206723 | JGI IMG/M metagenome (GOLD analysis project Ga0335075, IMG submission 206723) | Soil microbial communities from Loxahatchee National Wildlife Refuge, Florida, United States - Lox_Sample_2.4 | ecosystem: Environmental > Terrestrial > Soil > Wetlands | place: USA: Florida...
TCATGGCGCACAAGCTTTGTCGTATGATACCTCGCACAAGGTACCGGGAGGGCTCGACCATGGCGGTGCAACTGGTGTCGAACAGCGACGATCGCGCGCGCGCGCTGCGTGACCACGTCATGCCGCTGTTGCGCGCGCGCGGCAGCCTGCTGGCGCAGCGCGATGTGGTGCGGGTGGTCGAGTTGCGGCTGGATGGCTGGACCTTTCGCCATTGGACGCCGTTCAATGATCTGGCCCCCGAGGAAGCGTCCTCGCCCGGCTATCGTCATGCGGTGGCACGACAGCACTCCCGGCCGGACCTGCCTTACGGGCTCGACATCCGCAACCAGCAACTGCTGCTGCGCATTCAGTGGGCCGATGGCGACGCCATCAAGGTAACCACCTTCATCCGTGGCGACTGGGAAGATGAGCTGCTGAAGCTGTAAGACGCAACGTGCGATCGCATCGCGGGTTTGTCGTGATGGGCCGTATCAGACCAGTCCGCAACAAGATCGACGCATGGTGTCATGGCCGGCGGTTACCGCTTTTTCTGCCTTTAGCTAGCGGAATAGCGGAAATGATCTGCCTTAGGTTAGCGAAGATCAGCGACGCCGGCCGGCTACCCACGTCTTCGGCGAGGCAGGCTGGAATCCGTCCCGGTTCATTTCCCGCCGAGCATTGTAATCGACCCGTGAGCGCTCATCTATAGCACGCCCATGAGCCGATGAGAGGAGATCCTTCCTCTCACACAGAAAAGCCAATCACATGCAATATCCTGTCTGGACCAAGCCGGCGCTGCTGGGCGCCGCGTGCGGGGCGGTCGCCATCACCTTCATCGGCTTCTCACAACTCGGTTGGAAAACGTCCCAGGGCGCCGCCGACATGGCGCAAGAGCAAGCCGATGCGGCGGCGGTGACGGCCCTGGTTCCGTTCTGCGTTGCGAAGGCCGAGCAACCGTCAGCACAGGCGACGCTCGCCAAGGTCAGGGCCGAAGACTCCGCGTTCTCTCGCAGCGATCTGGTGATGCAGGCGGGCTGGGCCACGGTGGGCACGAGCAAGACGCCGGACAACGCGCTCGCCATCGCCTGTGCGGATCGGCTGCGCACGGCGAAGACCGGCACATGATCACCCGCCGGAACCGACCGATTGCGGACTGATCGCCAAGCCGACGGACACCGCATGGTGCCCGCACCGTGGAGCAAATTGGTGGGCCGACCTGAACTTGGAACGAAATGCGCCTGCGCGAGTTGCGCCGGGCGCTTCTATGACCTGAACCGATCGCCCGCGGTGTGCCCGAAATGCGGGGCTACGCAGCCGCCTGTCGTGCTGCGTGCGCAACGCCCATCGCGCACCAGCTTCGCCAGTGCGCGCATGAGCCGGCAGCCGATGCCAGCGATCGCCGAGGAGGAAGCCGAACCTCTCGCCGCCATCGACAATGAAAACGACGAGGATGAGGATGCCGACGACGTGCCGGAGATCGAAGCCGACGAGGATACCGAGATCGATCCGGCCATCGCGCGCGACTGAGCACGCATGATGCTCAGGCCCCGTCGCACCGCGTCTTGCGCCACCATCGCCGTGGCGCCGCTTGCCAGGCGATCGGCGAGCAAGCGCGATGCTGACGGATGCTGAATTGGATAGCGGCCACTTTGTCGCAAGTCCTGCTGCTTATCCTGACCGCGGTCTGCACCCATCTGGTGATGTCGGGTGGCCAGACCGTGTTGCATCGCTGGCTCGGCCATCGTCGCCTGGGTGGCGTGCTGTACCGCAACCACATCAGGTTTCATCACACCTATTACGCGCGGGGCCATCTGGCCTCGCCTACCTATCGCAATGAGGACGGCAACAACACGCCATATTTCCTGGTCCCCACGCTGCTGACCAGTGCCGTACTGTTCTTTGTGCTGCCGCTGCCGGTGTTCGTGGTGATGGCCGTCACCAGCGCGGCGTCATTCTATGCGCATGTGGTGCTTGACCGGGAATACCACGTGGCGAATTCGCCTCTGCAGCGCTTCGCGTGGTTCCGCCACAAACAGCAGCTCCATTTCGTTCATCACCTGCACGCGGATGCCAATTTCGCCGTGATCGACTTCGTCTGGGACCGATTGCTCGGGACGTATCGAACGCCGGATGGCGAGGCGCGGTGACCATGGATCAACGGCACCGGCAATGATCTCGATCGGGCGGCCTGCTAACAAGCTCGGGCATGGAAAATCGGCGACCGGGTTCACGCGTCGGAATCACGCGCCCGAACGGCGCCGTTATGAGCAAGCTGTCCGAGGTGCTGCGGCAACGGACCGCACTGTCCACTAATCGCTGGTTTCGAACGGATGCGTGCTGCTGGGCAGCTCCGAAATGATGTTCGCGACACCACGAGCTGTGCACGCATGTTGACAACGCCGACCGCGTATTCCGGCAATGCGCCCCCCCAGGCCCTTCGCTTTGCGCTGGCCGAGCGCTGCGTCCTTTTCTTGTTGATATCCGGCTATGGCGACGCGCTGCTGCCGATGCAGGTCAAGCATTGGCCGGTCCGTGACAAGCCCTCGACACGGATGACCTGTTCTCCCTCCTGGGCGGGGTTGGTCGGAAAGGCGGATCAGTAGATGGTCGGCACCCGCCGAGCGCCCACCCTGGGCGCCCAGCAAGGTCATCGGCGCGGCGGCGATGGCGGCCGACTCGCACCGGAATGACCTGGTTCGATTCGCCGGGGGTGGTACTCGGCCGATCGTCCCGCCGCCAACCCGGCGATCGCTTTGCGAAGAACACGCGAGAGCTGCTCGATGGAATACGGCTTGTGCAGCAGTTCGAAGCCATGGTCGCCATGTCGCGCAAGAATGTCGCTGAATCCGCTGACCAGTATCACCGCAATATCGGGGTACTCCCGGCGGACCCGGTTGCCGAGCTCCACGCCGGTCATTCCAGGCATCACCACGTCGGAAAACACCACGTGGAAGCGATCGCAGTTCCTGGCGAGCTCGGCGAGCGCTTGTTCACCATTGGCTGCCAGAACACTGTCATAGCCAAGCTCACGCAAGGCCGTGGCGGCAAAATTCCCGACGCCCACATTGTCCTCGACCACGAGCACACAAATCCCGGCGCCGTCGCCGGGCGCTTTCGCAACCACATTGGGCTCGACCGCGTCAGCCGCGCGGTTCCGCGGAAGGTACAAACTGAAGGTGGATCCCTCGCCCACCCGGCTCTCGACGTGGACGTCGCCACCTGATTGCTTGGCGAAGCCGAAGACCTGGCTGAGCCCGAGCCCCGTGCCTAGCCCAACACCCTTTGTTGTGAAGAAGGGCTCGAAAATCCGGGCGATATTTTCTGCCGAAATGCCGGAGCCGGTATCGGTTACGATGATTGCCACAAAATCGCCGGCTACCGCCGCATGGGTCCGCCGCGGCGGAATATTGTCAACCGCGCGCGCGGTAATGCTCAGCCGGCCCTTGACCATCATCGCGTCGCGCGCGTTGATCGCCATATTGACGATCGCGGTGTCGAGTTGGCTGCGATCCGCGAGCACGAACAACGGTTCAGCAGGCAGAGGCACGGCAAGCTCGATGCCCGAACCGGCCAGCGTCCGCAGCATGCTCGCGAGTTCGCCGATACTGGTGAGAACGTCGAAGATCGTCGGTTTGAGTGCCTGGCGCCGGGCGAAGGCGAGCAACTGCCCGGTCAGCCGCGCTGCACGGTCGGACGTATCTGCAATCGCGTCGATGTATCTGTTGCGACGGTCCTCGGACAGATTTGGGCGCCGTAGCAGATCCACTGATCCCCTGATGACCGTCAGCAGGTTGTTGAAGTCGTGCGCGACGCCACCCGTGAACTGACCGATGGCCTCCATCTTCTGTGCCTCACGCATCGCATCCTTGGCCTGCGCGAGCGTTTTGATATGGGCGATCTCATCCGTGTTGTCCCGACCGAGCGCATGAATGAATTGCCCATCCGAAATGGCCGTCCAATCGATGTCGCGATAGTCGCCGTTTACGGTCCGGTAGCGATTCTGATATCGCGGGACCTGTTTACCCGATGCCATCAAGGCCGCTTCGGCCACAGTCTCCGCTCGATCATCAGGATGGATCAGGTCGAGGAACTTCTTGCCGACGATCTGATCGACCGGCCAACCGAGTATCGTGCTCCAGGCTGGATTGGCAGCGACAACCGTGCCGTCGAAGCGTGCCGTCACCATGAGCAGGAGAGCGTGCGTCCAAAGCCGCTCGCGCCCAAGATCGCTCATGGAGTCCATGACGCTCGAAGCCCTGTCACCCGCGCAACGCTGACCGCCCATAGGGCCGACATCTGGTGACATTCCAAGGACCGATCAGGCTCATCACCAACCACCCTCTCCTTGGCTTACCTACGTTAGCTTATCAGAGGCTACGCCATGCTTTAAGTCGAAAGTCGAAGCCAAAAAGCCAGGGAACGGCGAAATACCTTTTGAAACCAATGCTTCACCCCAGCCGGCCGATCAATTCTCCGCGCATGCCGTGCACAACCGGCGCTTGATCGAAGCGAAACCGCAGCGGCCGGATGCCGGATGGATGCGCTTGGTTGCCATCAGTCCATCTTATTCATTGTGCCGACCGTGAATTGAACCTGCGAGCCGTGGGCACGGAGTGGCAGAACCCCTGCTTCGTCGTGTCTTTGCACCATGTCTGTTGGGCGCTGAGGGTTGCTGAGACTTCGCGAATGAGGGCATCGTGCCCTGTGGGTTACGGCCCGGCCAGCCGGAGGCAGCGAATCAGGCTGGCGAACAGTTCGGCCTCGGCGTGAGCGGCGGCGAAGGCGATGCGCACACAGCTGGCGGTCTCGATGATCCGGGCGACGATGTTGATCAAGCACATCCAAAAGGTGATGAACTCGGCGTTGGCCAATGGCTGCGGGCTGGGGACGGCGTCACGCAGCCTGAGTGGTGCCTGTCGCCTCGGGGACGGCCAGCCGCGTGTCGGGCCGGTGGCGGCGCATGCGGCGGACCTATCGGCGCAGTTAGGCGACAATCTTCTAGCCCGATGGCGTGGTGTTAGTTCGCAGCAGCATCGCGACCGGGCACGCGGTGACGGTGTCGTAGACATGGATCAGCGGAAAGCGGCCCTCATAATGCGCGTTGAACAGCGACATCTGCTGGGCCCATGCACGACATCGACCGTGCCGTCGATGTCCACGATGACGGCACGTGGCGTACGGCGATAGCTGGAGCACTGGATGTCGACCAAGGCGTACCCCATGCGTACACACTGCTCTGAGATCACTAGCTATCGTGCCTCGCTGAGACAGCGCGTTGATGCGGGTCAACTGTCTGCCCCGAGCCGACCAAGTGGTCCGGCCTACCACCGATCACGCCCCAGCGTGCCGTACGGTAAAGCGGAATACCGTGCCTCCGCCAGGTTTGTCGTCAGCCCACATTCTACCCCGGTGTGCTTCAACGATAGCTCGACACACCGACAAACCTACCCGCATGCCATTCTCCTTGGTTGTGACGAACGGCTCGAACAATTTCTTGCGGACTTCGTCAGCCAGTCCGGGACCGGAATCAGGAACGCTGATCTGCACCATCCCTCCCTGGACCAGATTGGTCGCCACCAGAAGCTCTCGCCTTGGCCGGCCCTGCATGGCCTCAATGCCATTCCGCAGCAGATTAAAAGGAACTTGCTGCACCTGAATTCTGTTAATCTCAACGTGCAAATCGGTTGAATCCATTTGCACACTGAGTGTCAGGCTCGTGTCCCTGACGCTTGAACGCGTGAGGGCAATGGCCTCGCCAATCACATGCGACAGGTTCTCCGTCCGCATCTGGACATCACGCTTCATCACGAAATCTCGTATTCGTTGCACGATCTCTCGTGTGCGCTCTGTTTGGTCTGCGATGCGTTCGAGTGCGGCTGCAATCCGTTTTCCATCTCCCGTCGCAACGAGACGACGGCACGCATTGACGTAGTTGCTGATCGCAGTGAGTGGCTGATTGACCTCGTGAACAAGCGTGGACACAACTTGGCCGAGTTCGGCCAGCCGCTGCACATGAGCGAGTTCCGCTTGTAGGTCTGCAATGCGATGTTCATGGAGATTTCGAGCCGTTAAGTCCCGCAATATCGTGGATGCGCCGATTAGCGTGCCATTCGCATTTTTGATGGGCGAGATCGTCGCAGACACGCTAATGATCTTGCCGTCCCTATGACGACGAGTCGTTTCGTGATGCTCGACTGTCTCTCCACGCCTGATTCGCTCAAGGAAGACCGCTTCTTCCTCTCTCCGTTCTGGCGGGAAGATGATCGTTATTGGCTGCCCTATCACCTCCGCTGCTGTGAAGCCAAAGAGTCGCTCGGCGGTCCTGTTCCACGACAGAATGACGCTATTCAAGTCCTTGGCGATGATCGCATCGTCGGACGACTCAAAGACGGCTGCCAGCCGGGTGTTCTCCGCCCGATCTTCCATTGTCGATGTCATTGTCGCCCGATTCCCTTCGGGATGCCCCATCGGAACTTTGCACCGTGCTCGGTGGATGGCGGTTTCTGCGTGTCACACGGAGGCTGGACGCAAGCGTGTGTCAAGGACATCTCAGAGGCAGCGTCGACCGCCGTGCTGGCGATGCGGATCCGGCCTTGTGGCGCCACGATCCGGTTGCACCAGTTACCGGATGTGTCGTGCCGAAGCTGTGAATCGCAGCACGGCACTGCTTCGCCAGCCCGCCACGACAAGCTGCTAACAGCTTCACAATGGACGGGCTGCGATCCGGCATTCATATCCTGCCGAGCATTGTAATTCTTATGCAAATCCACTACTGCCCGGAAGGTTCCGAGCGAACGGCCTTTCACCGTATGATCTGAATGGGTTTCCCGGCGATTCCGGATGGTGTCGCTTGAAGTTGGGGCGATTTCTCCCGAGCCTTGTCGGGGGAGGGTCCGCCGATGAACGCCGAACAGACGCTGTTCGCTCAACTGAGGGATTGCCTGCCCTGGAGCACGTTCGGACGGATCGTCGCGCGCCACAGTGGCGATCGCTGGGTTCAGAGCTTCCCGTGCACCGATCAGTGCCGGGCGATGGTATTTGCGCAACTGACGTTCTGGGAGAGCTTGCGCGACATCGAGGCGTGCCTGTCCGCTCAACCAGAAAAACTCTGGCACATGGGGTTTCGTGGACCGGTCCGCCGCTCGACACTGGCCGATGCCAACGAACGGCGGGCGCGATTGGCGCATCTACGCCGAGTTCGCCCGGAGCATCATCGCTGCGTCTCCTTTGAGTAGCGCGTCAACCGAGCCGCACCAAAACGCGGTGAGTAGCTCCGTCGTCCTGCATCTTCAAAGCGTACGGCCGCTCCCCGACCGCTGCACCGTCCACCGTGATGGCAACAACTCCTCGGCAGATACCGTCCGGGTTCTCGACCCGGATTTCATAATGTGCCGAGCGGAACTGTACCGTCATCTCGAAGTGCGGCCAGGTCTTTGGGATGCACGGGTCAAGACGCAGAACATCACCTTCCAGGCGCAACCCGAGGATGCTTTCGACGCCCGCGCGTTGCATCCAGCCCGCTGAGCCAGTGTACCACGTCCACCCCCCACGTCCGATATGCGGGGCGGCACCGTAGACGTCGGCGGCGACGGCATAGGGCTCAACCTTATAGCGGTGCACATCGGACCGCGTGCGAGAGTGATTGATCGGGTTGAGCAAGGAGAACAGCATCGCCGCCTTGTCGCCTTCGCCAAGTGCGGCGAATGCCATGACCGACCACAGAGCGGCATGCGTGTACTGACCACCGTTCTCGCGAATGCCTGGGGGATAACCCTTTATGTAGCCTGGATCGTGTGCCGTCTTGTCGAATGGTGGCGTGAACAGTAGCGCCACACCATCCAGCGGCCGGATCAGTTCACGTTCGACGGCCGCCATTGCGCGCGCTGCACGCTCGGGATCAGCCGCACCTGAGATTGCCGCCCATGATTGCGATATAGAATCGATCCGACATTCTTGGTCGGTCGCCGAACCGAGCGGAGAGCCATCGTCAAACCAGGCGCGGCGATACCATTCGCCATCCCAGGCTTCACGCTCCAGCGCTGCCTGCAGCGCTCCGGCATTGCTTCGCCAGGTCGCGCCGTGAGCGTTGTCGCCTCGCGCATCGGCGAGTGGTGCAAACGCGTTCAGCGCCGCGTGCAGTAACCAGCCGAGCCAGACGCTCTCTCCCAAGCCGCGTTCCCCGACGCGATTCATGCCGTCGTTCCAGTCACCCGTGCCGATCAGCGGCAGGCCGTGAGAACCCACCTTGAGGCTGGCATCGAGGCCACGGGCGCAGTGTGCGAACAACGTGCCGATGTCGTCGGACACAGTCGGCAGGAAGAAGCTGTCGTGCTCGCATTCCTGCAGAAGCTGTCCCTCCAGGAAAGGCACCACCTCGTCCAGCACCGCAGTATCGGCAGTCGCGCGGACATAATGTGCGACGGCATAGGCGAGCCAGGCCCGATCATCCGAGATCCGTGTACGCACGCCCTGACCTGAATGCGGCAACCACCAATGCTGGACGTCGCCTTCGACGAACTGTCGCGAGGCGGCGCGCAGCAGGTGTTCGCGTGTCATGGCAGGCCGCGTGGCAACCAGCGCCATGCCGTCCTGCAACTGGTCGCGAAAGCCATATGCACCGCTTGCCTGGTAGAACCCCGAACGGGCCCAGATACGGCAGGCCAGCGTCTGATACAGCAGCCAGCCGTTCAGCATGATATCCATCGCGCGGTCAGGCGTTTTCACCTGAACTGCACCAAGCACAGCATCCCAGTGGCGACGTACCTCTGACAGCACCTCGTCCAGCTCGGCCTTACGATACTTCGCAACGAGTGCGCTCGCATCTTGCGTGTTCGCAGCTTGGCCAAGGAAGCAGACGATCTCTACGCGGGTGTTCGGCGGCAGCACGATCGATCGTCTCAATGCGCCGCAGGGATCGAGACCGGCACCCACCTTGTTGGAGAGTGGCGCCCCGTCGGCAAGGGCTGCAGGACGTTCGTATGTTCCGTTTCGGCCGATGAATTCTCGCCGGTCGCCGGTCCAATCGGACTGTCTCCCGGCGAGGTCAGCGAAAGCAACGCGCGATCCGAATGCAGCATTCCATGGATTGCGTGCAAACAAAGCTCCGGTTTCCGGGTCGATCGCGGTCGTTACGAAGGACGCGGAGGCAGCGCGCGACGGACCCAGTACCCAGTCGATGTAGGCCGTCACCGACAGGTGCCGCATCCGACGGGTCGTGTTGATCAGGCTTAGCCGACAGATCTTTATCGGATCATCGAGCGGAACGTATTGCATCAGTTCCGCGGTGATTCCATGGGAAGTGTGCTCGAACAGGCTGTAACCCCAACCGTGTCGCGCCACATAGGTTGCGTTGTTATCGCGGATCGGCAGCGCCGTCGGGCACCACAGGTCGCCTGTGTCGTTATCGCGTAAATAGAACACCTCGCCCGGACGATCGCAGACCGGGTCGTTCGACCATGGCGTGAGCTGGTTCTCGCGGCTGTTGACCGACCAGGTGAAGCCGCTCCCTTCCGCGGACACGTGACAACCGAATGCGGGATTGGCGATGACGTTGACCCACGGCGCAGGCGTTACCTGGCCCGGACCAAGCGTCATCACATATTCCCGCCCATCGTCGGCAAAACCACCAATCCCATTGAAGAATTCGAGCCGCAGCGGCTCGGTCGGGCGAGAAGTAAGTGGCTTCGCCGGTTCTCGCCTGGTGCGGACGGTCTCTTCGGGTTCCGACACGCGGTCGAGCTGATCGGCGAGGGGGCCACGCTGTCCGACCAGGACAACGCGCGCGACGGAGGCCAGCAGGGCGCGGGCGTCCAGTGAAATCAAATCCGCTCGGAGCACAAAAGCACGCCCCTGCGGCCGCTCCTCACCGACCGGCGTCCGGGACTGGCCTGCCCGGACCTGGGTCTCCAACGCGATCTGCAGGTCCTGGACGTAAGACGACGCGCGTTCATTCAGGATCACGATATCGACCGCGAGCTGTTTCATCCGCCAATACTCGTGGGCCTGCAGCAGTCGGCGGGCGATGTCGAGGTTCTCGAGGTCGGAGATGCGCAGCAACACGATCGGCAGGTCGCCGGAAATACCCATCGGCCAGAGTCCCGGCTGTCCACCGGCGCCGCGCAGGATGGTTGCGGAGGAGGGCCGCAGCGTCGGCCCGGCATACACCAGGTGGCCAGCGATACGCTGGAACAGACCCGCTTCGCCTGCATCGATGCCAAGATGATAGAGTTGTACCTGTGCCTGGGTCCACGCCAACGTTGCGGCCCGCTCGAAGGCGCTGCTATCGCGATGCTTGTCGACGAGGTCGAGCACTGCCTCCCGCGATGCTGCAACCATTGTCCAGAAGGCGATGCGCACGGTGGTGCCGGGTGCGATGCGCACACGGTGGCGTAATGCGAATATCGGATCGAGCACTTTGCCGACGGTGCCCGACAGAGGCTGTCCGTCGGTCACCGCAATCGGCGAATGGATGCTATGGCCACGCCCCAGGAAGCGGGCACGATCGGTTTCGACCTCCGGCTTCCCCACCGCCTCGCCATCCACGATGGCGAGGTGCGCAGCCCAGATCTCCTGCTCACCGGGTGATCGTCGCCGACGTGTCGCCAGCAGTGTTTCATCGGTGGCAAGGTATTCCGTGGCAACAAACAACTTCATAAAGGCGGGATGCGCGACGTCGTCCGCCTGCGGCGCCAGCGCCAGCTCGGCATAGGACGTCACATCGATCTCGCGTGCCCGGTTGCCCGAATTCACGATCGAGATGCGGCGGACCTCAGCGTCGTCTTCCGCCGAGACGAGCACCTCCATCGTCGTCGTCAGAGTTCCATCGCGCCGCGTGATCTCGGCACGATCTTCGTTGAAGGCGACATCATAATCGTCGGGTTCGGCGCTGACCGGCTGCTGGCCGGTCGACCAAACGTCACCACTGCGAACATCCCGGAGGAAAATGTAGGAGCCCCAGTCATCGCAGGTGGCATCCTCGCGCCAACGCGTGACGGCCAGTCCACGCCAGCGACTGTAACCGGAGCCGGCGGCCGTCAACATGACCGCATAGCGGCCGTTGGACAGCAGATGCGTGGCGACCGAAGCGGTGTGAGCAGTGGACAATCGCCGCCCGCCCTGCGCTCCAGCCTGCCGCACGATGGGCGACGTTGCGTCGGCTTCCCAGGGGCGCACCACGGCAACGTCACGTGGCGTGCCCTCCTGCAGCAACAATTCAGTCGCCTGGACCATCGGTTCAGCATGGAACCGTGCGCGCATCGCGCCATCCAGCAGTGCATCGGCGATGGCCACAATCGTCATGCCCTGATGGTGCGCCATGAAAGCACGCACGATCGCGACGCTTGCGTTCTCCGGCAGCCGGCTCGGCGTATAGTCCAGTGCCTCGTAGAACCCGTAGCGACCGCAGGCGCCGATGCTGGCAAGCCTGGCAAGATTGCGTGCCGCCGCGGCCGGATTGACCATGCTGGCAAGCGCTGTTGCGTACGGCGCCACCACGGCGCTCTCGCCCAGGCCGCGTTTCAGCCCGAGGCCAGGGACGCCGAAGTTCGAGTATTGGTAGGTCAGCTCGAGGTCGCGCATGTTGTATGCCGATTCCGAGACGCCCCACGGCAGGCCAAGCGACGTGCCATAGGCCATCTGCCGCTGCACGATCAGCCGACTGGTTCGTTCCAGCAGGCTCCCCGCCGGGGCGCGCATGACCAGCGAAGGCATCAGGTATTCAAACATCGATCCGGACCACGAGATCAGCGCGGCGCCGTTTGCGATCGGTGTAACGGCACGGCCGAGATGGAACCAATGCCGCGCCGGGACATCGCCCTGGGCGATCGCGATAAAGCTGGCAAGCCGTGCTTCCGAGGCGAGAAGGTCGTAGCAACTTGGGTCAAGCGTGCCTTCGGTCACCCGGTAGCCGATCGAGAGCAGCTTGCGGACAGGATCGAGCAAAAAGTTGTAGCCCATTTGCAGCGCCATTGATCGGGCCGCCGCTTGAAGCGACGCCAGACGCTCCGCCAGGAGAGCGGCCGACTCGGGTGACTGAGATATGTCCTTGTGGTGACTCGCGATCGAGCGGCGCGCGGCCGTCATCCAGAACAGCATGTCTGCGCCGGTGTCGTCGCCGCGCTCGCTGGCGAATGCAGAGGCGATGTCGACCATGATCTCGGCCCGCGCATCGAGATCGGCCAGATGCGCTGCAATGCCCTGAAGGTGCGGCCGCGGCTGACGCACGCTGGCCATAAGCGTTGCGAGCGTGTCGTCGAGCTGATGCCAGGTCACTGTCAGCGTGCGTCGCCCGTCCCGCAACTGGTCTGCCGCCTCGCGGGCGAGATTGAGCGAGTCGGCGATGCCCGCCAGCCGCTGCACGGCCGTAGGCGCCATGACGGTCCACTCTCGGCAGGCGTTGGCCAAGGTAATCAGATGGCCGGCCAGGTTCCCGCTATCGACCGTGGAGATATAGGGCGGATCGAGTGGGCGAAGATCGCGCGTGTCGTACCAATTGTAGAGATGTCCGCGAAACCGTCCAAGTCTGGCCATGGTGGCCAGCGTCATCTCCAGCCGTTCAGCCGATTCCACCGTGCCCAGCCATCCGAAATCGCGCGCGGTCGCCACCGAGAGGAGATAGAGCCCGAGATTGGTTGGCGACGTCCGGTGGGCCAGTACTGGTGCCGGGTCCTCCTGGAAGTTGTCAGGCGGCAACATATTGTCGGCTGGCGTCACGAAGGTCTCGAAGAACCGCCAGGTTCGCCGAGCGGTCATCCGCAATGCCTGACCGTCCGCAACTGAGACGGACAGCATTTTGGTCATTCCAGGGGGCCGGCTGATCCAGCGCGCCATCGCAGGCGATGCAACCCAGAGGGTAGCGAGTGGTACCCCCAGCGGCCATGTGCCATGCCTGGTCGCCAGGGAGACCCCAAGGGCTAGGCCACCAAACGCGACACCGCTGGCCATCACGCGATAGAAGCCGAGAAGATCGAGCCGATGGCCGACCGCCGCCTGTGCCGCCGGAACCCATTCGAGGAGATGCCGGCGGGTAACGAACAGCCGCGTCAGGGTCCGCCCGATCGCGTCGCTCATCAGCCATGTCTGATGACCCAGGACGGTGACGAGGAGTGCCCATTGGCTGAGCGCGATGCGCAGCTCGCTGCCCAATGCCGCCAGGTGGCTGCGTGGTGTTATCCCGGCATGGCGGGGCATGACAGTAGCCATGACAGGGATGATGGCTGGCAGAAGGATCGTCGAGAGAATAAAGCCGATCCATACGCACGCAGCGGTCAAGGGCAAGGCCAATCCTGCCAGCAGCGCCAGCATGCATGCTGGAGCGGACAGCGTTCGCCGCAGATTATCGAGCATCTTCCAGCGACCGATTGCTGGGACACCTGGTCGGAGACCGATCAGCCATGGCAGCAACTGCCAATCGCCGCGCGCCCAACGGTGCTGGCGCCGCGCGGCGACGTCGTAGCGGGCCGGGAATTCCTCGACTACCTCGATATCAGATGCGAGGCCGGCGCGGGCAAAGATGCCTTCGAATAGGTCGTGGCTGAGCAATGTGGAATCGGGCACCCGGCCAGCAAGCGCGGCCTCGAATGCATCGACTTCGTAGATGCCCTTGCCGGCATAGGATCCCTGGTCGATCAGATCCTGGTACACATCGGACGCGGCCGCGACATAAGGGTCGATGCCGTTCATGCTGGAAAAGATGCGCTGGAACAGCGAACCCTCCCGGCCGACCGGCAATGACGGCGTGACGCGTGGCTGCAGCACGGCGTAGCCCGCCAGCACCCGGCTGGCAGCGACGTCGAACTGCGGCCGATTGAGGGGGTGCGCCATCTTCCCGATCAGGCGACGCACCGCGTCGCGCGGCAATCTCGTATCGGCGTCGAGCGCGATGACATAGCGCACGTTGGGGGGCACTCGTGGTGCTTGCCCGCCGGTCGGCAGAAAGCTGGTGCCGGTCGCACCACGCAGCAGC
>Ga0335075_10010669_pt1 | contig 13940 bp, 11 predicted proteins | sample Lox_Sample_24_FD_206723 | JGI IMG/M metagenome (GOLD analysis project Ga0335075, IMG submission 206723) | Soil microbial communities from Loxahatchee National Wildlife Refuge, Florida, United States - Lox_Sample_2.4 | ecosystem: Environmental > Terrestrial > Soil > Wetlands | place: USA...
GCTTGGCGAGCGCGAAGTACACGCTCGTGCCCCACACGAACATCACCATCGCGATCAGCAGCGGGATGGCCGTCCACACCACCTCGAGCGCCGTGCTCCCGTGGATGTTCGCGCCGACGTCGTCAGCGCCGCGGCGCCGGTACTTGACGGCGAGCACGACGACGAGCGCCGCGACGAGCACCGTGAAGAACAGGGTGACCGCGAGCATGAAGAAGTACAGGTGGTCCACGCCGGCTGCCGACGTGGAGGCCTGGGTGGGGAAGAGAGTGAAGGAGCCGCCCATATCCTCTGACTTACGCCTTGTGTGAAGCGCCCGGTGGCACACCCATCGGGGTGCCGCCGTACAGGCCGCGACGCTCGCGCCGCCGCAGGATCATCCAGCCCAGGCCCATCGCGATCAGGAACAGCACGCCGGCCGTCCGCACCACGCGCATGATCATCAGGCCGTAGGTGCCGGTCGCCGGGTCGTAGTGAAAGCACTGCAGCGCGATCGTGTCGATCGGCGATCCGATCGTGCCGTTGGCGGCCTCGACCAGGCCGAGCCGCAGGTCGCGCGGCGCGAAGTCGATGCCGAAGAAGTAGCGCGCCAGCCGCCCGTCGGGCGTCAGGATCGTGATGCCGGCCGCATGCGCGTATTGGTCGATCTTCTCGTCGTACGAGTAGGAGAAGCCGACCGCAGACGCCAGCCGATCGATGGCCGCCTTGCGGCCCGTCAGGAAGTGCCACGCGCCTTCGGTGCCGGGCCGGGCGTAGTGCGCCAGGTGCGTCGCCTTCTTCTGCGACGCCAGGCCGGGGCCTTCACCGGGGTCGATGCTCACGACGACGACGTCGAACTCCTGCCCGGCCGTGAAGCGCAGCCCCTTGAGGCCGGCCGTCATGCCCGACAGCACTTGCGTGCACAACATCGGGCACTCGTAATACGCGAGTGCGAGCACGACGGGCCGCTTGCCGAAGTAATCGCCGATGCGCACGGCCTTGCCGGCGTCGTCGACGAACGGAATGTCGGCCGGGATCTGGTCGCCGAGCTTCTGCTTGTAGTCGACGTTCTGCAGTGCTGCCGGCTTCTCGGTCGACGGCATCCCGAGACCCGGCTGGCTGCCGCCGGGACCGCTCTGCGCCACCGCTGGGTACACGCCTGCCGTCGCGACCATCACGGTCGCCAGCGTTGCGTGTCTCATCCAGCCGAAGGTCTGCATCATCGTTCTCGTGGCGGTGGCGTCAGGAGCGCCGCTCAGTGCGGCCGTGGCCCGGCGCCCGCCGTCCCCTGCTGCGGCGAGGTCGGCGCCTGCGGCTTCGCATTCATGACGCCGGTGCCCCCCTGGTCGCCAGCCGGCGGCACGGCGCCATCGGCCGGGGTCGCCGTTGCCGGCGCGGCGGCCTTCGGCAGGCCGCGCTCGACGATCAGCTGCTTGGCGCGCTCGATCGGGAGGCGGACGGTCCCGGCGTTCCTGTCGACCCAGCCATAGGTCGTCAGCGCGTCCTGCTGCGTGCGCTTGATTCCGGCCAACCAGAGCGGCTCGTTGGTGAGCAGCATCGGGCCGGCCGCGGGACGTCCCGCCTGCCCCGCGGCGTTGGCGTGGTCCATCAGCGTCGGGCGGGTCAGCGCCTTCTTGCCTTCACCGCCCTCATCAGCCGCGCGCTCGGCCGAGGTGCCGGCGCCCGTGTAACGGCGGTCTAGCATCTTCCAGGCGCCGACCATCAGGGCCGACACGACCAGCAGGATGACGACGAATCCGGCCGTCAGCTTGCCGATCCCCTCGAGGGAGATGTCGGTGGTCTCGTGGTTCAGCGGCACGGCCCCATCGTCGCCGTGCGAGCTGTGCGCGTGATGGTGATCAGTGGCCATCGGCCAGTGCCTCGGGGAGATAGGGATCGCCAACCGGGAGCAGCGCGCGTCCCTTGAGCAGGTGGCAGAACAGGCCGACCCACAGGCCGAACAGGCCGAACACCGCCGCCACGTCCATCCAGTGCACGCCGAAGGCGCCCTGCTTGGTCCACGGCGCGATCAGCCAGAACATGTCGAGGAACCGCATCAGCAACATGAACGCAGCCACCGCAACCAGGCGGCTCGTCGTGCGCTTGGTCGAGCGGAACAGCAGCAGCATCCAGGGCAACACGAAGTGGCCGGCCACGATTAGAAGGGTGACCACCTGCCAGCCGTCGCCGAACCGGCGCAGGTAGTAGGGAATCTCTTCCGGCAGGTTGGCCGACCAGATGATCAGGAACTGCGAGTACGACAGGTACGCCCACAGCATGATGAAGGCGTAGAGCAGCGTGCCGTAGTCGTGGAACCGGTCGACTGACAGCGCCCGGGCCATGTGGGCGTTGTTGTGCAGCACTGACGCGATGACGATCGAGAAGGCCAGCGCCGTCAGCGCCATGCCGACCAGGAACCACAGGCCGAACAAGGTCGAGAACCAGTGCGGGTCGAGCGACATCACCCAGTCGACCGACGCGAACGTCACCGTCAGCCCGAGGATCAGGACGCCGGGTCCGGACACCTTGTTGAAGCGGTCGAGCGGGAATGACTGCGAATCCTGCTGCGTCGACCAGCGCGACAGCAACAGCGCCATCCCCGACCAGATGAGGAAGTACACCACGGCCCGCACCAGGAAGCCGGTCGGGTTCAGGTACGCCACCTTGTGGCGAATCAGCGGGTCGGCCGCGGCCACATCGGCATGCGACCACTCGTAGAGGTCGTGCATCCCGAGCGCGATCGGGATGAACAGCAACGCCATCAACGGGATCGTGTTGGACGACGCCTCGAAGGTCCGGCGGAGCACGAGGCTCCAGCGCCCGCCCGACAGGTGATGCACCATCAGCAGCGCCAGGCTGCCGAGCGGAACCCCGAGCACGAAGATGAACGCCAGCAGGTACGACTTGTAGAACTGCGCATGATCGCTCGCGAAGCCGACGCCGAGGCCAATCAGGCCGATCAGACCGATGCCGAAGCCGATCTTCTGAACTGTGTCGATCTGCGGCGGCGCCTGGAAGTGATCCGGGTGCAGGTTGGGCTCAGTCATGAGCGGCCCCTCCTCCGTGAGACGCCTCGGACGCCGCCCCGGGCGCCTTGCCGTCGAGCGTGCCGCGCTGGTCGGCCGGCACGTCCTCGACCGCCGCGCCCTGGCTCAACTGGAGCGCGCGGATGTAGGCGGCAATCGCCCAGCGGTCCTGCGGCGCCACCTGCGCCGAGTAGTCCGGCATCTGGCCGAAGCCGTTGGTGATGACGTCGTAGAAGTAGCCGACCGGCACGCCCTTCAGCCGCGCGTCGTGGAACGACGTCGGGCGCTTGTAGCCGCGCTGCACGACCGTGCCGTTGCCGTCGCCGAGCGGCGAGTGGCAGGGCGAGCAGTAGATGTTGAAGCGGTTCTGGCCGCGGTCCAGCAGCGCCTTGTCGACTGTGATCTGGGCCGGCAGTTCGGCCATCGGTTCCCCGTTGACCTTGCCGGTGTAGAAGGCCTCGTCGTCGCGCAGCATGCCGCGTGCGACGGTGCCCTCGACCTGCGGGCGCATCGCCCGCTTGTCGGCGAAGAAGTCGCTCTGCTCGAGCGCCTCGTACCGCGGGGTGTCGTGCATGTCCTGCCGGCAGCCGGCCAGCAGGCCGGCGCACAGCAGCACGCCGGCCGCGGCGGCGCGACCGGAAGGGGTGGCTCGTCGAGCCGCCCGGGCGGGGATCGGTGCGTGCGCCATGGCTTACGCGTTCACCTCGTTGATCGCCTTCGGGTGCAGGCCCTCGAGGAAGGCCCGGGTGCTGGCCTGGTCGAAGTGCGGATCCGCGGCTTCGATGCACAGGAAGAAGCCGGTGCTGCTGGCCGTCTTCCGGAAGGCCTCGACGTTGAACACCGGATGGTAGGGCTGCGGGAAGCCGCACAGCGCCAGCATGCCGAACGTCGTCGCCAGGCCGCCGAACAGAATCGTCAGCTCGTAGGTCGGGATCGAGAACGCCACCCAGCTGTTGAGCGGGCGGCCACCGATGTTCATCGGGTACTCGATCACCGACGCCCAGTAGCAGAGACCGAGGCCGGCACAGAAGCCCAGGACACCGCCGGTGAAGGTGAACTTCTGCACACGACGATCGTCATGGCCGAGCGCCTCGGCCAGGCCGTGCACCGGCGCCGCCGTGTAGGCGTCCATCTGCCGGTAGCCGGCGGCGTGCGCCGCCTTGGCCGCGCGTACCAACTCGGTGGCGTCGTTGAACTCCGCCATCAGGCCGTGCAGGCCCGGGGCGAGGACGGGCTCACTCATGGTGGGCGTCCCCCTTCGCGTGCGCGGCCGGCGTCAGCGTGCGGATCTCGAAGATCGAAATCATCGGCAACACCCGGATGAACAGGTAGAACAGCGTCAGGAACAGGCCCATCGTGCCGATGAACGTGCTCCAGTCCCAGATCGTCGGGTAGTACATGCCCCACGAGCTCGGGAGGAAGTCACGGTGCAGCGAGGTGACGACGATGACGAAACGCTCGAGCCACATGCCGACGTTGACCGCCATGCACACGGCAAACAGCGGCAGCACCGACGTCCGCACCTTCTTCGACCACAGCAGCTGCGGCACCACGCCGTTGCAGAAGATCAGCGCCCAGTAGTACGGCGCATAGGGCCCCTGCATGCGGTTGGTGATCATGAACTGCTCGAACTGGTTGGCGCTGTACCAGCCGAAGAACGCCTCCATGCAGTAGCCGTAGAAGACGATCAGGCCGGTGGCCAGCGTCACCTTGGCCATGTTGTCGATGTGGCGCTCGGTGATGAAGTCGTGCAGGCCGTAGATGGCGCGCATCGGGATCATCAGCGTGAGCACCATCGCGAAGCCCGCGTAGATGGCGCCGGCGACGAAATACGGCGGGAAGATCGTCGCGTGCCAGCCGGGGATCACCGACACCGCGAAGTCGAAGCTCACGACCGTGTGCACCGAGAGGACCAGCGGCGTGCTGAGGCCGGCCATCAGCAGCGACGCCATTTCATAGCGCTGCCAGTGAATCGCCGAGCCGCGCCAGCCGAGCGCGAAGATGCCGTACAGCCGCGCCGCCAGCGGCGACTTGGCGCGGTCGCGCATCGTCGCCAGGTCGGGGATGAGGCCGAGGTACCAGAAGACGATCGAGATGGTCGCGTAGGTCGACACCGCGAACACGTCCCAGATCAGCGGGCTGCGGAAGTTCGGCCACAGCCCCATCGTGTTCGGGTACGGCATCAGCCAGTACGCCGCGAGCCACGGACGGCCGGTGTGGAAGATCGGGAAGATCGCCGCACAAGCCACCGCGAACACCGTCATCGCCTCGGCGGCGCGGTTGATCGACGTGCGCCAGTGCTGCCGGAACAGCATCAGGATCGCCGAGATCAGCGTACCGGCGTGGCCGATGCCGATCCACCAGACGAAGTTGATGATCGCGAAGCCCCAGCCGACCGGGTTGTTGACGCCCCAGATGCCGGTGCCCTTGAAGAGCAGGTAGGCGATCGCGACCAGCAGCACCTGGAGGATGCTGAAGCCGATCAGGAATCCGATGAACCAGCTGAAGGGCGTGCGCCCCGTGATGATCCCGGAGATCTTGTCGGAGATCGACCCGAAACTGTGCCCTGGCGCCAGATAGCGCGCTCCCGGGACGGCTTCCTTTGGGTGGTCTAGCACGGTTGCCTCGCGTCCTGTCCTGAGTCCTGCGTCAGCGGCCGGGCGCTGCGTGCGCCCATCGGCCACCGGCTGCTAGTGCGTGGCCGCTCCGGCCGTCGCTGCCTTGCCATGCTCGTCACTCTTGCTGGGGCTCGGTTCCCCGTGCCCACCGCTGCCGTGTGCCGGCACTTGCGCCGCTTCGGGCGACAGCACCGGGTTCGGGTTACGCACTGCCGCGAGATACGTCGTCCGCGGCCGCGTGTTGAGGTCCTCGAGCAGCCCGTAGTTGCGCGGCTCGGCGCGCAGCTTGGCCACCCGGCTCTCCGGGTCGTTGAGATCACCGAACGTGATCGCCTGGGTCGGGCAGGCCGACTGGCAGGCGGTCTTGATCTCGCCGTCACGCACGCGCCGATCCTCGAGCTTGGCGGTGATGCGCGCCGCCGAGATCCGCTGCGTGCAGTACGTGCACTTCTCCATCACGCCGCGGCTGCGCACCGTGACTTCCGGATTGCGCGCCATCTTCAGCGTGGTGGTGTCCCAGTCGGCGTAGAGCAGGAAGTTGAACCGCCGCACCTTGTACGGGCAGTTGTTCGCGCAATAGCGCGTGCCCACGCAGCGGTTGTAGACCATGTCGTTCAACCCCTCCTGGCTGTGCACCGTTGCGGCAACGGGACACACCACCTCGCAGGGCGCGTTCTCGCACTGCATGCAGGTGAGGGGCTGGTCGTGAACCGTGGGGCTGTCGAGATCGCCTTCGTAGTAGCGGTCGATGCGCAGCCAGTGCATCTCACGCCCGGTGGCGACCTGCGTCTTGCCGACGACGGGGATGTTGTTCTCCGACACGCACGCCACGACGCAGGCATTGCAGCCGTCGCAGGCGTTCAGGTCGATGACCATGCCCCATTTGTAGCCGTCGTACTGCCACTCGTTGCCATGCAGCGTGTCCTCGTACTTCGGGACATGCGTCATGTGCTGTGCGAAGGTCGGCTCGGCCTTGTACAGCGGGAGCGGCGCCGAACGGACGACGGCGCGCTGCTCCATGTTGAAGTGCATCTGGGTGCTGGCCACGGTGTACGTGTCGCCGGTGTTCTCGACCTTCACGCCGGTGGCAAACCACGGCGTCGTCGAGCGACGGATCCGGTAGGCGTCGTAGCCGATGCCCGTGCCGACCCGGCCGGCGTGCGTGCGGCCGTACCCGAGCTGCAGATTGACCGAGTTGTCAGGATGCCCCGCCTGCACCCACACGGGACCGCTCACCGAACGGCCGTTGAGCGTGACGGTGGCGACCGCGGCCTGGTACTTGGTCAGGCGCTGCGCCGGCAGGCCGAGACGCTCCGCCGTGCGCGGGCTGACGACGATCACGTTGTCCCACGTGATCTTGTTGAGCGGCTTCGGCAGTTCCTGCAGCCAGGCGTTGTTCGCGTAACGGCCGTCATGAACGGTCGGATCGGCGCTGAAGGTCACTTCGAGCGCATCGGCCGCCACGGCGGCCGGAGCGGCCGGGATCGACGAGGGCGCGCCGATGGTCGCCGCCGTCGCGGCGGTGCCGTAGACGAAGCCGTCGTGGACGGCGCGGCGCCAGAACTTGTCGAACGACGCGAATGCGGCGCCGTCGGGTGCGGTCAGCGATCCGCCGCCGAACTGGCCTTCCCAATACGCACGCAGCGTCTCGAGCGCCGTGGCCGCGGGATTGTCGCCGAACGCGGCGAGGACTTCGGAGGGCGCCTTCGCGGTGTCGTACAGCGGCGCGATGAGCGGCTGGACAATCGTGACGGTGCCGTCGTAGGCCCGCAGGTCGCCCCACGCCTCGAGTGGATGCGCGAGCGGCACGTGCCACTCGCAGCGGGCCGCCGTTTCGTCCTTGAAGAGGCCGGCGTGCACGCGCACGGCGACCTTCTTCAGCTGATCGGCGAAGCCCAGATCCACCGGGGCGTCGTACACCGGGTTGCCACCGAGGATGACGAGTACCTCGACCTTGCCGGCCGACATGTCGCCGACCAGTTCGGTCAGGGTCCCGGTCCGCCCGTCGACGCGAGCCGCCGGCGACGGGATGTAGTCGACGGTGCTGCCGATGGCGCCCAGCGCCTGGTTCATGGCGGCGGCAAGCACCTGCACCGCCGGCGTCTGCTGCTCGCCCGCCACGACGAGGGCCTTCGCCCCGGCCGCCTTGAGGTCGGCCACCACCGCCGACACCCACTCCGCGGTGACCTTGGCCGGCAGCGAACCGGCGGTGGCCCCGGCCACGCCGAGGCCGGCCGCCACCGCGCGCGCCACGGCGTCGACGTCGGCGGCCCGCACCGCCACGCGGTGGTCGGCCTTGGTGCCGGTGTTGCTGGTGCGGCTCTCGACCATGTAGAGCCGGTTCATCGTGGTGCCGCCGGCTTCCAGGCGACGACGCTCGGCGAACGTGCGGGCGTAGCGAAGCTCGGCGGCGCCGCTGTCCATGAAGTCGCCGTCGAGCGACAGGATGACGTCGGCGTTCTCGAGCTTCAGGACCGGCGCGACGCGCTGGCCATAGGCCGCACCGAGCGCCCCCGCCACATCGTCGCCCCCGACCGGCTCGTACTGAATCCAGCGGGCTTGCGGGTAGATGCCGAGGATGGTCTCGAGCTGCGAGGCAATCGTCGGCGAGGTGACCGTACCGGTGAGGAAGCGGAGACCGGCGCCGCCGTTGCTCTGCGCGGCACTCAGGGCGCCAGCCATCGCGCCCACGAAGTCCGTCCAGGAACGAATCTCGCCGCGGAACGTCAACGTCTGCGAGCGGTCCGGATCGTAGAGCTCGAGGATCGAGGCCTGCGCGAAGCGGCTGGTGCCGCCACCGGCCGGGTGCTCGGCGTTCGGCTCGATCTTGATCGGACGGCCGTGATGGCTCACGGCGAGCACCGGCTCGGCGACGCCATCTCGTGGCACGGCGGTCGCAAACAACTGGGTCTTGCCCGGGACGTAGCCCTCGGGCGGGACCACGTACGGGACGATGTGCTCGGTGGGCTGGCGGGTGCAGGCGGTGGCGCCGGCCAGGGCCAGCGAGGCGCCCATCAGCTTGAGGAACTGTCGACGCCCGGCAGGATCGCTCCACTCGGCGGCGTTCTCGGGGAACTCCCGCTGGAGGTACTGCTGGAACTCGGGCGTCTCCGCCACCTCGTCGAGGCTGCGCCAGAACGTGGGGCCGGATGCCGAGGCGAGCCGGGCGCGGATGGCCGACAGATCGATATCACTCATGGTTCGCAACGGATGCCCGCGGCCACGGGCCGGGGGCGGGCAGACGCACACGCACCGGCCAGTTCGGCCCGGGTACGCACTGTCACGACGCTGGTCTTCACCGGTGGCACGTCGAGCAGGTCGTCAGACTCTGGATCTTGTACTCCTGCACCAACTTGCGTCCGATTTCGAGCTGGTCGCCGGCCGGTTCGTATCCCATCGTGAACACCGCCTCACGCGGGCGCACGAACTTCTCGGGATTCCGGTGGCACTCGAGGCACCACTCCATCTGGAGCGTGTTCACCTGCCGGATGCCGGCCATCTGATCGATGCGGCCGTGGCAGGTTTCACACCCCATGCCCTTCTTCACGTGAATGGAGTGGTTGAAATAGACGAAGTCCGGGAGATCGTGCACGCGCGTCCAGACCAGCGATTCGCCGGTCTTGAAGCTCGACCGGACGGGCTCGAGATACGGACTCTGCGCCCAGATCTGGCTGTGGCAGTTCATGCACGTCTTGGTGGGCGGGATGCTGGCCGAGGCGACCTGCTCCACCGACGTGTGGCAATACCGGCAATCGATGCCCATGCCGCCGGCGTGATGCAGGTGGCTGAACTGGACGGGCTGGTCGATGTTGGTGTTGGCCCCGGTGACGTAGTCGGACCGCATCGACATCCCCACGATGGACGCGACCAACCCGCCGAACAGCAGGAGGCCGACCAGGGAGAACCGGGCGATCGCGTTGGCACTTCGGGGGAAAATCTGGCTCATGGCTCAGGTAGCGACACACCTCACGCGGGAGGCGGAAGGCGGCGCGTATTCTGTCACAGAAAATCTGCGGGTGCGCGTGAAGTCGCCCGCGCAAGATCCGACTGTTTTGGTCCGATTTCTCGGGCCGCCCGCGAGGATCGGGCGACGGGATTCGCAGGAGCTGCCTTCGTTCGGGACAGTCCTGATACCCATAAGGTCGAGCCGTCGCCCAGACCGCTGTCTATAATGTGAAACGTTTCACAAGCTGTCAACGACGGGCTGCCGCCAGCCCCTCCCCGAGCGCCCGCCAGAAGGGAATCAGCGGCGTGCAGCACTTCACCAGCCAGGCCGGGAAGTCGCGTGTGAACAGCTCCGGAGGATGCGGCGTCCGCGTCCAACCGCCCCACCCGCCCTGGAAACGCACCGCCAGACTGCGGGTGTCGTCGACGCCCTGGAACTCGTGCGGTACTCGTGACAGGCGGCGGATTTCCCACTCCACCCCCGTCGACGCCGGCGTGTCCATCGCCGACAGCAGCCGCGCCGCGTGGTCGCCCTCGACACACCAGCGCCGGAAGTGCGGCAGCACCTCGCGTGGAATCTCCGGCAGCCCGACCCCGAACTCGATCCCCTTCGTGTTGATCTGCACGTAGAAGGCCGGCTCCTCCATCCGCACACCCTCGGCCCACCAGAGCAGCGCGAGATGCGTCTTGTACGGCGGCACGTCGGGCCGAAAGCGACGGTCGCGGGCGATCCGGAAAATCGACCCATTGACGCGCGGGTCGGCCACCACCTGGCACCCCGCCGCATGCAGCGCATCGCCCACCGCCACCACCGCGGCGCGGGCGGGTTCGAGGATCGACGCCTCGTAGCGGGCCCGCTGCGCCGCCATCCATTCCTCGGAGTTGTTGCGCGCCAAGGCTCGCAGGAACGTCACGGTGTCCTTCGGGAATCCGTCGAAGCCACCAGCCCGTCCGTCGGCGATCGAACGAGTCAGCGCAGTCTTACGCGTACGCGGCGGAGTCGAACGGGACGGCATCAGGCGACTATAGCAATGCGGAATGTCGGACACGGTCGGCCTTCGTCGGCCGGCCTTCGGCCTTCGGAACTAACCCGCGTCGCGACGCGCACGACCGCAACCGTCGAGCGACCGCGACGCAGAACGGACGCGCCGGCGGCGCGTCCCTACCTAGATTCCCGCCGTCACGCCGCCACTTCGGTAGGGACGGCTCGCCGAGCCGTCCGCCAGACGACCGCACGCCACTGCCGACCGTCCGTCTTCTTCCAACGACGGTAGGGGCGCCCGTGACTCGGCCACTGCCGACTGCCGACCGCCGACTGCCGGTACTATTCCTGTATGAGCTACTTCAGCGACGAAGAGATGCGCGCGCTGACCGAGCGGCTGGCCGGGATGACCGGGCCGGTCCAGCTCGTGTTCTTCACCCAGAGCTTCGGCTGTGAGACGTGCGCGACCACGAGGCGCATCCTCGACGACCTGACCCGCGCCAATCCGCTGGTCACCGTCGACGAGAAGAACATGGTGCTCGACACCGCCGACGTCGAACGCTTCGGCATCATCGCCGCGCCCGGCGTCGCCATCGTCGGCGACCGCGATCGCGGCCTGCGCTTCTACGGCGCGCCGGACGGCTATGAGCTGGTCTCGCTGCTCGAGGCGATCCTGCTGGCATCGAGCGGCGACTCGGGCCTCACCGAGCCGTCACGGTCGCTCATCGCGACGCTGGACGGCCCGCGCACCCTGCAGATCTTCTCCACCCCCACTTGACCGCACTGTCCCCGGGCGGTCCGCCTGGGATGGCAGATGGCGATGGAGAGCGATCACGTCACCACCGCCGCGATCTCCGCGGTGGAGTATCCCGATCTCGTCCGGCGCTTCCGCGTGACGGGAGTGCCGAAGACCGTCATCAACGAGGCCGCCGACATCCTCGGCGCCGTCCCGGAGACGCAGTTCGTGGAAACCGTGGTGGCCGCTACTTCAGGCTCTTGACGTACTCGACGACCGACGCGATCTGGGCGTCGTTGAGCACGCCGGCAAAACTCGGCATGCCGGTGCCGCCCTTGTCGAACCCTTCGACGATCGCGGCCGCCGGTTCACGGATCGACTGACGGAGATAGGCCTCGTCGGCGACAACGGGGGGCTTGCCTTCCGCCAGCCGGCGCGTCGTGCCGAAGAGACCGACCAGCGGTGGTCCCAACTTCGTTGGCCCGCTACGTTCGGTGGCGTGGCACGCGAGACAGCCGTACTGCGCGAAGAGACGTTGTCCCTCGTCGGCGCTCACCGTCGCCACCGGCACCGCGCGCGCTGGCGCAGGTGCGTGGCGCGTCAGGTCGATCGACGCGTCTCCGAAGCCCTCTGCAGCTGGGTCGAACGGCGCGAGCGCATACGGTGTTGTGTACGCCTTCCCGGCGACCGCGCGCCCATCGGCCGCCTTCGTCGCCCATCCGATCTCGAGCTGCATCACCGGCCGCATCCCCGGCATGACGACGAACACCGCGCGCCGGTCGGTCGAGACGAGCACCTGCGTCGGCACGAGCGGATCGGCACCCGGCGTGCCGTCGGCCTTGAACTGCGGCGAGCCATATCGGAACGTCCGGCGGTATTGCCACGACGCCCCGGTGTACGTCGACGCGTCAGCCGCTGCTTCCGGGTCCAGAGCAACGTCGAAACGGAGCAGGACGCCCTCGCGCATCGGCGTGACCTGCCGCGGCACCGTCACCGGCGCGCCCGTGTAGCGCACCCGCGACAACCCGGCCATCCGCGTCGCCGTCGTGCCCCACCCGATGATCTGGAAACCGGCGATGTACAGCTGCCCGTCGGCCGGATTCACGGCGCCGTTGAGCGGTGGGTGATCGAACGCCGTCGTCAGGCTGACGACCGCAGCCTGCGGCATCGGCCGCGCGAGGTCGAGCAACACGCGGAACAGTTCCGGGCGGTTGTACCCGATGTGCACCATCCCATCGTCGAGCGGGCCCATCTTCGCGCCGGTGAGCCATACCTGCGACATCGCCGACGCGTTGATGTTGTGCGGAATCCAGGTGAGCGGCGCCGCGATCGCGGCCGGATAGATCTCGCGCGGCAGCTTGTCGCTCAGGAAGCCGTAGAACTGCCGGTCCTTGACGATGTGGAGCGGCGTGCTGGGGATGTAGTGCCCTTGCTGGTCGCTGGCGGTGACCAGGCCGGTCTTCGGGTGGACGGCGAGCTCCGGCTGCCGAAGACCGTAGCCGAGCACGGTCGCCTGCCGGCCATCGGCCGATAGTCGCAGCACGCTGCCGTTGTGCTTGCCGATCGTCGTCGCTTCCTGGCCGCCCTTGGCGATCACGAACTCGCCACTCGGGCCGAGACGGATCGTGCTGGGGAACTCGCGGCTGTCGGCGGTCTGCGCGAACGCGTTCGAGAACAGTTCGTGCCGGTCGGCCTCGCCATCGCCGTCGATGTCGTGCAGGCGCCACACACCGTTGCGGTCGAACACGTGGATCTGGTCGTCGCGGATGGCGGCCGTCAGCGGCTCGTGGAGCCCCGACGCAAAGCGCTTCCAGCGCACCACACCGGCTGGTGCCGACAGGCCGCGCGCCAGCCAGACGTCGCCGTCGAGCGTGACGACCACGCCGGTGCCGTCGGCGAGGAACTGGATGTCACTCGCGCGCACGTTGCGCCGCCACCGATTATCCAGCGGCAGCGGCACATCGTCCACGACATACGCGTCAGTCGATGGTGACGCTTTGACGGTAGTCGTGACCTCGGTACGCCAGCGGGCTGGCGCAAGCGTCGAGGGGATGGTCCGGGGCTGCACCGCAACGGGCGCACCGCTACCCAGGCCAACGACGAGCCGACCGGGCGCGTCGTGCGGCGCAATGCGAACGACCTGCACGCGGTTCGTGGAACCGGGTCGATCGATGGCCTCGAGTGCGGCCGTGAGGCCCGGGCTCGCACCAATCGACACGCGCGAGTCGGCAGCGGCCGCGCCGAGCACCAGCCACGACGTGCGCGTCGACGGGCCGATCTCGAAGTGACGGACGACGCCCGACGACGACGCGTTTGCCGTCACGTACTCCTTCACGGCCGTACCAGCCACGTCGTACTCGAGGACGACGCCGCCCGGGACCGGCTGAATCGACCGGAAACGGCCGAGCGCTTCCGGCAATGCGCCCCTGCCGACCTCTTCGGGCGACGGAGCAGGCTCGCGCGGATCGTCGAACGACGGTCGATCGCCGACCTGCCAGCCGGGGTAGATGCCGTTGGCGATCCACACCGCGCCCTCGGGCGACGGGAGTTCGGTCTGCCCGGCCGGCGTCTTGCGGTCGGCAACGTGGTACGACCCGGGCGCCAGCGCCGTCGGCGTCACCCCACCACCGCGCCAGACCGCCACGGTCCGCAGCAGG
>Ga0335075_10010670_pt1 | contig 13940 bp, 11 predicted proteins | sample Lox_Sample_24_FD_206723 | JGI IMG/M metagenome (GOLD analysis project Ga0335075, IMG submission 206723) | Soil microbial communities from Loxahatchee National Wildlife Refuge, Florida, United States - Lox_Sample_2.4 | ecosystem: Environmental > Terrestrial > Soil > Wetlands | place: USA...
CCAGCAGCGCGAACAGCGCCGGCATGACGATGATGTTGATCACCTTGAGCTCCGTGCCCAGGCGATCGATGTCGCTCACGAGTCCCGCCTGCACGGCGCGCAGGCGCTTGCGGATCTCGAGCTTCTCGGCCTCGAAGTGCTCGATCTCCTGCTGCTGTGCGGGTGTCAGGATCAGCGCCGACTTGTCGTTGCGCTTCGATTGCAGCAGCGTCAGCTGTTGCTCGGTCTGCTGCAGCTCCTGCTGCAACTGCTCCTCCTGAACATGGAAGCGCGCGTCGGCCTGGCGCTGCAGCGCCTCGACGCGCAGGAACGGCCGGGTGAAGCCGGCGCGCCCGCGGACGCTGATGAGGTCGGAGCTGCCGGCAAGGTTGTCGAGGGCGTTGAGCACCAGGTCGCCATTGCTCGCCCAGGCCTGGGCGATGGACTGACCGAAGAGGTCCTCCTCGTGCACCCAGAGGTAATCGGACAGCAGGTCGGTGTCGGCGAAGACAACGAGATTCAAGGGCTTGATCGAGGCCTTTAGATCCCGCTGACCGGCGGGCAGGGTCACCCCCGGCGGCGGGCCTTCGGGGAAGGCGGTCTTCACCATGCCGGTGATCCGGGCGCCGATGGTGTAGCGCCGCCCGGTGGGCTTGAAGCCATCGAGCAGCGTGGCCGGATTCATCAACATCGCGAACCGCTGCGCCGGCATCGGCTCCGAGTCGGTGCTCGAGCGGATGAGCGGCTCGAATTTGACCGCCGCGCCCTTGATCGGAGTCAGGTAGCCGGCGGTCTCGACATTGACGTTGGAGAGTCCGGCGGTGATGACATCGCTTTGCGAAAGAGAGGATTTGCCGAGACCGAGAATTCCGAGGTGCTCGACCGGCGGCTCGCCCTCGCGCATGGAGACGGTGAGCGCGTGGCCGCGGTCGGCGACCACCTCATTCGGGTTGAAGTCGACGCCCCACGCCGAGAGCAGCTTGCCCATGTGCGAGGCGTGATCGGCGCCCAGCGACTGCATCGGGTTGCCCGCCGCCTCCGTTTCCGCATCCGGATCGACGAATGCGAGGATGTGGCCGCCGCGCAGCGCGTACTGATCGATCGCGAACTGGGTCGCGGGCGAGAGGTTCTTCGGATCGACGAGCACCAGCACGCGCACGTCCGGGCCGATCGAGGTCGCGGTCGGCTGCAGCGGGCGCAGGTCGAAGAGCTGCTCGGCTTGGCTGTAGACCACCCAGGGCTGGCGCATCTGTCCGGTCTGCGGGTCGTAGCCGCCCGTCATGGGCAGGGTCGAGAGCCAGGCGACCACGGGCTTGGCGGGATGCGCGAGCTCGTAGATGAGCTTCGCGACGTCGTACTCGAGGAAGCGCTGCTTGTCAGGGTCGAAGAAGGGGATCGCCTGCTGGCCGTTGGTGGAGTTGGTTCCGGCGAGTCCGAAATAGAATTTGCTGCCGGCCTCGTTGATGGTCGTGCCGGTGACGCCGAGCTCCGCGGCGCGGTCCTCCGCCACGGAGAACGGCTGCGGGTCGATGACGTGCAGATGAATCATGCCGTCGGAGCGCTGCGTCAGCTCCTCGAGGAAGTCGTGCACCCGCTGGCCGTAGGGCTGAATCTGCGGCAGCGATTCGGCGGCCCTCGCGGAGTAGAAGAAGTAGAGGTTGATCGGCTCCTTGATGCTCTTCAGGATCCGGTCGGTGCCGGGTGAGATGGTGTAGAGGCGGTTCTGGGTGAGATCGAGCTGCCAGCCGGCGAGCGAGTAGTTGAAGACGATGGTGAGGCCGATGAAGGCGAGCGCGAGCGCGAGCACCGCGCCCCAGCCGAGTGTCGAGCGTTTCGTCATGAGTCGCTCCTAGTCCGCTTTGCGCAGGTCGAGGGCGACCGTGGTGGTGAAGAGGAAAAACCCGATCAGCATCGCGAAATAGAGCAGGTCGCGCGCCTCGAGCACGCCCCGGGAGATCGATTCGAAGTGGGTGAGGAAGGAAAGCGAGGCGATCGCCTCGACCAGCGCCTGCGGCGCCCAGCTCTGGAACGCGTTGGTCACCATCGGATATCCGGCGAGAAGAAACGCGAAGCAGACAGCGACGCCGAGGATGAAGGCCACGACCTGATTGCGGGTGAGGGCGGACATGCACGAGCCCACCGCGAGAAAGCCGCCGGCGAGCAGCAGGCTGCCGAGGTAGGCGGCGAAGATCGTGCCGTTGTCGGGGTTGCCGAGGTAGTTGACGGTGATCCACATCGGGAAGGTGAGCGCGAGCGCGAGCGCGGTAAAGAGCCACGCCGCGAAATATTTGCCGAGAACGGCTTCCCAGACCTTCACCGGCTGGGTCATCAGCAGCTCGATGCTGCCGGACTTGCGCTCCTCCGCCCAGAGCTTCATGGAGATCGCCGGAATGAGGAAGAGATAGAGCCAGGGATGGAAGGCGAAGAACGGCTCGAGGTCAGCCTGGCCGCGCTCGTAGAAGCCGCCCAGGTAGAACGTGAAGGCGTTGGCGAGCACGAGAAAGATCAGGATGAAGACATAGGCGAGCGGCGTCGCGAAATAGCTCGCGAGCTCGCGGCGCAGAATGATGCCCACGTTGCGCATGGCGTCCCCGGTTGGTCGGTTAAGCGGTGATGGAGCGGAAGACTTCGTCGAGCCGTCCGGACTCGAGATGCAGCTCCTTGAGCGCGAGCCCGTTGCTGCTGGCCACTTCCGAGACGGCCGCGAGAATCGCAGCGCCCGAGCGCGGCAGCGCGGTGAGGCGCACGTCGCGCTCGCTCACCTCCACATCCGCCACCGACGGCAGCGCCGCCACCGCGGCGCGCGCGGCGGCGAGCTGCTCCGGCCGCTCGAGCTGCAGCGATACCGCGTTGTAGTAGCGCGAGCGGGCCGCGAGCTTCAGCGGCGTGTCGTCCGCCACGATCCGCCCGCGCGCGATGATGATCGCGCGACTGCAGACCGCGTCGACCTCCTCGAGGATGTGGGTCGAGATGACGATGATCTTGTCGCGCGCCATCTCGTTGATGAGGGCGCGGACCTCGAACTTCTGGTTGGGGTCGAGCCCGTCGGTGGGCTCATCGAGGATGAGGACCGGCGGATCGTGAATCAGCGCCTGGGCGAGGCCCACGCGGCGGCGAAAGCCCTTCGACAGGGTCTCGATCGACTGCTCGAGCACGGAAGCGATCTGCAGCCGCTCGATGACATAGTGCAGGCGCTCGCGCCGGCGCGCGCCTTGCAGTCGCCGCAGATCGGCGATGAACTCGAGAAAACGGCGCACACGCATCTCGCCGTAGCTCGGGGCGCCTTCGGGAAGATAGCCCAGGCGTTCCTTGGCGGCGAGCGGCTCGGTCTCGACGTCGTGGCCGCAGATGCTGGCCTTGCCCGAGGTCGGTGTGACGAACCCCGCCAGCATGCGCATGGTGGTCGTCTTGCCCGCTCCGTTGGGTCCGAGAAATCCGAGCACCTCGCCCGGACCGACCTGGAAGGTGACGTCCTCCACGGCCGTCACCGACTCGTAGCGCTTGCTCAGATGCTCGGTTTTTATCATGCGATCGGCTACCTCCGAGGCTGCGGTAGATGCGGGCTATCGTAAAAAGTTCCGCTCAGGACGGCCGCCAGCCACCGCCGTCGGGGCGCGTCCGCCAGTAAAGCATCATCATCGCGCCACCGAGCATGCCGCCCAAGTGCGCGAAGTGGGCGATGCTGCCCTCCGTGCCGGTGACCCCGAAGAAGAGCTCGAGCACCGCGTAGCCCGCCACGAAGAGCCACGCGGGCATCGGAATCACGAAGTAAAGCAGCAGCCGCACGCGCGGGAAGAGCATCGCGAAGGCGAGCAGAATGCCGAAGATGGCGCCGGAGGCGCCGATGGTGGGCTCGGCGGCCGCGGTGGCGTACTCGACCGCAAGCTGTGTGCAGCCGGCGGCAATGAGACAGACGAAATAATACGCGAGGAAGCGACGTGCGCCCCAGAAGCTCTCGAGCGCGGGGCCGAACACGTAAAGCGCGAACATGTTGAAGAATATGTGCCAGATGGTCGTCGGGTCGTGCAGAAAGGCATACGTCACCAGCTGCCAGGGACGAAAGAGCCCCTCCGCCGTTGCGAGCGGCCAGAGCGCGAAGTGCTTCGCCATCGGCACCCACGCGATCTTCTCGATGATCCACACGAGGACGTTGACGAGAATGATGGCCCGTGTGGCCGGGGTGAGCTTCGGGAACATCCGCGCAGTCTACGCGCCGATCCGGCGCTGCAGAAACACCAGGTCGAGCCAGCTGTCGAATTTCCGCCCGACCTCGCGCAGGCATCCCGCCCGATGGAAGCCGAGCCGCTCGTGAAAGCGGATCGATGGCGCATTGGCGGCATCGACCGCGGCGATCATCATGTGCTTGCCGAGCGCCGCGGCGCGGGGAAAGAGAGCTTCGAGCAGCTGGGTGCCGATGCCGGCGCCACGGCGGTCGGCGCGCACGTGAACGGTATGCTCGACGGTGAAGCGATAGCCGGGCGAAGCCCGGAAGTCGCCGAAGGTCGAAAATCCGAGGACCTCCGACTCATTCGCCGCCACCAGCACCGGGTAGCCGGCCTCGGTGCGCTCGCGCCACCATCGTCGCCGATCCTCCAGCGTCACGGGCGCCGAGGAGAACACCGCGGTCGATGTTGCGATCACCGCGTTGTAGATCGAGACGAGAGCGGTGAGATCGGCGTCGGTCGCATCGCGCACCTCCATGGTCGGCTGACTAGCGCGGGGGCGGCAGTTGACCGCCGAGGCGATCGGCCGCGAGCCTCAGGGCGGGCAGCTCCTTCTCGAGCAGCTCCCGCCGCGAGATTCGCGAGGCCTGGATGCTCACGTTCATGGCCGCCACCGTGGCGCCGACGACATTTCTCACCGGCACGGCGATCGAGCGCAAGCCGATCTCGAGCTCCTGGTCGTTGATGGCGAAGCCATCGGCACGCGCCTGCGCCAGGATCTCTTCGAGCCGCCGGCGCGAGGTCACCGTGAATCGGGTGTGCGCCGTGAGCTCGGATCTCGACAGCTCCTCTGTTGTTTGCTCCGCCGGCAGGCTGGCGAGGAGCACCCGTCCGAGCGCGGTGCAGTAAGCGGGCAAACGGCTGCCGACGCTGAGCGTGGCGGCCATGATGCGCCGGGTTGCCGCTCGGGCCACGCACACCACCGCGCCATCATCGAGGACGGCGACCGCTGTCGCCTCCCCGAGCTGCTCACTCAGTTCCTCGAGCACCGGTTGCGCGGCGAGCGGAATGGGCGCCGTCGAGAGGTACGCGTATCCGAGATTGAGGATTCTCGGCTGCAGGCGATAGGTGCGGCCGTCGGTCTCCGCGTAGCCGAGCTCGCGCAGCGTATAGAGACAGCGGCGCACCACCGCACGCGTGAGGCCGGTCGCGCGGCTGACATCGGCGATGGTCAGGCGCCGGTCGACGCCGGAGAACGCGCGGATGACATGCAGTCCGCGCGCGAGCGAGGTCATGAAGTCCGGATCGCCGCCGCGGTAGAGCGCCGCGCGCGGATCCCGCGTGGCCCCGGTCCCCGGGGCGGTAAACGTACCCGAGCTTTTGAGAGAGGCCTTCGATGGCAGCATGGAGCGCACGCGCGACACCCGGCTACAGTACGATAATCGTACTCGTTGCCTGGCGATGTGTCACCCGAGAGCGCTGCGGCGGCGCCGACCTGTCAAAATGTGTTTCGCTATGAAAATCGCGGTCCTTTTTGGCGGCATGAGCGAGGAGCGGGACGTGTCGATCGCGAGCGCGGCGCAGGTGATTCCGGCGTTGCGCAGTCTCGGGCACGAGGTCATCGCGGTCGATACCGCAAGCGGCAGGCTCTCCGGCGCGGCCGAGCGGCGGCTGCTCACGAGCGGCGTCGGGCCGGAGCCGCCCTCGGGCACGGCACTCGCGGGAATGAGGCGCGGCGCGCCGGTACTCGCCGTCGAGACGGTCGACATCCGCGATGTCGATGTCGTGTTTCTCGCGTTGCACGGCGGCGCCGGAGAGGACGGCCGCATTCAGGCGGTGCTCGATCTCGCGGGCCTGCCCTACACCGGCAGCAATCACATCGCCAGCGCGACCGCCATGGACAAGGATCTCTCGAAGCGGCTCTTCCGCGCCGCGGGAGTGCCGACGGCGGACTGGCGGATGGCGCCCGTCACCGCGGCCGAGATCGCCGGCACGCTCGGCTGGCCGGTCGTGGTCAAGCCCAACAAGCAGGGCTCGACCGTGGGGCTGAGCGTCGTGCGCTCAGCCGAGGCGCTGGCTCCGGCGCTCGCACTCGCGGCGCGCTTCGACGATGAGGTCATGGTGGAGCGCTTCATACCCGGACGCGAGTTGACGGTCGGTGTGCTCGAGGGGCGCGCGCTCCCGGTCGGTGAGATCATCGCGCCCGGCGAGGTGTTCGACTATCGGGCCAAATACCAGGCGGGCGGCGCGCGCGAGATCTTTCCCGCCGACCTTCCTGCCGAGCTCGGCGCGCGTGCCCGGGAGCTCGCGGTGCGCGCGCACACCGCCCTGAAGCTCGGCTCCTACAGTCGGATCGACTTCAGGATGGATGCGCAGTGCGGGCTCTGGTGTCTCGAGGCCAACTCGCTCCCCGGCATGACGGCCGCCAGCCTGCTGCCCCAGGCGGCGAGCGCCGCCGGTATCGGCTTCCCCGAGCTCATCGAGCGGATCTGCAAGGCGGCCATGCGTTAAGTTGGACGAGCGGCGTCCGGGTGCCGGCGCTGCCGGCGCGCGCCGAAGGCGGCGAGCTCAAGCTCGCCCGGTGCGATCGGCCGCGCCAAGCAACGAGCAGGCGATGGCCTGCCACAGGACTTCCTTCAACATCCGCAGCCGTTCGCCTTCGAAGTCAGGCCAACCGAGCACCCGCAGGATGATCGGTCGCGCGCGCCGCACGAGGGCGGTCTGCCCGACGATGGCCACGGCGCGGATCGCGACTTCGGGGCTCGCGGGCGGCCGCCCGAGAATGCGGCCGATGATCTCGGTCACGAGCGCGATCAGCGTGCCGCTGATCTGTTGGAAGATCGCATCGAATGCGGCGTTGTGCTCCCCCTGGGCGCGCGCGAAAAACAGCGCCCAGCTCTCCGGTCGCTCGGTTGCGAGGCCCTCGAGAAACGGCTCGATGACCGCGCGCAGCAGCTCGAGGAGCTCGGCGCGCGTGAGCGCGCGCCGTCCGAGGGCGAGCCGCACGCGCTCCGCGGCCGGTCCCAATCGCGAGCGCACATCCTCGGTGATGTATTGCGCGCAGGCGCGGTGCAACCCCTCCTTGCCGCCGAAGTAGTACTGCAGCGCGGGCAGACTCACGCCGGCGCGCCGGGCGATGGCGCGGGTCGAGGCGCGCTCGTAGCCGAGCGCGGCAAAGAGCTCGATCCCGGCTTCGAGCAGCCGCCGTTGGGTGTGCTCGCCGCGGGCATAGCCGCCGCCGGCGCGATGGCGCCGCCGTCTCGGCGGGCCTGCCCCACGCGCCGGCGCGCGCTCCTTGGAGGAGGCCGTACTGCGGTTTCTCACGAGGTCACGGCCACAATATTCGAGCCACCATCGCCGTCATTGTTGCAATTCTATCACTTGACAGATATCTATCAAGTGATAGAAAATTTTCGGGAAAAGCGTCTCATGGGGAAAGCGCGGCCGGCATGAAGAAAAGAATCATCTCCGTTGCCATCCTGGCGCTCGCCGTCGCGGGTCTTGCCTGGTGGCTCACGCATCGCCACCGCGCGGGCAACGAGCTCGTGCTCTACGGCAACGTCGATTTGCGCGAGGTCGATCTCGCCTTCAACGACAGCGAGCGCATCGCCCGGGTGCTCGTGCAGGAGGGCGATCACGTGCGCAAGGGACAGGTGCTGGCGCTGCTCGACACCGGCCGGCTCACGCCGCAATTCGAACAGGCGCAGGCGCAGGCGCGGGCGCAGGCCGCCATCGTGCAGCGGCTGCGCAACGGCAGCCGGCCCCAGGAGATCGCGCAGGCGCGCGCCAACCTCGCGCTCGCGCAGGCGGACGCGGGGCAGGCGCGGGACAACTACCTGCGCATCGAGGAGGTTTTCCAGAGCTCGGGTGGACGCGCCGTCAGTCGCCAGGATCTCGACAACGCCAAGGCGCAGTGGGATGTGGCGCGCGCGCGGGTGGCCGTGAATCGCAAGGCGCTCGAGCTCGCCCTCATCGGTCCGCGCAAGGAGGACATCGCGCAGGCGGCGGCGATGCTCGAGGCCGATGCGGCGAACGTGGCGCTGCTCAAGCAGGAGCTTGCCGACGCCAGCCTCAAAGCGCCGCTCGATGCCATCGTCCGCTCCCGGATCGCGGAGCCGGGTGACATGGCCTCGCCGCAGAAAACCGCCTTCACGCTCGCCATCACCGACCCGAAGTGGGTTCGCGCGTACGTGTCGGAGAGCGACCTCGGCCTGGTGCATCCCGGCATGGCCGCGGCCATCGAGGTCGACTCCTTCCCGCAGCGACGTTTCGCGGGCTGGGTCGGCTTCATCTCACCGGTCGCGGAATTCACGCCGAAGACGGTGGAGACGCCGGACCTGCGCTCGAGCCTGGTGTACGAGGTGCGTGTCTTCGTGAAGGACCCGCACGATGACCTCAGGTTGGGAATGCCGGCGACGGTCTACCTGCCGCTGAGCACGAAAAAATGAGTGTCGAGGCGCCCGGGATGCCGGTGGTGCGCGGCACGGATCTGCGCAAGAGCTTTCGTGCTCCCGGCAAGGGCGGCGAGGCTCGGGCGCTCGATGGTGTCTCCCTCGAGGTGCGCCCGGGAGAGCTGACCGCGCTGGTCGGACCCGACGGCGCCGGTAAGACCACGCTCATCCGCCTGCTCGCCGGACTCATGACGGCCGACTCCGGCACTTTGCAGGTACTCGGTGTCGATCCGGCGCTGGAGCCGCAGACGATTCAGGACCGCATCAGCTACATGCCGCAGAAATTCGGCCTCTACGAGGATCTGAGCGTGCAGGAGAACCTGGATCTCTATGCCGACCTGCACGGCGTCCCGGCCGCAGAGCGCGCGCAACGTTACCCGCGGCTGATGGAGATGACCGATCTCGGGCGCTTCACCGCGCGCCTCGCCGGCCGGCTCTCGGGCGGCATGAAGCAGAAGCTCGGTCTCGCCTGCACGCTGGTGCGCGCGCCCGAGCTGTTGCTCCTCGATGAGCCGACGGTCGGAGTCGACCCGCTCTCGCGCCGGGAGCTGTGGCAGATCGTGCATCGCCTGGTCCACGATCAGGGATTGACGGTGCTGATGAGCACCTCCTACCTCGATGAGGCCGAGCGGGCCCATCGTGTCATCGTGCTGCATGAGGGTCGCGTGCTCGCGCAGAGCGAGCCCGCCGCGGTCACCCGCATGGCCGCGGGCCGCACCTTCGCGCTGACACCCACCGCCGGCGACACTGCCCGCAGTCTTCAGGCGCGCCTGCTCGATGATCCGCAGATCATCGACGCCGTCCCGGACGCCGGACGTGTCAGGCTGGTGTGCTCCGAGGCCCGCGCGAGCCACGAGCCGAGCGCGAGCGAAGCGGCGCCACTGGCGGTCGAGCCACGGTTCGAGGACGGCTTCATGGTGCTTCTGCGGCAGCGGTCCAGCCACGAGTCCGGCACGACCATCGCGCTTCAGCGCCCGATCACCGCCAGCGCCGATGGCGCGGTGGTCGAGGTGCGCGATCTGCTGAAGCGCTTCGGCGCCTTCACCGCCGTCAATCACATCAGCTTCCAGGTCCGGCGCGGCGAGATCTTCGGCCTGCTGGGACCCAACGGTGCCGGCAAGACGACCACGTTCCGCATGCTCTGCGGCCTGCTCGCCCCGAGCGGGGGAGTGCTGCGGGTCGCGGGCGTGGACGTGGGCCGTGCGGGCGCCGCGGCCCGCCAGCATCTCGGCTACGTGGCGCAGAAGTTCTCCCTCTATGGCGCCCTCACCGTCACCGAGAATCTGGAATTCTTCGCCAGCGCCTACGGCATGCGCGGCCGTCAGCGCCGCGAGCGGATCGGATGGGCCATGCAGCAGTTCGCCCTGACTCAACACGAGCACGCACCGAGCGGTGAGCTGCCGGGCGGCTTCAAGCAGCGGCTCTCGATGAGCGCGGCGCTGCTTCATGAGCCTGACATTCTCTTCCTCGATGAGCCCACGAGCGGCGCCGATCCGCTGGCGCGGCGCGCGTTCTGGCGTCGCATCACCGCGCTTGCGGAGCAGGGTGTCACGGTGATCGTCACCACCCATTTCATGCAGGAGGCGGAGTACTGCGATCGCATCGCGATCATGGATGGGGGTGAGGTGCTGGCGCAGGGCACGCCGGGTGAGATCCGCCGCCGCGCACCCTCGATGGCCGGTCGCGAGCCCTCGATGGAGGATGCCTTCATCGCCGTGGTCGAGGCGGCGCGCCGGCGTGAGAGCACGGCAGAGCACGCCGCATGAGGCCGGAGGCACGCGCGAAGGTCCGCCGGGTCCTCGCCCTCATTAAAAAGGAGACCCGGCAGATGATCCGCGACCCGGCGACCATTGCCGTCGGCGTCGTGTTGCCGGCCATTCTCATCCTGTTGTTCGGCTTCGGCCTGTCGCTCGATGTCAAGAACGTGCCGATCGCGCTCGTGCTCGAGGACAGCTCGCCCCAGGCGCTCGATCTCGCGGCGGGGTTTCAGCTCTCACCCTATTTCCGCCCGCAGATCGTCTACACGCAGGCGGCCGCCGACCGGTTGATGGCCGCGCGCACCATCGACGGCATCGTCACCATACCGATGAATTTCGCACGCCGCGTGAGCGCGGGCGATGCGCACGTGCAGGTGATCGTCCATGGGAGCGATGCCAATCGCGCGCGCATCATCGAGTCCTACGTCGCAGGGGCGATCGGTGCCTGGAGCGCACGTCAGGCGGCTGAGGGCGCAGCGGTGGCGGACGCAGGTCCGGTCAGCCTCGAGAGCCGCATGTGGTTCAACTCCGCGAACGACAGCCACTACTTCCTGGTGCCGGGCCTCATCGTGCTCGTCATGACGCTGATCGGCGCCTTCCTGACGGCGATGGTGGTCGCGCGGGAATGGGAGCGGGGCACGTTCGAGGCGCTGTTCGTCACGCCGGTGCGCAGCGGCGAGATCCTGCTCGGCAAGACGATCCCCTACTTCGGCCTCGGACTGATCGGACTGCTGCTGTGCATCGTCTCGGGGAAATTCCTCTTCGGCGTGCCGATCGTCGGCTCCCTCGCCGTGCTGGTCGGCGGCTCGATGCTCTACGTGCTGGTCGCGGTCGGCGTCGGCCTGCTGATCTCCTCGTACTTCAGGAACCAGCTGGTGGCGAGCCAGCTCACCATGCTCGCCACCTTCATGCCGGCGCTGATGTTGTCGGGTTTCCTCTTCGACCTGCGCAGCATGCCGTTCGCCGTCCGGGCGATCACCTATCTGCTGCCGGCGCGGTATTACGTCGCCCTGTTGCAGACCACCTTTCTCGCGGGCGACATCTGGCCGGTGATCCTGCCGGCCGCGGCGGTGCTCGCGCTCACGGCGGCCCTGCTCGGCTATGCCAGCCGGGCGGTCACCCACAAGAGGCTCGGCTGACCCATGCTGGAATCGCTCCTGCGCATCATCGCGCTCGCCCGCAAGGAGCTGCTCGCGGTGCTGAAGGATGCCCGGGCGCGCAACAGCCTGCTGCTGCCGCCCATCGTGCAGTGCCTGATCTTCGGCTACGCCGCGACCTACGACCTCAACCACGTGCCTTACGCCGTGCTCGACCAGGACCACGGCGAAGCCTCGCAGGCGCTGCTGGCGAAGCTCGACGGCACGGGGATCTTCGATCGGGTTGCGGATCTGCAGCGTCAGCAGGACATCCGCACCTACATCGACGACCGCCGGGTACTGCTGGTCGTGCAGATTCCGAGCGATTTCTCGCGCCGCCTGCGATCGGGCCAGGGCGCGGACGTGCAGGTCATCGCCGACGGCCGCAATTCCAACACGGCCGGGACCGCTCTCGGCTACGTGCAGGCGGCCGTCGACGGCTTCAACAGCGACTGGCGCGCCGATCACGGACTGCCGGGCCCGCCGGTCACGATCGAAGCCAGGGCGTGGTACAACCCCAACCTGGTGACGCGCTGGAACATGATTCCGGGCCTGATCGGCACGCTGACCATGATCCAGACGCTGATGCTGGCGGCGATGTCGGTCGCCCGCGAGCGCGAGCAGGGCACGTTCGATCAGCTGCTGGTGACCCCGTTCCGGCCGGCCGAGATCATGGCGGGCAAGGCGTTGCCGTCGATGCTGGTCGGCATCGTGCAGGCATCGGGCGTGCTGCTGGTGGCACAGCTCTGGTTCCGCATTCCCTTCCAGGGCTCGTTCCTGACGCTCTATGCGGGCCTGGTGCTGTTCGTGCTGGCCGCCGTGGGCATCGGGCTGGTCGTCTCGGCGCTCACCTATACGATGCAGCAGGCGATGTTGTTCTCGTTCGTGCTCATCATGCCGTTCGCGCTGCTCTCGGGCCTGACGACCCCGCTACGCAACATGCCGCTGTCTCTGCAATACTTCACCGCCATCAACCCGCTGCGCTATGCGATCGACATCACGCAGCGGGTGTATCTGGAAGGGGCGGGGATCAACATCCTGCTACCGGACCTGTGGCCGCTGGCGGCGATATCCCTGATCACGCTCGCGGCCGCCTCGTGGATGTTTCGGCACCGGCTACAGTAACGACAGTGACACCATGACAACCCGTACACTGCGCTCCCTGGCGCTCGTCTCACTCGGCTGCACGCTGGCCGGCTGCGTGGTGGGCCCGAATTTCGTCAAACCGAGGCCGAACGTGCCGCCGCATTGGTCGGCGACCGCGCGAGCCAACGGCAGCGAAGGCGCGGCGCACGCGACCTCCGCCCCGGCGCAGACGGCCGCCTGGTGGTCGAGCTTCGATGATCCGACGCTGAGCTCGCTCATCGAGCAGTCGGCGGCGCAGAATCTCGACGTCAGGCAGGCGGTGCTGCGGATCGAAGAGGCGCAGGCACAGGCCGCGGTCGTCGCCGGAGGCCTCTGGCCGAGCTTCTCGGCCAATACCTCGTGGTCGCGCGAGCGCCTCAGCACCAACACGCCGAACGGTGCCATTTTCGGGCTGAATTTCCCCGGACTGCCCCCGACCCTGGTGAATCCCTTCAACGAGTATCAGCTCGGTCTCAGCGCCTCCTGGACGCTCGATCTCTTCGGGACCGCACGCCGCTCGATCGAGGCCGCCGACGCCGAGATGCAGGCGGCCGTCGAGGGCGAGCACGCGGCGCTGCTTTCGATGGTGAGCGATGTGGCGGCAACCTACATCGGCCTGCGCGGCGCGCAGCTGCAGCGCGCCATCCTCGAGCGCAGTCTCGCGACCCAACGCGATCTGCTGCAGCTCACCCGTGACCGGCGCAACGCCGGCCTGACCTCGGACCTCGATGTCGAGAACGCCACCGCGGAGGTCGGCACGACCGAGGCTGAGGTGCCGCTCGTCGAGCGGCAGATCACGGTCGACATCAACCAGCTGAGTGAGCTCATGGCGAAGCCGCCGGAGGCGCTGCGCGCCGAGCTCGCGCAGGCGCGACCGGTGCCGCCGGCCCCGCCGGTGGTGCCGATCGGTCTGCCCTCGGACCTCGCGCGCCGCCGGCCGGACATCCGCCAGGCGGAGGCGAATCTGCACGCCGCCACGGCGGAGATCGGCGTCGCGGTCTCCAACTACTTCCCGCAGCTGACGCTCACGGCGGCGGGCGGCTACCAGTCCGAGGGCCTTTCCGAGCTCATCGCGACGGCGAGCCGTTTCGCAACGCTCGGCCCGGCGATCGAGCTGCCGATCTTCGAGGGCGGGCGCCTGCGGGCGACGGTACGGCTGCAGCGGCTCAAGGCCAAGGAGGCGGCGGTGGTTTACGCGCAGACCGTGCTCGCGGCGTTGAATCAGGTCGAGGATGCGCTCGCCGCCTACGGCTCCGATCAGTCGCGGCGCGCATCGCTGCAGACGGCGGTGACGGCGAGTCGCGAGGCCCGCCTGCTCGCACGCCAGCG
>Ga0335075_10010671_pt1 | contig 13940 bp, 14 predicted proteins | sample Lox_Sample_24_FD_206723 | JGI IMG/M metagenome (GOLD analysis project Ga0335075, IMG submission 206723) | Soil microbial communities from Loxahatchee National Wildlife Refuge, Florida, United States - Lox_Sample_2.4 | ecosystem: Environmental > Terrestrial > Soil > Wetlands | place: USA...
TTTCGCTTCAAGATCGGGGTAGTCGGTCCCGCATGGGAGACACCTCGCGCGACCCTATCGACCACCACCGGACCACCAGCTTACAGGCGGGCGAATCGATGAAGAACGGCGCGAAGACGCCCGGGCTGTTCCTGCTGGCCGCTGGCGTGGTGGCGTTCGTTGTCTGCCTGGCCAGCTTCGCCGAAAGAGCGGTCACGGTCGGAGTTGCCGCCGCCGTCGTCGCTTTGCTCGCAACCGGCGCCGGCTTCGCCTGGCTGGGCATGGAATCGAGACGGATCCGTCACGTCCAACGGGAATGGAGCAACGCGAACCACGGTGGGACATAGTAAGCTCTGCCGGAGAGTACGGCGTGATCTGTTGTGCCGCAATGTGGCCCGCGGCAACATGACGTTTTTGAGCCGCAGTTCCTCGGGCGCGGTCATTGCAAGGCGGCCAGGTTGCACACCGACTGATGTACATCGGACTTGATGATCCGCGCGACGAGACGCCCGATGGGCCCGTTCAGCAGGCCTCCGGTCAGATCAGCGGTCAGATGAAACGTTGACCCGGGATGGTTCTCAGTGACCGTCATCGCTACCGTGATGCGGATTCCACCGCGGCCGCGGCCGGACAATTCGATCGCTTTCGGCTCGTCGTACCGAGTGACCGTCCAATGAATGACGTTACGAAAGCCCTTCACCTTGATGCACGACGAAACCTGCATGCCTTTGCCGATTTTGGCAGGAACCGGACCGCGCCAACCGGCAAATATCGTCATCCAGTCGCCGAACCGATTCAAATCGCATGCCAGCTTCCAGGCAGATTCCGGCGCTAAGTCGGACGACGTCGAAACGTCTACTCGGGCCATCCGGAGTCACTCTCCCTCTGACTGGAACGCGGCGGGGCTTGCATACCCGGGCGCGGCGGTGCGATAAACCGTGTGCTCGGCGTCAGCGCCGGCGGTCAGATCCCGGTCCAGGTCTGATCGAGTTGCTCTGCCACGTCGATCACTTGCGCCTTTTGAGATTCCGGCGAATCGATTTCCTCGCTGACGTACTGCGCAATGAAGCGGCGGATCTCCCCGTCAACGCCGGCGATGATGCGCAATAACTCGCCGCGGATGCTGGTCGACGACACGTGGACGGTGATATCCGAGGACCGTGGCTTGGCGACGTCGACGATCAACAGCAGCGGTTCGGCGGCACGTGCCGTCGCACTGAGCGCGATGTCGCCGTCGACCCGGAAACGCTGTTTATCCAGACGTAGGTCGACGAGGAGATCGATGACGACCGGGATGTGGATGTCAAAGGTGATGCTGTCGGCTACGTTCCGGCTGACCTCGGGCTGCTTGATGGCCACCCTGGCGCTGACTTTGGCGATCTTGCCCGGCCCCTGGGCCATCGGAGGCATGTCGAACTCGTTGCCGGCGACCGCGGCGAAGGCGGCGCCGACCCGTTCCTCCGTCACGGCCACTTCGAAGAATCGCCGTCCAAAAGCCTCGTAGCTGACGTAGTCGTAACCCTGCATAAGTAAATACCGTCTCACGTCGCGTTCCGAGAGGACGGTTGATCCGATCGTGTCGGCCGGAACCGCCTATTGCCAGTGGTGTTAGGCAAATACCGCGGTGGGTAAACCAGTGCGGGTGAACACGCGGCTACGCCTTGCCGACGTCACCGCCCGACACGTCAGCTTTCGGGCTGTAGCGAGGTAGCTAAGATGAGGCTGCGCAGGAGCACCGTGGGCGGGCCGGGCGTGCGTCGCATTCGCCGTGGCCGCGGCTTTTGCTATGTCGCAGGGCCTGGAGCCCAGCGCGATCCGGTCGACGATGCGGAAACCCTGGCGCGGATCGAGGCATTGGTCATTCCGCCGGCCTGGAAGAACGTCTGGATCTGTCCCTACCCGAACGGGCACATTCAGGCGGTCGGCACGGATGCCGCCGGCCGCCGTCAGTACCTCTACCACGAGCGATGGCAGGCCGAGAGATCCGAGGAGAAGTACGAGCGGGCATTGAGCCTGGCCAAACACTTGCCCGACTGGCGCGTCCAGCTCGTCGCCGACCTGCGTAGCCGCGGCTTGGGACGCGATCGCGTACTGGCCTTGGCGCAGCATTTGATCGATCAGGGTTATTTCCGGGCCGGCGGCGAGGAATACGCCCAGGAGAACGGTAGCTTTGGGTTGGCCACGCTGCGCCGTGACCACGTGCGATTACGCCGCGGCGGCGTGGAATTCGACTATCCCGCCAAAAGTGGAGTGCGCCGGACGGTTTCCATCGAGGATCCGCTGGTGATACGGGCGGTCCGAGCGCTGTTGCGCGCCGAAACGACGATTCAGAGGTTGCTCGTCTATCGCACATCGGACGGCTGGTCCGAGGTTCATGCCGACGACCTCAACGTCCGCTTCCGGGAACTCGTCGGTGAGGATTTCAGCGTCAAGGATCTGCGCACGTGGCACGGCACGGTGCTGGCGGCCGAGGCGTTCGCCATCGCGCGCGATCCGACGTCGAAGACGGCTCGCCGTCGCGAAGAAGCGGCAGTGATGCGCGCGGTGGCTGAGGAACTGGGCAACACGCCTGCGGTAGCGCGGGGTTCCTATGTGGATCCACGTGTGGTCAGTGCTTATGAACAGGGCATCACCATCGCGCCGGCATTGCGCCGAGTCCAACGACAGCGAACGCCGGAGGCGCGGCGCGAAACAATCGAGCATGCCACCGCACGCATGATCAGAAGAGTCGGGCAAAGCTAAACGACTTGCCAAAGCGACTGTCCCTTAGGGTAATACGCTTCGCCGGCAAGGTGCCGCAAGTGTCATACGCCGTCCGATCTGGCCGATCGGGCCCCCGGCACGAAGAACGCACCGATCACAGCGATCGCACCGATCACCGCCACCGGAATGGTCCACGATCGCCGACTGGAAAGTGCCGACTGGCATTCGGCCACGAAGTCGGCGTGCGGGATTACCTGGTTGAGAATCGGAATGTTGGCCACTGACTTGCTGTTGGCTTCCTGCGCGCTGGAGAGATTCGATATCGCGGCATTCCCGCAGCCGAGGGTGCCGCCCTGTGCGTCCGGGACCGATACCGGCACCAACAATCCGACGATGCCGACGAGCAGAACCACTGCAGCCACTGCCAAGACCAACCGCCGAATTGTCACATCGCGCTCCTATGCGTTGCGTTTTGGCGCGATGCTACCTCTGGCACTGCATTCGTCCTGCTAGATCGGCATAGAGCGCGGCCGCCCGTTGGCGGTCGATGATTGTGAGAGAATTCAGCGGTCGCACCGGCGCGAGCCTGGCTGGGCGATTTCGGTTGCGTTGTTAACCGCGCCACACATCCACCCGCTGATGCGGTATCCCCGGCCGTGGCCTGTCAGGCTGGCAGAACCTGGAGGTGTTTTGAGTCCGATGTGCGCCCACAAAGTGGCCGAACCGCGATCCGGCGGCCCGCAAATCGAGGCATTGCTCACCTGGGTCGGTGGCGGAGAACGCCGCGAACTCGACGAACGCCACGAGCGGTCTGCGCACGCTATCGCCGGCATCGTCGTGATCCTCAACGCCGCACTGGCCTGGCTGGTGACGACCATCGCCATCGCGCCGGCGGCACATTGGCCGGTGCTGGCCGTAGTGCCGCTCACCCTGGTGTTCGGCCTACTGGTCGGCACGACCACTCGCGCGATCGCGGGCGGGCCGACCCCGGGGCTGCGCGGAATCGTCGGGCGTGGCCTGGTGGCTATTGCCCTGGGCATGGTCGTGGGCGAGTTCGCCGATCTGGCGGTGTTCGCCGGGTCGATCGACGGTCAGCTGGAGCTACAGGCCGCACGCGATGCCGACTCGGCGCCGGCGGTCGTGCAGGCATCGACGCGGCTGACGCAGCTGCACAACACGCGGGTCGCGCTCGACAAGGTCGTCGACGCCGCACGCACCCACCGCGACGAAGCACTGGTGGTCGCGCGTTGTGAATACCATCCCACCCCGGCCTGCCCGCAGACCCACATCACGGGTGTGCCCGGTTCTGGTCCTGAAACCCGCACGGCTAACGAGCTTCTCGCAGATTCCCAGCGGGAACTCGACACCGCCATCGCCGCTCGCGACCGCCAAGCCGCTGAGCTGGACTCGCAGATCGGCAACGGCGAGCAGGCCCTTGCCCGAGCGCGCCAATCCGCGACCGCTCACGCGGATCATGGCTTGGGCGCGCGGTGGGTCGCTATGCAGGACCTGACGCTGGCCAGCGCCGGCGCACTAATGCTGCGGCTTCTCACGATCGCGTTCTTCACCTTGCTGAGCCTGCTGCCCTTGATCCTGCGGCTGTGGCGCGGCGAAACGACCCATGATCGCCACGCGAAGGCTCGTGCCCAACGCGAAAGCGCCGAGCTGGAAGCAGACACCGCAATTGCGGTGAAACGAGCCGAGGTGCGGGCGGCCGCCGAAAACATGTGGGCCGAGCAACAACTCGTTCAAGCACGTCTGGCTGTCGAGGCGCAGAACGAGATCGATCGCGCGCAGCTTCAGCAACGAGTGAGCGCCGCGCGCGAAGTCACGACCCACGTCGCTGAGCCGGCCGCGGAAGACATCTACCTGCCGATCGCCGCGGAGGCGGAGGCCGCGAGCCTCGCCGCGACCGAATTGCCCGATGCCACGGCGACGGCCGAGGCGACTGAGACGCAGAACTTGCCGGCGACGGTTGAACCACGCGATGTGCGTGCCACTCCCCCGCTTCCGACCATTCCCGATGTCACTCGGGCCGCCGCTCGCTGGGTTCGTCCGCTGGTTCCGGGGTTTGTTGCCCGTGCAATCGACACGTCAACCCACCCTTTGCGGACCGCGCGCCAGGTGTTCGAGGAGGTCGAGGAAATCACCTTTGCGCTCAGGCGCACTCGCAAGGTCACCGTCAATACCGAGGAGAGCGCCGGGCCGGGACCCTCACCCGGATCGGTCGCTATCGACGCCGGGGACGATCACGACGACTACGGCGCGCACCACGACCCGGCCCAGGCGCTATCGCCAGATCATGCGGACGACCTCTCGTTGGCGCCGAGTCTGCGTGAGCCCCAACACAGTCTGACCGAACGCGACGGACCAGCCGAGGTGCGTGCAGCCGAGGGCCCACGGCAATTGCCGCCTGCGGAATAGTCGACCTGGGCAAATGCGCTGCGCAAACGCATTGCAGTGCAATAACGCTCACTACCGAGAAAGACCCTTTTCGCGGACCTGCTTTTGCCGTAAAGTTGCAAAACTGAGACTAGATTCAGCGAAAAGTAAAGAGCGGCTTAATCTTTCACATGTCGAATTAGCTATCAGAAAGGCGTTCTCTACCAGCGCTTTTTGTGTGAGAATGTAGCGTAGGTCATTTTTCAACACGAAAAGTGATGGACACCACAAATTTTGGTCCGTTTCTGATCTTGTTGTTAATGTCCCGGCGCATGTTTGTTTTAGCAACGCTGATGACTCTGCTTCAGCAGATGTCAGGCACGCCATATAGCCACGGCTATTCCCCCGCCGGAACGGACTGTTCGGGTGTGGCTTCTTTGGTATCGAATCTGGCCACCGACCGGCCGGTGTTCGGCGATAGGTTCAACACCGGCAATGAAGAATCAGCCTTGTTGGCGCGCGGCTTCCAATACGGAACCGCCCCGGGCGCTTTGGTGATCGGCTGGAATGGCGGCCACACAGCGGTGACGCTGCCGAATGGAACTCCGGTATCCAGCGGTGAAGGCGGCGGCGTGCGAATTGGTGGCGGCGGGGCCTACCAGCCCCAGTTCACGCATCACATGTACCTTCCGGTGGATCCCGAGGCACCAGAGGATGCCCCGCCGCCCGCGCCCGGTCCGGTTCTGGTCGACGCGGTGGCCCCCGAACCTCCGGCGCCACCTCCGCCACCCGCGCTCGGCCCCGATCCGGTCGAGCCGGTACAGAACGAACTGCCCCCGCCGCCGGATCCTGCGCCGGCGCCCGATGAGCCACCGCCGGCTACCTAGGTCAGCTGGGCTTTACGTCAAAAAGCGCTCGACATAGCCGGTGAACCGGGCGCGCATGGCGTGCTCGTGGAGGCCGAACATTTCGGCCGACGTCGCAATCTGACCCAACCGCCCCCGCTGGTGGCCCGCAAGGTAATCGGCCATCGCCGCGTGAGTCGCGTTTGTCAGCGGCTCACCGGCGAGGTCGTGCACCCGCTCGGCGACACCGAGTTCGTTTGCCATGAAATCGTCGAAGCGGACGTCGATCGAGCGCTCCGGCGGGATGACGTCACGATCGTGCACAAGCGCGTCCAGCATCAGTTGCAGGCGGTCGACCCAGGATGACGCGATCTCGTGCACCGGCACCGGACAGCGATGCATCCGCGCGGTGTAGGTGAGCATCGCGATCATCGACAGCGCCACCGGCTCCGGGTCGCGGTGGGTGCACACCACGATCACCCCCGGAAACACGGCATCCAACACCGGCAGCTGCTCGAGGTGCTGGGGCGACTTCAGCAGCCAGCGGTGACCGCCGCGCAGGAACTGCAGCGCTTTCAACTGGACGGCCAGGTGCTCATACGACGATGTCTGGTCGTGGGCCAGGTAGTAGTCGCGCCACCGCGGCACGTGCGCGAGGGTCTCGAACAGCATCGTGGAGAAGTCGTTGGCCAGCAGCTGGATCTCCTCGTGGACGTGCTCGGTAGTCATCTCGTGCATCAGCGAGAAGTGCGGCATCGCGGCGTTCATGAACTCGATGGCGGCAGCCATGCGGGTTTTACGGGGGTCGGGTTCGACACCCAACTCGGCGGGCAGCGGAAACGGCTCGGCGCTCTCCCAGTACGGGATGGTGCGGAAGGTCGTGGCGGACGCCAGCAGGTTGTGCAGGTGGGTGGTGCCGGTTCGGGGCAGGCCTGCGATGACGACCGGCGGCAGCAGCTCGATGTCGTAGATCTCGGGGTGTCGCGCCAGCAAATCATTGAGTAGTAGCCGGTTCTTGAGCCACTGCAGCAGCTGTGCGTGGAAGTTGACGATTCCCGGCCCATGCAGGCCACCAAGCTCTCGCAGCGACGCGAGGTAGACATCGAGGCGTTCGCGGTAATCGTCCGGCCCGAAGTCGGTGAGCCCGGTATCGGCGGTGGCTTTGGCGTGCAGCGCTTCGGCATCGAGCGGGCAGCCCGGTGCCATCGCCGCCATTAGGTCGCGGATCTCCTCCACCTGGGGGCTGAAGCGGGGCTGAGCGAGGTCATCGAGGTGCACGAGGGCTTGATCGGCGTCGGCCACGACGACTTATGTTACTCTGAGTTCCGTAATGATGACAGAGCTTGGCCGACCCCGCGATAAGCGCATCGACAGCGCCGTACTGTGCGCGACCGTCGACCTGCTCGCCACGACGGGTTATGCAGACCTCTCGGTCGATGCGATCGCGCGGCGGGCGGGCACCAGCAAACCGGCGATCTACCGGCGTTGGCCCGGCAAGGCGCACCTCGTCCACGAGGCGGTGTTCCCGATTAGCGACGCGACCGCGCTACCCGAAACCGGGTCGCTGGCCGGCGACATGCGCGAAATGGTTCGCCGCACCGCCGAGGTCTTGACCACCCCGGCCGCGCGGGCCGCGCTGCCTGGCCTGGTCGGTGAGATGGCAGCCGATCTCACGCTGCACTCCGCGCTGTTGGAGCGCTTTGGTGACATCCTCTCCCGCGGTCTTTCGGATCGCCTGGCCGATGCGGTGACGCGCGGCGAGGTACGGCCCGACATCACCGCGGCCGAACTAGTCGAGGTCGTCGCCGGCATTACTTTTCTGGCGCTGCTCACCCGCGGGGACGCACTCGACGAGGCCTGGGTAGACCGCACAGCCGCTTTCATAACGAGAGGAATCCGCGCTTGACCACCGAGACCAGGCACGAGTCCACCCGCGCATGGCACGAGTTGCTGCAGACCCTGGGTGACCTCGACCGCTCCTTCCTGGACGGCGACCGTGCCGTCACCGACGATCGGCACATCGCCGACGGCTACCGCATGATCGCTACCACGCTGGGCGTGGCTTTCGACACCTACCTGTTTGCCGAGCCGAGTCGACCCATGTTCGTCGAGGTCAATACGCCCTTCCGACGCGACCGACGATGGGGAGGCGACAACACCGACGCCTACTACTGCATTTGTCCGGTCGATCCCAAGCGCCGCTATCGCATCAGCGGCAACCGCGGCGACAGCGTCTACTTCTCGCTGACCGCCTACAACGAACCGTCGCCGGGCGCCTGGTCTGACCGCATCGTGGCAATCGTGCGCGACGACGACCTCGATATCGACGCGGCCGGTAACTTCTCGTTCGAACTGGGGCCGGCACCCGACGCCGCGGCACTGATGACCCGTGACTACCAGGCCGACCCACTAACCGGTCGCCCGGTCAGCTGGCGGATCGAGGCGCTTGACCAACCGGAACCGATTCGGCACGGGGATGCCGAGACCGCTGCGCGCCTACGGGCCAGCGCCGCCTGGCTGCGCACAATGTTCGCGATCGTTCCGCTGGCCGTTGGAGCGCGGGTAGACGAGGCGCACGCGCTGGGCCACGAGATCGCGCACGCGGCCAATCAGTTCGCCGACCCCTATCAAGTCCCGGACGCCAACTTCGGCTGGTCGGCCCGTGATGCCTGTTATTCCTACGGCAGTTTCGCGCTTGACGAGGACGAGGCGCTCGTCGTCACCCACCGGCCGCCGCGGTGCAGGTTCTGGAATCTGGTCATTTGGAACCAATTCATGGCCACCCACGGCGTAACCGATGCGCGCAGCTCGATCAACGGGCACAGCGCGGTGCTCAACGCAGACGGCTCGGCGACGGTCGTTATCTCCCGCGGCACGACGGCGCACCCGAATTCCCTGACAACGCTTGGCTATCCCCGTGGCAACTTAGCCTTCCGGTGGTTTCTTGCCGACGAGGTGCCGGCGCGGCCCGAGGTGCGGCTGGTGAAGTTGTCCGAGGCGCCGACGGGCGTGGACGCCGCATCGAGCTGAATCAGGTTGATCCGACAGGCAAGTGTGGCGTGCCTCGCAGCGCCGGCAACCGGCCCGGCGATGCTGCTTAATCTGGTGTTAACACCCGTTCGTGTGCCTCCGAAAAACTTGTGTGAGGATGGGTAAAAATTTCTTAGTTTGGAGAAGCATCTGCATGGGAACTTTTGCGGCATGATTGCGCGTCACATCACTCGTTCAGTCGGTACTGCGGTAGCCGTGACCTGGGGGCTCGGCGCTTCCGTCCTTCCAACCGCTGTTGTTCCATCGGCCTCTGCCCAGCCATGCCCCGACACCGAGGTGGTGTTCGCCCGCGGCACGGGTGAGGACCCGGGTGTAGGCCCGACGGGACAGGCATTCGTCGACGGCCTGCGCGCCCGTCTGGGTGGACGGTCCATGGACGTATACCCGGTCAACTATCCCGCCAGCGACCAGTGGTCGACCGGACTCGACGGAATCAGGGATGCCGGCGCCCATGTCGTTTCCATGGCGGGCAGCTGCCCCAACACCAAGATGGTCCTTGGCGGCTACTCGCAAGGCGCAGCGGTGATGGGCTTTGTCACCTCGCCTGCCGTCCCGGATTCGATACCCGCTGACGTCGATCCGGCGACCATACCCAAACCGCTGTCACCTGACGTGGCAAGCCATGTGGCCGCGGTGGTGTTGTTCGGGACACCCAATGTGCGGGCGATGAATTTCCTTGGTCAGCCGCAGATTGTCATCGGTCCGCTGTATCAGGCCAAGACCATCAAGGTGTGTGCTACCGAGGACCCGATCTGCTCGGATGGGATGAATTTCTCCGCGCACGATGGTTACGCAGACGACGGAGGCGTGATTTCCGAGGGGGTGGACTTCGCCGCCAGCCGCCTTGACGCAGCGGGCACACACGTGGCGGCGGCAACTCCGCACCAAGGCTTCGGAGACTGAAGTAGACGGATAGCTGGCGGCACGCCGTGTACGCCTTTGCTTCTCAGCGGTGCCAGCGGGCCACCGTGGTCGGATTGCATGCCCTGGACTAGCGTCTAGAAACGTCTGTGCGCTGGCATCAGGGACGGAGGACTCCCATGGCGATCCGCGTCGCCCACGTCGGCACTGGAAACGTCGGTCGTCTGGCGTTGACCGAGCTGATCACCAATCCGCAATTTGAACTGACCGGGGTGTGCGTCTCGTCGCCGGAGAAAGTCGGCAAGGACGCCGGAGAACTCGCAGGCGTCGACGTGTCCACCGGCATCGCGGCGGTCAACGACCTTGATGCCGTGCTCGCCGCCGGGCCCGAATGCGTCGTGTACTGCGCGATGGGCGACACCCGCCTGCCCGAAGCGATGAAGGACGTCATGCGCATCCTCGCCGCCGGCATCAACGTCGTCGGGTCGTCGCCGGGGATGTTGCAGTATCCGTGGGGCGTAATGCCCGACAAGTACATCGGCCGTGTGGAAGATGCTGCACAACAGGGTAATTCAAGTATCTTCATCAACGGCGTCGACCCGGGATTCATCAACGACCTCATCCCCTTCGCTCTCGCGAGCACCTGTCAGCGCATCGAGCAGGTGCGTTGCATGGAGATCGCCGACTACGCCACCTACGACGGCGCCGAGGTCATGCACTACATGGGGTTCGGCAGGCCGCTAGACGACATGCCGATGCTGCTGCTACCTGGCGTGCTGAGCATCGCCTGGGGCTCAGCGATCCGCCAGCTGGCAGTGGGACTGGGTATCGAACTGGACGAGATCACCGAGTCCCACCAGCGCGAGCCGGCGCCGGAAGACTTCGACATCGCGGTGGGGCCCGTCGAGAAGGGGACCATGGCCGCGCTGCGGTTCGAGATCAACGGCATGTCCAACGGGCGCCCGGCCATCGTCATCGAGCACATCACTCGACTGCGACCCGACCTGCGACCCGACTGGCCGCAACCCGCCCAGCCCGGCGGCTCGTATCGAGTCGAAATCATCGGCGAACCGTCCTACGCCGTCGATATCTGCCCGACCAGCCGCAAGGGCGATCACAACCATGCGGCGATCGTCGGCGCGGCGGGCCGCATCGTCAACGCCATCCCGGCCGTGGTCGCGGCGCCGCCGGGCATCCGAACGACGCTGGATCTGCCGCTGGTCACCGGGAGCGGCCTTTACCAGTCGGCAAGGATCGCGGCGGTCTGACATGAGCTCGCAAACATCTTCGCCCACTGCGGTACTCGTTCACGGAGCATGGGCCGACGGATCCAGCTGGAGCTCAGTCATCACCGGTCTGGATCAGGCCGGGATTCCAGTGATAGCCGCCCCTATTCCGCTCACCACGCTCGCCGAGGACGTCAACGCGCTCGACCGCGCCATCGACAGGACCGAAGGGCCGGTCGTCGTGGTAGGGCATGCCTATGCCGGCGGTGTGATCGGGGCCACCAAGAACCCGCGCGCGCGTGCGTTGGTATACGTCGCCGCGTTAGCGCCCGACGAGGGTGAGACCGTCGCTGACGTCTTCTACCGAGACTCCTCGCACCCCGAGGCTCCAGACCTCAAGCCTGACGATCAGGGCTGGATCTGGTTACCGGTCAACGCCTTTCCTAAGGCCTTCGCGCAGCAGGGAACTGCCGAACAACAGGCCGTGCTGGCGGCGGTGCAGCGGCCCATCAAAGTGCAGTGTATTCAGCAACCCGTGCCCCGACCCGGGTGGAAAGATCTGCCATCCTGGTTTCTCATCGCCGAGGAAGACCGGATGATCAACCCCATCACGCAGAAGTTCATGGCCGAGCGGATGCACGCGACCGTCCATACTCACGATGCCGACCACGCTCCCCTGATCACCCGACCGCAAGCCGTGGTCGACATCATCGCCGCGGCTGCGCGCAGTGATCCTTCCTAGCTTCGCTGTGGGTGAAAATCATTCGTAGGCAGGGTATTTCGTGGATTTGAGTACCTGCGCCAAGTGCACGGCATTACGTGCCGCCGCCGCGGTCGCGGATGCGACCGGCTTGGGCACCTCATCGAGGTCGTTGCAATCGGTGGACTCCATCGCCGCACCGTTCCAGTAGGTGCAGCCTTGCGCGGGAATGCTGTACCCGATGTCGTTGAGCGCCTGGAAGACGTCGACCACCGTCTTGTGTTGGGCTTGAGGCTGCACACCGGGGCCAGCGCAGTCAGTGGTGTAGTCGCCTCGGTCACTGCCAGTGACTACCCGGCCGCCACCACGCGAAACGCACAGGTTGCTGTAAAGGAATAAGGACGGAGATTTCGGGTATCACGCGAGGGGCGAGTCTAGGAGGGATACCAATGGCCAAACAGAACGTCGCTGACTACCTTCTCGAGCGGCTGCGGGGCTGGGGCGTACAGCATGTGTTCGCGTATCCCGGCGACGGCATCAACGGGATCCTCGGCGCATGGGGACGGGCCGACAACCGGCCAACGTTCATTCAGGCGCGGCACGAGGAGATGAGCGCGTTCGAAGCGGTCGGCTATGCCAAGTTTTCCGGATGTGTCGGGGTGTGCATGGCGACCTCGGGACCCGGCGCCATCCATCTGCTCAACGGTCTTTACGACGCCAAACTCGATCATGTGCCGGTAGTCGCGATCGTGGGCCAGACCAATCGCAGCGCGATGGGCGGGTCCTACCAGCAGGAGGTCGACCTGCTGAGCCTTTTCAAAGACGTAGCCAGCGACTACGTCCAAATGGTCACGGTCCCAGAACAACTGCCCAACGTGCTGGATCGCGCTATCCGGGTGGCGATGACTCAACGCACCCCGACGGCGCTGATCATCCCCGCCGACGTGCAGGAGCTGCCATATTCGGCACCCACACACGCATTCAAAATGGTGCCGTCCAGCCTGGGCCTCGAGTGGCCGGCCGTCGCTCCCGACGACGCGGCCATCGCGCGGACGGCCGAGCTGCTCAACGACGGAAACAGGGTGGCCATGCTGGTGGGCGCCGGTGCTCGCGGGGCGCGTCAGGAACTCATCGAAGTCGCCGATCTGCTCGGTGCCGGAGCGGCCAAAGCACTGTTGGGCAAAGACGTTCTTTCCGACGAATTGCCTTGGGTCACCGGTTCGATCGGACTGTTGGGGACCCGGCCCAGTTATGATTTGATGCGCGACTGCGACACGCTGCTGACAGTGGGATCCAGTTTCCCTTATAGCCAGTTCATGCCCGAGTTCGGAAAGTGCCGGGCGGTGCAGATCGACATCGACGGTCGGTTCATCGGAATGCGGTATCCCTACGAGATCAATGTCGTTGCCGACGCAAAGGCCGCACTGCGGGCCCTGATTCCCCACCTGCGGCGTAAAGACGACCGGACCTGGCGCGAGCGCATCGAGGCCAATGTGGTTCGCTGGTGGGAAACAATGGAAATGGAAGCGGGGGTGAGCGCCCATCCGATCAACCCGCTGCGGCTGTTCTCGGAGCTCTCTCCGCAACTGCCGGACAATGCCATTGTCACAGCGGATTCCGGCTCCTCGGCCAACTGGTATGCGCGAAATCTGAAATTTCGCGGCAATATTCGGGGGTCGTTGTCTGGCACACTGGCGAGTATGGGCCCCGCCGTCCCGTACGGCATCGGTGCCAAGTTCGCTCACCCGCAACGACCAGTCATCGCATTCGCCGGCGATGGCGCCATGCAAATGAATGGCATGGCCGAGCTGATCACGATCAAACGGTATTGGCAACAGTGGGACGATCCGCGCCTGGTTGTCGCCGTTCTGCACAACGACGACCTGAACCAGGTCACCTGGGAAATGCGTGCCATGGGTGGAGCGCCGAAATTCGTGGAATCTCAATCGCTTCCCGACGTCGACTACGCTGGCTTTGCGGCCGGTCTGGGCCTTAACGCTCTGGCCGTCAAGGATCCTGAGGAACTGGCCGCCGCTTGGCGCGCGGCGCTGTCCGCCGATCGTCCCACTGTGCTGGATGTTTACACCGATCCCGACATGCCCCCCATTCCGCCACACGCCACTTGGGAACAATTCAAGGCTGTAAGCTCCGCCGTGCTCGCCGGCGACGAGGACCGGGCGGGCTTCATCAAAG
>Ga0335075_10010672_pt1 | contig 13940 bp, 14 predicted proteins | sample Lox_Sample_24_FD_206723 | JGI IMG/M metagenome (GOLD analysis project Ga0335075, IMG submission 206723) | Soil microbial communities from Loxahatchee National Wildlife Refuge, Florida, United States - Lox_Sample_2.4 | ecosystem: Environmental > Terrestrial > Soil > Wetlands | place: USA...
GTGTCCATGCCGACGATCAAGAAGTCCTCGTCGCCGTACTGTGCGTTGGGGTCGACGATGTCCTTCGAGTGTGGGTCCAGTGCGCTGATCGTGTTCAGCCGGTGGTTCTTGGTCGCGCTCCACTGCCAGGCCCCGCCGGTCATGGCCAGCGCCGCCGCCGCGGCCGCGGCAACGACGAACCGGCCGCCGATCAGCAAGGCGCGGCGTTTGCGGCGCGGCTGTATTTCGGGGGCCTCGTCGTGTTCTTCGGCCGGCTCGTCGGCGTCAATCTCTAGAAGTCGCGCAGGAGCCGCCGCTTTGGGCAGCACGGTGGTCTGTTCGACCCGCAGTGCGGTGGGCCACTCGGGTTCGACGAACTCCGTGTCGGGCAGGTCGAAGGGGAAGGACGCGGTCGTTGACGCGTAGGCGTCGTATCCGTCGTCGTGTCCGTTGCCGGCCTGATCGAAGTCCAGCTCCGGGTCGGGGGCGGCGTGATGATGACGGTTTGGCCGGTCGGTGGCCGGGCCACCGACCTTGGCGATCAGGTCGGCGACGGTAAGTCCGCCGCTGGCGTGGTGTCCGCCGGTGTCGAGGTCGTTGCCGGCGGGGGGCTCGACGGCTCGCGACGAAGGGCGCGGTATGAACCGGTCTGCGACGGCGACCCGTTGCGGGGCGGCTCCGAACCGCTCCCACGGCGCAGCGCCGCGGGTTCCGGCCGGGCCTACCTCGTCGGCGTCGACGCCCAGGGCGCGCGAAGAACTCGAAGCGACATCAGGAGTGGCTTCATCGGCGCCAAAGTCGCCGTTGCCGTCACTCATGTCTTAACCGGCCTCCGAATCCAATGAGGTGCCCACGTGCTCGAGCGCACACCCTCGCGGCAGTGGTGGCAACGGGCTCGGCCAGCGGCGCGTATTGCAACAAGTTCCACATGGTACTGAGGGAGCCGCCGAAACGCGATCTCGGGACGGAGGTTGTTTTCTAACCGCCCGAGTGCATGATGTCGGCCCCGCTGGGCACCGCGCAGTCGTCGCGATCGTCCAGCCACCCGTCCGGCAGCGCGACCTTGGCGGGGGAGCCCTGGCGTCCGCGCGGCCCGCTGGCCGCGGTCGGGAAGGGCGCGCTCGCGTCGAGTTTGTCCAGCAGAGCGTCGAGTTCGTGGCGGGTCTTCACCAGCGCCAGTGCGCGTCGCAGATCGGATCCGGCCGGGAAACCGTGCAGGTACCAGCCAATGTGCTTCCGGATGTCGCGCATGCCTTTGTCCTCGCCGAAATGGGCGATCAGCAGCTCGCCGTGCCGGCGGATGATGTCCGCGACCTCGCCGAGGTTGGGTGCGGCGGGCGACGGGCCGTCGGTGAACGCGGCAGACAGCTCGGCGAACAGCCACGGCCGCCCCAGGCAACCACGACCGATGACGACGCCGTCGCAGCCGGTGACGGCCATCATGGTCAGCGCGTCGCTGGCTTCGAAGATGTCGCCGTTGCCGAGCACCGGGATCGTCCGCACCTCCTGCTTGAGTGTGGCGATCTGCTCCCAATCCGCGGTACCCGAATACCGTTGGGCGGCGGTGCGGGCGTGCAGGGCGACCGCGGCCGCACCCTCGGCTTCCGCGATCCGGCCGGCGTCGAGGTGGGTGTGGTGGGCGTCGTCGATGCCGATCCGGAACTTGACGGTCACCGGGATGTCGGTGCCCGCGGTGGCGCGCACGGCCGCGGCGACGATCTGGCCGAACAGCTGCCGTTTGAACGGCAGCGCCGCCCCGCCGCCACGGCGCGTGACCTTGGGCACCGGGCAGCCGAAGTTCATGTCGACGTGATCGGCGAGCCCCTCGTCGGCGATCATTTTCACCGCGTCGTACGTGGTGTCCGGGTCGACGGTGTAGAGCTGCAGCGACCGCGGCGACTCGTCGGCGGAGAACGTCGTCATGTGCATCGTGACGGGATGGCGCTCGACGAGGGCGCGCGCCGTCACCATCTCGCAGACGTAAAGCCCGCTGACCGTTCCGACGCGTGACTGCTCGAGCTCGCGGCACAGCGTGCGGAATGCGACGTTCGTGACGCCGGCCATCGGAGCCAGCACCACCGGGCTGGCGAGCTCGATGGGTCCGATCCGCACGGCGGGCTACCGCCGGCTGAGGGTCAGCGTGCCCTCGGTGTGGTGCAACTCCTTGGCGCTGACGCGCTTGCCCGTGCGGGCTTCGCGGTCGAGCTGGCGCTGCTTGGAGATCTCGAACTTGTCGCACGAGACCTCGAGTTCCTTGATCAGCACGGCGAGTTCGTCGCGCTGGCGGGCGGCCTCGCCGGTGAAGTCCTCGCGCTCGAAGATCCGCCACTTCCGCAGCACCGGCATCACGACCTCATCGAGGTGGATGCGCGGGTCGTAGACGCCGCCGACGGCGATCATCACGGCCTTGCGGCGGAACTCCGGCACCTGGTAGCCGGGCATCTGAAAGTTGTGCAGCACCTTGTGCAGCGAGCGCATCGCCTTGGCCGGCTCGATCTCGAAGCCGGCCTCGGTGACGTCGCGGTAGAAGATCATGTGCAGGTTCTCGTCGCCCGAGATCTTGGCCAGCAGCTGGTCGGCGATGGTCTCGTTGCAGGCTTTGCCGGTGTTGCGGTGCGAGATGCGCGTCGCGAGCTCCTGGAAGGTCACGTAGACGATCGAGTCGAACAGGTTCTCGCAGAACAGGTCGTCGCGGACCTGGCGGTTCTGGCCCGGGCTGAAGCCGCGGTTGACGACTTCCAGGCGCAGCCTCTCCAACTCGATGGGGTCGACGGCGCGGGTGACGACGAGGTAGTCACGCAGCGCGATCCCGTGCCGGTTCTCCTCGGCGGTCCAGCGATTGACCCAGTGGCCCCAGGCGCCGTCCATGCCCATGCTCATCGCGATCTCGCGGTGATACGAGGGTAGGTTGTCCTCGGTCATCAGGTTCTGCACCATGGCGACCTGGGCGACGTCGGTGAGCTTGGATTGCCCGGGCTCCCAGTCCTGCCCGCCGAGCGCGTAGAAGTTCTTGCCATCCGACCACGGGATGTAGTCGTGCGGGTTCCAGGGCTTGTGCATGCTCTCATGCCGGTTCGTGTACCTCTCGACGACCGGCTCGAGTTCACGCAACAGGTCCAGGTCTCGTGGATCCGGCACAACGCCTCCCAGTTATCTGTGTCGGTCGGTTTCAGTCAATATATCTGTGTATGCCGGTGACATTCAAGTTCCGGCCGACGGAGATTCCAGCGCGTCGCGCTTGACCGCTAATGGGCGGTGGCCCGGCTGAGCAGCATTTCCACGCAGTAGTCGATGAACTGCTCGCGGGTGGCGGCCAGCGACCCGTCCAGGTAGGCGGTGAACAGGGTGGTCAGGCCGCCGATCAGCCCGGTGGCGATCATCTTCTGCCGCACCGGGTCGGTGATCTGGGTCAGCTTGCGCTGCAACAGGTCGATGAAGCCGGGCATCCATTCCGCGCCCGACCGAACCAGCACCGGCTCGACCGCCGGCGCCAGCAACAGCACCCGTCCGCGCACCGGGTCGTCGACCATCAACGCGACGAATCGCTCGACGGCTTCCCGCGGCGTGGTGGCCGACATCAACGTCGACATCGCCCGGGTACAGACGTCGTCGTAGACGGCACGCACGAATTCGTCGCGATCGGCGAAGCTTTCGTAGAAGTAGCGTTCGGTCAGCCCGGCCTGCCGGCAGGCCGCCCGCACCGTCACCGCCGGACCGCTTTCCGCGCCGAGCAATTGCACACCCGCGGCGACGAGCTCGTCGCGCCGCAGGGCCTGGCGATCCTCCAGGGGAACACCAGACCACCGGCGCGCGCGTTGACCGGACGCCACCGTACTCCTAAGCTATTGACAACGCATGTAGTCAGAATGCCTGAGAATGGACAGGAAATCTCACCAGTGATTCAAGATACGTCGCAGGCAGGCCCGGTCGCGACGGGTTGCCCGGTTTCGCCGCTGGGATACGAGGCCCCGCCGCAGCCGCTCGGTCCGGACTCGCTGACCTGGCGGTATTTCGGCGACTGGCGCGGCATGCTGCAGGGCCCGTGGGCCGGGTCGATGCAGAACATGCATCCGCAGCTGGGCGCGGCGGTCGAAGACCATTCGACATTCTTCCGCGAGCGCTGGCCGCGACTGCTGCGCTCGCTGTACCCGATCGGCGGCGTGGTCTTCGACGGCGATCGCGCACCCACGACCGGCGCCGAGGTGCGCGACTATCACCTCGACATCAAGGGCACCGACAGCCAGGGCCGCCGCTATCACGCGATGAACCCCGACGTCTTCTACTGGGCGCACTCCACGTTCTTCATGGGCACGATCCATGTCGCCGAACGGTTCTGCGGCGGTATTACCGAAGAGCAGAAGCGGCAACTGTTCGACGAGCACATCGACTGGTACCGGATGTATGGCATGAGCATGCGGCCGGTCCCCAAGACCTGGGAAGACTTTCAGGTCTACTGGGACCACATGTGCAGCGAGGTGCTGGAGAACAACTTTGCCGCCCGCGAGGTGCTCGACCTGACCGAACTGCCGAAACCGCCTTTTGCGCAATGGATTCCGGACCGGTTGTGGGGACTGCAGCGAAAGCTGTTGGCGCCCTTCTTTGTTTGGTTGACAGTCGGTCTCTACGACCCGCCGGTGCGCAATCTGATGGGTTACAGCTGGTCGCGTCGCGACGAGTGGCTACACCGCCGGTTCGGCGACCTGGTCCGGCTGGTTTTCGCCGTGTTGCCCTCGCGCTACCGCAAGCACCCGCGGGCCCGGGCCGGCTTCGACCGGGCCAGCGGCCGCATCCCGGCCGACACCCCGCTGGTGCAAACACCGGCTCGTAACCTGCCGCCGCTCGATGAGCGGGACAGCCCAAAGCATTACTGCCCCAACGTCTGACGCCGATGCAGCCTTAGGCGTGCGAGTGGTCGTGCGCCTCCTCGAGGCCGGTCTGGTGCACGTGGTCGTGGCTGTGCTCGGTGCCGTCCTCGTGGGTGTGAGTGTGCGCGTGCTCGACGTGCTCGTGGTCGTGCGCGGTGTGCGGGTGGGTGTGCACGACGCCGCCGTGCTCGTGCTCGTGTGAATGCGACTCGTCGTGGGTGTGGTCGTGGTGCGACATGATTCCTATCTCCTTTTTTGCGTTGTTGTTTCGCCAACGGCCCGCAGTCCGTCGCCGCCGCGATGGTGTCGCGGCACTCCCGGCCCGGCGTGCTCGGCATTGTGAACGGCGTCGACAACGAGTTGTCGGACGTGCTCGTTTTCCAAGCTGTAGAAGATCGTTGTGCCTTCTCTGCGGGTCCGCACCAGCCGGGCCATCCGCAACTTGGCGAGGTGCTGAGACACCGACGGTGCGGGTTTGCCCACATGCTCTGCGAGTTCGTTGACCGCCATCTCGCGATCGGAGAGTGACCACAGCACCTGAACGCGGGTGGCGTCGGCCAACATCCGGAACACCTCGACGATCAGGCTAACTTGATCGTCCGGTAACCGGACCTCGTTATCTGCATGCATACGCAGATAGTAGCGCAGACGTCGGCGATGTCAATGGGTTGTGGGCACGGCATCGACGCCCTGCGGAGCCGAGCGGTCCAAACTGCTGCCAAACGTCAACCGCCGTCATAAAATTTGCGGTTCGGCAGCCCGTCGGCTCGGAGGAGCAGGATGAACTACATACCGCGGTTGTTTTTCGCCACGCCCTTGTGTATCGCCGCTCTCGCGCTGGCGGCCTCGGGTTCTGCGGCTCCAAACGACATGAACGGCACCTACACTTCCCAAGTTGACGGCCTATCCGGAAGCATCAATATCACTTTCACGCCATGCGGAGACGGATGTGCATTCGCCGTCTTCCCGAACGGTGGAGGCATGACGCAGGCGCACCTCGACGGTGGGCAATGGACGATGACTCTGCCCAATCCCAATGGTTTTGTCTGCGCCGACGGCAGTTATCACCCCGGTGAGGCGCACTACGCGTGGGATGCCAACTCGCTGACCGGTAGCTACTGGAATACCGACACGACCGGAGCCTGTGGTCCGGTGGGTGGCGGAACGAACCCGAGTGCGCTGACGCTGACGAAGGTCAGCTGACCAGCCTCAGTCGGTGAGAAGTCGATTCGCACCGAAACCGGCGTCGTCTCCAGCGCCTTCACGACCTTGGCGCTCATCCGGCCGAACTTGCGACCGCGCGCAACGACGTCATCGTCGGGCCTGAACTTCGCCACCCCGGATCGCCATTTACTGCCTTGTCGCACACGGACATTCGGGTTATCGGTGATGTTTGCGCCCCAACCTGAGCGGGTGCCGTGCTGGGAGATGAGCCAGGCGCCCTGGTTGTCGAATTGCGCCGAAACGGGAACCCGGCGCGGCTGGCCGGTCTTGCGCCCGACCGTTTCGAGTTCCGTGGCCAGGGACGTGCGCAGCCCGATTCTGCTCAGCCCCTTGATTGTTGGATTGAGCAGATAGCGTCCGATCGCTCGTTCTCTGCGGAACTTTTGCAGCGTCTTGCTTTTATCGGCGTTCGTCACGGCTGTCTCCGATGGTGAAGGTGTCCGGTCCCGCGTGTCGATGTCACGGTAGTAGACCAATCGGTATAGTGCAACCCATGTCCGCACGCGACGCCCTGCTCACCAGCATCACGGGTCTCGTTCAACGGCGAGGGGTTGCCGGCACGGGCCTCAGCGCCCTGCTGGACGACAGCGGTGTCGCGCGCAGGACCGTGTACCTGAATTTTCCCGGCGGTAAGGCGGAACTCGTGGCCGAGGCCACCCGTATCGCGGGACAAGGTTTGAGCGCGGTGATCCGGTCGGCCGACGACGGCGACGACCCGATCCGGGCCGTCGCGACCTTCATCGACGCCTGGAAGGCGCAGCTGCGGGCAACCGAGATGGAGGCGGGTTGCCCGATTGTCGCCGCGATCCTCGGCCGCTCGGAGGCGCCGGAGGCAGCCCGGGCCGCGGGCGAGGCGATCGACGATTGGCGGACCATCCTGGCTGATCGATTGGTCAGCTCCGGCGCCGATCCAGGAAGCGCGCGCTCGGTGGCGACGTTGGCCATTGCCGCGATCGAAGGTGCGGTCATCATGGGGCTCGCCACCGGGTCGACGGAGGCGCTCGACGATGTCGGACGTCATCTGATCGAGGTCATCGAGCTGCATCTGCCGGCTGGTGGTGCCCCCACTAGGACTCGAACCTAGGACCTGCGGATTCTCGGCCGGAAGCTTCCGAAGATTGCCGCCAAATGTGCAGATATACCCTAAGTAAGTCTGCGTATTCACGCAGAGAATCGTCCCCTCCACAAATGGGAACCGATCGCCGGCTTCGTGCTTCTAACCCCTACAGCAGTCCGTACCGATCGCGCCCACGCCACCAGGTCGCGTGGGCCGGCGTGCCGCCGCCCGCCGTTAGCCGCTCGTCGAGAACCGAGCCGACAATCGACCTGAAACCAGCCGTCTTGCGAGCGGCGCTGTCCTAGTTTGGGCACAACCCGAACGGCCGCGCTGTCGCCTGTGGGGCTTCTCGGCAACACGCACAGCTGCGTACCTGGGCCGTAGTGTCTGGAACATCGGAGGGGTATCTGTGAGTCGCGAAGGTTACCGGTTCACGAGCGCGGCGATCGTTGAGAGCGGCTATCTGCAGACGCTCAAAGTAGCCATCGGTGGACTGTGCATTTCCATGGCCGCGTTGGGCTCGATCTCACTGCTGCATCCGCTTGGACCGCACGGTGCCGTTTCGCGAACCATTCAATCCGTAGTGGCCGCGTCGGCGCTGCTGGTCGGGGTCTGGTGGATGATTGGGCGCTGGCCGTCGTATGTCGCCGCGGTTGCGTTTGTCGTATGGGCAGATGCCAGTGTGGGTATTGCGGCGACGTTGCTGGGTACGGCACCAGCCCGGATGTGCACCATCATCGACATGGTGTTGCCCGGGTTGTTCGCTGGGCTGGTTCTGGGAACGTGGGTGTTGGCTGCACACTGCGCCCTAGGGGCGGCATTGATCATTGGTGTGACGGTCCACAGTGTTGTCTTGGAACATATGGGGTGGTTTGCGCTCTTCCCCTTCCAGGCCCCGGCGCTATCGGCGGTCGTGGTGCTTCCGATTGTCACTCAAGCTGTGATTGAAGGCGGTCGCGGGGGATGGCGTTCCACCGCACAGCAAGCGATGTGCGATCCGATGACTGGGCTGAGTAATCGGCGAGGTATGTACATGGCGGCGCAACAGCTGATTACCCGGCATCCCTCGGCCGCCCTGGTGGCGGCGGCGATCGATCTCGATCGATTCAAGCAGATCAATGACCACAGTGGCCATCAACGGGGTGACGAGGTCCTACGGGCGGTCGCTGCGGCGCTGCGATCGGCTGTTCGGCGCGGCGATATCATTGCGCGCCCCGGAGGAGATGAATTCATGGTGATCGCCGCCATGGACGACCCCACCGGCGTCGACAACTTCGTCGAGCGCCTGCAGGCAGTCCTGAACGATACTGCTGGCACGGTCACCGCCAGTGTCGGCGTGGCCTGGCAGTCCCTTCGTATCGATGATGGCGACATCATCGATACGCTTCTGCGCCACGCCGATCGCGTTATGTATGACGCGAAACGACAAGGTGGAAATCGAATTGTGTTGGCCCCACCTAGGCATTAGCCGCCGGTCCACCGGCGCCCACGGCCAAGACCACCGATATTCAGGGAGTGTCAAGGATCAGCCGAAACCACTGTCAAGCATCACCCGAAACTGAAATGTCAAGAATCAACCGAGGTCATACACGGCTGGTGGTGCCCCCACTAGGACTCGAACCTAGGACCTGCGGATTAAAAGTCCGTAGCTCTACCAACTGAGCTATAGGGGCGCGAGGGACCAGGATACTGGGTGCTCGTTTGAGGATTCGGCACCCCGTGACCTAAGCTGGTGCGGCTCCCAACGAACCACGTTGCGAGTACCCCGGAGTGATTCGGTTCTGGCCCCCATCGTCTAGTGGCCTAGGACGCCGCCCTTTCACGGCGGTAGCACGGGTTCGAATCCCGTTGGGGGTACGCGCGACGCGGCAACGCGGAGCAGGTGGTAACAGCAAGGCCCTGTGGCGCAGTTGGTTAGCGCGCCGCCCTGTCACGGCGGAGGTCGCGGGTTCGAGTCCCGTCAGGGTCGCCACCACGGCGAGGCACACGATGCCTTCCGGCCAGGTAGCTCAGTCGGTATGAGCGTCCGCCTGAAAAGCGGAAGGTCGCCGGTTCGATCCCGGCCCTGGCCACCACGGTCCGGCGCCAGCCGCTGGGCGCCCCTAAAACTCGTCTTCAACGTCGGCTTGTGGCGGGTAACGGATCGGCTGTTGTAGATCGCGGTGCCAATCGTATTCGGCTGAGATCGCCGCGAATTCGGCGACCGCCCGGCCGGCCAGCCGGGACACCAGATGGAAGCCGAGATCGGTTCCGGCCGAGACGCCGGCCGAGGTGACATATTTGCCGGTATCAACCCACCGCGCGACGTTGTCCCAGAGCACGCGCGGGCCGTTCTTGGACACCCACCCGAAGGAGTTGTGGTTGGTCGCCGCGGGCAAGCCGTCCAGCAACCCGCATTTCGCCAGAACGGCGGCACCGGTGCAGACCGACGCCATGATGCGTACGTTGCCGTCCATCTCAAGTACCCACTCGAGCACCGTTTGGTCGTTGAGCAACCGCTTGACCCCGTCACCGCCGGGCACCATTAGGACGTCGAGCGGCTCGTCGACCACTTCTTTGAGCGCCCGCGCGAAGTCCCAGTCCGGCATAGCAGAGGGCCCGTTCATGCTTTTTGTTTTCGCGACCTTCTTGGCGATCAACACGGTTTCGAACGGGTAAGGCAGCTTCGACACATAGCCCTGGCCGAGGAAGCGCGCGATGGCGAAAGCTTCGGCAAAGCCGAAGACGTCGATCGGCTCGAAGCCGTCAAAAACCAGGATGCCGATCCGTTGGGTCGCAGGAAGGTCCTTTTTATCCGGTTTCTCCGGCATCCGATTCCTCGTTTCAATCGGGTCTTCATATCGTCCTACCGGCGAGGGCCGCATTCTCAGTCGGCCAGCGCCCAACGTATCGCCGCTATTTGCCAAAAATTACTCCAGCGCTGCGGCGGAAATCCGATTCTGGCTGCGATTCCTTGACATGATTTGGCTCCGTCTCGTGACAGGAGAGCCTGTGGCCGACAACGACGTTCCCGATCAGGTGGTCGCCGCGCCCACGTACATGGCGGACATCAGGTTCTTCTTCAGGCCTGAAGACGTGGAGCACATGGCCGCAAAGGGAATTAACCTCGGCACCTACGACGGCGTTAAGAAACACGCGTACGCCGTCTTCGCCCACACCGCCCCGCCAAAGCCGGACATGCCTCCCGATCCAGCCCCGAAATGGAGCGCCGCGCGCTCGCAGACTTTCAACAACTGGATCCACAACGGGTTTCCGCTGGGCGCATCGACTCCGCGCGCGGTGTCGCCCAACACTCTTTCGGACCGCCTGCGAAAAAACATCACGAGCCTGAGCGAGCTGGAGATCGAGACGCTCCGCAACGCCTTCACCGGGCTCATGCAGCGCGATCCAGCCGACGACAACAGTTACTTCGCCCTCGCCGGCTACCACGGTCTGCCACACGCCTGGTGTCTGCACCACGAAGATCGCTTCAACCCGTGGCACCGGGTATATCTGAAGCTCTTCGAGGACGCGCTGCGGTCCGTTTCGGGATGTGCGGATGTGACGCTGCCCTACTGGGACATCACGACTCCTCTGCCTGAGGTCCTGCAACAGCCGCCTTTCGACAGCTACACCCTGCCGCACGATCCGGGTGTGACGGCCGACCCTCCTCAGCCCAAAGTGTACTTCCCCTACACAACCAAACGTTTTGTGCCGCAAGATATTACAGAGAAACTGCAAAACACTGGGGTTTTCGTCGACATCGGCGTCGCGCTGAGCCAGTCGGCGTGGGGAGCGTCGAACGACAATGGCTACCAGGACTTCTCGATACAGGCACATGACAGTGGCCACAATGCGGTCGGCCCCACGATGGCGGCACAAGAAGTCTCGTCCTACGACCCGGTATTTTGGTTTTTCCACTGCAATATCGACCGCCTCTGGCTGCAGTGGCAGCAGCAGCATCAAGCGACGACGTTAACCGGCTTCAAGTCCACTCTCGGCAGTAATCTGGACTGGTTGTCGGCTCCGTTGGACGGCTTCACGACGACGGCTGACCAGACGATCTCATTTGGGATCTCCTACGATTTCGAGGGGCCGGAGGTTGCCTTGGTTAACGAGCTCGGCAGCATCCCCGCCGCGCGTACATTCTTGATCAAGCGCTCGGCCCCAGTTTCGGTGCGGGTCAAAGGCATCGACCGGCTCAATATCCCGGGATCGTTCACCGTCAAGTTGCTGGCCGACGGCGAGCCGATCGCACAACGTGGTTTCTTCCAGCCGAATTCGCCCCAGAATTGTGAGAACTGCAGAAAGCAGGCGCTGGTCAACATCGACTTCCGCCTCGATCAGGAGGAACTTCTCGACCGCAAGTTGTCCGTCGAGATCGACGTGGTCGGCCAAGAGGGCATCGGTGCGAGCTTCCCGCTGTCGCAGGCCGGCGATCCGACGATTAACGTCCGTCTGCTGCTTGAGGACGAATAGCATTTCGCGATGAGCGTTGACGAATCGGCAGTCTCGCGCACTTTCGTGGCAAATCCCGGAGCTCCTCCTGCCGTTGGGCCGGTTCCCGCAGAATCCATGACGCATTAATCGACCGCGTCGGCAAGACCTGGGCCCGTTCAGCGGACCGGAACTTCGCGCGTTGTGGTCCGCTCAGCGGACCGCGTTCTTCCATGTAAATGTCGACCTCGACAGTGTGCCCTTACGTCGACAGGCGAAGTAGGCGCTCGCCGTGGCCAATCGGTCATCGCGGCGTGGCGAGAGGAGTGACCATGACCACTACGCTGGCGGCGTCGCCCAGGCAAGATGATTCCCTTCTGGGCGCCGGCGCCGCTCTGATAGCTGTGGTGGCAGCCGTAATCATTTGCCGATTGACTGGTGAGCAAGAGGTCGTCAAATATGTCGTTCCGTTGGTGATTACCTTGGGGTTGGGCATTCCCTCAGCAGTCCTCCTGCGGATCAAGAGCCTCCGTCGCGATCCGAACTTGGACATGGCGCGCATCGAGCGCGGCGAATTGCGCCGCCCGGTTGTGCTTGTGGTGATGCTGTTGTCTGCGGCGATTTTCCTGCTTGACTCGGCCATCGGTGCGGCTGACGGCGAAATCGGTAACATCGCAAAGCAACTCGTCCGCACGCACGTCTTGACTAGAGATACCGCCCTATTGGTGGACGGAACCGTGGTGACCATCTTTTCAATGATTCTGGGAATGTGCCTTTTCGTGGTCGCCTTTTATGCCTCGCACTACTTCGCCAAACGCCCCTACCTCTGGACCGCCACGGCTATTGGATGTGCGTTGACGATTCGAGAGCTGTTGTTGCTCGTGTTACGGAGCGCTTTGGGCGGCGTGTTCACCACTATGGTGGCTTTAGAGGTCCTCATTTACCTGGGCTTCCTTGTTATCTCCATGGTCGCCGTCTGGTTCGGACGGCGCTATCACGATGCGTTTCTCGCCAAGAAGCTGGCGCGTATTGCGGGAAAGGCTGCCAGGCAAAGACATTCCGCTTCGCAGGATCACACGCCGCCGACGCAGGACCCGGTCCAGGAGTCCATTGCCGCGCAAGAACCGGCGACCAAATTTGCGACCCTTGTTGGCACTGGTGACGAGTCATCGGCGCCTGATCAGCATCGGACGTCGGACCCCGTCAAGCAGATTGAGAGACTCTGGAATCTGCGAGATACCGGGGCGCTGACCGAGGACGAGTTTCAAGCGAAGAAGGCGGAATTGCTTTGCCGAATCTAAGCCCTTCACCACCGCTTCCCCCGATACCTAGCGTCACGACGATCGACGGGGTAGTCGAAGCAATCGAGTCGATCATCGATTGGTCCATCTCCGCTTCGAGCCGGCTGGGATATTTTGCGGCACTGTATAAGCGGATCACGCTCGCGATCGGCGTCGCAGTGTCACAAGGAAAGTTCGACGACGCGCCGCGTATGCAACGCTTCGATGCGACATTTGCCAGCCGCTACTTCGACGCGCTCAACGGATATTTTCATCCCGCGCAGTTCGCGAAGCCGACACATTCGTGGCAGGTAACGCTGTATGCGGCGAGCAGGCCAGAGCCAATCATCCTGCAGCACTTGCTGGCTGGCGTGAATGCACACATCGATCTAGACCTCGGAATCGCCGCTCAAACAGTGGCTCCCGGAGGCGATCTGGAGGCGCTGCACAACGACTTCAACACGGTCAACGACGTGCTGACCAGTGAGGTCGGCGCGGTGGTCAACGAACTCAACGAACTATCGCCCGCACTGGCCAACGTGTACCACCTACTGACCGGAAACGAAATTTTCCTCATCGGCGAGGCCGTGAAGGCCCTTCGCGACAGCGCATGGACATTCGCCGAAATCCTCGCCCTCGAGCCGGGTTTCGCGCGCCCGGCGACGATCTGGGCCCGCGATCGACAAGTGTCTACGCAGACGGCGCTGATGTACGAGCCACCGGGGCTGCTCGGGTTGCCCGAGGACGTAGTCGAGTCCATTGCGGCACGCGAGAGCCGGGACGTCGTCAAAAACATTCGTGTACTGAATGAGATCGCATCGACTCCCGCGCCGACCGAACCGACTTTATGAAGGCGACGCCAATGGCCTGGGCACCAGGAGCTGGTCGGGATTCCCGGCCGGTGTCATGCGGTCGACTCGCCCGGTTTCAGTTGAACGCGGGCGCCGTTGGCGTTTGCTGCCCAGTCGATCAAGACGGCAACGTCTTCATAGTCGGCCGCAAGAACATCTGATCACCCAATGTTCGTCGTCACACCTTTGGCCTACCAACGTTTGTTGGAACAACCAATGACGGCAAGAGGCGCCTCCGCGACGATCGGATAGGTGCTTCCGAAAGGCA
>Ga0335075_10010673_pt1 | contig 13940 bp, 10 predicted proteins | sample Lox_Sample_24_FD_206723 | JGI IMG/M metagenome (GOLD analysis project Ga0335075, IMG submission 206723) | Soil microbial communities from Loxahatchee National Wildlife Refuge, Florida, United States - Lox_Sample_2.4 | ecosystem: Environmental > Terrestrial > Soil > Wetlands | place: USA...
GAGGCTGCCGAGGATTGCGAAGAGGGTCAACGCTCCCCCAGCGATTATGGTCGCCTGAGCGCGGGCGACGCACCACTACCGGTGTCGCGAGCGATTGCAGAACTCATGGAGCGTTCGAGTTTACCCACGGTCGTGCAACCCGGAATGGCCATCGCCGTCTCGGCCTAGAATGGACACTCGGCCAGCGTCGCCCCGGTCCCCGGCAGCGGCGTCGAAGCCAGGGCCTCGCCATCAGTGCCGATCTGCACAAAGGCTGCGACCGCCGGCGCCGGATTGCCGATCGGCCCGGTGACGTCGTTGGCAAGGCTCGCACAGAAGCCGTAAGTCGATGATGCCGGCGGAGGCGAGGGGCACGCCGTTCCGACCGAGTTGCTGCACGGCGGTGCGGCGTAGGGCGGGATCCCGACCGAGGCGCCCGAGCCCAGCACCGAGGCTGGAAATCCGATGTCGTCGGCCTCGAACACAAACTTGTTGGCGATATTGTTGAATTGAAAGTAGTAAGAATCGGTGGCGTTGGTGACGATCAGCGGCACCTGCACCGTCAATATTTCGTGCGGATGCTTCGAAACCGGCGATTTCCCGAACGTCGCCCGGAACGTGACCCCGACATCGGCAGCCTTGTAGGTCTGCTGCGTGCCCGAGCCGGCAAAGTCGCCGCTGACCGTGCCGGAGAGACAGGTCGGACGGCCGGTGCAGGTGGCGGTGATCCGCAGCACTGCCTCACTCGCCGGACAGCCCTGCGCGCCGCAGACAAAAAGTTCGCCAGGTTCGCTACCACCGCTTCGGAGCACTGCCAGCGGCAGAGAAATCTTGGCGACCGTTTCCCCCTTGACAAAGGCCGGCACGGTCCGCGCCAGATAGTCGTAAACGAGGTTGAGCGTCTGGGGCTGGGAATTGCCGTCGACCATCCCGAGCGTCACCACCGCATAGAAGAAACTGTCCGCCCTGGGATCGTAAAGCTGCGTCGGCGTCGCCGAACCGCGGCTGGTCATCGCACCATCGAAGGCAAGGGGAGCGAGGTTCGCCAGCGTCACTGGGGCTGCGATTGCGACATTACCGGCGTAGACGGCGCTCCCGGGAACAGCCTGGGCAGCGCGGAGCGCCTCGGGTCGGGCGTTCAGAAGCCCGGCAAGTTCGAGGATGCCTTGGGAGACCGTCGGCAGCTGCGGACACGGACTGACACCGAACACTCCGCACACGCTGTTAAGAAAGCTCTGCACCGTCCCCGCATCCTCGCCGCCATCGCCGGCTGTTGCCGGTTCGACGCGGGCGATGCTTAACGCCGCCGCGACCGCGAGGATCGCTACAAATCTGATACGAAAGTGCATGGCATCCCCGGACTGAAGTGCTTGCTGTCACAATGTGCAATTTTCACGCCATCCCGCAATGCACAGAATAAATTGCATTTTACGTTACCGACCACCGAGGGTGTAAGGATTTCCGACATTCCTAGCAGCACCGGTTGGACCGATTCTTCGCGGAAGAACCGGACATCTCGTTGCGATAACGTGATATCCGGCCATCGCGTGGAATTCGAGCCGCACGCCGGGACTGTCGGAAAACTTGACAGCGGATCGTCAACTGCGCGTGAATTTTTCAAAATAACCCGTACCCACGCTGCTTAGCACGAATCTTGCATCGCAATTTATCGTCCATTTCCTGTCCGGCGACAGGCCTTGGCCGGTCGTTTATCGCACAATCGGGTGCCCCCATGCCTCGTCTCGCCCGCCTCTCCCTCTTTCTGGCGTCGCTGCCGGCGGGAGCCTTTCTCGTTCCGAGCGCAGCCCGCGCGGTGCCGATCACCGAATACGTCTCGGTACAGCCGATCGACGTGTGCACCGGCGCTTCCGGATCCACTAGCGGCTGCGCACCGATCAACAACAAGGGGCAGAATTACGCGACGGCTGCGCAGGGTGCCGTCGGCTTTATCGATGCGGCGACCGGGATCAACATCACCGACGCGATCTGGGCTCAGGCCGGGATCAGCGTGACCTTCGAACAAGCCGTGCAGTACGCCAATGGCGGCAGTTTCGAGACGATATCGGTTGCGTCCTGTGCCGCCGACGGGACAGATTGTTCGAGCCCGCAATTCCAGGCGCTGTCGCAGCAGCCGGGGATCTCGGGCAATCCGCCGCCGGCGCTGAGCCCGATTCCGCCGCCGCTGAGCGCAAACCCGACAACGATCAACATGTTTTTCGTCAACCAGCTGCAACCGCCGATCAGCCAGCCCGGAACCCTTTACGGACTGGCCTGGGTCGGCAACAACGGCGTCGCGATCAGCTCAAACACCCTTTTGGGGTTTGGCGCCCGCGTCGATACCCTCGCGCACGAGCTCGGCCACGACCTCGACCTCGACCACACGACTTTCGGTGCCGGGGCGGCAAACAATTTGATGACCGCCGGCAATACGCGCACCGAGCCAACCGGCACCGCCAATGCACTGGCCCAGCTTGCTGCCGGAACCGCCGACCAGCTGCTCGCCAGCCAGGAAGCCCAGGTGGCGCTCAGCGGCTTTCTGAACCCGATCCCCGATATCACCACCCAGATTTCCGACCCGACCGGAGGAGGCGATTTTTCGGTGTCATTTGCCGCGAATACCGGCCGCACCAACGAGGCCCTATCGGCACTGACTTTGACCGCGCCGGCCGGGATTTTCCTCGAAGGCGGCACATTTGAGCAATTGAGTAACCCCGGCGACACCTCCGGCATCATCGCCACACCGTCTTTCTCGGGTTGCACCGAGGGTGAAAATGTCGATGCCTGCGAGACGCTAACGTTGACCTTCACCGGCACCCCGTTTGCCGGCGGGGACGCGCTCGACTACACCGTCGGGGTCTGCCGGCAGATCGAAGCCGGCCCGCCGCTGATTTGCGAAATTGTCCCCGTCTCCGACTTGGTCTCGGCCCTGACGAACGGCACCTACCAGTTCCAGTTCAGCGACGGCTACCAGACGACGAGCCTGCTTCAGCCAAACGGCAGCGTCTTGACGGCGACAAGCTGGAACCCCGATCCGACGATCGCATCGGACATCTACGACCCGAGCCTGCTGATGGCGGCCAGCATGGGCCAAATGCCATGCACTCCGACCGATGGAAGCTGCCCGACGCTGTCGCTCGCAGATGGCTCACCGCTCGAGGAAGGCGGGCAGGTGCCGGAGCCGAACTCCGCCTCGCTTCTCGTAGCCGCCGCATGCATCGGGTTTTTCGTTTGCCGCAGCGCCCGCCATCGCCAATACCGCGCCTGAGCAAAAGCCGGCCCCAGGCGGGGGCAATCTCGTGGGCCGGCTATTCGAAGCCGGCCTTGTGCAAGCCGTCGAGGATGTGATCGACCGCGGCGGTTTCATCGAACAGGCGTTTCAGATTGCCTTCGACAAAGGCGAGGCTGGGGTTCAGCTGCTTAAGCTCGGCAAGTGGCGCTTGCGCCTCGTCGATCCGTCCGAGCTGCGCAAGGCCGGCAACAACATAACGCAGACCCGCGGGCCAGTTGCGATTGAGGGTCCAGGATCGCTTCCCGGTTTCGATCGCCTCCTCGTAATGGCGCAACTGATAGTGCGCGCCGGCCAGCGCCGGCAACCAGATGAACATCCGGGGATCGGTGGGACTGAGCCGGATTCCTTTCTCTGCAAGAGCGATCGCCTCCTCGGGCTGGCCAGAATACAGATACATCTGCCCGAGAAGGACGTGGGCCGCGGCGAAACTGGGGTTCAGCTTGATCGCGTCCTGGAACGCCGCGATCGCCCGCTCGGAACGGTGTATCCACATGCATACCAGACCGAGCGCGAAATGAGCGTTCGGATAGCGTTGATCCAAGCCGACGGCTCGCTGCGCGAGGAGATGAGCTTCTTCAAAGCCGGCATCGGCGTCCGCGGTCCAACCGAGCATGGCGGCGCTGGTCAGCGTGATCGCCAGCCCTGCGGTCGCCTGCGGATATTGCGGGTCGAGCGCCAGCGCTTTGCGGAAATAGGCCTGCGCTTCGATATTGTCCGGCTTCGCATGCCGGTAGTGATGCCACAGGCCGCGCTGATAAAGCTCGTAGGCGTCCTCGTTGTGCTGCGGCTGATCGGCGATGCGGTCGCGCTCGAACTTCAGGAGCTCGGGCTGGATCGCGCCGGCGATCGTCGTCGTGATCTCATCCTGCAATTCAAACAGGTCGGTCAAGTCTCGGTCATACCGTTCGGCCATGATGTGGTGGCCGGTGTCGGCGCGGATCAACTGCGCGGTGATACGCACCCGGTGGCCGGATTTGCGCACGCTGCCTTCGAGCACGTAGCGCACCCCGAGCTCCTGCCCGACCCTTTTGATGTCGACGGTCTGGCCTTTGTAGGTAAAGGTCGAATTGCGCGCGATGACCGGGAACGCACGCCAGCCGCCGAGCATCGTGATGATGTCCTCGGTGATGCCGTCGGCAAAGAATTCCTGCTCCGGATCGCCGCTGAAATTGGCAAATGGCAGCACCGCGATGGCACGGCGATCGTCGAAGCCGGCCGCAGCCGTTTTCAAGATTATGTCGCGCGAGCCGGGTAGGGATGGCTGGTCGGGCAGCATCGCGCCCATCCGGAACACCCGAACCGGCTGGCGGATGTTCTTCAGATCCCGCGGTCCAAGGTATTCGAAATCGAATTCGACCTTGCCGGCGACCTGGTCGTGGATGCTTTCCGATAGATAGACACTGCCGGGCTCGGCTAGCGCCTCAAGCCGTGCGGCGATATTTACGCCATCCCCGAACACATCGCCGCCTTCGACGATGACATCGCCGAGATTGATCCCGATCCGGATCGCCACTCGCTGCTCGTTCGCCAAGGTCCGGTTGGTTTGCGCCACCCGATCACGCAACGCCGCGGCACAACGCACCGCCTCAACCGCGCTGTCAAACGCGATCAATGCCAAGTCACTGGTCTGCTTGAAGATGTCGCCGGTATACTCACTCGCCAGCGGCTCGATGCTGTCGCGCAGCACTGACCGCAATCCGGAAAAGCTGTCGGCCTCGTCCCCGGGAAACAGCTGCCGGTAGCCGGCCACCAGGATCGCCGCCAAGCGCCGCCTGACCCGTTTTCTGGCTTCGTCTGACACGATGGGCTCGCACCTATACGACGATGCGGCGACAATGGGCCAATCGCCGTCGCCACCATGTGAACCGGCCCACGCCGGTCTGTCGATTGACAAACGTTAACAGAACAGCCACAGTATCGAAACAGCTCTTCGCGGGCGCTGCGCGACACGGTGCCCCGCCTAGCGCAAGGCCGTACCCTTCTATTCGGGCAGCTGCGCCTCTCTCAAGAGCGCGAGGTCGGACTGCAGGTCTGCTGCACCGGAGAACCGAATCCGGCGCAACGCACCGAGGCGAAAGCCGGGGATCGTCCGCATCAGCCGCCCGATCGTCTGCGCCGCCTCGGCGGGCTGGCCAAGCCGGGCATAAGCCAAAGCCAGGACCGCATAAGAAAAGGCGAAATTCCGGTTGCCCTCGATCGCTCGCCGCGCCGGTGCTACCGCCGCCTCGGGCTGACCGCTCAACAGGAACGCCAGCGCCACAGCCAGCGCCGCGTGATAGAGAAGAGGCTCCAATGGGCTCAGCCGCAGCGCCTTCTCGCCGTTCTCGATCGATCGGCGGTAATCACCGCACAAACAGCGTGTAATAGCGTCGAACCCGAGTACGACCGCTGCGGTGGGGTTCAGCATTGTCGCCCGGTCGACGGCTGCCAGCGCCAGATCATGGTCGCGGGTCAACGTCGCACGCACCGCCCCGGCGACCGCGAGCGCCAGCGGCACGTCGGCGCCAGTGGATATCGCCCGGCGCGCCAAGCGCTTGGCCTCCTCGCGCTCGTCCACACGCAGCGCCGGCCAATCCATCAAATGGCGCTGTTGATGGCACCACGCGGCGAGCGCATTGGCGGTCGGATAGCTGGGATCGATCCCGAACCCATAGTCGAGCAGCCGCAGCGCCTCGCGATTGTCTGCCTCGGTCTCGGCGAAGGCCGCGGGCAGCGCCCGCACGGTGATTTCGTAAACATCGAGGCCTGCCTCTGGCTTCCGCCTGGCACGCTCGATCTCGGCGCCGCGCAGCACCGGCGCCACCGAACCGATCACGCTCTCGGTAATCTTGTCCTGCAGTTCGAAGCTGTCTTCGAGGGTGCCATCGAAGCGGTCCGCCCAGAGATGCTGACCGCTCGCCGCTTCAACCAGCTGGCAACTGATCCGCACCCGTGCGCCAGCCTTGCGCAGGCTGCCTTCGACCGCATAACGAACCCCGAGATCGCGCGCGAGTTGCTTCGGGTCGAGACCCTTTCCCTGGTAGCTCGCGCTGGTATTGCGGGCCACGACCGAAAACCAGCGGGCACGCGACAGCTCGGTGATCAGGTCCTCGGCGACGCTGTCGAGAAAGAATTCGGCTTCGGCGTCGCCGCCCAGGTTCTGAAACGGCAGCACGGCGATCGCCGGCTTTTCCGGCGGCAGAACGCTGCGGTGTCGGTCGGCAGCCGCCGGCGGAAGCGCTGCGTCGTCCGTGATTACGCGAAAGACCCGCACCGGCCGCGGCGAATTCGGGACCTCGTGCTCGCCCAGATCGGTGAAGGCAACCGGCAGCCGATCGCGCACCTGGTCACGTACCGCACGGCTGACATTGATGCCGCCGGGCTCGGCCAAACCCTCCATGCGGGCGGCGACATTGACACCGTCGCCATAGATCAGATCGCCGTCGGACACGACGTCGCCCATATTGATGGCGATGCGAAAGCGGATGCGTCGGTCGGCCGGCGCATCGGCCACCCTCGCGGGCATCGCCTGCTGGACGGCAACGGCACAGCGCACCGCATCGATGACGCTGCCGAATTCGACCAGGAGGCCGTCACCCATCGCCCGCACGATGCGGCCGCTATGCCGCTCGATGCTGACATCCACGAGATCGCCGCGGATCGCTTGGAGTGCCGCGAGCGTGCCCTCTTCGTCGATCCCCATCAGACGGGAATAGCCGACGACATCGGCACACATGATGACGGCAACCCGGTGCCCGACCAGCGCTCTGCTCACCGCCTCCGCCGTTCTGTGCGGTTTGTCGTGCCGTCGCCCAGCAACCGGAGCAGCGTAGTCGCGACAGGCCACGCGTCAAGAAGCTTTGATTAAAGCGTCCCTTTCCTGACTCGCGCGACCCCTCCAATCCCGAGTGCCTTTCCCCTTCACGCCCCTGCAACTATAATTCTTTACCATATCGGCTGTGAATTTAAGGTCTCGGGTCTTGTCGTCCGTATCATCCGCTTTTGACCTGTTTGGGGTATAGGCCGATCTCCGTGCCGGTCGCGAATTCGTGCCGCATACAAAACACCATCGAAGCGACAACGGACCCGTTGATCGGCGGGCCGCGCGACAGGGGACCCGGCATCAGCTTTTGCGATATCGCCATCGGCCTGTTGCAATTGCCGGCGCGCTGGGCAAGCTTCGGGTAGACTTCGCGCATGAGGAGACCGGCCGATGACGACCCCACCGCCCGCCGAGATCGGCATGCCGCTCGATGAGGTCGACACCCCCGCCCTGGTAATCGACCTCGATGCCTTCGAGCGCAATCTCGCCCGCCTGCCCGAGCGGATCGCCGGCACCGGGGTGCGGCTGCGCCCGCACGCCAAGACCCACAAATGCCCGGTTATCGCCCTCGCCCAACTAAAAGCGGGGGCGGTCGGCGTGTGCGTGCAAAAGGTCGGCGAGGCCGAGGCAATGGTCCATGGCGGGGTGCCGGATGTGCTGGTCACCAACGAGATCGTCGGCCGGCAGAAGCTGCGCCGGCTCGCGGCGCTTGGACATCTCGCCCGGATTGCCGTATGTGCCGACGATGCGGGTCAGATCGCTGCCCTTGAAGGGGCGGCAGCCGAAGCCGGCATAACGCTCCCGGTCTATGTCGAGGTCAACATGGGCGGCAACCGCTGCGGCGTCGAGCCGGGCGATCCGGCGCTCGATCTGGCCCGGCTGGTTGCGGAGGCTCCGCATCTGAGCTTCGCCGGCCTTCAGGCCTATCACGGCTCGGCCCAGCATTTGCGCGGCTGGGAGGAGCGGCGGCAGGCAATCGCTCAGGCCGCCGACAAGGCGGGCAGGACGCGTGATCTGCTGGAGCGGAGCGGCATCCCCTGTCGGGTCGTGACCGGGGCCGGCACCGGCAGCTTCGAATTCGAGAGCGCGAGCGGCGTCTACAACGAGCTGCAATGCGGTTCCTACATCTTCATGGATGCTGATTACGGCCGCAATCTCGACCGCGACGGCGCCCCGGTCAGCAGCTTCGAGCCAAGCCTGTTCGTGTGGGCCACGGTGATGAGCCGACCGACCGAGGAGCGCGCAATCGTCGATGCCGGCCTGAAGGCGCTCGCCTTCGATTCGGGACCGCCGATCGTGTGGGACGAACCGGCGGCGAGCTACGAGCGCGCTTCCGACGAGCACGGACGGCTCGCTGTCACCGCGGCGACCAATCGGCTTTTCATTGGCGACAAGATCCGCCTCGTGCCCGGCCATTGCGACCCGACCGTCAATCTCTACGACTGGTATGTCGGCATCCGTGGCAACCGCGTCGAAGCGATCTGGCCGATCACCGCCCGCGGCGCCGTTTACTGAGCGGGGCCGGGCGAGGCCGACGCGGTGCGGTCGCGCGGCGTTTCGGTACGGGAGCCGCGTAGCGCCAGCAGCGCCGTCGCTACCGCGGCGACGATCGCGAAGAAACAGGCGCTGAGGAAAATCTGCCGCGGCGGCATGCCACGCGCCAACAGGTAGCCGCCGAGGGCGGGCGCGGCGATGCCGCCCAGGCGGCCGATGCCGAGCGCCCAGCCGAGGCCGCTCGTCCGCATCCGCGCCGGATAGAGCGCGCCGCATGCGGCATTGGCCCCGGTCTGACTGCCGATGATCGTCATCCCGGCAAAAAAAGTCACCGCCAGCAACGCTGCGTAAGGCATTACCACCAGGGCGATCAGCCCGATGAACACGGCCCCGGCAGCGTAGTGAAATGTCAGCGACCGCTCCGGGCCGATCTTGTCGATCGCCAGCCCGAGATAGAGCACCGCCCAGATCGCGCCGAAATCGCGGAAGCTCGAGGCGAACACCGCCTGCGCCGGGGTCATGCCGATCAGGTTGAACACGGTCGGCATCCAGAACACGAACAGGAACAAATTCAGCAGGCTGCAAAAAAAGATGATCCACAACAAGGCGGTTTGCAGCGCATAGCCTTCGCCGAACAGCATCTTGATCGGGTTGTCGCGGGCGAGGTCGAGGCCGTGCCGATCGCCTGGCACAGGCGTGATACCGAGCCGCAGCAGCAAGGCTCGATCACGCCCCGCCAGATTTGCTCTCGCCGCCAGAAAGCGCGGGGATTCCGGCAGCCATAGCGCCATGATCAACAGCAGTACCAGTGGAAAACCACCGCCGAGCAGGAAAATGACCGACCATTGGAAATGCTGGTGCAGCAGCAGGGCGACGATCTGGGCGCCGACAAAGCCGCCGATCGGCGCGCCGGTAAAGCTCGCCATGATCAGCGTCGCCCGCAATCGCCTCGGCGCATAATCGCCGCTGAGCGTCGCTGCTCCCGGAAACGCGCCACCGATTCCCAATCCGGTAAAGAAGCGCAGAGTGCTCAACACCAGCAGCGAGCCGGCAGAGGCACTCGCCAGAGAGGCCGCGCCGAACACCGCAATGCTCGAGAGCAGCAATGGCCGGCGGCCAAAGCGGTCGCCGATCGGTCCCGAACCCAGCGCGCCGACGAGGATGCCGACGCTCGACCACAGAAATGCTACGGTGAACGCCGACGGCGGCAAGTGCCAACGATGAATCAGCGACGGCACCGCCCAGCCGATCGCGTTCACGTCATAGCCGTCACACATCTGGATCAAGGTGCAAATCACCAAGACCCGGATCTGCACCGCGCCGATCCGCTGGTTCTCCAGTGCGATCTCGACCGAGGACGAGGGCGCCTGCGCCATTTTCGACTCCCATCGCTTCCCATATTTTTTGTCGCGGTGTCGCATGTCCAGCAAACGCGCGCAAGGGTCGTCGGGGATGCTACGATGCCCGCCGCCGCCGGTCTCGGGCGGGCAGACGCGGCAAAAAAGTGCGGGGACGCGGATGAGAACCGGTGCCGACTATCGCCGATCACTGCGCGACGGCCGCAACGTGTGGGTCATGGGCGAGGGTCGGGTGGCCGATGTGACTACCCATCCCGCGACCCGCGCCATGGTCGAGGAATATGCGGCCTGGTACGATCGACACCTCGACCCGGCCTGGCGGAAGGTATTGATCTCACCGCATCGTCAGAGCGGGGAGCCCCTAGCCTGGGCCTATGTCCCGCCGCGCGACAGCGATGATCTGATCGGCATCGGCCGGTCCTTTGCCAAGACGCTGTTTCTCAGCGCCGGCAACATCACCCACACGCCGGCCTACGGCCATCTGATTGCGCTCGGAGTGCTGACCGCGGTGGAAGCCAGGGACCCTTCGCCCGAGCATCGTACCGCCGCCCTCGCCTATCGCGACATGATCGCCGCCACCGGCCGATTCCTGACGTTTTGCGGCGGCGCTCCGATCATCGGCCAGCGCATGCGGCCCGATCCGGCCGACCGGGTTGCATTGCGCCTGGTGCGTGAGACCGATGCCGGGGTCGTGCTGCGTGGCCGGCTCGGCATGCATACGAGCCCGGCCTTCGCCGAGGACGTCTATGTCGGCGCGCTCTGCGGCATCGACATCGGTGGCGAGCGGGCGAGCTTTATCGTGCCGGTCGCGGCACCCGGCGTCACGGTACTGTGCCGCAAACGCGCGGCGCGCAGCGACAATCCGTTCATGGCGCCGCTGTCGAGCCGCTTTGACGAGCTTGACGGCCAGATGTGGCTCGACGACGTGTCTGTCCCGTGGGAGCGGGTGTTCTTTGTCGACACCACGCCCGAAGCGATCCCGCGCTGGCTGCGATGGCACCATCTTTACGGCTGGCTGGCCAAGGCGGAATTCGCGCTGGGCTTGGCGCTTGCCCTGAGCCATGCGATGGGCCTCAAGGAAAACCGGCAGACGGTCGAATATTTGATCGATCTCGTCGCCGCGGTGCAGGTGGTGCGCAGCTGCATCACCGCAGCCGAGCGCGACCCTGATTTCACCCCATCCGGCTATTGCTTTCCCGATCATGCCCATCTTGCCGCGGGCGGTATCGCGCTGCTCCAGCTCCGGCAGCGCATCTCCGAGATCCTGCGGATCGTCCCCGGCTCCTCGCTCGTGGTGGCCCCGGGCGACGAGGATCTGGCGCAATCGGCTCTGGCCACCGGGCTCGAAGATTCGTTTGGTGGCGGCGGCTATACGGCGCTGCAGCGCGCAGCCCTGTTGCAGTTGGCCGCCGACCATGTCTCGTCGGCCCTCGACGGCCGTGAATCCGCGTTCGAGCTGCATGCCAGCGGCGGTCTGGTGAACTGGCGGCACTGGTTGCGCCGCAGCTTCCGCGATTACAACACGCTCGCCAACGCCGTGCTCGACGCGCTCGATCTGCCGATGCCGGAAATCGACGTAGCAGGATTGCGCAGCGCCCCGATTGGCCCCCGCCGAGTCACGACCCCACCGACCGGCAGCCGATAGGCGCCGCGGCACGGCATTGCAAGACCGGCGCTGTCATCGCCATAATCCCCGCGGCAAAGCCCGCGCAGAAGGAAAGAAGCCGATGGACTACCAGATCACACCGTTGACCGAGCACACCGGAGCGGAAATCCGCGGGCTCGATCTCAACCAGGGTGTCGCCCTCGGGACGGGCTCGGCGCTGAACCGCGCTTTTGCCGAGCATCATGTGCTGGTGATTCGCGACCAGCAGTTCACACCGCCGCAATTCATTGCCGCGGCCCAGGTTTTTGGCGAATTGTTCCAGCACGACAAGCGGGAAATGCACGTCCCGGGCTATCCGCAGGTCTACTATGTCTCGAACGAGCAGACGGTGCCGGGCAAACGCTACATCTCGGGCGAGACCTTCCACACCGACCATTCCAATCATCCGGCCCCGCCCAAGGCGACGATGCTGTACCCGGTATCGTTGCCGAGCGCGGGCGGTGACACGCAATACGTCAATATGCACGCGGCCTATGACGACCTGCCGGAGGCGACCAAGCAGCGGATCGACGGGCTGAAGGCGGTGCACGTCTATCTAAGCAAATACAGCCCGCGCGAATTGCGGCCATTGAGCGAAGATAGCGCTCGCCAGGTGCCGCCGCCGGGCGTGCATCCGCTGGTTCGCATCCATCCGGAGAACGGCCGCAAGGCGCTCTATCTGAACCCGGTGCGGATCGAGTCGATCCTCGGCATGGAGGACGAAGAGGCGCTCGACCTCGTCGCCGAACTGATGGCGCATGCGGTCCAGCCGAAATACGAATACCGCCATCAATGGCATTACGGCGATTTCGTGATCTGGGACAACCGCAGCGTCATCCACAAGGCCAACCCCGATTACGACATGAACGAGCGGCGGTATCTCTATCGCCTGATGCTGAAGGGCGAGACGCCGGTCTAACTGCGGAAAATACTCGGAGGAGACGAACGATGCGCTGGATCCGGTTCGAGACAAATGGCGGCGCGGCTTATGGCATCCTTGACGGCGACACCGTGACCGAGGTCAAGGGCGATCCGTTTGCCGGCTACGAAAAAACCGCGACGCGCCACAAATTCGCGTCGGTCAAATTGCTGGTGCCGGTCGAACCGCGCACTTTCTATTGTGCCGGTCTCAATTATGCCGAGCATGTGATCGAAGCGGCGAGAAAGCGTGGCCAGGAGCCGAATTTGCCGAAGGCCGCGGATATCGGCTATCGCGCCAACAACGCACTCGTCGCGCATGGCGAGAACATCATCATCCCAAAGGACGCAACCGAGCGCTGCCAGTACGAGGGTGAGTTGGTCGCGGTGATCGGCAAAAAGGCCAGGCATCTCTCGGAACGGGATGCCCTCTCCTGCGTCCTCGGCTGGACGATCGGCAACGATTTTAGCGAGCGCACCTGGCAGGCCGGCGACCGCACCCTGTGGCGTGCCAAGAACGCCGATACCTTCAAGCCGATGGGGCCGTGGATCGAGACCGATTTCGACCTTGCCGCGGCGCACACGATCATCCGCGTCAACGGCGAGGAAAAGATTCGCTTCAAGACCGACCACATGCTGTTTGGCCCGGCGACCTTTATCAGCCGGATGTCGCAGTACCTGACGCTCTATCCTGGCGATGTCGTGTGGATGGGCACCGAGGGTGCACCGGAAAACGTCAAGCACGGCGACACGATCGATATCGAGATCACCGGCATCGGCACGTTGACAAACCCGGTGGTCCGCGACGGGATGTAGCCGCGCGCAAGCGCGGCGCGCCGGGCGCAAGCGGGCAAACAGCGGGCGCCACCGGGCAAACAGGGGGGTCGAGTGCACCTGCTGCCCCGCCGCGCAGGCGAGGCCGTGGATCAGCGGTCGCGTAATTTCGGATCGAGCACGTCGCGCAATGCATCGCCGAAGATGCTGAAGCCGAATACCGTCAGCGCGATCGCGAGACCCGGAAAGACCGCGATCCACGGCGCTGTCGTGGCATATTCCTCCGCCCCGCCCTGCAGCATCAGTCCCCAGGCCGGGGTCGGCTCCTGCACGCCGAGGCCGAGATAGGTCAGCGCTGCCTCAGCCAGGATCGCCTGGCCGACAAACGCCGTCAGCAGGATCAGGAACGGCGCCATCACATTCGGCACCATGTGGCGAAGGATGATCCGCGAATGACTGAAGCCGCAGGCGCGCGCGGCATCGACATAGGGGATCTCGCGGATCGCCAGCGCGCTCGAGCGCACGACCCGGGCACAGCGTGGGAACAACGGAATCGTGATCGCGACGATCACGTTGTGTACGCCGGTGCCGAAAATCGAGACCACGGCGAGCGCCATGATAATCAGCGGGAAGGCCATCAGCACATCGAGGACGCGCTGGATCAACAGATCGATCCACCCG
>Ga0335075_10010674_pt1 | contig 13940 bp, 7 predicted proteins | sample Lox_Sample_24_FD_206723 | JGI IMG/M metagenome (GOLD analysis project Ga0335075, IMG submission 206723) | Soil microbial communities from Loxahatchee National Wildlife Refuge, Florida, United States - Lox_Sample_2.4 | ecosystem: Environmental > Terrestrial > Soil > Wetlands | place: USA: Florida...
CCAATCCTTCTGGGCAGGGGACAACCAGTCGGGGAAGAGGCCAAGCACCAACTGCGGCGAGTTCCACCAGTCCGAGAGGATCCGCACTGCCGGCGGCAACCCGAGACGGGAACGAAAGGCATTGATCGCCACACCGAACAAACGGTCGATACCTCGTTCGATGGCTCCGAAGATCGCCTGACGCACCGCAAGGGGCATCCAGCGAGGCCAGGCGATCTCGTCGTGGACACTGCGGAAACACAGCGGAGATAGGTGGACGGTGGCCAGCGGCACTCCGAGCTTCTCCTGGGCGATGCGGGCACCGAACATCAGACCCGCGGCGGCCACGACGGTCTCACCCGGAACGTAGTGGGTAGCGATGGCCTCATACACCCTCGGCATGTCTTCCAACAAGTTTCCCCCTCCTTCCTTGAAGGAGCGCCAGAAGCTCCAGCCGCTCCGTTGCCGTGTCCGGTTAACGTGCTCCTCCGCCGGGCACACCTCGACAAAGCGGAGAGCTTCCTTCTCGGCCATGTCGCGGAAATAGCCGTTACTCAGCACGGTGACATCATGCCCGCGGGCGCGGAGCGCCCGGCCCAAGGCGATGAACGGTAGTAGATCTCCCATGCTCCCCATCGAAACCAGGAGTACATGCATGCCCGATCCCTCCTCGACATGGCGAATCACGGTGCGTCGAACGGCCGGCGTCAATCGATTGGTCCGGACCTGACCAGCTCTTTGCCGCAGGCCGTTTGACGCCCTTGCAGCTGTTCAAGGGCCAAGCACACCTTCTCGAACGGCTTATCCTGGCGACTGAGGGCGGCATAATACCGGCAGCGCGCGGCCACCTCTGGCGATTCGAGCAGTCTTCGCAGCAGGGGAGCGATAGTGGCCGGCCGGTAGTCGGCCGCGCGCACGTTCGCCGATACGCCCAGGCGGAGCAGGCGTCGGCTGTTGTCGAACTGGTCGAGTATTATCGGGACGGTCAGCTGAGGAACCCCAGCCGCGAGGGCTTGTCCAAGAGTCCCTATGCCGCCGTGGTGGACGAGGGCGGCGGCTCGCGGCAGCAGTGTGCTGAGTGGTACGAAGCCGAAATGACGGACGCCGCATGGTAGGGACAGTGGCAGCTGCTGCGGATGTACCGTCAACAAGACCGCACGCCGCCCGAGACGCTGAGCGACTTCCACGGAGGTTGCGAAGTAGCTGCTGGCGTCCTGGATCATCCACGCCTGGCTGAACACCAGCGGCGGCTCTCCCGCGGCCAGGTACTCCTCCAGCTCCGGAGCAACGTTCGTCCGTGGAGCGTCGTACAGCGGGAACCCACCGAGGACTGTCTGCGCTGGCCAGTCGGGCTGGGGTGCGGAGTACCACGCCGGGAAGAAACCAATCACCAGCTCCGGGGATCGCCACCAGCGCAGGACGGGGCGGCGAACGGGCGGTAAACCCAGCTCGTCACGGAAGGCATCGATCGCCGGCGCCAACCCCCAGTCCACCGACCGCTCGACGAGCGTGTTAATCAGCCGAGGGATCCAGCGCGGAGCCCACCGCGGCAGACCGGGCCTGTCATGAACGCTGCCGAACAACAGCGGCTGGAGGTTGACCGTCGCCAGCGGCACACCAAGTTTCTCTTGGGCGATGCGGGCGCCGAACAGCCAGCCCGGCGCGACGATCACCGTCTCATCCACTACCTGGAGGTCGGCAACGAGCTGGTACACTCTCCGCATGTGTCTCACGGCATCAGGCCCGAGCCTGCGGAGAAACCCCGGCTTGCGGACCGCGGCCAAGTCGCTAACCGGTAGCTCCTGGAGAGCTTGCGGGTCATCCAATTCGACGACCAGAAGGCCCGCCCGGCGCGCATCCTCCATGCCTGCACCGCTGGCGATCATGGTCACGTCATGGCCGCGCGCTCGCAAGGCCTCCCCCAGACCAATGAACGGCAGCATGTTGCCGGCCGAACCCGTCGAGATCAGCAGCGCGTGCATGAAACCTCTCCTTTTCTCTGCCCTATACTGGCCGCACCGCTCAACGGAGAGCCTCCAGTGGCTTGATACGCATGGCCGATAAAGCCGGCAGTCCTCCACCCAGGACACCCATGACCACCGCGAAGACGCCGGCAAAGCACACGATGCCGGCATCGATCCGGAATGTGAAGTCGATGTGCCTCGCCCCGATGGCCGTACTCTGGGTCAAGCCGTTGGCGGCATAGCCGAGGGCAAGCCCGAGGCCGCCGCCCAGAAGGGCGATCAAGACCGCCTCGATCAGAAACGACAGCAGAATGTGTACGGCCTCGAAGCCCATGATGCGCAGCACCGCGATGTCCTTGGTCCGTTGCACGATGGCCGCGAACATCGTGTTCATCACGCCGAACATCGCTCCCACCCCCATGAACCAGGCGATCACCCAGGCAGCGGTGCGCATGACGCCGGCTCCCTCGGCCTGCTTCCGGTAATAGGCGGTCTCGGTCAAGGCCTCGACGCTGAGGCTGCGGCTGTGGGCGAGCCGCTCGGCCAGCTCTTCGGCCGCCTCGGAGCTGGGTGCCCGCAACACCACGGAGCTGCAAGCACCTTCTCGGTGGAGCTGACTGGCCAGCTCGTTCAGGTCCGTCCACGCCTCCGACTCCAGGGCGGAGCCGTTGGCCTCGAAGACACCGCTGATCCTCCAACGCTTGCGGCCGACCTCCAGGAGGTCGCCGACCTGAAAGCCCGTCTCGCGCTGAACCGCCTTGCCGATCATCATTTCGCTTTGATTGGGTCGGAACGCTTGCCCGGCCGTGACGTGAACCACGGCGTGGACATGGAAGGCAGCCGGCAGCACGCCGCGCAGCTGGAGGAAGTGGTAAGCACCGGTCTTCTCGTCCTGGTGTTGGAGCACCATGAACAGCTCTCGGCTGGCAAGCGGTTGGTTGGCCGCGTCCCGCGCGACACCCCGCGTGTTCTCCGCCTGCGAAACGACGACATGGTTCAGTTGGCTCATCACCTCGTCGTTGTCCCCCTTGGCGAGGAGCAGGACATTTTCCGGCTCACCACTGGCGGCACAGGCTTCCTCAACACCGCGGATGAACGCGAGCATGACAACCAAGGCCGCCACGACCAGAGTGAAGGCCGACGCCGTCATGAGGGTCGTCTTCCAGCGGACGCGCAGGTTCCGATAGCTGTAGGACAGCGGAATCATCATTCTTTTCAAGCCACGACACACACGAAATACACGACAAAAGACACAGAACGAATCAATTGACAGACAAAGCACTTTACCAGCTCGACACACGAATTAGGTTTTTTCTCTATTTGTCTTTTTTCGTGTGTTTCGTGGTTCCTCTCTTGGGAATTAGGCGATCTTGGCGAAGACATCCGAAACCTTGATACTGCGTGCATTCCAGGCAGGTATCATGCTGCCGGCGAAACCGACCAGTGCCCCCACCAGCATCCCCCACGGAATGGCCACTATTGGTATGGGGAACAGGTAAAACAGCCGAGTGAAGCTGGACGGCGGCAGCAGGCCGCTCAGGGCGGTCGCCGAGCAGGCCCAGGCCAGCGTCGTTCCGATGGCGCCGCTGGCCGACCCGATCAGGACGGCCTCGCCCACGACCAGCGCCATGATGGCCTTCGGCTCAAAACCCAGGACCTTGAGAACAGCCATCTCTACACGCCGCTCGCGGGTGGCCACGCTGATGCTGTTGGACAGCACCACAACCATATCGACCAGCAGGATACCGATCACCATCTGGATGACCGACAGGATGCCCTGGCTGCGGCCGGCGAAACGAGCCACACCGGCCGACTCCGTCTCGACCTTCAGCTCAGGCTGCCGGTTACGGAAGCGCTCCTGAACCTGGTTGGCGACATGCCGCGCCGCCTCGGGGTCGCGCGTTCGCAGCCACATGATGTCCACGGTGTCTTTGTTTCCGGTGGCCGTCTCGAAATAGTCCTGGCGAAAGAAGACCACGCGCGGATACTCCCCTACCGGCAGAATGCCGACTACTCGGAGGCGCAAAGTCTTCGATGAATCGAAGGCGCTGAACAAGGTGATGTTCTGCCTGATTCTGGCTCCCAGGTCCTTGGCGACATCCGCGGCTAGAAGGGCACCGTTCTTTTCCCGCTTAAGGGTCTCGATCGTAGCTGGGTCCAGCTTGTCCAGTCCGGCATGCATAGCGATGAGGTTGTCCGGCCGGGTAGCGACTCCAAATGCCTGCTGGCTGACCAGCCGGTCTTCATGGAGATAACAAGGGTAGGAGCTCCATGTTGTCCAATCTTCGACGCCTTCCAGGTGAGCCAGGGCTGGGAGGTAACGCACCGGAATACGACTGGGCATCTGCCAGCGCTCCGTGACCATCAGCCGCGACTGGCTGCCCTCGGCCTCCACGCGCCGCAGCACGGTGCCGAGGATTGTCCGCATCTCCACGCAGAGCAGGACCATGACCGCGACGGCCAGGGCCGTCAGACCGGTACGCAGCTTGTTGCGTCCCAGGTTTCTCAGAATCAAGAGGACAAACTTGAGCACCCCGGCAGCTCCTGCACAATCGCATCCTGGCCTCGCCACAGCGGAGAGCCTACGGCGGTAGGCGAGACGCGGTCTTCAACAATGATGCCTTTCTCGATCCGCAGCACACGGCGGGCACGCGCGGCGGCGGACGGATCGTGTGTCACCAACAGAATGGTCTTCCGCAGGCCTAGCTGCAGTAATTCCAGCAGATCGAGAATCTCCTTCGAGCGGGCGCTGTCCAGGTCGCCGGTCGGCTCGTCGGCGACGATCAGCTTGGGATCCGTCACGAGAGCGCGGGCGATGCCGATCCGTTGCTGCTCGCCCCCGGACAGCTGGCCGGGGCGGTGGTCGAGGCGGTGCGATAGACCGACCAGATCCAGGGCCATCAACACCTGCTGGCGGCGCCGCGCCGCCGACATGTTCAGCAGCAACAGCGGCAGCTCCACGTTCTCATACGCCGTCAGCACCGGAATCAGGTGGAAGAACTGGAACACGAAGCCGACTGCGTTGGTGCGCCAACGCGCCAACCGAGCCTCGTCCAGTCGCGAGATCTCTTCTTCTCCGACGAACACCCGGCCGCTGCTGGGCTGGTCCAGTCCGGCGATCAGGTTCAGGAGGGTGGTCTTGCCCGAGCCGCTCGGGCCGATCAAGGCCACGAAGTCGCTCTCGGCGATCTCCAGGCTCACACCCAGGAGCACGGCGACACGCTCGCTGCCTCGGACATACTCCTTGGCAACGTTATCGAGCCGGATGAGGTCTTCAGGATTCATAGGGGAGCCCTCCGCTCCGAGTGGTCGCCCCTGGTCTCTCCACGGAGCCGCACCGGTTGGCCATCGATGAGCGGCCGATCGCCGGGTAAGATAATCTTGTCGTCCGGACGCAGACCTTTTCGGACCTGAACGCGATCGCCGACGGTTGCGCCCAGCTCGATTGGGCGCAAGCGGGCGGCCTGGCCGTCGAAAAGAAACACCGCCGGCGCGTCGCCGCCGGAGATGAGGGCGCGGCGGGGGATTTCGGGCAGCTCCTCGTCGGAGTTCGCGGGGGACGCGTTCTTGAGCAGCAGCACGCGGGCATTCATGTCCGACAGGAGGTATTCGTCGGGATTGTCGATGGTGATTTTCACCTGGACCGCGCCGCGCTGTCGATTGATAATCGGCTGTTTGCGGTTGACGTGTCCACGGTACACCCGGTCGGGGTAGGCATCGGGGATGATCTCACAAGGAGCACCGATCTTCAGGACGCCCAGGTCGCGCTCTTGGACATCGATTTCCGCCTCCATATGGGTCAGGTCGGCCAGCGTACACAGGGGGGTGTAGTTTAGCTCGGCGTGAATGCTTTCCCCGCGCGACACCTTTTTCTCCAGGACCGTGAAGTGGGTCGCCGTGCCGTCGCTGGGGGCATAGATCTTGGTATGGTCGTAGAAGAACTTGGCTCGATCGCGCGTCGCCTGGGCCCGTTTCACCTCGGCACGGGCAGCGAGGATCTGCTCCTCGCGCGGCCCCTTGCGCGCGAGGTCGTACTTGGCCTGCTGCAACTTGAGACGCATTTGCGCTTCGACGTGAAGCAAATTGTTCTTGTCGAGCTCGCTCAGCGTGGACGCTCCCCGCTCAAAGAGCTTTCGACACCGCCTCAGCTCGGCCGTCGCTACTCCTACTTCCGCTTTGGCCTGCTCCACGGAGGCGGTGGCCTGCACGATTTCTTCCGCACGGCTGCCATTTTCCAGCTCCAGCAGCTTCGCCTTCGCCGCTGCCAGGCCCGCCTCCGCCTGCAAGGAGTCCGCCCGGTAGCGCGTGTCCTCGACCTCGAACAGGAGCGCGCCGGCCTTGACTTGTTGTCCTTCGCTGGGCAGGTGGACCTGGGCAACGATTCCACCTATTTGCGGGGAGATGACGACCTTCGTGCGCGGCACGACGAACCCCGACACATCGAGCAGGACTTCTCGTGCGGCTCCGCCGGTGAACGTGTAGGTCTCGACCTCCGGCACACGGCTCGATGTCACTCTCGAATGGACCGCCCAGCCGCCGGCGGCGAATCCGGCGAGGACGGCAAGCCACAACCAAGGTCGTCTCCGGCGCCGGCCGCCGTGTCCACGACGCTCGCTCTCGCCGACCTGGAAGGTCCGCAGGCGAGCGGACATTGGTTCTGGAGTAGGCCCGGTCCTTGCCGCAGGCTCGCTAGAGTGTTCTTGATCGTGCAACATCAGTCCTACCTGAGTAAGAGCCACAAACTTTATGGGCGAACGGCCAGCGTAACCCGGCCGGTGAGGGCCGAACCAACCGGATTACGCCGGCCGTTCGCCATCGGTTCCATTACCGTACTATAGGCGACGATGAATGGACCGACCTGGACGGTATAAGCCGCCAGGCGCTCGCCGGTGGGGCCGTGCTGAATCAGGAAGCTGCCGTCCTCTTCGATGGCCAGCGCTTCAAAGTCCTTGGGCCGCCCTTGCAGTCCCGTGCCCAGCGCCTTGGCCGCGGATTCCTTGGCGCACCACAACCGCGTCGGGCCGGCGCTGTCCGGGAAGGCGTCAAGCAGCTCCTCGATTAGAGCCATCTCCGCCGTCGTGGCGAAAGACGACAGAATGGCCGGAGTGTTGGCCGTCGCCGGCTCGATGTCGATGCCAACGGGTACATCCGCGGCGATGGCCACCGCGCCGGCTTCCGTATGGGCGATGCTCAGCTCGGGCAATACCCCCTCACCCCAACCCTCTCTCCCCTCAGACGGAGAGGGTTGGGTGAGGGGGTACGGACGCCCTGCCGCGTCATGAGCGATGACAAAGAGGGACGGGTGCGGCAGCGCGCTCTCGCCACGTTTGCGTGCCCACCACAGACGGATCGCATCCTTGGCCGCGGCCCGCGAGGCGAGGAGCAGCCGGCGACGAGCAGTGTTGTCAATGGCCTGGTATTCCGCCAGCTCCTGAGCGTGCAGGAAGACCCGTGCTGTCCATTCGAGGTTGACGCCCTTGAATTGCTCATGTCTCAACAGAGTGCAGACGCTGCCAGGTGGAGCGCCGGGCAAAGACAGCTCCTCGGACCAAACGTAGCGGTGCGGCAGGTCGGTGGCGTTCATGTACTGGTCGGAGGCGGGCATGATGAAATCGACCCAGCCGCCCAGTCTGGCCCACACGCCGCCTTGGCCGTCGCCCAGCTCGACGTGGGAACGCATGTGGATGGCTTCGCGGTTGACCTCGACGATTTCCAAGCGGATGGGAACGGTCGTGCCCGGAGGAGGCGGAGGGCCGTAGAACTCGATCTTGTCCACGCCGATGGGTAGGACATAGAGGCCGTACATTTTCGCCCACAATCCGACGACCTGGCCGACACCGTCCATGACACAAGGGTCGGTGAGCAGTTGCGGATTGGGGACCGAAGCGAACAGGCGGTCGCTGGGCCGGACGATCAGGCCGGCGGTCGCCCCCGGATTGCCGAGGGTGCCGAGAACGGTGACGGACTGAAAAGCAGGTCCGTGGAACATGAGTCGCTCGGAGTAGACTTCCTCGGCGGTAATCGGCCAAGGAGCATCGCCTTCCGAGTCGGCCAGAGTGAAGTCCAGCTCCTGCCGGTAGGCTGGTGCCAGGAGCACGGTAGCGGAGAAGTGCGTGGCTTCGGCGCTAGAGAGGGTGACGCGGATCTTCTGTACCCCGGTCTGAGGGTCGTCGGAGAGAAGCCGGGCTTCCAGCCGGATGTCCAGCGTGGAGATCTCGTACAGGCTAACCCAACGGCTGCCGCGAACGTTCTCGAAACCGATGAGGGGCAGCTCCGGCGCGAGCAGAGCGGCGGCCTCGGCCGCGAATTCCATACTCATGGTCAGCGGCAGAATCGGCACGCGCTCGGCGACGGCCTTATGCGGAGCGTACACGAACAAATGGTCGTGCAGGAACAGATCCTCCGATAGGTCGAGGGTACGTTCGATCACCAGCTCCTGTCCTGGAACCGAATGGGAGATGCGTCCTAGCACAGGCATTTGAATTCTGAGTTCCAAGTTCTGAGTTCTGAGTGCATTCTCTGATTCCGAACTCGGAACTTGGAGCTCAGACCTACTCTTCAGCGGAGACCAATAGAAGCGCAGGGGGACTGCTGTGCGGGATAGCGCGGGGGTAGGCTGAGGAGAGTCGAGCCGCAGCCGGCGGACATCGCGATGCTCGTAAAGAGCGTCGAGCCGCAGCGATACGCCCTGGCAGAGCAATTTGGCGAGCAGGTGCTGCAACTGCGTGATCGGATGGCGGCCCTCGGCATCCAGCGCGACGGTAACGGCCGGGCAATCGCTCGGCAACATCATCGTATGAGCGGCCATATGGCCGCCGCCGACTTGGACGAAGATGCGCGCCCCATCTTGATGCATTCGCAGGGCCGTTTGCCAGACGCGGAGCGGCCGATCGACGTTCATGAGCAGCGTATCGAAAAGCAGCCGTTCGTCGTCCGGATAGCGAGAGGCAGTGATGGACGAGTACAGGCTCACCTGCGGCTTGCCCATCAATGCCTGCTCCTCTTGCAGCAGACGAAGCAGTTCCACGCGAAGATTACTGAGACAGGGAGTATGGATGGGCGGATAAGGCAGCGTCTGCACGAATACTTGTTGGCGGCGCAGCTCGTCGGCGATACGGTACAACCCCTGGCGATCGCCGCCGAGGACGACGTTTTCCGGGGCGATGTAGATGGCCACGTGCGTCCCTGGGTTTTGAGCGATCAGCGGCTCGACCTGCTCGGCGCTGGCCCAGGCAAAGGCGAGGCAGCCGCCGTTGGCATCGCGCGCATCGACGTTGAGGACTTTCCAGAAGGCGGGAGCGAGCTGGTGGAAATCGGCGGCGCCGGCGGCGCAGAGGGCGGCCATCTCACCCTGACTCTGCCCGGTAATCATGTCCACCGGGATATGGAACTTACGGAGCACGAGCCAGCTTACCCAGTTGCTAAGGGTGACGCCCATAGCAGCAAGGTAGCGTTCGTTGGGAGCGGCTTCGCCGGAGCCGTAATCCTCGGCCTTCGGCGGATACAGGCGGGACTTCAGACGCCGGCGGTACTCCTCCGGCAAGCTCGGCGGAGGAGCGAAGATGGCGCTGGTGGGGACGTTGTCCTCGGGGTGGCGGTCGCGGTCTTCGAAATGATCGAACTCAGCGCGAACCTCCGGATAATGAAGGCACAGCTCCATCAGGCGGTCAGGGTAACCGCCGATCAAGCCTGGGAAGCCCATGCCGGGGAACAGGAAGGCGATCTTGCCTGGGGGAACGTTGGCTGTGGGAGAGAAGTGTATCTCTTCGGGACCGTTGGCGTCGCTGGAGGATAGATGGCCTTCTCGCCAGGAGCGCAGGAGTCGGCGGAGATGGGGGAGGTCGTCGCAGACCATCGCTAACTTGACCGGACACTCCAGGTCGAGTTCGGTTGCCAGAGAGTGGCAGATGTCAGCGAGGGTGGGGCGGGTGCTATCACGGTCGAGAAAGTTCTCAAGGCGTTGGATACAGAGGTCCAGGTCTGGGACGGACGGTGCGGAGAAGACGGCCAGCTCACTAGGGCGGCGCAGACCGCTTTCGATAGGTCGTGCGGAAATCGCGGTCGGGTTAGCCGCGACCCGAAGGGGAGCGCGAGGATCCGCGCTCCCCTTCGGGTCGCGGCTAAACGAAGTCGCCACTTCCTCCAGCACCACATGGGCGTTGACGCCGCCGAAGCCGAAGGCGTTGACGCCGGCCCGGCGCGGTCCAAGAGCTGGGTTGTGTATCCACGGCCGGGTCTGGGTGTTGATGTAGAAGGGAGCGTCAATCAGCTCGGCTCGCGGCTCCTCGCAGTGGAGGCTGGGACCAAGAACCTTGTTCGACAGCGACAGAGCGGTCTTAATCAGGGAGGCGATGCCGGCGGCGGGCATGGTGTGGCCGATCATGGACTTGACACTACCCATTGCTCGGGCGGTAGCCGGCTGGGACACCGTGCCGAAGAAACTCTTGATCGTGGTAAGCTCTGCCTGATCGCCGGCGACGGTGCCGGTGCCGTGAAGCTCGAGGTAGCCAATGGTGTCTCGTTCGACCCGCGCATCGGCGTAAGCAGCCTCAAGGGCAGCGATCTGACCGCCGCTGGACGGCGCCAGCACATCGACCGCCTTGCCGTCACTGGCCGAGCCGACCCCTTTGATTACCGCGTAGACCGCATCGTTGTCGCGGATCGCATCGGCGAGGCGTTTGAGGACTACCACTCCGCCGCCCTCTCCGGGCACCAGGCCGTCGGCGCGGCGATCAAAAGGCCGAAGGACACCCGAAGGAGAGAGGGCACCCAGTCGCGTGAAGACGTACAAGAAACGAAGCGATAGGGTGACGAACAATCCCCCCGCGAGAGCGAGATCGCACTGACGGTTGCGCAGCCGCCAGACCGCCTGCTCGACTGCGAGCAGCGAGGAAGCACAAGCCGCATCGACAATGTAGGCGGCACCGCCGAGGTTCAGGCGATTCGCGGCCCGGCTGGCGGTCAGGTTGGGGATGGCCGTGGAGACGTTCTCGACTTCCGGGGAAGTGAGCTGGGAGCGTAGAAAGGCTTCGACCTCCCGCCGCCGATCGCCGACGAGGCCGGGAAAGCGGCGCTCCAACAGCTCCAGAACGGTCTCGAAGCACTCGGTACGCAGACCCATCTCCTGGTGCTTGTCGGTCGGATAGCCGCCGCGGCCGAGGATCACGTCGGTGCGGGCACGAGCTGAGCTCTCCTCGGCGATACCGGCGTCGCGCAGCGCCTGGTCGATAAGGTGCAGGGCGACGAATTGATCGGGGTCGCCGTGGATCGCGAGATGAGGCGGCACGCCGTAGGCGACGGGATCGAAGCGAAGCTCGGTGGGAAGGTAGCCTCCCCGGTTGGAAGTAATGAACGCTTCGTGATCGGCCGGCAGCCGGAAATTCGAGCAGTCTCGCCAGCGATCGGCAGGCGGTGGGCCGATCGCATCGACGGCATTGACGATGTTGGCCCAGTATTGTTTCCGGTTGGCCGCCTTCGGAAAGACACAGGCCGTGCCCACTATGGCGACATCTTTCTCATTCACCATGCCGCGGAAACCTCCTACTTCGCCTGACGATCAGCGCGCAAGACTTGCTCGACGCTATGGGAGATCACCACCTCAGCACCGCGGCTGGGTACACGCAGCTCGTCAAGGAAAGCTTGAACACCGTCGGGAACAGCGATCAGCTCGATGCCCCGCGAGGCGTACAGTCGGCGGAGATCGTCGCTGACCATGCCAGCGTCCCATGGCCCCCAGTTGATGCACACCACGCGAGCTGTCCAACAGCTGGCGAGATGGTCGGCCAGCTTATTAAGCACCTCATTGGCGGCACTGTAATCGACCTGCCCGGCGTTGCCGAAACGCCCGGACACAGAGCCAAAGAACACCAAGAACTTGAGTCTGTCGGGGCGCAATTTTTCGGCCAAGGTCAAGGCACTGTCTACCTTGGTGCGGAAGACGTTGGCGAACGAGGCCGCCGTCTTATCCTGAATGCGCTTGTCCGCCAGGATCCCAGCTCCATGCACGACTCCGTCGATGCGCCCGAAGCGCTCATACAAGTCATCGATCAATCCACCCAGCTGTTGGGCGTCGCGCACGTCTAGAGAGTGGTACTCGATGGTAGCCCCCGCGGCGATACAGGCATCGATGTTGCCGCGAATCTCCCGGTCCTTCAGGATGCGGTTGACTCGCTGCTCGATCTCGACAGGCAGAACGGGTGCCCGATACCTTCGGGCGTCCTCAACGAAGAGCTTGCGAAGGGCCGCTTGGTCGAGGGCGCTAGTGCGCGGCGTCTCCAGCTCTTGCCAGGTGGAACGGCCGACCAGGATCAATCGCGGCCTTGCACGAGCGGCGAGAACCTTCGCTACCTCTGCCGTCACTCCGGAGGCGCCGCCGGTGAGTAGCACTACCGATTCCGCATCCAACGGTAACGGCGGCAGGTTCCGCGTCACCGGCTCTTGTTTCAGGACCAGCCGCCAGCGCCCCTGTCGCGTCAGCCCGACTTCGAGTAGATCGTCTTCCACAGTCAGCTCCTGAAGCAGTCTCGCCGCCAGCATATCGGGTGAGATGTCCGCCTCGATGTCAATGCTCTTGACGTGAAGGCGTGGGTACTCGCGCTGGAGCGTCTTGCTGATGCCGAGCGTGCCCGCCGAGGCAACCGACACCGGGCCGCCCTTCAAACCAAACTGGCCATCCAGGGACGTAAGATTGACGAACCACCCACCGCCCGCAGCCGCGCTCGACCGCAGCTCCTCCGCGAATTCCTTGACGAGATGTAACGTCCATTGAGCGATCGTCATGGAAACCTCTTCCGTCTTGCCGTTCAGTAGGTTAAACGTCTGGTACAGGCCGAGAAACGAGATCAGGATGTCAACGACGACTCCATCTGAACCAACAACCAAGCGGTGCAGCTCTTGCAATTGCTGGGGCGAAGACAGGTCGGCCTCGTAGCGGTCCGCCTGAAGCTGACGAACCGCCTGGCCGGGCAGAGCCTGTCGTACCCGGTAGCCTTCGGAGGTCAGCGCCGCGACGACCGCACCCGTCACCTCAGAGATCTCGCCGATCACGAGGACAAGGCGGCCGTCAGGGGATTTTTTTTTGCGCCGTTGACCTCCAAAGGGGCCGGCATCACAGCCACGCTGTAGCGCTCGACGCCGCCGCTGGTCTTCGGCGAACCCTTGACCCCCTCGGTAGCTTGCTGGCCGGTGCCGTTGCTGCCTTGGGCGGCGAGGTGAGCCTTGCGGCGGTTGTCATAAGAAGCAATGATGTCACGCAATGTTTTGAACTTGCTGAACTCGGCGAGCAGCTCTTCCTCTTCCTGACCCTCGGCACGGAAGTAGAGGTGATAAGCCTTGAGCTTGCTGAAAATCTCCACGGTCTTGATCGAGTCAATGCCCAATGCCGACTCCAGGGCTAAGGTTTCATCCAGGGCGTCGATGGGATAGCCGGTGCGCATGCTGACCACGGCGAGCAAATCCTGACGGAACTGCTCGGTGATTGGCGGTCCATCGTTACGGGCGGCGGGCGGAGCGTGGGGGGTGGACGGTGAATCGCTCCCTCCACCCTCCACCCGATGCCGCGGCGATGTAGGGGGACCATCCACGGCGATTGGCGACCGGGTGCCGGTTCGCGCGGGTATGACCCGCGAAACGGGGGAGGATGGCGGAGCAACGAGGACGGTCGAGTCAGCCTCTACCGCGGGAGCTGGAGCAGAAATCGGTTCCTCCGGAACGGACGAGATGGGCAGGTGCGCGATCGGTGGCATCACACTCGCATCCGCCGCGGCGCCCCTCATGCAATCTCGAAGAATCCGTTCCTGAGTGACCAGATAACGCTCCAACACGGCTTGCTGTCCTGCAAACACGACTCGCATCGTCGCCTGGAGCTGCTCGAACAGGTTGTTGCTTGGATGAATCATCAGAGGAACATGCCCATTGCCGGCGTGATTGTTGTTGGTTGAACACATGGCTCTTGAGGTTCTCTCCTGTTTCGAGGTTGCGTTGAAGGTTTTCTGAACG
>Ga0335075_10010676_pt1 | contig 13939 bp, 12 predicted proteins | sample Lox_Sample_24_FD_206723 | JGI IMG/M metagenome (GOLD analysis project Ga0335075, IMG submission 206723) | Soil microbial communities from Loxahatchee National Wildlife Refuge, Florida, United States - Lox_Sample_2.4 | ecosystem: Environmental > Terrestrial > Soil > Wetlands | place: USA...
GCCGTCCGTGCTCAGTGGCGGCCGCCCTGAACGTGGTCGGCGAGAAGTGGTCGCTGCTCGCCGTCCGCGAGATCGCGTTCGGCAACAAGCGCTTCGACGCCATCGCCAGGAACACCGGCGCGCCCCGCGACCGGCTGGCTGCCCGGCTGCGCGCGCTCGAGGCCGCCGGCGTGATCACCCGCACCCAGTACAGCGACCACCCGCCGCGCTACGAATACGAGCTCACCGAAGCCGGCCGGGAGCTGCGCACGGTCCTGCAGACGCTGCGCGCCTGGGGCGACAAGTGGGCGGTGGACAGCCCGCCCAACGTGTTCGGCCACTCGTGCGGGCACGACCTCGACCCGGCGGTGGTGTGCCGCCACTGCGGCGCGGAGGTTACCTCCGAGGACATCCACCTGCGCGTCCTGACCCCCGGCTGGACGAGCCAGGGCCCTGCCTAGGAGCCCGGCCTGAAAGCGTGGCCTCGGGGGGCCAACACTACGGGCGCGCGTCCGTAGTACCCGGTATGAACGACTCCATGATCCAGATAGCGCGGCTCCGCCGCGGTGAGATGATCCGGGAAGCCAACCGGGGCAAGCTGGCCGCCGCGGCCGCCAGGCTCCGCCACCGCCAGCAACGGGCAGCACAGGCCTCCGGCGGGCCGGTGCCCCGGCCGGCGATGACGGCCGCGCGGATGCGGCCCACGGTGACGGGACGGTGAGGCGATGAGCGAGCAGACGCCGGAGCGGGTCGTCATCAGAAAGCAGCCGGTGGCGGACTTCAGCCACCTCAAGTCGCCGGAGGAACTCGCCCCGATCAGCCGGATCGAGGACGTGGCGCTGGTCATCGTGCCGGAATCGCTGGCGGCCGCGTACGCGGCCATCCCGTCGTCGAACGTGGCGTCCACCATCTATGTGCCCGGCGGCTCGACTGTGCGGGTACACACCGGGGTGCTGGTCGCCGGCGGCGACGGCCTCGGGCTCGCCGACGACGTGCTGATCGTCGTCGGCATGCTGCTCATCACGAGCCCGGTCGCCAACCCGGTGCCCAAGCGCATCTACGTGATCGGGTCGGCGCTGGCTCCCCGGGGCAGCGAGGCCGCCCTCGGCCAGGCGCTGGCGAGCGGCTCGGGCGGCGTCAGCTACTACCCGCACGTCGACGGGCAGGACGTCAAGATCCTCAGCGGCCAGGTCAAGATCTCCGGCGCGATGCTCGCCAACCCCGCCGGGCGTCCCGAGGACATCCTCGTCGCCGCCGGGCAGGTGGTGGCGACCGGCGAGGTCACCACCGTCGGGTACCGGTCCGTGGTGATCTCCGGTCAGTTCGCCGGCCCGGCCGCGGGCCGGGACACGATCGAGCCCGTCGCCCACATCCAGGGTCAGGCCGCCTGGTACGAGGGTGACAGCCCGCGCGTGTTCAACGCCGACGCCACCCTCACCCCCGAGTTCTTCCGCGCGCTGGATCATCCGGTCGGCCTGGTGGTGTTCGGCGACCTCACCGTCGCCACCGGGGTCACCGACACCATGATGCGGGAGAAGATAACCAGCATCATCGCCTTCGGCGACGCCACCGCGCCGCCGGAACTCGTGGGCGTGCTCCAGGCGCTGACCACGGACGTGTTCGGGGACATCCGGGCCAGCGATGGACCGGGAAGCTGAGTTCCGCCGCTTGTTCGACGCGCACCGCGGCCCGGTGCACGCCTACTTCACCGGCCGGATCGGGGACCGGCAGGCGGCCGCCGATCTCACGCAAGACGTGTTCCTGCGGGTGTGGCAGCACCTGGACAAGCTGACGGACATGCCCGACGACGGGCAGCGGGCGTGGGTCTTCACCGTCGCCAGGAACCTGTCGATCGACGCGGGCCGGCTGACCCGCACCCGGACGGACACCGAGCGAACGCTGGCCAGAGAGCCGGCCCGCCAACCGCAGCCCGGCTCCCCGGCCAGCGTCCCGGTCATCGCCGCCGAGCGCGCCACGGTCGTCGGCGAGGCGATCAAGGAGCTTCCCGAAGACCAGCGGGTCGCCCTGACGATGGCCGCCGCCGGCACGATGACCAGCGGCGAGATCGCCGCCGCGCTCGGCGTCCCGGCGGGCACGGTCCGGTACCGGCTGTCCATGGCCCGGCGCGCGCTCGCGACCGCACTCGACAACTATGATCACGCAGGGGAGGAACGATGAGCCTCGACGACGACATCTCGGCCTGGGCCGCCACGGTGCGCCTCACCGACGCCGAGGCGGACGACATCTTCGGCCGCATCGCCGCGACCCCGCTCCCGGGACCGACGCCGCGGCTCGACGCCCAGTGGTGGCGCGGCTTCACCGCCGATTTCGCCGCCCGGATGGTCACCAGCACCCGTCCGGTGCGGCAGGCAGCCTGAACGTGCCGCCGCACATCGGTCAGCGGCGGACCGGAGTGTACACAGCGCGGATTGCCGCGACCGCTGATCGTGTCCGACACTAGCCCTATGGCCATCGTCTTGGCGGCCGCTGATACCCGGCGCACTGGAACTGTCCGCTGCGCCGCGACTCTCGCGCGGCGGCCATGAAGACCCGTCCCGGACTCGACGTCGCGGACCCGCTCGCAGCGGGCCGCGAAGCGCTGAGCCGAGGGGAGTGGGAGCAGGCCCTGGCGTACTTCGAAGCCGCTTCCGAGCGGAACCATGGCGCCGAGGCTCTCGAGGCCCTCGCCATGGCCGCCTGGTGGCTCGACAACGCGCAGCTGGCGATCGAGTCCCGTGAACACGCATACCGCCTCTACCGTGAACGCGGCGACGCGGCCCCCGCCGCCCGGATGGCCATCTGGCTCGGCTGGGACTCTATCGCCTTCCGTGGCGAGCCGGCTATCGCACGCGGCTGGCTGCAGCGGGCTCACCGCCTGCTCGACGGACTCGACCCCGTGCCGGAACACGGCTGGCTCGCCCTCCGCGAAGGCGAATTCGCCTTCCTTCTCGAGAACGACATCGCGGCCACGAGGCGCTTCGCCGAGCGGGCACGGTCGATCGGGACCGCGCTGGCCGTATCCGACATCGAGTTCGCGGCCCTCGGGCTTGAAGGTCTCGCGCTGGCAAGCCAGGGAAACATCGCTGACGGGATCCGCCTGCTGGACGAGGCCTCGGCGGCGGCCATGGCAGGCGAGATGTCCGAGCTGTGGGCAGCCGGACGCACCTGCTGCTACATGATCACCGCCTGCGAGCGCGTGCGGGATCTCGAGCGGGCAAATCAATGGTCGCGGCGAATGCTCGAGTTCGCCAAGCGCTGGCGGATCCAGGATCTCTTCGCTGTCTGCCGGGCGCACTACGGGGCGATTCTCGTCCTGCGCGGCACGTGGGAGGAGGCCGACGCCACCTTCGAGACGGCGCTGCGGGAGCTGCGGGCCAGCCGGCCTGGCATCGCGTTCGAGGCGCTGGTCCGCCAGGCGGATCTGCGGCGGCGGCAGGGGCGGTTCGAGGAAGCGGCCGAGCTGTTTCGCCAGGCCGAGTTCCACCCCTACGCGCAGCTCGGGCTCGCGTATGTCGCCCTCGAGAGCGGGAACGCGGCCCTTGCGGAGGACCGTGCGACGAGCTTCCTGCGGAAGCTCGGCCCGGAGAGCCGGCTCCAGCGCGCGGCCGGCCTCGACCTGTACGCTCGCGTGCTCGTCGCACTGGGTGAGACAGAACGAGCGAGGAACGCGCACGGCGAGCTGCAGGGCGTCGTGGCGGAGGTTGGCAGCGACTCGCTGCGTGCCTCGGCCCTGGCGGTCGAGGGCCTCGTGGCGGAGGCCGAAGGTGATCTCGAAGCGGCGCGTTCCCGCATCGAGGACGCCGTCGACCTGTTCCACCAGTGCGGCGACCCGTTCGAGACGGCACGGTCGCGGCTCGACCTGGCGCGAGTGCTTGCCGCGCTCGGGCGCAGCGACTCGGGGGCCGACCAGGCTCGCGTGGCCCACGCGGCGCTGACCGGAATGCAAGCGGTGCGGGAGGCCCAGCGGGCGGCTGCTCTCCTGACGGCGCTCACCGACCCGGCGTCAGCCGCCGCCAGGTCGGTGCTGACGCCCCGCGAACTCGACGTGCTCAAGCTCGTCGCCCAAGGGCTGAGCAACGCGGACATCGCTGAGCGGCTCGTCCTGAGCGAGCATACGGTGCACCGGCACCTGGCCAACATCCTGCGGAAACTCGATGTCTCCTCGCGTGCCGCAGCCGTGGCCTGGGGTACGCGCGCGGGCCTCATCTGACCTTGGCACCCCGCGGCGCGAGGGTTCCCGGGAGTGGCCCGTACGGGTCATTGGCGGCGACCTGGGGAGATGGCCCTTGCGGGCGAAGCGACAGCGCCGCGCTGGCCTGTACCACTAGAGGGCAAGAGCAACGACGACTACAGGGGGAAAGAACGATGGGTCTCCATCTCGGCGACACGGCGCCTGACTTCGCGGCACAGACGACAGAGGGAACGATCCGGTTCCACGAGTGGATCGGCGATTCCTGGGCGGTGCTCTTCTCGCACCCCAAGGACTTCACTCCGATATGCACCACCGAGCTCGGCTCCGTGGCGAAGCTGAGCCCTGAGTTTCAGCGCCGGAACGTGAAGCTCATCGGCCTGTCGGTGGACTCCCTCGACGAGCACCGCGCGTGGCTGGACGACATCGAGGAGACGCAGGGCGCACGGCCCGGCTACCCGATCATCGCCGACACCGACCTGAATGTGTCCAAGCTCTACGGGATGCTGGAAGCCGACGCGGAAGGTGACGCCGCATCGCGCTGCGCGATGGACAACCGCACTGTTCGCGGTGTCTTCGTGATCGACCCCGACACAAGGGTCAGGCTTATCACGGTGTATCCGATGCAGACGGGCCGCAACTTCACCGAGATCCTGCGGGCAATCGACTCGATCCAGCTCACCACCAGGCACCCGGTCGCGACGCCGGCGAACTGGCAGCCGGGCGAGGACGTGATGATCAACCTCATGGTCTCCGACGAAAAGGCCAAGTCGCTTTACGGCGACTTCAAGGCGCCCAAGCCCTACATGCGGGTCATCCCCCAGCCCGAGTGATCGCGGAAATCGTCGCCGTCGACACCCCGGCGCTTGGCGACCGCAGCTATCTCGTGCACGACGGGAGGGTGGCCCTGGTCATCGACCCGCAGCGGGATATCGACCGGGTGCTGGCCCTGACGGCCGGGCAGGGCGTGCGGATCACTCATGTCTTCGAGACACACGTGCACAACGACTACGTGACCGGCGGGCTGGCGTTGGCGCTGGCCGCCGGGGCCGCTTACCACGTCAACGGGGCCGACGCGGTGGCGTTTGACCGCGTGCCGGTCCGCGACGGGGACGTCATCGAGGTCGGGGCGGCCATGCGGGTCCGGGTCATCGCCACCCCGGGCCACACCTTCACCCACGTGTCGTACGTGCTGGAGACCGCACGACGGCCGCCTGCCGTGTTCACCGGCGGATCACTGCTGTATGGCTCGACCGGGCGGCCGGACCTGATGGGCGCCGCTAGGGCCGCCGAGCTGGCACACGCACAGTACGCGTCGGCGCATCGCCTGGCAGCCAGCCTGCCGGACGACGCGGACATCTATCCGACACACGGGTTCGGCAGCTTCTGCTCGGCCACCCAATCCGGGGGTGTCTCCTCGACCATCGGCCGGGAGCGGCGGGTCAACCCGGTCCTCACCCTGGACGAGCAGCGGTACGTGGCTGAGCTGCTGGCCGGGCTGGACGCCTACCCCGCCTATTACGCGCACATGGGTCCGGCCAACGCGGCCGGCCCGGCCGCCCCCGACCTGGATCCGCCCCACACCGCGGGGGCCGGCGAGCTGCGCCGGCGGATCGAGGCAGGCGAATGGGTGGTGGACCTGCGGGCCCGGCGGGTCTTCGCCGCCGGGCACCTGGCCGGCACGCTGAACTTCGACCTCGACAGCAGCCTCGCGACGTACCTCGGCTGGCTGATCCCGTGGGGGACGCCGCTGACGCTGCTGGGCCAGACGCCAGAGCAGGTCGCCGGGGCCCAGCGGGAACTGGTGCGGGTCGGTATCGACCGCCCCGCCGCGATGGCCGTGGGCGACCCGGCGGGCTGGTCTGGTGGCCGGCCGCTGCGCAGCTTCCAGGTCGCGGACTTCCGCGACCTGGAAGCGGTCCGACAGCACCGTCGTGTCGCGATCCTGGACGTGCGCCGCGACTTGGAGTGGACGGACTCTCACATCGAGGGCGCCATCCACGTGCCCCTGCATGCGCTGCCCGGCCGCCTAGCCGAGTTGCCGGATGAAGAGCTGTGGGTGTACTGCCGAACCGGATATCGCGCTTCAGTGGCGGCGTCCCTGCTGGACGCGGCGGGCTGCCTGGTCGTGGCCGTCGATGATGACTACGGCCGGGCGCCCACGGCTGGCCTGCCGATAACGGCGGCCTGAGACCAATTCCACTTTAATTCCACCTGTGCGCGTTAGCGTGTCCGCGACGGGAGAAAGCCAGCATTCGGACGGGGGTCCACGATGATGCTGCGCCGGGTTATCACTGTCGCCATTCTCGTAGCGGGAATGACGCTCGCCCCGCTTCTCACAGCGAGCGCTGATACCGCTCCGCCGGGCCAGGTCCTGTCCAATTTCGAGACGTACTTCGGGGCCAGCCTCGCCCGGGACTGCGGGTTCAGCCAGCCGGTTCCCGGCGAGAAGGGAACCAGCCTGTGGCTGTTCTGCGACACGCCCGTGTACGGGTTCAATTCACAGGGTCAGTGGGGGTTCCTGTACTTCATCCCCGGTTCGACCGCGGCCGAGGGCCCGGCGACACGCGGAGAGGTGCCCACGGACCTGTCTGAACTGACATCGACAGGCACTCCGTTGCCCGCGTTCCCCAACCACGACGCGCCCGCGCAGTTCCTGCCCACGCCGGCCGGGCTCGTCACCTCCGAGGGAGGCACCTGCGGTCCCGCGCCGATCTACGCCGCCTCGTGGATCTACGGCGTCACCCGCGACCCCGCCCAGCCGTCGGACCTGCTGATCGCGTTCGACAACTTCTGCGTGCAAGGCGCGTTCAATTTCCATCCTGAGGGATTCGGGCTAGACGTATACGACCCGTCGACCAACACCGTGGTCAGCCACGCGGTGTTCACGGAAGACAACACGACAGGGCTCACGCCACCGCAGGTCCTCGGCTCGCCCGTAGTCGCGGGAGGCTACCTGTACCTGTTCGGTCTCCTGTGCAAGCACCCGGCGGGCATGTGCCCGGCCAACAAAGCGGACGCCGTGTACGCGGCCCGGGTCCGCGCGACCCCGAGCGCCTGGGATAACCCGTCGGACTACCGCTGGTTCGCGGGCGGAGGCCACTGGTCGGCGTCTCCTGGTGCGGCAAAATCGGTGATCCCCGGCGTCCGGCCGCTTGGCGAGGTGAACACCGAAGACTTCCGGTCCGTCGGGCAGGGTTTCGTGCTGCTCGTGCAGACGTCGCTGAGCGGCGCCTTCACGGCATACGAGTCATCGTCGCCAGCCGGGCCGTGGCGGGTGAAAACGACCGGCACCGTGCCCTGCACGGCAGGCACGAACATCTGCCACGCGCTCATCGGCCACCCGGACCTGTCCACGCGGAAGTCATTGCTGATCTCGTTCCTCAACCCCGGTGTCGGAAACCCGGACGGTCACGTGGAGGTCGCCGCCTTCCCGTGGTGACCCGGGCGTAAGTCGGGTCTTTCTCCGGTGATCCCCCACACGAGCTGCTCGAATGGGTCGGGGCTGGGGGTGCGCATGTCGACCTTGTGCCAGGAGTCCAGGAAGGCGGGCAGCCGGGGGTTGCCCTGGCGGCCCTCCAGGATGACCGGAATGATCGGCTTGTCGCGCTTGGCGAACTCCCCGAGCAGGGATTCCACCTCGAGTTCCTGCCACGGACCGGCGCCAGCGGGGCCGATGAACACAGCCGCCGACTTGACCGACTTGATAGTGCGCCGCAGTTCCTTCTGCCAGCGCATGCCCGGGCGGATCTCCCAGATGTCGAGCCAGGGCAGGATGCCGCGCTGCTTGAGCCGCTCGCCGATCTCCATGACTTGCGGCTTGTCCTTGGAGTTGTGGCACAGGAACACGTCGTAGTCGCCGGTCTCGACCTTGCCCTTGAGCTGGGTTTCCGCGACGTTCCGGTCGCGCCGCTCGTCCGCGCTCCGGTTCATTTCGGACACCGCGGCCTCGGCCGTCGCGGACGGCTGGTCGTCGCGCAGCGAGATCACGCTGTCATCGCACATCGGGCATGGCACGGTGTACTTCCCCCGCTTCAGCCTGCCCTGGACGAGGTCGTCGGGCAGGACGTAGCCGCAGACCGGGCAGGACCGGATCGCGCGACGGACGATCGTCCCCGGCAAGGCGCGCTGCTGGAGGTGCTCGGCGACGTAGGTCTCGAACTGGCCACGCACCACTGGCCCGGCCTCCTCGTCGAAGAACAGGGTGAGCTCGCCCCGGCCTTCCTCCAGCTCGAGCAGGTGCATGCCGCAAGTTCCGCCCCCCGCCGCGGTGTAGGAGGCGGCGTTCTGCCACATCGTCTGGCGCCGGAACAGGCTGGAATGCGCCAGCCGCACGGCCAGGCTGGCATAGACGCTGTGCAGCGGGCCGTCGAAGGCGAAGGTGACCTGCCGGCCAGGGATGTCCGGGGCGTCAGGACGCTCCCTGGTGAACTGGGACGGGAAGATCAGATCGACCCCCTCATCCGTGGCCTCCTTCAGCGCGATCTCGTGCCGCAGTAGTTCCTCGACGGTGGCGATCAGCAGCAACTTCTCCTGGGCCGGTTCCGCCAGGCGATCTTCCGCGGCCAGCCGGAAGTTCCCGTCGAGAGCGTCGGCTTCCCTGATGAACCCGAGCCCGTCTGGTTCGTTCTTGGCGGCCTGCACAAGGGCCGACGCGTAGGAGTCGAGCAGTTCCGGCTGCAACAGCACGAGGCCGCCGAAGTGCAGGCGGCGGATCAGATCCCGGCTCTCGACCCGGCCAATGCAGGTCTCGAAGCCAGCCCGCAGCGTGTCCTGACCACCGGCGTCGTGATCCGTCCGCAGGAAGCCGCGGAACAGATCGTCGACCGTGCACAGCACCCGGCCCTGCTCCTTCTCCTCAAGCAGGAACTGCTTGATCGAGTCGAACAGGGCGCTGGAGCTCACCATTGGCAGCGCGTCCCAGTCGATCGCGCCCTCGATCGCGCTCTTCAGCTCGGCAATCTGCCAGCCTTCCTTCGCGCTCGTCTCGAAGAAACCCGCGAGGCCCAGATCGCCGAGTATCGCCTCGACGCGCTCCCGGGACACGGCGACTCCGAAACGATCGGCGCGGGCGGCGACGAGGAAGGTCCGCAGCGGCACCGTGGTTTCCTCAAGGCGTCGCGCTTGGGCCAGTGCCCGGACCCAGTGCTTGACCCCCGAGAACGGGTCCGTCTCGCTGCGTGAGTCGAAGACCAGCAGCGCCACCGCGATCTCGTTCAGGTGCAACTGGTGCACCAGCCGGTATCCCGGCTGGCCGGCGAGGTCCCACAGCAGCACCTCACGGGTCTGCGTGCCCCCGTCGGCGACCTCGACTTCCCGGCTCTCGAAAGTCCAGACCCGGCGGCCATGCGTGGAATCGGTCGGCTGGTACTCCTGCCCGCTGAGCACGAGCCCGAGCCCGGATTTCCCGACCCCCGTGTCACCGAGCAACACCACTTTTGCGTTCACGTACCGGCGGGATTCTGGCCGGACGCTCGCACCTGCCAGCGCCGCGTAGTCGATGGCGTAGCAGTTAATCTGACGTGGCCCATTGTCCTTCGCGGCCAGCAGCGGAAGTGACGGATGAAAGGCAAGGCCGCCAACCCCTGCTGTATCGCCCACTGGAATAGTAGCGACACACTCCCAATCGTGACAGCGCCATAGTTCGGCCTGCCCCAGCGTCAATGAGGCCAGGAAGTCCCCGCGCGGGGAGAACTTTATCGATGTGCATTTTCCGTTCAGGTTCTCGAGAACGATGATCTCTTTGCCAGTGCCAAGATCATAAATGCGCACAGTACTGTCGTAGGACGCGAAAGCGGCACGCTCACCATCCGGCGAGATGTCCAGGCAATAGATATTGTCTTTAGCTCCTTGAAATTTTCCCAGCAGGCTTAGATCGTCGCTCTGGTGCACGTTCACCACACCATCGCTGCCGGGGACAAGAATTATACGCCCGTCTGGCGACCAGCACGGGGCGTAGCAAAAGGCCGAGTACTGGGTTTCCATAAGCAGCGTTCGAGCCCCCACATCCCAGATCCCGAGGGTACCACCGCGGCCTTTCTCCGCCTTGTCCGTCACGGCGATCATGGATCCGTCAGGGGCCCACGCGAGACCGACTACCTCTTTCTTCCCGCCGGACGCGGCGGGCAGGGTCGAATATAGTCCCCATTCCCCGCTAATCTCATCCCATATGAAAATATTAGGGATGCCGCCGAATGCGAGAAGGTTAGCAATGGGATGCCACGCCAGCCCCATGACGGGGACCGTGGCGACGGTATCGTAAAGCGCTCTCCGGTATCCGGTGGCAGCCGACCATACGGCAACTCTGGCGGCGTTCGGCTGGCTGTACGTCTGCAAGCCGCCCCCGGCGGCGAGAAATTCCCCACCGGGTGACCAGGCCACCTCGAAGGTGCCCGTTGGCGAGTTTTCATAGGTTCGCTCGAGCGATAGCCCTCTCATGACGAGCGCGGGGTCATTCGCCACCTTGACGTGAGACGTCGGCACGGGGCTTGGATTCTTTCTCCGGAACGGCATGCCTCCCCCAATAGCGACTTCAGCCGTCGTAGTCCACGATGAGCGTATCGGTGGCGGGGAGAGATTGGCAGGTCAGCACGTAACCCGCTGCCAATTCGGAATCTTCGAGCGCGAAGTTGCGGCGCATTGTCACCTTGCCTTCGCGCAGGATCGCGCGGCAGGTGCCGCAGACGCCGCCCTTGCAGGCGAACGGGAGGTCGGCGCGGGCGCGCTGGGCGCCGTCGAGGACCGGGGTGCCTGGCGGGATCGTGACCGTGGTGGCGCGGCCGTCGAGGATGACCGTGACCTCGGCGCCCGGGCCCGGGGTTTCCGTGTGGGTGGCGACGGGCGGCGGCTCTTCCTCGACGTAGAACAGCTCGCGGTGCACCCGCCGCATCGGCACGCCGAAGTCACGCAGAACCTCGATCGCGCCGGTCACCAGGCCGTACGGCCCGCACAGCCACCAGTCACTGACCGTCGGCAGGTCGGCGATCAGCGGCAGCAGCGTCCGCAGCTTCGCCGGGTCCAGGCGGCCGGTGAACAGGTCGACTTCCTGCGCCTCGCGGGACAGCACGTGGACCAGCCGCATGCGGGTCGGGTAGGCGTCCTTGAGGTCGGCGACCTCGTCGGCGAACATCACCGTGTCCGCTCGGCGGTTGCCGTAGACCAGCGTGACCTCAGACCCCGCCGCGAGCAGGGCCGCGGCGATCGACAGCACCGGCGTGATGCCGGAACCGGCCGCGATCAGCACGCGCCGGCCGGCAGTCGCCAGGTCCGGGGTGAACGTGCCGGACGGCGGCTGTACCTCCACCGTGTCGCCGGGCCGGACCCCGCGCACCAGCCAGCCGGAGACCACGCCACCCGCCACCTCGCGGACGCCGATGCGCGGCGCCCGGCCGGGCGGGACGCAGATCGAGTACGACCGGCGCTCGTCGCCGCGGCGGACGGTCAGCGACTGGCCCGGCTGGAACGCGAACGTCTCGCGCAAGGCCGGCGGCACCGCGAACGTCAGCGCGGCGGCGTCCGCCGTCAGCCGGTCGATGGCGGACACGGTCAGCGGGTGGAACACCGCGGGCGGCACGCTCAGTGCTCCTTCACGTGCTCGAACGGTTCCAGGCACCCGCGGCACTGGTAGAGGGCCTTGCACGCGGTCCCGCTGAAGCGCGAGAACTCGCGGGTGTCCCGCGATCCGCAGCGCGGACAGGCCACGGCGAGCGGGATGAGAACAGGGCCGCCGCGCTCCCCCGGCGGGGCGATGCCCGCCTCCGCCAGCTTGCGGCGGCCCTCGGGGGTTATCCAGTCGGTTGTCCACGCAGGAGATAGCTCGGTGCGGATATCGACCCGCTCGTAGCCGGCCTCGGTGAGCCGGCGCCGCAGGTCGGCGGCGATCTGCGCCATCGCCGGGCAGCCGGAGTACGTCGGCGTGATCGTGACCGTCACCGCGCTGTCCCGCTCCCGCACGTCGCGGAGAATGCCGAGGTCTCCGATGGTGACGGCAGGCAATTCCGGATCCAGAACGGACGCGGCTGTCTCCCACGCGCTCACCATGTCGCCTCCGGGTTGGCACGCGCGACGCTTTGCAGCTCGGCGAGGATGTAGCCCATCGCCTCCGTGTGGCTGCCGTCGCGGCCGGTCTTGCCCGCGACCGGGGCGAGCGGGGGCGTGTCCGGGCGGCGCAGGGTCGCTTCGGCGAAGACCGCGTCCAGGTAGGCGTCCGCGTCGCCGGCGAGGCCGAGTTCGGCCGCCACGGGCCATAGGGTGTCCAGGGCCGCCTGCGCCCTCGCGTGCGAATAGTCCGTGCCGTCGCCGAGGCGGATCACCCAGGCGGCCGCGTAGTCGCGGTGGTAGGTCAACTCCGTGACGGCCTTGGCCGCGATCGCGGCGAGCACCGGGTCGCGGTCCGCGGTCAGGCCGCGCATCACCGCGAGCCGCCAGGCGGAGAACACCAGCAGGCGGGCCGCCAGTTCGGCGAAGTCGGCGTCGGCGCGTTCCACGAGGCGGACGTTGCGGAACTCGCGCTCGTCGCGGAAGAACGCGAGCCGGTCTTCGTCTCTGTTCCCGCCTTCGGCCTGAGCGGCGCGGGTCAGCAGCAGGCGGGCCTGCCCGAGGAGGTCGAGCGCGATGTTGGCGAGGGCGGTTTCTTCCTCGAGTTCCGGCGCGCGGGTGACCCATTGCTGGAGCCGGTGGCTGTAAATCAGCGCGTCGTCGCCCAGGGCGAGGCACGTCGCCGTGAGCTCGGCGGGGTCCACTCCGGCGGGCACCGCCACGTCGATTCCGGCGAGGGGGTCGCCGAAGCCGGTGCCGAACGCCCAGCGGTGATCCTCCTCGGAGACATCCGCCAGGGATAGGTAGGCGTCGAACTCGCTCTGCTCGCTCTCGTTGTCGGTCATCAGATGTGGGGAACGTCTTCCGGGATCTCGTAAAAGGTCGGGTGGCGATATATCTTGTCACCGGCCGGGGCGAAGAACGGGTCTTTCTCGTCCGGGCTGCTCGCCGTGATCGCTTCGGCGGGGACGACCCAGATGCTGACCGCCTCGTTCCGCCGGGTGTACAGGTCGCGGGCGTGCCGCAGCGCCATCTCCGGGTCGGCGGCGTGCAGCGATCCGACGTGCACGTGGTTCAGGCCGCGCTTGCCGCGCAGGAACACCTCGAACAGCGGCCACTCCGCGCGTGCCTCACGTGGCTCAGTCATGGTTCGCCACCGGAGTCAGCCGCGTACGTTCGGGATCATCGTTCTTTTTTCTCGCGTGCGCCACAGCCGCTTCCCTGACCCAGGAACCCGCTTCGTGGGCGTCGCGGCGGCGGGCGATCCGGTCGGCGTTGCAGGGGCCGTGGCCGGCGACGACGGCCTTGAACTCGTCCCAGTCCACCGCGCCGAAGTCGTAATGCCCGCGGGCCTCGTTCCACCGCAGCGTGTCGTCGGGGAGCGTGACGCCGAGGCGCTCCGCCTGCGGGACGGTCATGTCGACGAACCGCTGGCGCAGGTCGTCGTTCGTGTGCCGCTTGATGCCCCAGGCCATCGAGCGCTCGGTGTTCGGGGAGTCGGCGTCGGGCGGGCCGAACATCATCAGCGACGGCCACCAGAACCGGTTCACCGACTCCTGGACCATGGCTCTTTGCGCGTCGCTGCCGCGCATCATCGTGAGCAGCAACTCGTAGCCCTGGCGCTGGTGGAACGACTCCTCCTTGCAGATCCGGACCATCGCGCGGGCGTACGGGCCGTACGACGACCGGCACAGCGGCACCTGGTTGCAGATGGCGGCGCCGTCGACGAGCCAG
>Ga0335075_10010677_pt1 | contig 13939 bp, 10 predicted proteins | sample Lox_Sample_24_FD_206723 | JGI IMG/M metagenome (GOLD analysis project Ga0335075, IMG submission 206723) | Soil microbial communities from Loxahatchee National Wildlife Refuge, Florida, United States - Lox_Sample_2.4 | ecosystem: Environmental > Terrestrial > Soil > Wetlands | place: USA...
CGGCTAGGGTGGGGTTGACCCAAAGCCCCAGGGTGCCCCAGGTCTCGACTCTGAGACCTGGGAAAAATGCTCCCATCTCCAGACACCCCGGGTGCCCCACCCTCGCCGCGTCTTTGTTTTTGCGGCTAGGGTGGGGTTGACCAATGCCTCAGGGTGCCCCAGGTCTCGACTCTGAGACCTGGGAAAAATGCTCCCATCTCCAGACACCCCGGGTGCCCCACCCTCGCCGCGTCTTTGTTTTTGCGGCTAGGGTGGGGTTGGCCCAAAGCCCCAGCTCTTCTCCGCTCCCCGGATGCCCATGCCGCGTCTTTTGCCGCCAGCCCGCGAACCCGCCACCTCCGCAAGGCGGAGGCCAACCCGCGAAACAGCTCGAAAACGAGCGGGCTGGCGACAATCGCATGCCCCCACTGCGTACATCGTTATGCCGCCACTTGCCCGGTGAACAAGCGATTGGGTTCGCCCCACTCGCCCGGCCCAATCTATACGATCTCCGCTGGTGGGTTTCGCGGCTTCCAAATTGGAGACACGGACGATCCGCCCTATGCGGCAAACCTGGATTTGTTCGACGCGGCAGATCGGCATCGCGCGTGCGACGTCACTGGGCAGGAAGGGCATGGGCAAGTCCTCACCCCGGCGGAGATCAATGCGGTTGTGGCCCCAGTCCATCCGATTGCTGGCCACCGATTCGTCTGGCGATCGCGGCAGCCGCCGCAAATTACAGCAATGCCGGAGTGGTGATCACTTGTGTTCGTGACCCACTGCAGAGAATTTCCCCTCCCCGGCGCACAATATCTCCAGGAGCCACCCCATGCGCAACGCGCCCCGACCCGACCGCGACGATCCCGCCAGCCTGCCTGCGCCGCCCGCACGCTCTTCCTGGCCGGCGATGAAGATTCGCCCGGTTGCGCGCAAAAAACGCCCCCGCAGGCCCCCCAATTCAGCCTTCGCGCTCCGCGCTCGCCGAACCATCCATCTAAAAATGAACAACTTGCCGCACAGAACACGCCCCGCCGGGCGCCCCCCTATACCCCCCTCAATTTCAGGTGAAACTGTAAAACTGTGGAGTTTGCCGCTCAGGAATGCACCCCGGAGGTCCGTCGCAAGCGCCTCAGGAAAAATAACTTATCTGCCGTTTACCCACCCCGGAAACCGCACCCTCCCAAGCCCGACGGCAATTGCCGCCGGTGCGCTCCCAAAAAGTTGAGGATTTCACTCAAATAATTGAAAATAAGTATGTTATCCAAAATGAATTCGGTAACCAGTTGGTTATCCAATTCATCTGGCATTCACACAATATTCGCTTTTTCTACGGTTAAACTCGATCGCCGCTAAAAAGCTCGCTGGGCCGGCTCTTCGCCCGCGCGGTAGGTAAATCCGGTCGCCGGCCAAAGCTCGGGCTCTGCCTCCAGATTCGGCGCCACCGAGACCTTCCCGAACTTCGCCGCCTGCACCGTTGTGTTCCATCCATCCACGTCCACCTGCGCGCTCTGTCCCAGGAACTCGTCCTCGTCGGCCGTGATCGTCACCGTCTCGCTCTCGCCCGGCGCCAGCGACACGTAGTTGTCGCTGTAGAACACCGGCAGCACGCGCACATCGAAGCCGCGCCGCAACTGCAGATGCGCCATCAGCGCGATGTGCGTCGTCGGATTGTGCAGCGTCACCGTCACCACGCGCTTGCCGTCCGCGTCCGTCTCCTTGGCGTGGACATCGAGCGTCACCTCCGGCATCGTCTGGAGCGCCGTAAAGTCGTCCTCGTGGTCCGCCGCCGCGCGCCAGTAGAAGTTCCGCGAGATCGTCTCACCGTCCGCGCCCTTCAGCGTCAGCTCCACAAAGTACACCGGCGAGAGCGGCGTCGGCAGCTTCAACTCGCCCAGGTTCGTGGCCGCCTCCGCCGCCGCCGTCACCAGCGCATCGTACTGGCTCGCCAGCGACCCGTCGAGGTTATAGATCGCCACATGCGCCGTCGCGCCATCGAGCGCGGTGGGCTCGTTGTCGATCACCTGAACGTCGCCGTCGGCCTGGTTCAACTGGATGTGCTCCATCTCCGCCGCGTGCATGGTCCCGAAGTACGACGCGAACGGCTCCAGGTCGTAGTCGTAGATCTGCCACACGAAGCTCGGCTGCGCCGGATTGCTCATCCACGTCAGCACCGCCGTCGTCGGATGGAACAGGAGCGCATTCCTTCCCTCGTACATCGCCCGGAACGCCTCGTAGTCCGCCATCTGCGCCTTGCGCACAAAGTCCGGAAAGTTCCGGAACGCCCCATACCGCGCCGCAATCTCCGCCGGGTAATTCTGGGCTCCCGAGTTGCCCTTGGCGAAGTCGTGCTCCGCCCAGTCGTTGTTGATGCTGTCCCAGTCCTTCCTGGGCATCATCGCCTCGATCGACTCGAGCGTGGGCACGCTCACGCTGCCCGTCTCCGTCTTGAAGTAGTCGTCCGTGACCGTATAGAAATCCCGCGGCGCCCGCCACGAGTACGGCCCGTGCGACCGCACCCCGTGCCCGCTCGTCGAGCTCGGCTGGTACAGCCGGTTCGGATCCAGTTCGGCCAGCATCGTCCGCAGCGGCCCATCGATCTCCGGCGGCGGATCGCCCTCGTTGCGTGCGCACCACAACGCGATCGACGGGTGGTTCCGGAAGCGCAGGATCTTATCGCGCACGTTGGCCAGGTAGGTCGGCACGTCGTCCGGGTTCGGCCCGTCGCCCGGGTTCGGCTGGAAGAACTCGTCCCACACCAGGATCCCGTACTTGTCGCACAACTCGTAGAACTCCTCGCTGGTGCTCTGCCCCACCCAGTTCCGGATCATGTTCAGATGCGCCAGAGCGTGCATGTGGATCTCGGCGTCCATGCGGTCCTCGGGGATGCGCTTCAGCGCCTCATCCAACCCCCAGTCGCCTCCGCGGATGAACACCGGTACCCCGTTCACCGAGATCGTCAGTGTCTCCGACCCCGGCACGCTGTAGGTGATCTTCCGCACCCCGAACGTCACGTCCTGGGCATCGGAGACCTTCCGCCCCACCTTGAAGGCGAGGTGCAGCGTGTAGAGGTTCTGCGGCCCGTAGCCGTTCGGCCACCACAGCCGCGGATGCTCCCAATGCAGCACCGGGGTGTTCTTCGGGTCAAACCGCACCAGCTCCGAACCATGAGCCGGCACGTCTACCTCCCGCCTGAAGGTGACCTTGCCTATCGTCCCCTGCAGCACTCCATGCTCGTTATGGTCCGTCACGTTCTCGACCGTCGCCTCCACGCTCACATCGGCCGAGTCTGTCGGCGGCAGCGGCAGGTTGGTCGTCACATATGGGTTCTTCACCACCACCGGCCCGCTCGCCGAGAGATACACCTTCCGCCATATCCCCGTATCCCGGTCCGGAATCGTCGGCAGCCAGTCCCACCCGATCGTGCACAGGAAGGTCGGCCCGTCAATGGCGCTGATCCCCCCATTCGGTCCGATCCCCGCCTGCACCGTATGCACATGCGGCACCCCCGGGTGGGGCTGGGGCGACACCAGCACCGCCACCACCGCGTTCTTGCCCGGTTGCACCTGATCGGTGATGTCGAAGATCCCCCGGATGAAGGCCCCGCGGATCGTGCCCACCTCCACGCCATTCACCCACACATCCGCTGAGAAATTGATGCCCTCGAAATTCAGCCAGACCCGCCGTCCGCGATACGACCGCGGCACCCGCATCTCCGTCCTATACCAGTACGATTGGTGCGCCAGGTTCTCGGGAATCACATCGGGCCGAATGTTCTCGCCATACAGCGGCTCAGGATACACGTGGTCGTCCACCAGTGCGGTCAGCACCGTCCCCGGCACCGTGGCCGCGTACCAGCCGCTCGCGTCAAAGCCTTCACCGGAAATCTGCGCGGGCGGCTGCGAGATCTTGTCGGCGAACTGCATCTGCCAGCCCGTCCCCAGCGTGACGGGCGCGGGCACGCCAGAACTGGCTGCCATCGCGAAGGGAGTCATCGCCAGCGCCAACATCAAAACGGAGGGACAAAGACCACCCACGCGCATCTTCAAACAACCATCTCCAGGGGCTTGAATCGAATTGCAGACAACGGCATTATATTCCCCGCCGTTCCCCGCGGCCTTGATAATGGGGCCATGGAGTTCCAACGTTCCTCAGGGGTTCTGCTCCACATCACTTCGTTGCCGTCGGTCGGCGGCATCGGCGATCTCGGACCGGCAGCCCACGAGTTCCTCGAGTTCCTCGCGGCAGCCAAACAGCACGTGTGGCAAGTGCTTCCTTTGGCTCCCACAGGCTTCGGGAACTCTCCGTATGCCGCGTCATCAGCCTTCGCCGGTAATCCGCTGCTCATTAGTCTCGAACATCTGGCGGACTGGGGCTGGATCGCATCGGATCGTGTCGCAGACCTCCCTAATGCAGACGGCGCTGTCAATTTCAGTGAAGTAGATCAGTATAAGCGGCCGCTTCTCTACGAAGCTGCAAATAGCTTTGTGGCGCGAGGCCCCCGCGACGCCACGCTCGCAGATCAATGGCGTGCGTTCGAGCAGTTTTGCCGGGCTGAGTCCTCCTGGCTGAACGATTACGCGTTCTACGCTGTGCTCCGCAGTCGTTTTCGCACGGGTGCATGGACCAGTTGGCCCGAGCCCATCTGCCGCCGGCATCCCGATGCGCTCGCGGACGTCGCCGCCAGCCACGCGCGCGACCTCGTATGTGAGCAAGCGATTCAATTTGCCTTTGCACGCCAGTGGACCGCCCTTCGCAAATCTGCCGCAGGTCACGGAATCCGTATCCTCGGCGATATCGCCATCTTCGTCAATTTCGATTCGGCCGACGTCTGGGTTCACCCTGAACTCTTCGAACTCGACGAAGACTTCCAGCCCATCCGAGTTGCCGGCGTGCCTCCCGATTACTTTTCCGCAACTGGCCAGCGCTGGGGCAATCCGCTCTACAGATGGGATGTTCTGGCGGAGGGAGGCTTCGACTGGTGGATCGAGCGCGTTCGTCGCGCAACCAGTCTTTACGACATCGTTCGACTGGATCACTTTCGTGGATTCGAAGCATATTGGGCGATTCCGGCAGAAGAGAAGACCGCCATCAAGGGTAAGTGGGTTGCGTCACCCGGCCTTGAGCTTTTCCGCACTCTCGAATCGAAACTCGGCCCTTTGCCCATTGTGGCCGAGGACCTTGGCTTGATTACTCCGGAAGTTGAGGCGCTGCGTTTGAGCCTTGGTTTTCCAGGCATGAAGGTGATTCAGTTCGGCTTCAGCGATAAGGGAGCTCACATCCACCTGCCGCATCGGTACGAATCCGCGACAGTGGCTTACACCGGCACCCATGACAACGACACGACCCGGGGATGGTGGCAGTCCGCAAGCGCGGCAGAGCGCGCGGTTGCCGAGGCGTACGTTGGGCCTACAGACGGCAGTACCGCGTGGCCGCTCATCCGCGCTGTCCAGACGAGTCCCGCGCAGTTGGTCATCGTTCCCGCCCAGGATCTGCTCGAATTGGGATCGGACGCGCGCATGAATACACCGGCCGTGGCCCAGGGAAACTGGAGTTGGCGCGCGCCTCGAGGTTGCTGGACACCGGAGCGATCGCAACGACTGGCTGCACTGGCTCAGGTGACTGATCGCGATAATGACCCTTTGATGATGCAGAACGGCACGGATTGACGCGGGCCTGGCACCGCCGGCACAAGAAGAACTGCTCAACATCATGGCAGTGCCAGCGTTTGAGCCACCAACCAGGATCGTGGAGCTGTCGCGGGGAGACGGCGCAAGCACTCGTCAGACCTCCAACTCCTTGGTTTTGTATAAATGTGGGTGGCCTTATGTCCCGATGTTGGAACCTGGGAGATTAGGGTCGCTGATGGGGCGAAGTCATGCGGTCAAAGACACCGCTCTTCCCTGCTTCGCGGCATCCCAAGAGAGCCGGCGGCCCGGCCATGTACAGCACCCACCGCTATGGGTTATGGTTCCATCTTTGCGCATCGCATTGGCATCCGGAGGGGACTCGTGGTTCTTCCCGCGACCTACGCAGCCGCGCTGCTGCTGATGATCCTGAGCATGTTGTGCTGGGGCTCGTGGCCCAACACGCTCAAGTTTTGCCCCAATTACGGGTTTCAGCTCTTTTATTGGGATTTCTCCATCGGCATGGCCGTGGGCGCGGTCTTCTGGGGGCTGACGGCCGGCAGCCTGGGCCACGCCGGGCCGCCCATGTGGGCCGACGCCGCGCACATGCAGGCCGGTCCCATCTTCTACGCCATGGCTGGCGGCGCGGTCTTCAACGTAGCCAACCTGCTGCTGGTGGCCGCCATCGATCTCGCCGGTCTTGCCGTGGCCGTACCGGTGGCCATCGGTCTGGCGCTCGTGATCGGCGCGGTTTCAAGCTATCTGATCCATCCGGCCGGCAATCCGTGGCTGCTCTTCGGCGGCGTGTTGCTGGTGGTCGTCGCCATTCTTCTTGATGCCGCGGCCTACCGCAGCCGCGAGGCTACGGCCAAAGCGGCCACCACGCGTGGCATCGCCATCAGCCTCGTGTGCGGCGTCCTGATGGGCTGCTTTTATCCCTTCGTAGCCCGCGCCCTTAACGGAACGCCAGGCCACACGCCACCCGGCCCCTACGCGGTAAATCTCTTCTTCACCCTCGGGCTGCTTATCTCCTCGGTTCCCGCCATTCTTCTGCTCATGGCGCGGCCGCTTGACGGTAGGCCGCCCGTCGCCATAAGCGGCTACAGCAAGGCTCCGCTGAGCTGGCATCTTGCGGGCATACTCGGCGGCGCCATCTGGAGCACCGGGGGATTGGCCAACTTCGTCGCCTCCGGCGCACACCTCATCGGGCCGGCCGTCTCTTACAGCATCGGCCAGGGCGCAACGATGGTCTCAGCCTGCTGGGGCGTCTTTGCCTGGCGCGAGTTTGCCGGCGCGCCGCGCGAGGCCAGAGTTTTCCTCGCCCTGATGTTCGTCTTTTTCCTCGTGGGCCTGGGCGCAGTCGCCGTAGCGCCGCTTTACTAGAAATTGGATTGCACCAGCATGTCGGAACCACGTAAGCCCATTGTCGTCGTCGGCAGCGCCACCATGGACCTGGTCACGCGCACCCCGCGCATCCCGCGTACCGGCGAAACCCTCATCGGCTCCGCCTTTGAAACCACCCCTGGTGGCAAGGGCGCCAACCAGGCTGTGGCCGCAGCGCGCTTCGGCTACCCAACCCAATTTGTGGCTTTGGTCGGCGACGACGTCTACGGCCCGGCGATCCTCGAAAACCTCGCCCGCTCCGGCGTGAATACGGATGCCATCGAGCAGGTTGTGGGCTCATCGGGCCTCGCGCCCATGTTTGTGGCCGAGAGCGGCGAGAACAGCATCGTCGTCGTCCCCGGCGCCAATGGCAAGCTTACACCCGCCGCCGTCGATCGCCACGCAGCGCTCATCCGCTCCGCAGGGCTCGTGCTCTGCCAGCTCGAGATTCCCATGGAGACGGTCAGCCACATCCTCGCGCTTTGCGCGGAGGCCGGCGTACCCGCCATGCTCGACCCCGCGCCCGCCGCGCCGCTGCCTGAAGCTATCTGGAGCCAGGTGGCATGGTTCACACCCAACGAGACCGAGGCCGCTTTCTACCTCAACGACGCCTCTACACCCGAAGAGACCGCAACGCATCTGCTGGCGCGCGGTCTGCGCGGCGTGGCGCTCAAGCGCGGTGCGGAAGGCGCGTACATCGCCGCCGCCGACGGCAAAGCCGGCTGGGTCAAGCCCTTCGCCGTCGAAGCCATTGACACTGTGGCCGCCGGCGACTGTTTCAACGGCGCCTTCGCCGTAGCCCTGCTTGAAGGCAACGATCCCTGGGCCGCCGCCCGCTTTGCCAACGCCGCTGCAGCGCTCTGCGTGACGCGCAAGGGCGCCCAGGCCTCCATGCCGTCGCGCGCCGAAGTAGACGCGTTCCTCGCCCAGCATGATTAGCTGCTTGTCTTCAACCAGCTCGCACAACGCATTGCTGGCGTCGAGGTTTGACAGCGCCTGCACGCCCTGTGTTTGAATGGCCCTCGGCGCAGTTCTTGATCACTTCAATCGGCTGCGGGCTCTCAGCGCCGCGGTACGAACGACCCCGGAGGTATACGTATGCAGGAAGAGTCCAATCAGATTCGGCGCAGAGATTTCTTGCGCCTTGGCGCTGCCGGAGCAGCCGCCGCCGGCCTTCAAACACTGCTGCCGGCCTGCACTGCCGCGGCGCAGGCCGAGGAGCCCACCGGAACACGCTCAGCGTCCGCGCATCCGCTCGTGCTACGCTCCACCGAGCTTGAAGTCACCCTCGACGCGGACAACGGCCTGCCCTACGAGTACCTGTGGCGCCCCACCGGTGCGCGCATCCGCGGAGAAGACTTCGGCCGCAAGATCACGGCCACCGTCTGCCAGAACAATCCCTCGCGCTTCTTTCAAACCCAGCTCACCGCCGAGCCCGGCGCCAAAGCCGTGGCGGGCTCCTCGGCCACCTTTCACTTCACCGCCAAAGACGGCGCCACCCCCTGCGCGCGGTTTCAGCTTCACTACAAGCTCACCGGCCCCACCTTGTTCATCACCATGGACAACATCGCCGAAGAGCGCGGCTACGATCTCATCGACGCCGCCATGCCGCGCCTGGCCACCGTCCGCGAAGAGGACCCCTCGGCCTGGTTTGTATACGGAGACAGCGGCGGCGCCTTCGCCCTGCTCGCCGACGCCACGGCCGGCACGCTTCCGCCCAACAGCTTCTGGGGCCGCATCCACTGCAACCTGCCTCTCACCATGGTCGGAACCGATCGCCTGCTCGCCATGCAGGAGACCACGGCCCTGATGGACACCACCGAAGTGACCGTCACCGGCTCGAAGCCCGGCCGCCGCGCCTCGATCGGCTCCGGCCGCGTGCACCGCGTCAACGGCGGCGACTGCTACAACCTGAACCTGGGCCGCGGCGCGCCGCTCAACTGCGGCAACAGCACCACGCCCAACCTGCTCGTCGAAGACACGCCCTCCTGCCGCCTCGACTTTATGCCCGTCACCGGCGACCCGCGCAACGCCTGGATCGCCGCCGGTAAGACCGTCCGCGGCCGCATGCCCTCGATCCCCAAGCCCTACTACCACGACAAGTACATCTACGGCGTCTTCTGCGACCTGCCCAACCGCCCCGCGCCGCCCAGCACCTTCGCGCAGTGCGAGCAGCTCATCGCCGACGTTGCCGCCCTCACTGACAACGCCCCGCAGATCGTCCACCTGTGGGGCTGGCAGTTCCGCGGCAAAGACACCGGCTACCCGGCCGTCAACGTGGTGGATGAGCGCATCGGCGGCTACGACGGGATGATGCGGTTGATGCAGCAGGGCCGTGAACACAACGCAACGGTGACGCTCTCCGACAACTACGACGACGCTTACAAGAGCAGCCCCGCCTGGGACGAAGCCATGATCGCCCGCCGCCCCGACGGCGAACTGTGGAAGAGCCGCGCCTGGACCGGCGAAGCCTCCTACATCCAGGGCCTGGCCAAATACATGGAGCTCGGCCGCGGAGTGGAGCGCGTGCGCTACACCTGCGAGCGCTACAAGCTGCCTTACACGACGCACATCGACGTGCTCTCCTACTACACCATCCGCAACGACTGGGACCGCCAGCACCCGGCCAGCGGCATCCGCAACCTGCGCCAGGGCCGTTACCGCATCCTCGCCGAGTTCGCCAGACACGGGGTGGACGTCACCTCCGAGGCTATGCGCTACGGCATGGTCGGCCACATCAGCGCCTACTGGTACGCGCAGCCGTCGCTCACGCCGCACCTGGGCGCCAAGGCCATCCCGCTGCACCAGCTCGTCTACAGCAAAAGCGCCATCTGGGGACTGGGCACGGGGATGCGCGACAATGGCTTCGAGCTGCGCGCGTCGAATTTGTTTTGGAATGCCAACCTTCATGCCATCATGAGCTACAAGACCGACCGCCAGGAGATCACCGACATGTACTACCTGATCATGGTTCCGTGGCTGCACCTGCACCAGCGCGAGGTGGTTTCCTTCGTCCGCGACGGCGACCGCACCGAGACCGGCTACGAGGGCGACACACGCGTCGAGATCGATTGGAGCAAAAAATCGTATCGCGTCATCCTCGAAGATAACGATGTTGCCACGGAAGAGTCCGTATTCTGCCCGCTCGACGCCGATCGCGTCTGCTTCTACTCGACCACCGCGCAACAACTCACCGCAGCCTGGCCGAAGGGCTGGAACAAGGACAGCGCCGCGGCCGCCGTGCTCTCCACGGCCAAACGCGAGCAGACAGCTTTCACCGTGGAAAGAGACAAAGTAAGCTTGAACGTACCGGAACGCCAGCCGGTCATCCTCTATCGCGATCGCAAAATGGCTAAGTTATGACGACCCGGCGCAGTTTCCTCGGCGGCGCGGCGGTTACAGCCGCTGCCGCCGCGCTTCAGTCTGCCCTTCCGGCATCCGCTCAAAGCCCCGCCGGTCAGTCCTTCGGCGCCCCCGATTACAACCTCGAAATCGCCGAACTCGACTGGGAGCTCGCCGCGCACAAGAAGATCCGCACCTGGGCCTACAACGGCCAGATTCCCGGCCCGCTGCTGCGCGTCACTGAAGGCAAACCCGTCTCGATCGAGATCGCCAACCGCACCGATCATCCTGAGATTGTTCACTGGCACGGCCAGTGGATCCCCGTCGCCGCCGACGGCGCCGCCGAAGAAGGCTCGCCGATGATTCCAGCGGGCGCGAGCACCCGCATTACATTTACGCCGCGCCCCGCGGGCCTGCACTGGTACCACACCCACGCCCCCGCCGACCGCAACCTCAGCCGCGGCCTCTACACCGGCCAGTTCGGCGTCCTCCAGGTCGCGCCCCGCTCCGGTCCTGGTCTCGATCCCGGCCACTACGATCAGGAGCAGTTCATCGTCCTCCACGACTGGGACCCTTACTACGCCTCGAGCGACGACGGCTCTCTGATGGTCAACTACGCCTCCGGCTCCATCAACGGCCGCCTGTTGGGCCACGGCGAACCGATACCCGTCCGCCCGGGCCAGCGCGTGCTCTTCCAGGTCCTCAATGCCAGCGCCACCGAGCCCCACTGGCTTTCGCTGCCCGGCCATCACTTCCAGGTGCTCGCTCTGGACGGCGCGCCTGTCGCCACGCAAGCCACCGTCCCCATGCTCCGCCTCGGCCCCGCCGAGCGGGTCACCGCCATCGTCACCATGGACCACCCCGGCGTCTGGGTCCTCGGCGAAGTCCAGCGCACCTTCCGCGACGCCGGCATCGGCATCGTCGTCGAGTACGCCGGCGCCACGGGTGAGCCGCAAAGCACAAAGCTGGAGCACCTCACCTGGGACTACCGCGTCTTCGGCTCCCCGACGCCGGCCATCCATAAGCCCGACCTCACCATCCCTCTCGTCTTCACCTCGCGCTTCAAAGGCCACGGCGCTCTTGACCAGTGGATGATCAACGGCAAATCCTACCCCAGGACACAAATGCCCAATCTCCACGCCGGCCTGCGCCACCGGCTGGTCTTCATCAACCACAGCACGGACAACCACCCCGTCCACCTGCACCGGCACAACTTCGAGCTGGTTTCGATCAGCGGAGTTCCACTGAGCGGGGTGCACAAAGATGTGGTAGTTGTAGATGCAGGAACCACGGTCGAGGCCGACCTCATCGCCGACAACCCCGGTAACACGCTCTTCCACTGCCATCAGCAGGACCACATGGATATGGGATTCATGGGTGTGTTCAGGTACGCTTAAGCCATCCGCCGCAAGATAAAAGCTTCGACAATTTCTTTCAAGGAGCGCCCTTGAAGTCCTTTCTCCTCGCCATTGTTGCCTTTGCCGCCGTCATTGCCGCCATTCCCGCGGCCCGGGGGCAGAACAACTACGAGATTCAGGTCTACGGCTCGGAGACGGTGGCCCCGAAGACAACGATGGTCGAGCTGCACTCGAACTTTACCGTCGATGGGCAAAAGAACGTCGTGGACGGCATGGAGCCGGACAATCACGTCGAGCACGAAACCGTCGAAATCACGCAGGGCATCAACGACTGGTCGGAGGTGGGCTTTTACATCTTTACCAGCGAGAAGAGCGGGCAGGGCGTGCAGTGGGTGGGCGACCACATCCGGCCCCGTGTGCGCGTTCCCCCGAGCTGGCACTGGCCTGTGGGCGTCAGCCTCTCCACTGAAGCGGGCTACCAGCGCGCCAAGTTCGCGCCGGACACCTGGGACTGGGAGATTCGGCCGATCATCGATAAGACGAGCGGGCGATGGTATTGGGCGGTGAATCCGGCGCTGGAGCGGGCCTGGCACGGCCCGGACGTGAAACTGGGGATCGATTTTTCGCCCGCCGTCAAGATCAGCTACGACTTCACCAAGCAGATCACCGGCGGCATCGAATACTACGCCGACTACGGCAGCATTACCGACATCGCCAGCCTGCACGACCAGCAGCAGCAGATCTTTCCGGCCATCGACCTGAACGTTTCGCCCAACTGGGAAATCAACTTCGGAGTGGGGGTGGGTCCGACGGCGGCCACGGATCACTGGATTGTGAAAGGGATCATCGGGCGAAGATTCAGTTGGGGCAAGCTCAACTGACGGCAGTCACGCGCCAATTCCCCAGCTCCCGGCGAAAAATCTTCACTCAAAAGGGAGAATTGCCATTCACGCGCCTCTTGCGCCGGAGGCTGCTACGCTTTGCGCAGGTCCAGCAGAGCCCGCAATCGCTCACCCAGCGTCGGAACCAGCGGGCACGCGCAGTACACCTGCCGGTTCAACCCCATAAGCAACTGAATCGCCTGAACATCCGCCTCGGCGGCCGCAGGCGGTCCGCCCCGGTTCACAAGTTCGTCGGTGAGGTATTCGATCGAATGCCCCAGAATCTCGAGCGCCCTGCCCGACTGAGGATCGATCCGCCGCCCCCGGTTCGGCTGCACCTCAGTAGAGGAGTCAACGGGCGCGGGGGCCGCAACCGATGCATCTGAAACACTGACCGCCGCCATGATCGTCATTCCCACTCCGCTCTTCGGCACACGGCACACAATCTTTAAGTGACCAAGATACTGTGTCCCGAATCGATACAGCGGATTATGGCTTCAACCCGGCCAGAGCTGGTGTGATTTACCGCACACCTGATTCCACGGCCCTCCAGCCCCTCTCTCTGCCCTGGCGATCCCTGCCCCGCCTTGACTCAGCCAAGCTGAAAACCTAATCTCAAACCAGTGGCTTCGTTTGCGGCGCGCTTTTCCAGGGCCGTCAAACCGGGGGCTTACCTAATCGATTTGCTGGGGCTGGGCAGCGATGACTTCTGTTCCTTATTACTGGCAATATCTCCCGCTGTTAATGCAGATCGTCGCGGCGTTTCTGCTGGGCGCCGGCATGATCATGGGCTCGCGGCTCATCGGCCGCCATCGCAACACCGCCATCAAGCTGGCCGCATACGAGTGCGGCATCGTGGCCCAGGGTGACGCCCGCCACCGCTTCAGCGTCCGCTTTTATCTCGTCGCCGTCCTCTTCATCCTCTTCGATGTGGAAACTGTCTTCATGATGCCCTGGGCCGTCATCTACCGTAAGCTGCCCCAGATCACCGGCTCCCGCTTCTTCGGCTTCTGGGAGATGGTGGTCTACCTCGGCTTCGTCGGCGTCGGCCTCTACTACATCGTGCGCAAGGGCATCCTGAACTGGAACCAGGACAAAGCAGACCTGTAAGCACGGCGGATCGCCGCAAGACCCGATCCTGCGAAAACGCGCAACCCGAAATCTCGAAACTTGCCTCGCGCGCTCTTTATGCCGGGGCCCTGGAAGGCGGAACTGTTCACGATGAGCGATGCGCCTCTGAAAACCCTGCCCGATAAACAAGCGGTCCTCGCTGAACTCTCCGGGCACCCGGCCGTCAAGGCGATCCTTTCCTGGAACGCCGATGCTCTCAAAAAGGCAAAATTCGATCGCGGCGAGCTGACCCTCACCGTTG
>Ga0335075_10010678_pt1 | contig 13939 bp, 6 predicted proteins | sample Lox_Sample_24_FD_206723 | JGI IMG/M metagenome (GOLD analysis project Ga0335075, IMG submission 206723) | Soil microbial communities from Loxahatchee National Wildlife Refuge, Florida, United States - Lox_Sample_2.4 | ecosystem: Environmental > Terrestrial > Soil > Wetlands | place: USA: Florida...
CGGAAGAAATAACGTAGAACCGCGCCGCCGTATCTGCGCCGAATCTGCCTTCCCCACGGTTGTCCAGTCTGTTCTCCAGCTTCGTTTCGATTCGTCGGTCGAGGTGACCGACGCATTTAGCGTTGGGATGACTGCTGCCGCTGTGGGAAACACAGACCGGAATCACAACCGAAGCGAGGGTTACTACGTAGGGCAAGACCATTCCTGGGCTGAAAGTAGTGATGGTCGCCAGAGTCGCTACGCATACTGTCGCTGTGGAAGCCTGGGTAGTATGGCGGAACTGCCCTGTTGTGAGCTGAAGTTCCAAGCAGGTAAAACCCTGTCAGCAATCACCCAAGCAACAGATGGTGTGCAGTGAGGCGGTCACCTCATTGCTGATCGGGCGGTTCCACGCCTTCCACAGCCGCGACCGAGCGAATGAATTGCTCGACATATTGCTCCGGCAAGCCGGCGGCGGTCGCCCCTTGTAGCACATGGGCCTTGTACCACGTCCACGGCTGTAGGCCTTCGGCGGTGTTTTCCCCTGTTGCCGCATAGGTCAGCAACATGAGCTGTCGGCCCTGAATTTCGACCTGAAGCCTGACCCTTTCGTACCCCGGTTCCGCGGCATCGAGGCCGGGAACGTCTTCGACGTTCACCTCGAACACGACCCCCGCCACGACGTCTTCCTGCTTGTCGGTCTTGATGATGTTGCACTTGGCCGAACCATCAGCACCGCGTTTGTTGAACCTCATGGCGAAGCCGGGTATTACGAGCGGCATGACAGCGCGCGCCGACTTGGCCCGCGTCAGCAGGCGCGGCACGTGCATGGTCGACCCGTAGGCGAAGTACAGCACCGCCTGCCGCGCGGCGCGCTGGGCGGCCGCGGCCGACATGCTCATGCAGGCTAGGATGCTCTCTTCCACGCAGTTCATCCGCTTGCCAGAGGGTGGCGAACGTACCTCCTCGATCTGGCCGACCTGCCCCAGTTTCTTCCTCTGGCGCGCCCTGCGGCTCGGGAGGAAGTGCTTGAGCCTGATGGGGCCGCTGACCAGCTCCCGGCCACCGCTCACGCGCCACCTGATGCGGAAGCAGTGGGTCGCGGACCGAGTGCAGCCGAGGCGTATCCGGATGCGGTCCGGCTCGCCGTCCTTCAAGGAGTGGACCGCCTGACAGGCCACCTCGTAGTTCTTGCCCTGCGGCTGGAGCATCACGTCGTACGTGAAGCTCGGCGGCACGGGGATGTCGCGCCTGTTCTGGAAGAGGAACACGCGCACCCTGAACGGGACTGAGTAGGCCGTCCCGCCCTCATCCTCGAAATCGAGGGTGCCGGCAACGACGGCGTACCCGTCCGGGAAAGGCGCCCACGCGTCGTCGTTTTCGAGGTCGGGGAATCTGCCGTGGTGCTGGCAGAGTTCCTTGTCGAGGCCGTTCTGCATGGCGTGCAGCATCATGCGGGTTTGGCCGACGTACCTCGCGCTCTTGATGGTGGGGAGATCGACGCCCAGGCTGGTGAACGTGTCTTCCAGCTCCAAGGTGACGGAGTCGTCGAAATCAGGCAGCGCGAACTCGTGCTTGTACGGCCCCTCGACCGGAACGTGGGCGATTGGCGGGTCGGGGCAAGGGTCGGTCTGTCCCGTCGGCACGATGTTGCAGCGGACGACGGGTTTGCAGACGCTAGAAGGTGAGCTTCATCTGCGAGTTGTTGTCCTTGAGGATGATCACGGGGGCCACGTCGGGCACGCTCTCGGCTACCTCGAACACCGCCTCCGTGATCGCCAGGGTGCTCCCCGTGTTGTTGACGAACGTCACGTCGAGGGTCGGGTAATCGCACTTGAACGGGCTGTGGAAGAACGAGATGGCTTCGAGCGGCTCGACGCCCATGCGTGCCAGGTAACCCATCTGCGGCGATATGACGGTCACGTCTTCGTCGCCCTTCTCCGTCGTGCGCGCGTAGCGCAGCACCCTGTCTTCGGGGAACGTGTCGACGGGGTCGATGTGGGCGGCGGGTTCGCGCACCACGCCGACGTCGATGGTGAGGCCGTCGAGGCTTTGCGACGCCTTGGACAGTCGCAGCGGCGAGGTCACTTCCATTTCGAGGATGGCCTGAATCGCCTGCTGGCGGGACGTGTCGAGCGTCCCGATGTGCTTCACCAGGAAGGCCACGTCGATGATGTCGTCCTTGATACTGAACTTGATCCCGTCCGGGACCTTGACGGCGTCGTACGTTTCCTGCCTGTCACCGATGACCAGGACGACGACCCGGTCGAACTGCTTGTCGAGGTCGTGCTTGCAATACGTCTCGAGGGTCTTGGTCACCTTGTCGCTTTTCTTCGTGGTGGTGACTTGGTAGGCGATTCGCTTCTTCGTGTCCCCCAGGTCGATGGCGGGGTAGTTCTCCTCGAGGTTGTCCAGCTCGACCAACTCGAGGTCGAAGGCCGCGTTGAGCAGCCGGCAGAAGAAATACTGGGCGATCTTGTTGTTGTCGAACAGGTGCAGCAGCCCGCGCATCTCGCAGGAGGCCTTGATCGCCCCGAGGCCGTCGGCAATCTTCGTCATTGGTTCCGCTCGCTTGAACACCATGTCCGCGCCCCGGGTTCTCGTGTGGCTCGTCACCTGAGCATTATACCGGGCGCCGCGGGGTGTGCCGAGAGCTGCGCCGGGGCCGTCAGGCGGCTCAGGAGACCGAGGGGAAGGATGGGGGTGTGTTGGATGGACGCAATTACGGCTCCGGCGGCTGTTCTCTCCCGATGATGGTGGCGAAACCCACCTCCAGATCGGTGAATTCCCCTTCCGCCCCGATCTTCACCCTGGCCCCCTTGCTCTCGCACAGGAGGTCCCACACGGCCTTCACGGTCGCCTCGGGCGTGGCGGGGCATGGCTGGGCGCCGCGCTTCGGCTGGTCGGTCTACCTCGCGTTCCTGCTCGGGCCGCCGGCGCTGGCCGCCGTGGCCGCCCGCTTGGCACCGACCATGCCGCACTTCCCGACGTCCGTCGTCTCCTCGAATCGCTCCGGCTTCGGCCTCGCGTTGTTGAGGGTGTCATTGAGGCTTTCGTTAGCGAGCATAGCCCTCTTCCCTTCCTTTATGTCGGAGGACTTCACCCATAGCCTGCCCGAGGGGATGATCGCAGGCGTCACGATCCATAGCGGCCTTCACACGAATGATCAATTTGCACGGAAATGGAGTTCGTACTGGGCTTTGTCTCGGTTCCCTCGCGCGCCTCGGTCCGCAACACCGAAGTAGGTTATCGAACAAAATGGCTAACTCGGACAGTTCTCAATTCGAGAAGGTGGTACGGGAACCCGGATGAACGAACCGCGAACACTCGCGCCATACGGGTTAACGCATCTGACCGAGAAGTTTCTTTGCCGATCCGCCCGTCCCAACTCCAAGGTTTTCACTTTGTCGCCCGGTGGTAGTCAGCAGGTCGACTTTCCCCTGAAGTCTTCCTCCCGCTGTGCTCAGCTTCCAAGGAGTCGGCGAATTCCCGAAGCTGCTGGGCCAACACCGAGACCTGTCGAGGATCCCAGCGCTGCCGGTAGGATTCCAACGCCTCCAGCAACTGCCCCAGAAGTTTTCCATCCGGCAATTGCGACAAACTTCGCGTCCGCCGGCCTGGCTTCTTCCCCAGTTTGCCGAGAATCTCCCTGGCAACAGAGACGGTGATGTGTTCCCCACTCTCGGCACGCTGGACCGCCGCCGCGCTGGCCTCTTCCGGGGCCGAAGGAGCCGCGAGCAGGTAAGCCGCTGTTGGGTCGATCCGCAAATCGAAAAGCGGTTCCGTTTTGGGCCCGAAGCGCTGGGCCACGGTCATGAAAAGCCGTGCCGTCCGCTCCGTCCAACCGAACTCCGCACGCAGCCAGGGACCGAAACGGCCGTGCGGCAGTGCCGCCTTCACCGCTAGCAAATCGCCGCCAACCGCGAGGAGATCCTCTAGCGTCCGCTTTACCATCTGCCGGATACGCTGGGCCACCGTTTGCACCTGCTCGGCGATGTCTGAGGTTAGCGGCGTGTAATCGAAGGCTTCCTGCATTGTCTGTTCACCTTGCGATGGTTGTTCCATCTCGCGCGCGGAGCGGAACTGTCGGATCATGGTGTCACCTCGTTGGACAAGACTGGTTTGAGGGAATATGCGAGCCGGAAGAAAGGAGCTGCCGCAGAGGCATTCAGGCCGGCTCTACTTACCTAATCGAGATTTGCAGCGCGAGCTGGACAAGAATTCCATTTTTTTTCTCAAGTTTTTTCGGGAGTGCTGGATAGCCTCTTTTCACCAGCGTCTGTCGTCGGCAGCCAGTCATGACGACAATCTGAACCTGTTGGCAACAACCGAAAAAAGAGCAGAAGCAGGGGGGGGTCTTGACAAAGAGGAGAGTCAGAGATAAACATAAGCCTTGCATATTGAGGAGCGTTTTTCTCATGGAAGAACGGTTCTTGAGCGAGGCAGCGCATTTGTGCGCCTGTTGAGTCACGCGAGCAACGGTGCCTGGCTGCGCCCAGGATATCGCTCTACACCTTCTCGCCGAGTTACTTTCACCTTTCCTTCGCTGGTGCGCGCCTTGTCGCTCGCAGCAATCCTCAAGACCACTGACCCGCTCGGTCGGGCTGTCCTTCAGCGATTGCGCCTGACTTGCCCTTGCCATCCGTCGCAAGGCTCCTGCCGTCACGACCGAACGTGAGTGACTTCATGTCAATGTCAAGATCATCAAGTTTAGCTCGCCCTACAAATTCGTGAGCTACCGTAGGGGCCGTGAGCTGTTCACAGCGTCCCTATTTTTCTCAATCCTCTTCCAAGCATCCGTGAGCCAAGCTGCCAAAATCGGTAATCATTTCCGTTTTGGTTCGGCAAATCGGAAAGTATTACCGATTTGCCAATCGATCCTGTCGTTGGCCGAGATAATCAGCCTATGTGAGAAGAGAAGTGGTTGTGTGTAGCAGAGCGAAGCTGCGACATAAACCCAGGCAATCTTAAAGGATATGAAAAGAAGCCAGCACAATGAGCGGGAGTGGCACTCCATATCGTGAGCAATTGCTTATATAATATCCGGTTAAAATGTTGAACATTTTCAATTATATACTTGACAATGTTTGCTGTCGCCGGTAGTTTCTTGCGAGTCGTTAATGTCTTGCGAATTCGTTGGCTGGGCTTGGTGCCGGCGGGCGCAACGATGCTCCCGGCGCAACTTCACTCTCCAGGAGTCGCACCGTGATCCGCCGGAAGCCCTTCTGTGCCCCCGTCCTCTCTCTGCGCCGTTGGTCGGTGAGCTCCGGGAAATGGCTGCGCAAGTGGTGGCTGCGTCGATGGCAGCAAACCGAGGCCATCCTGACGGCCCTGCTGGAGGCCGGCGAAGAGGGTATCGGCTCGGCACTCGCCGGACTCAGTCGCACCGTGCGCCGTCAACGTCCCACTGCTGTACGCCGGCGCTTCCTCCCCGCTCTGGAAGAGCTGGAGCCACGCTATGTATTCAATACGGCGGTCATCACCGCCGTCACACCCGATGTTGGTCCGGTCACGGGAGGCGCCGCCGTCACCCTCACCGGCAGTGGCTTCACTGGCACCACGGCTGTCTCCTTCGGCAACGGCCATCCGGCCGGCTTCGTCGTCCTCTCCGATACCACGCTTCAAGTCACCAGCCCTGCCGAGGGCCTGGGAACCGTCGATATTCTCGTCACCGACGCCGATGGCCAGTCCGCGCCGACGACGGCCGACCAGTACACCTACACCAATCAGCCGTCCATTACTGCCGTCAGTCCCAACCAGGGCAGCACCGACGGCGGCAACAGTGTGACCATCACCGGACTCAATCTCAACAGCGTCACCTCGGTGCTGTTCGGCGATCTGCCGGCGACTTCTTTCACCGTCCGCAACGGCCAAATCACGGCCACCGCGCCGGCAGAAGCCGCTGGCATTGTCGATGTCCAGGTCGTCACCGTCAACGGCACGACGCCGATCAGCGCCGCCGATCAATACACCTACGTGGTGCCCGCCCCGGTCATCACCGGCGTCAGCCCCAATAGCGGCTCGACCGACGGCGGACAGCAAGTCACCATCACCGGCACCGACTTCACCAATGCCAGCCAGGTCGCCTTCGGCGGCACACCGGCCGTAAACTTCAACGTGGTCTCCGCTACCGAGATCATCGCGACGGCGCCGCCGGAGGCGGCCGGGGCCGTCGATGTCACGGTGACGACGCCCGGCGGCACCTCGGCCGTCTCAACGGCGGACGACTTCACCTACACGGTGCCGCCGCCGGTCATCACCGGCGTCAATCCGGGCTCCGCCTCGACCGACGGCGGCACGCCGGTGGTAATCACCGGCACGGACCTGAGTGGGGCAACGCAAGTATTGTTCGGCACGACAGCGGCGACTTCGTTCACCGTGGTCAGCCCCAGCGAGATCATGGCCACGGCCCCGGCCGGCATGGCCGGCACGGTGGATGTGACCGTGACGACGACCGGAGGCACTTCGGCGCTGTCGTCGGCAGATCAGCTCACCTACGTGGTGCCTGCCCCAGTCATTACCAGCCTGTCGTCGTCCAGCGGCCCCGCGGCCGGCGGCGAACAGGTGGAGATTACGGGCACCGACCTCGGCGGCGCTACTGCCGTATTCTTTGGCACAGCCCAGGCCACTTCGTTCCAGCAAGTGAGCAGCACGCAGATCACGGCGATCGCGCCGGCGGGACTGGCCGGCACCGTGGACGTGCGTGTGACCACGGCCGGCGGCACTTCGGCGGTGCGCCTGGCCGATCAGTTCCAGTACGTGCCGCCGCCGCCCCCGGCGCCCTCCCGACCAACCGTGACCGGCATCAGCTCCGCGTCGGACGACGACGGCGGCGACGGCACGACGATCATCATCACCGGCACGAACTTTACCGGGGCGACGCAGGTGCTGTTCGGCAAGACGGCGGCAGCCTCGTTCACGGTCGATTCCGACACACAGATCACGGCGGTGGCTCCGGCCCTGTCGGCGGGAATGCACGTGTCCGTGACGGTGCAAACGTCTGCCGGCAGCTCCGCTCCCTCCTCAGCGGCCAGCTACATCGCGACCTCCGAAGGCAGCGGCAGTGGCTCGGGCAGCGGCTCAGGCAGTGGCTCAAGCAGCGGTTCGGGCAGTGGCTCAAGCAGCGGTAGTGGATCAAGCAGCGGCAGTGGCTCAAGCAGCGGTTCGGGGAGCGGCGGCGGCACCATGATCCTCACGCTGGCCCCCATGCCGTCGGGCGGTGGCGCCAGCGGCCCGATGCGCTACGCACCGTTTGCTCCGCATATCTCTTCCAGCTCCTACCTACCGGGCGGCGGCGATGGCGGCGACTCGGCGCCGACGACGGCCGTATCGTCCAGCTCGTGGAACACCCCCGGCACCAGCTCCAACACCCACTACACCCGCAACACCGGTGGCGGTGGTGGCAGCGGCAGCGGTAGTGGCAGTGGGAGCGGCAGCGGCAGCGGTGGCGGAATGATCGTCAGCGGCGGTCATTCCTCGTATGGCGACAGCTGGGGCTACCACTATCAGGTCACCGTCACGCTCGCCGGCCAGGTCATCTATTCCTATACCGCCAACGGCGGCGGCAGCAGCAACTATTCTTCCACCTGGAGCGACGGCAGCGGCACCTCGACCACCTCCGAGAACACCTGGTCCAACGACAGCTACTTCCAGAACCTTGTCACCACGGTCAGCAACGGCAGCAAGGGCAGCAACTGGGACACGACCACAACCACCAACAAGAGCTCGGGCAAGGACCAAACCAAGTCCAGCTCCAACTTCAGCAGCAGTTGGAGTCCGAGCAGCTTCAGCGACACCGCCAATTCCACCAATACCGCCTCGGGCACGTCCACACGCTCCAACACCAGCCACGGCAGCTACAGCTACGCCATCACCGGCGGCAATAGTACCGGCCAATGGCACGCCGGCAGCACCGCCCACAATGGCTACCTCAACAACGCCAGCTCCACGCTCGGCTCCGACGGCATCTGGGTGTCCAGCGGCAGCATGTCCAATCACGGCTCCGGCACTTCCTATTCGACGCTGAGCAGCAAGTACGGTTATACGCTGACGAGCAGCGGCATGCCCACCGGCTCCGACACTAGCTCGGGCAGCGGCCAGTACGCGGCCAAGGAGAACGGCAGCTGGTCGTACCATCAAACGCAGTCCTATGGGCAATCCAGCTATAACTGGAAGGGCGGCCAGACCAGCAACAGCAACGGCACCTCGAATTCAACCTCGCAAACGAAGACCAACGCCCACGCCACGACGGCGGACGGCAAGACGGTGGGCAACGGCTCGCACACGTTCAGCGGCAAGGGCAGCAACAGCTTCAGTGCCAGCGGCAGCCTGGGTTCGGACGGCATCTGGGTCAACAGCGGCAGCGTGCAGACGAAGCATAGCGGCGCGGGCCAGGGTTCGGGGAGCGACGACGGCTCTTTCGACACGAAGAGCGCCTCCGGCTCCAGCAGTTTGACCGGCGCCAGCAACAGCACATCGTCGAGCACATCCGTCTCCAGCTCCAGCTCATCGGGTTCGAGCAAGCTCAACAACGGGATGTGGACGCCGGTGAGCGGCAAGGCGTTCAGCAGCGATTCGGGCAAGTCCACGGATACCGGCAGCGACGGCGGCCAGAACAAAGCGGTGCTGCTCGGCGATAAGCTCAGTGGTCCGTGGAGCATCACCGACAGCGGCCAGTCTAATTTCAGCACCACGGTGAAGTCGGTGCTGAACGCGAACGGGCTGTGGGTGACGACGGGCACGGCGACGGAGGGCGGCAGCGCCAAGGACAGCGATTCGGCCAAGGAATCGGGCACGGAATCGCTGACCGGCAGCAGCGGCGCGGACACAACCAAGGGCAGCCTGACCATCAAGGAGGCGGATTCGGGCAAGGACTCGGACCATTACAGCGGCAAGCAGACGATGACCCAAGGCGGCGGCTGGGTGACGGTTAGCGGCTCGGCGTCGAGCACCAGCGGCAGCACGTCCAGTTCGTCCACCAGCTCCAACGGTGCGTCCAGCGCGACGACGGCGGGCGGCGACAACCGCGACAACTGGAGTGGCAAGGACAGCGATACGGCCAGCTTCAGCGGCCAGGTGAACGCCAAGCTGGGTTCGGACGGCGTGTGGGTGACGACGGGGAGCGTGACGGTAAAGGGTTCGGGCAGTGGCGACGACTCGTCTAGCGATAAGGACAAGTACAAGGTTGACGGCAACGGCAACACCGGCAGCTCCAGCGGTGCCAGCAATCCCAGCAGCATCGGCAGCAGCAATGGCTGGGACACGGGCAACGACACGGGCACATCGGGCAGCAGCAGCGGCTCCACCAGCCACTTCAACGCTCAATACAGCCTGGGCGCCAACGGCAGTTGGAACGTGGTGAAAGGCTCGGCCACAGCGACGGACATATCGTCATTGAAAGATTCGCTGACGGGCAAGGGCGATCTCGGCTCTACGCTTGTGGGCGGCTCGGACGATGGGACGTGGAACAGCGGCGGCAGCGATCAGTCGTCGAGCACGGCGGTACTCACGTCGGTTTTGGGTAGTAACGGCCTGTGGACGACGACGGGTACAGATACGGGTTCGGATAGCGGCAGCTGGTCGTCGGGCTCGCAGGGCAGCGGCGCGTTTTCGATCGACACGGGCACCACCGGCAGCGGCAACTGGGACGATGACAGCGGTACGGTGACGGCGTCGAGCAGCGACAAGGGCAGCTCCAGCGACAACTACCAATTCAGCTTGGACACCAGCGGCAATTGGGACCCGGTGAGCGGCTCGGCGTCCGCGAACGATACGGCCACGGAGGACATCTCCGACGACGACACCGACCCGTATGGCGAAGACAGCAGCGGCGGGGAAGTCAGCGGCACGGACAGCGAGGATGATTCCCTTGACATGACGGCCACAGCCAACGACAGTTGGGCGTTGGGCACGAACGACGCCTGGACGCTCGCCAGCTCCACGTCGAACGTGACGGAGACGGTGAACAATACTCTCGACGACAATTTCAGTGGCGGTAACATCCAAGCGGCGAGCAGTCAAGACTCCTTGCAAGAAACGCTGTCGTCCAGCAACGGCGGCACGCCGGCCGTGACGGCGCTAACGGAAACGGCATCTGGCTCGTTCACGGCCAATGGCACACCCGCGACCTTCAGCGTCAACGTGGGCGGCTCCGCGAGCGCCCCAACCACCACGCTTACGGAGACGAACACGACGGCCCTGAGTAGCTTGTCATCTGTCAGTACCGACGATCTCGACAGCCTGGACAGCGCCCTCGTCAGTGCCATCGCCTCGGCCTCGGCTGGCAATTCGGCGACCGCTTTGTGTTCCATGTCGTCTACCTACAATTCCGCCGGCGATCTGGTGGGCGAGACGCTCACCGACAGCGACGGTAATACCACGGCCTGGACCTTCAATAGCGCCGGCCAGCTCACGTCGCGGACGCTAGCCTACGGCACGCCGCAGGCGGCGACGACCACGTTCGGCTACGATGACAACGGCAACTTGATCTCCGTCACCGACCCCGACGGCAACGTGACCACCTACACGTACAATGATCAGAACGAAGAAACCTCAATGACGGACCCCCTCGGTAACACGCAGACGATGGAATACAACACCCAGGGACAGTTGATCCAGCAGACCAACCGCGATGGCATGTACGAAACCTATGCTTACAATGTCGCCGGCGAGATGGTGCAAGAGAACTGGTACGCCGCCGACGGTACGCAGACGGATCAGCTCAACTTCAGCTACGATGCGGCGGGACAGCTGGTCAGCGCCGGCAACGACGAGGGGACTTACACGTTCACCTACAACGCGCAGGGGCAGGTGATCGGCGTGACCGAGCCGTTCGGCCTCAGTCTGACGTTTACCTACGACGCCAGCGGCAATCGCGTCGAGGTGCAGGATTCGTTGGGCGGCACGACGCAGTCGAGCTACGACGCGGCCAATCAGCTGGTGAGCGAGTTGTTCAGCGAGGACGGCCAGTCGGTGCTGAGCATCGGCGAGAATTACAACGCGGACGGCACGGTGGCCAGCCTGACGTATTACAACGATGCCGATGGAAGCGACGTTGTGGCCACGACGGCTTACGGTTATGATAATTACGGCAACGTGACGAGCATCGTGCAGACCAGCGGTAGCGGGATGGTCCTCGGCGACTATACCTACTCGTATGACACGAGTGGCGACGAATTGCCGAGCATAGCGCTCCCCAGCGGCGGCAGCACTCCCAGCGGCACGGCGGCGATCTTGGCCGCATTCCTGCAACCTCCGGAACCGGGCGGGTCGGTGACATCGGAGACGGACAACGGCGTCACGACGAATTACAGCTACGATGCCTCGAATCAGTTGGTGGGTTACGGCGGCACGACGCAGAGCTACGACCTCAACGGCAACCCCACTGGTCCCGGCTATGTGATTGGACCCGATAATCAGTTGCTGTCCGACGGCACCTACAATTACACCTACGACGCCGACGGCAACGAGGCGACCAAGACGAACATTGCCACCGGCGATCAATGGACTTATGGTTACAACAACGCCGATCAGCTGGTTTCCGCCGTGGAGACGACGGCGGGCGGCGTGGTGGAGACGCAGGTTGCCATTCAGTACGACGTATTTGGCAACCGGCTACAAGAGAGCGTATGGACGCCGTCGTCGGGCTGGACGACGACGCGCTATGCTTACGACGCTTGGGATCCGGCGACACCGTCGGGCGTGGGCAACGAGAACTGGAAGGTGTGGGCGACGCTGGACGGCAACAACGATCTGGTGACGCGCTACATCAACGGCGATGCGTTGGACCAAGTGTTCGCGCAGATCAGCGCCGGCGGGCCCGTGGCCTGGTATCTGACGGATCGTTTGGGATCGACCCGCGCGTTGGTGGATAATAACGGCAATGTACTGGACGCGATCACGTACAATGCGTGGGGAGAAATCACGAGCCAGACGAATCCGTCGTGGCAGCCCATAGTTATGTTCGCGGGTGCGGCGTATGATGCGACGTTGGGCCTGAATCTCAATGGCAATGGGGAGCGGGAAGAAGACCCGGAGACGGGGCGGTTCATCGAGCCGGATTCGACGCAGTTTTGGGCGGGCAACAGCAATCTTTATTGCTATGTGGGGAATGACCCCACCAATGCGACTGATCCAAGTGGCGAAACGGAGACCGAGAAACCGGAGATTGAGCGACTTGAGCCCCCGGAAGCAAAAAAACTTATAGAACATCTCATAGTAGAGATGACCGTGAAAGAGACGGCTGTAATAACTGTAGAGAAAGCGGCTCCAGCTATTGCAGCTAGATTGGCATTAGTTGAAGCAAGTATACTTGTAACGATTGGCTCCGCAATTAAAAGCTTTTGTGATTCATTTGATGATTTGGAAGTAAGCTGCGCTGTGAACGCAAACGCGAGAATCCTAAAGGAAATTGATTGGAAATGGCTTACTCCTGATGAGCGAATAGAAGTTCTCAAGCTCGCGAAATATGTCCTCGAACGAAGTGAACAATGGAAAAAAGGAGTCCATGCAGATGGAGAGAAATTCCATTGGGTGGGGCCGACCAAATACCAACAAATGGTGTGGTACGATATGCCCAAAGTAAAGAAACAGCTTACGAAATTGAGGGACGAAGCGCAGGCACGAAAAGATGCGACCACTATGGGTCCCCCCTATCGTCCAAAGTCAAAGTAAAGAATAGGAGACGAGATGGGCAGGAGGATGGTGCCTCTCCAGTCTCTGAAGATTTAAACGGTACCTTGTTGTTAAAGCGAGGTGGTCTTTCTTCTTGGAGGAAACCATGAAAACCATCGTGTTAATCTTTGCCATAGCCGGTTTTTTTTCCAATTCGCAACAAAAAGCAGAGGCTCCGCGGGTCAAGACTCCTAGTACTGTGCAAGGAAAATGGAATTGCGTTTTCAATGAAAGGTCGGGGAAAAAAGTTCGAGAAAAAGACACAATAAAGATTGCATTCACTGTGTCTTCTCGAGACATGTATATTATAACGGATGAGCAAAGGACTGTAGATAGTGGTCGAATTGCAATTGACAACGCTCAGAAACCAGCAGCAATCGATATTATACACAAAAAAATGTCTGGAAAAGAAGAGGTCTTGTTCGGCATTTATGAGATCCAAGGCAATCATTTGACGCTTTGTATTGCACCGCCAGGGAAACCTCGCCCGATCGGTTTTGCTACAAATCGGACTAATGGTCATGCCTTATATAAATTTAACAGAGAAAAGTAGTTTCTTGAAATGTAGGCAATAAGAATGTCTGGTTTTCGCGAAATGGGCAACCGTTTGCCCGAGTCGGGAAATGCCACTATCGGCCAGCAATAAGGGCGGCATTTTCTGCTTATGCGGGGATGCAACATGCAGAAATAATTTGTGTCAGGCGGAATGAGGTCGTGTCCCAGGATCGCTGGAACCAGCTGAAACAGCGAGAGATCCTGTTCAGATTCCGGCAGGAAACCGGGCTATTCAACGTAACCGAAATACTACCCGGAATGCCACGGAAGTAATAAACGATCCTGGAGCTCGATCTTGTTTCAACCGATGTACGTACCGGTTTTAACAGGTGATTGTGATTTTGCGGAAGATTCTGCAGTCGATTGACCTCAAGGGCCATCGGTTAGGGAGTTGGGAACAAATGTATGAGAGCGTGGGGTCTGGACCAGAATGCTGGATCCAGCATTGTCATCTCTTCTTTTTTGGACGGTGGCGTCATCAGCGGCCGCGAATGAAGCCCTGCATCGGTGTGACGCGAGTTTCCGGATGAGCCACTTACGATGCCTGGTAGTTTTGAATCTTGGTGAGCCGTGCCGATGACACGGCTGTCACTTGCCAACAAGGTTTAATAGCGGTCGTGGCTTGAGTACCAGGAGGTGTTATCATGGGGTCAACCAAATCTGATGCTATCCAGATGCAGAAGCCATCAGGGCCATCTATTACTCTCAGCACTGTCAGTCTCGATCAACTTGT
>Ga0335075_10010679_pt1 | contig 13937 bp, 10 predicted proteins | sample Lox_Sample_24_FD_206723 | JGI IMG/M metagenome (GOLD analysis project Ga0335075, IMG submission 206723) | Soil microbial communities from Loxahatchee National Wildlife Refuge, Florida, United States - Lox_Sample_2.4 | ecosystem: Environmental > Terrestrial > Soil > Wetlands | place: USA...
GTCGCATCGGCCATGAAGACCGTGTCGAAATGGTTCGGCTATCTCGACAAGCCCGAGCGCACGCCCGAGCTCATGCGCCGCGCCTTCACCATGCTGCGCAGCGGCAGGCCGGGCCCCGTGATCCTGGCCATTCCGAATGCCACGGCCACGTACGACGAGACCGCCGATCCGTACCGTCCCGTGAAAGGATGGAAATCGGCGCCGGACCCGGCGGACGTGCGTGACGCGGTCGACCTGCTCCTGGCAGCCCGTGACCCGCTGATCTACGCCGGCGAGGGGGTCATCTACGCGGGTGCCTCGGAAGAATTGAAGGCGCTGGCGGAGCAGGTGAACGCGCCCGTCATCACGACGCTCAAGGCCAAGGGCGCGTTCCCGGAGGACCATAAGCTGTTTGTCGGCGTGCGCGGCGAGCAGGTGGCACATTATCTGAACAAGAGCGACGTCATCCTTGCGGTGGGCTCGAGCCTGTCGCCGGGCCGTTTCAGCCACGCCATTCCCGATGCGGCGAAGAAGACCATCATCCATTGCAACGTCGACGAGTTGCATATCAACAAGATGTATCCCACGGCGCACGCGGTGATCGGCGATGCGCGCCTAAGCTTGCAGGCGCTGCACCAGGAAGTGTCCAACCGCACGTCCGGGGCCGGACGGGCGGCGGGTGATGTGGCGGCGGACGTGCGGGCGGCACGCGACGCGGCGCTCGCCCGGTACCGGCAGGTTATGAACTCCGACGAGACGCCGATCAATCCATACCGGGTGTACGGCGATCTCATGCGGGTGCTGGATCTGCGCAATTCGTTCGTGACGCACGAATCCGGCAATACGCGCGACCAGCTCAGCACCGTGTTCGACACGCTGATCCCGCGCGGCTTCCTGGGCTGGGGCAATGTCTCCACGCTGGGGTTCAGCCTGGCGGCTGCCATTGCCGCGAAGAAGGCGTTTCCGGGGCGGGCTTCCGTGGCGGTGACCGGAGAGGCGGGCCTTGGCTACATGCTCGGCAACCTTGAGGTTCTGCTGCGCGAGAAACTCGGGATCACCATTGTGCACATCAGCAATGGCGGCTTTGCGGGCTATGGACCCGGGTTCTGGGGGCCGGGGCACGATCCCTTCACCCACCAGGTGCTGGGACCGGACGACGTGGATATGTCGAAGGTGATCGGTGCGCTCGGCTTCCATACCGAGCGGGTGAGCATGCCGGCCGAAATCATCCCGGCGTTGCGGCGGGCGCTGGATGTCAATGCGTCGGGGCGTCCGGCGTATATCGAGTTCATCTGCTGCCAGTACCCGGTGTATGGCGGGTGGGTTGGACGCAGCGCGGAGTGAAACGATGCCGAAGCTGATCCCCGTTGCCGACGCGTTGAGCAAGCCGTTCTGGGACGCTGTCAATCAGCGGCGGCTGGTGTTGCAGCACTGCGCTGCCTGCGACCGGCTGCAATACCCGCCGCAAAAGGCCTGCCAGGTGTGTGGGTCGGATGCTGGTCTGACGTGGAAAGAGGTTGAGGGACGCGGCCATATCGCGGCTGCCATCGTGATCGAGGATGGCCGCCTCAACCGGCGGATGCCCGATCAGCCTTATAACCTGGCGATGGTGACGCTGGACGCGGACGAGCGGGTCAATTTCTATTCCAATCTCCCGGGCACCCCGGCTTACAAAGTGCCCGTAGGCGCCGCCGTCGAGGTTACGTTCGAGGAGGTGGCCCCGGACCAGCTCATCCACGAGTGGCGGGTGGTGCCATGAGCGCGCCAGACCGGTATCAGTGGCGGCGAGACAAGGACGGGCTCGGCGTGTGGGAGCACCGCGGCAAGGTCGCGGTGGCCGGTGTCGGGCATTCGCCGGTGGACCGTCGGTGGGACGGCGTGTCGATGAACCAGACGCTCGGGGCTTACTCCATCCTGGCCTGCCGGAAGGCGATGGACGAGGCAGGCGTGACGCCGGATCAGATCGACGGCGTTATCTGCTGCGACAGCCATATCGCGGGCGGCAGCGGCGGATCCGCGTCACAATGGGCGCCGCGGCCCTATTTCGACCCGCCTTACGATTCCGAGTGGGGACTAACGCTGGTCAACGCGCAGTGGCTGATCGCGCAGATGGGGCTGCGCAACGTGCGGTTTGCTCCGACCGGAGTGCCGACCATCAGCGAAATGGTGGGCATGGCGGCACAGGCCGTGGGTGATGGGATGTGCAGCACGTGCCTGGTCATCTACCCGACCGGCAATCTGGAAGGACGCTATCGCCGCGGTGGCGAGAATGCCGACGACTACGCCCGCGGCGCCCGGCAATGGACGGCGCCCTGGGGCAATCACGGCGGCAACGATTTCGTCAACATTTTTCCCCATGGCCAGTACTGCCGGAAATACGGTGGCAGGCACGACGACCTCGCGCCGTTCGTCGTCAACCAGCACCGCAACGGATTGCTGACGCCGTGGGGGTTCAATGCGACGCATGGGGTGCCGCAGCTCACTGTCGAGGAGTACGTTGGTTCGCGCTACATCCTGAACCCGCTGCGGCTGTGGGACTGCGACCGGCCGGTGAATGCATCGGCCGCGTATTTGTTCACCACCGCCGAGCGCGCGCGCGACATGCGGCAGAAGCCGGTCTATGTGCTCAATCACTCACAGCACAGTTTCCGCAAGCGCAGCACACAGGAAGATCTGGAGGAGATCGAAGGCTGGACGGACCGTGCCGCCGCGCGGATGTACGAGGGTGCCGGGCTGGGGCCGGCGGACGTGGATGTGTTCAATCCGTACGACGGCTATGCACCCATGACGCAGTTCTTCCTGGAGGCGTTTCGGTGGCACGGCGTCGGGCGGGGGGATGCGTTCGCGTTCTACGCGGGCGATATCAGGGTGGAGGGACCGCACCCGCTTTGCTCCAGCGGCGGCAATCTGGGGAATGGGCGCACGCGGACGGCGATGTATACCGATTGCATCGAGCAATTGCGCGGCACTGCGGGCGCCCGGCAGGTGACGGTGCGGGCGGAGACGGCGCTGGGGGCGTTCACCACGCCGAGCAGTGGGGGGTGGATCATGTTCGGGAAGTCGCCGAGTTGAAGGGGTGTGTAGCCGGCGAGCACCGGCTCGCGGCGATCACTCATTCGGCGCCGGTTCACACGTTAGCCGGGCCCAGCGCGGTCTGCGCTGTACCATTAGCGTCAAAATTGATCCAGATCGTTTCAATCATATTGAGGAATAGATCGGGTGTAAGCGGTTGGCCCTGCGCGTCTATCGTAGTGCCGGCCTTCTTGAATCCTTCGCCGAGTGTAGCAAAGAAATGCTCTGACTGCTCGCCTGTGACACTGGATTTCACCGGCCCTCGGCGATCACTATCAGCCACGTGCGGTGCTATGTGCCGCGTAATACAACGAGGGCGTCTACCGCCTTCACTCCCTGACCCGCCGGCAGCGCTATGAGCGGATTGATGTCGAACTCCGCCAGGTGTCCTTCCAAATGCACGGCGAGGTACGACACTCGCACCAGCGTCTCCTCCAGCGCCTCCACATCCGCCGCCGGCCGTCCGCGAAACCCACGCAGCAACCGGGCACCTTGCACCTCAGCAATCATCGTCCGTGCCTCTGCCCTCGTAACCGGACACCGCCGCAGCGCCACATCGCCAAAGACCTCGACCATCACGCCGCCACTACCGAACAGCAGCACAGGCCCCAATTGCGGGTCGCAGGACACGCCAACGATAACTTCGACACCGTCCGCCACCATCTCCTGCACCGACACGCCGTTGATCCGGGCCTGCGGCGCATGGGCCCCCGCACGGACCAGGATCTCCGCATACGCCGTCCGCACCTGCCCCGCATCGCCGAGCCCAAGCCGAACCACCCCAGCCTCTGTCTTGTGCAAAATATCCGGCGAATCGACCTTCAAAGCCACCGGAAACCCAAGCTGCGCCGCCGCCTCGACCGCCGCTTCCGCAGATCCCACCAGCACCTCACGCGCACTCCCCACGCCCCAGGCCGCTAACAACTGCTTGCTCTCGGATTCCGAGAGTGTCGCCCGCCCCAGCCCAAGCGCCCGGGCGATCGCCGCATCCTGCCCAACCGTGCGCGGCGGCGCCGAGGCAAAGCCATCGGCCAGCCGGCGCTCGCGCCACGTGTGATACGCCAGCCGGCTCCGCAGGCCGCGGGCCAACGAGGCCGGCGTGTAGAACACGGGAATCCGCGCGTTCCGCAGCATCCCCAGGCCAGGCTTGGCGTCCCGGCTTCCGGTCCACAGGAACACCACACCCTTGCCGGTCCGATCACGCTGGCTGATCACTTGCTCCGCCTGGGCGTCGGCCCCGGAACTCGCCACGACGAGCGTTCCCATCCGCGGATCATCGACCATATGCTGCATGATCGCCGGGAAGGATTCACTGTTGGCAAAGCCCGTCACATCGGCAGGATTCGCCGCCCATCCGAAACCCTTCAGGATTCCGTTGATGCCGTCACGCGCCGCGTCGCCCAGCGTCGGCAGATCGAGACCGGCCGCCCCGCACATATCGGCCGTCAGCGAACTGATGCCGCCCGAGTGCGACACCACCGCGACACCGGGAACCGCGGGCGGCGGGGTAAAAGCCAGAAGCTGCGCGACCTCCAGCAGTTCGTCGTAATCCTGCACCCGGATCACGCCGTACTGGGCAAAGATCGCATCGTACCGTGCATCCTCGCCCGTCAGCGCCGCGGTGTGCGATTGTGCCGCCCGCGCCCCAAGTTCCGAACGCCCGATCTTGATCAGCACGATCGGCTTGCCATGCTCTGCCGCAAGCTTCGCCACTTCGAGAAACTTGTCGGCCCGTTTGAAGCCTTCGACAAAACCGGCAATGACCCGCGTATCAGGATCGTCCAGCAGGTAACGCGCAAAGTCGGAAAAATCGAGGTCGGCCTCGTTCCCGGTCGAGATGATGTAGCTGAAGCCGATGCCGTTCTCCACCGCCCGCACCAGGAACGGCCCGAACGCGGTTGCGCCGCTCTGGCACACCAGGCCGATCGGCCCGGTCAGGCCGGATGCCCCGCGCGAGGAAGACGTGGCCCAGATATCGTCTTTGACATTCGCAAGCCCCAGGCAGTTGGGGCCGCTGATGCGCATGCCGGACGCGCGGGCAAAGTCTCCCAATTCCCCCTGCAAGTCACGCCGGTCATCGACGCCGCGCTCGGCAAATCCCGCCGAGATCACGATCGCCGATCCCGCCCCCTTGCGATGGCTCTCCTGCAGGACGGAGAGCACCTGGTCGTGGGGCACGACGATGCCCACCACGTCGGGGGCCTCCGGCAGGTCCGTCACGCTCTTGTACGACGTCTCTCCCATGATGCTGTCATAACGCGGGTTCACGGCATAGACCCGCACCCGGTCTTTCGCCTTCAGCGCCGCAGCCAGAAACCGTCCGCCATACTGCATGCGCGGCGTCGCGCCCACGATCGCAATGGAGCGCGGGTTGAGCATTTTGTGGATCGACGCCATCTGCGGCTGTGTCCAGAACTCCATGATCCCCCCGGAAAAGGATGTGGTCCGTCGGGTCGGCGCGCCCACGGTCTGCGAGCGGGGCTGCCATCGGCCGGCATCCCCGCATCATTGGCTGAAGCAGGGCGCCTGCTGTCAATCGGTCAGGAGCGGCCGGCGGTGGCGCATGCGATCGGCGCAAGCCACACCGAATTTCGTGCACCAGCGCCGCATTGTTCCATAGAAAACGGGGGGCGACGCCGCCCCTTTCCGACCAGGCGAGACGAGGCGCAGGCCGGCGATACGCACCCCTGCTCCGTGCCGCGTCTATAGTACCAGCGCCGCCAGCAGGGCATCCAGCCGCAAGCGCCCGGCCGCTAGCGCTGCTAACCGGCCGTCCGCCCGCCGCAGGTAGCCTTCCGACTCGGCCCGGGCCAGCACGCCGGTGTCGATGGCTTCCTCCAGCGTGACGCCAGTGCGGGCGGCGAAGCGGGCGGCGTCGATGCCCTCGGTCAGGCGCAGACCCATCAGCAGCATTTCGCGCGCCTTCTCGGCCGCACTCAGCGCGGCCTGATCTGCGGTGCCGTGGCCGTGCTGCGCTACACGTTCGGCCCAGATCTCCGGCGCGCGGTGGCGGCGTGTGGCGAAAAGCTGCGGCCCCAGCGTGAGCCGGCCATGTGCGCCCGGGCCGATGCCGGCGTAGTCGCCGTAGCGCCAGTAGGCCAGGTTGTGATTGCTCTCCGCTCCAGGGCAGGCGTAGTTCGAAACCTCATAGGCCTGTAAGTTGAATCGCGCCGCCTCCTCTGCGGTGGCTTCGTACAGGGCGGCGGCGGTGTCGTCATCCGGCAGCACGATCTCGCCGCGTGCATGGCGGGTGGCGAAAGCGGTGCCCGGCTCGATGGTGAGCTGGTAGAGCGACAGATGGTCCGCGGCGAGCGCCAGGGCTTCGCGCAGCTCGTCGCGCCACGCGGCCAGAGTCTGGCCGGGCCGGGCGTAGATGAGATCGAAGGAGACGCGTGGAAAGGTGGCGCGGGCGGTTTCCAGCGCAGACCGGGCTTGCCCGGCGGAGTGCTGACGGCCGAGCAAGCGCAGGGCTTCGGGATCGAGGCTTTGCACGCCGAGCGACAGGCGGTTCACCCCGGCCTGGCGGAACGCGGCGAGGCGTGCGGCTTCGACGCTGGTGGGGTTGGCTTCCAGGGTGATCTCCAGCGCGGGAGCGGGATCGAACCAGCGGCAGGCGTCCTCGATGAGGGCGGCGACGGTATCCGGCTGCATCAGGCTGGGCGTGCCGCCGCCGAAGAAGATGGAGGTGAGCGGGCGGCGGCCGAGACGCGCGGCTTCCCAGGCCAGCTCGGTGCGGAGCGCGGTGCGGAAGTCGGCCTGCGGGATGCGGTCGCGGACGTGGGAGTTGAAGTCGCAATACGGGCACTTGGCCAGGCAGAACGGCCAATGGATGTAAAGTGCGAGCGGTTCCATGGCGGGAGAGATAGGGCCGATCGGCGGCCGATGCTGCATCTGCCGGTGGCTGGGGGGCGCGAGCCGGTCTCTTTGGGGTATGCCGCGGCAGCGGGCGGGGTTTGACGGACGCCGGTGACTGGGCGGGCAGCGGGAAACTTTACAACTTTTCGATTTTCGCGCGCAGACCGCCGTGAAGGCTGCGCCGCCTGCAGGGGCTGGATTCCAGCGGTCGCGACGCCCGGTATTATGTAGCAACCTCACCTAAAAGCGTTGGTATCACCACCCCTGCATTAGGTTGCGGCAGTACGACTCACTTAATCAAGCCACGCCAAATAAGTTAGCCACGTGCGGCTCTTGCGTTCGGTCATCGAGTCGGTGTACAGACACGACGGAAGCCGGGAGTCGCGCCATGTCCGCCGATCTGTCTCATGCCCTGGAAGCCAATAGGGAAGTCCTGGCTTCGTTGGACCGTGAAGAGGCGGTATTGGATGCCGAAGATGCCGTGCTTAAGGAACGGCAGAAGGCCATCAGCGTGCGGCGGTACGAGATTCACGAGCGCCGGCAGGTTCTTCAGTTGGCCGCAACCTTTTACCGCGAATACCTTGGCGCCCCAATTCCGACCGACCCTCTTCCGTTGCCGGTTCCCCCGGACACGACTTGTGTCTCTACGGCTGAGACAGAGTCGGCTCCCCCGACTCACTTAGTGAGTCGCAAGTCTAGAGCGCGAATCGGCCCCCAGCGATACCGGATGCTCGCGCTACTGAGAAGCGAAAGTAGGCCATTAGACGAGGCGGATATCGCAAGCCGAACCGGCCTCGGGATCAAACGTGTTCGGGATCAGATTCGAGCGGACTTGCCAGACCGTATCATCGCCATTTCAGAGGGGTTGTTTGGCGGAGTTGCTGGCTATGAGATTACGCCAGATGGTCTTGATCTCATGGCCAGATTTGAGGCGTACAAGAAAGCCAAAGGCCAGCCGCTCCCATCGCTGGAAGGCCCAATTGGCGAGGACGGAGAGGAGGTGAACGCTGACCCAGAACGAGAGGAGCGAATGGCTGCATGACCCCGATCGGTCTGCCCGGCGCCAGATACGGCCCCGGATGAGAAAAGGCCGGGCGTAGGAGCGCCCGGCCTGATCCCAGTATTCAACGCGGAGCGCTAGCCCCGAGTCAGGGCACCAACCCGGGCGCAAGATACGCGCGACCGGGACCGGACTCAAGGGTTGGTTCTCCCCACGGAGAACACACATGTCTCTTCCCAAGAAGAGGTGCCTTCGCTGCACCTTTCTGCTCGCCTGTAACGCCAAATGGCTTGTTGAGGTGCAGGGATACACGCTCACGCAGGCCGGCGTAATCTTGCAGGTCAACCCTGGAACCCTAAGCCATGTCATGCATGGACGACGGTTCCCTGGGTCGTTCCCGATCCCGCTACTGTAGAAGCAATGTCGGCCGGTCTCGCCGTGGCGATACCGGCCGCCCGTTCGCCATCAAACAGAAGCCGGACGCCAACCGCTTCCAACGCTCGTTGGAGCGCGGCGAGGTTGTTCTTGATTGGCACGCGCCGTCCTTTCTCGAAGTCGCGGACGGTCGAGAGGGAAACGCTTGCCTTTTGGGCCAGATCGTCCTGTGACCAATCCAACCATCCACGGGCGGCACGGCTTTGCTCTGGCGTCAACATGACAGAGACATAGCACTTTTTTCGCTAGACGCCAACGATTTTCGTTGCCATCGCCTAGAACGACGGATATAACTGACACCAACGAAGACCGTTGGAGTCAGTGAGATGTCCCAGCATTTCCTTCTTTCCGCTCGCGCCCGGAACTTGAGCCTGACGACGGTCGCTCGTATGAGCGAGGATGAGGCGCATGCGACGTTCAAGGCAATTCGCTGGGCTGACAATGGCGGCGAGCCGTTCTGCCCATCCTGCAGCAGCCTGACCGTCTATGCCTTTACCACGGGCGCCCGCGCCGGCCGTCTCTGGAAGTGCAAGGCATGCAAGCACCAGTTCAGCGTCACGTCAGGCACGATCTTCGCCAGCCATAAGCTGCCAATCCGCGACTATCTGTTGGCAACAGCCATTTTCGTGAATGCAGTCAAGGGGACCAGCGCCCTCCAACTCGGGCGCGATCTGGACGTGCAATACAAGACAGCCTTCGTCCTGGCCCACAAGCTCCGGGAGGCGATCGGCGCGGGCCAGAGCGAAGGCGAATTGTCGGGCACCGTAGAGATCGACGGTGCGTACGTGGGAGGCGCCATCCGCCAGCCGAATGAGGCAGCCGACCGCACCGACCGCCGTTCTGAGCATCCAGCCGGCCGGCAGTCAGTCGTGATCGCTCGCCAGCGTGATGGCCGGACGCTGCCGGTGGTGGTGGCCAAGGAAGCCGATTAGCCGGACGTGGTGCGGGTACTGGCAGAGGGCGGCGTGCTAGAAAATTGGACTCGACAATTGGGTAGTTATTGGTCATGGCCGACCGTGGCGGTGTCGTTTCGAGTCGCCGAGTCGCGCAACAAGATTGCGTCTCGCCACATGTGGGAGATAGCTATGCCAGATCCCGGACTTTCCCTTCTTGGCTTCATGGATCAAGCGCAAGCCATTGTTCATTTGGAGCAGGTTTGCATAGTCGCAAATCCAACCCCAGCAATCCTCATGGGAGAATGGATGGCAGCGAAAGCTAACCTTGGGCCACCACAACCAAAAGCCGGCCAGCCGGACATCCAGCTTATGTCGAGGACGCATCCCTACATACAAAGCCTTGCGGCGCAGCCGTGGGTCGCACAGCTTTTCCAGTCGCCGGATTTCGTCCAGGCTAATTTTGCGATTGTAGAGATCGATCCTCTTCTGGCCTTTCAGCATACGGTAAGCGAAGCGAGAATAGCTCAACACAATGCTTCACTCAGCCCCACCCCCACGCTTGACGAGATGCTACCTATTTGCCTGCCGCAGACGCTTCCAAATGAACCGGCAAGCTTACAGTTGCAGTCGCATTCTTTATTGATAAAGGCACGTAGTCTAAACATGAGACTTAGGGGACAGGGGCTGTTTGGCCAGATAGCGGGCATAGACTTCGGGCCGTCGGTGCCTCTTGTGCAGGTCAGCCGCCTAAATGGAAGGTGCTACCTGTCAAACGGATTTCATCGCGCAACATATCTTCGAAAGTCAGGCGCGACCTACATGCCCTGCATTCTGAGAGACGCGTCAAGTGCGGCTTCAGTTGGTATCAACGACAATACCTTCGGCCTGCCGCTACTTGAGTCCGCAGACCCTCCCACCGTGGGTCATTTTGCGCAGGGGAAGGCTCATTCTGTCAGCCTTCGACGGACCTCAAGGGTCATTCACCTCAGTTGGTCAGAGTGGGCCGTCTACGACGAGTAAGCAGCTATCGCGACACCACAATCTTCTGGAATATGCCCGAGGCCGTAGCTGGCGGCGAAGCGTCTTGGCCAGGATTTCTGATCACCAAGCCGGCGATCGGGTCAGATGATCCAACGCCGATCGTGATGATGTCGGCGGGGGGCTGGACACAAGCCACACCGGTCGCAGGTTTCCCTTCGTTTGGTGCGAGGATGTGCTCCATTGTCGGCTCTCCGGTTTGGTGATCGCCGTTCCGGCGACGCGACAATATACCCCGATTCGTCAGATTCTGCCAGAATCTTCTTGACATGGAGTCGCTGAACGGTCGGATTTTGATGCCGAATCGCCGACTCGGCCACATATAGTGCAAGCGCGGGTTTTTGGCCACCATAAATTGATCTCCAAGCGGAGCATTAACGCGGTTCCAGCGCTCCGGTTGGGGCTATGTTCCTATAATGTTCTTAAGGTTTGGTAAACGTGATCGCGACTAACTGCTGCCGCAAGCACTAATCGCCCACCTCACTCGTCGCCCCTTCTCCCTCTGCCACCGCAGCGTCCCGATAGCCTCCTGCCGCACCAGCGCCCCCGCCTCCCTGTCAGGCGACCAACCACGCGACTGCACGCCGCGCCCCCTTCACCCGCCGCAGCGTCCCGTTGGCCGCCTGCCGTTCCAGCGCGATCCGCACCCGCTTTTTCAGGACGGGGAGAGTAACCTGTGCCGCCCATTCCTGCCGGGCCACGGCCGCTACGATCTCGCTAGCCCGCATCGGCTCCCCGGCCTGGCGCAATGTGTCGAAGATCACCTTGGCGATCCCGCCGCGCGGCGCCGGGTGCAGGATGGGCTTGTATGCGCGCTTTGGGCCGCCCTTCGCTTCAATCGCCGCGTCCAACCGCACGACCTCGGCGCGCCAACGGACCAGCATAGCCTCGGCCTTGGCCATCCGGTCGGCGCGATAGCGGCGTCGGCGGACAAGATCGCTGCGGGCTGGATTCGGTGGAAGGCGTGGCATGGGCGACTCCAGACGGTCGCCGCTTATATAGCATGCCAACGCTATTCGTTGGTAGATGATAATTTAGGTGAGGCTGCTACATAATGCCGCGACGCGTGGCCGGTGGGGTTCTTTGTCTGGACAGACGGAGCAGCCTCCGGCTGCCGCGTGGTTACGGCAGGCGGAGGCCGGGGCAACCCCGTTATCGCGACGCGGCGGCGGCTCGGATCAGGCGGCGCGGCGGCGGCGGGCGATCAGACCCAGCGTCGCGACGCCGGCACCGAGCAATAGCATCGATCCCGGTTCCGGCACCGAGGTGTCGTCGCTTTGCTCGACGAGAATGTAGAGACTACTGGAGGTCGTACCGGGAATGTCAGGGAAAGACCAGGTGCCGCTCAGGGTCGGGTCGAGTTCCGTTTCCGTGTCCAGAATGTCGGAACCAAGGTCGGTGGTCAGGCCGGAAAGCGACGTCACGTCGCCGCTCTGGGTGGTTTGGCCCGATTCCGTGCTACAGCCGGTGTCGCCGACGGCTGCGCAGAAGGCGCTCTCGGCGCTGCCATTGACGATGTACAGGGCAAGTTCGTTCGCCCCGTTGGTTTCGGAACCGCTGCTGTTGTTGAAGGTGATGCCATCGATCTCCCCGTTGGTATCGGTATCGATGGTGTAGCCTGGGGAGTAGGAGCCTCCGGCGTCGTTTGCTACCTCGGTAGCCAGATCGCTGGAATCCTGGTTGTTCACCAGCGTCGTCAGAGTGGTGGACCCGATGTCGGGAATGCCCATCCCGAGATCTCCCTGGGGATCGGCGATGCCCCTGGCGTAAAAGGCGCCGCGCCAGCCGACGCCGGCGCGCGCGATGGCATAGGCGGCGGCGGCGCCGAACGGGAGACGGTACGAGTAAGCGTACGCATAGGCGGTGCTGCCCGCGCCGACCGAGAGGCCCCAGAAATAGGCTGCCCCCGCCGGCGATGCGGCGTAAGCCGCGGCATAGGCCCAGTTTGGTGCGCTGATGGCCAGGAATGCCGAGGCGGAGGCGGGCCGAGTGCCTCCGAGGGCAGCGATCGTGAGAGAAAACGACAACAGACTTATAAATTCAAATCGTCGCATCGTTGCCTCCTCCGTTTTTCAGCATTGCGTTGGTCGTCGTCGCGCCGTGTTTCCCCTTGGGAGCCGTAGCGGCGTTCAAGCAACTTTTGTGCCGTTTATCAAAGACGCGTTTTATCAATATCTTGGTTCGGGACCGGATAGGGCTCGCGAGAGAAATGTAAAATTAGCCGACAGGCTGGCGGCGATGGCGACGGGATCGGTGGTGCCAAAGTCAGGCGCCGTCGGTGGCCGCTGCGGTTGGGGCGCTGATGTGGCGGGATCCGCGCCGACGGCCCCATCGGACCGTTGCGACGGAACCCATCGCACCAATTGGCGCCAGTATGTGGGAGGGACGCGTCGGGGCAGACGTTCCGGCCGGGTGCGATCTCTCGAGACGATCCGATCAAATCCCAGCAGCGGCGCCACGCGGCGCTTCAGTCTGTTGTCATACCAGCCCACCTAATGATTGACGCGCCGGCCGTGCCCGATCGACATGGCGGGAGCAGGCCCGCCATCCACGCCTATGCAGCACGCAGCGAGAAAATCGCGGATGCCGGCCTTCGCCAGCATGACGCGGAGGGCGGCGGTCGTGCGTCAATCATTATGCTGCCTGGTATCACTCGGCGCTTTGGAGGCCGTCGTGACGGCGGGGACGAATCAGTGCGGCGGGGCTGGCCGTGTGGCGGCCCCGTGGGGTGGGTGTTAGTGGTGCGCGATGCGGTCAGGGGGGGCCGGTGGATTCGGGCGCCGGCTTGCCTTGCGTGCTTTGTGGGTTCGCTGCGGGGTGTACCCAGGGCGGTGGTTCCGGGGCCAGAATGAGGGGCGGCTCGACCGGGGGTTCGCCGATGAAGAAGCCCATGACCCGAATGACATCGCGTCTTCCGCCGCCGACATCGACCGGTGGCCATGACTGGTCCATCGTCGGGAGTCGGTCCTGCTCTTCCTGGAAATGCTGCTCGCGGCGCCAGCGGCGGACGAGCTGGATGGCGGGGTTGCCTTCGTAGTGCATCATTACGAGGAACAGATCGTTCCAGAATGAGACCTGGCAGAGCGCCGGGGCGACGCCGAGGTCGGCGCAGATGTCGGCGAGGCTGAGGCCGACGGGGCGGCGGGTGGCCTGCGTCACGAGGTCCTCGAATTTGGGCAGGTGGATTGGGTCGAGCGGGTTCTCGACGTTGTCCAGCCAGTCGTCGCGCCAGGAGGGGCGCGGGTGGCGCTTGGGCTTGGGTTCGGGGTCCGAGAGGTTTGCCGTTGGGTCTGCCGCGGCGGGCTGTGCGGGCTGCGGCTTCAGGCGGACGCGGAGCGGCGGCCTGGTGAGGTCTCGGCCGCTTGCGGCGCGTTGCAGCAGGACGTGGTGGAGGGCGGCGGCGCGGAGGATGCCGCGGCGGATGTGAGCGAGGATAACGGCGGCGCTGCTGGTGCCGAAATGCCTGGCGATGAGGTGGAAGCCGGGGGAGGTGGAACGGCGGTCGAAGGTCTCGGCGAGGTGGCGGCCGTAGGTGAGGAGGATCTGGACGAGGCGGAGGATGTTCGCGAGGTTGGGCAGGGCGGTGAGGTCGGGGGTGGTGGTGGGGTTGGACGCAGTTGTGGTGTTGGACGCAGTGGTGGCGTTGGGCGCAGTTGTGGCGT
>Ga0335075_10010680_pt1 | contig 13937 bp, 9 predicted proteins | sample Lox_Sample_24_FD_206723 | JGI IMG/M metagenome (GOLD analysis project Ga0335075, IMG submission 206723) | Soil microbial communities from Loxahatchee National Wildlife Refuge, Florida, United States - Lox_Sample_2.4 | ecosystem: Environmental > Terrestrial > Soil > Wetlands | place: USA: Florida...
CGAGCCGGGAGGACGTCTTGATGGAGTTGCGCGCGATGGCGGGCGAGGAGGACGCCTTCTGGGAGACGGGGAAGTGCTCGGGCACGATGTACTGCGGCGACCACGGGCACTATCACTTCATGAACGAGGCCTTCGGCCTCTTCGCACACGTCAACGTGCTCCAGCGCGACATGTGCCCGAGCGCCACGAAGTTCGAAGCGGAGATCATCGCGATGACGCTCAGCCTGCAGTCGGGGGACGTGGCTGCGGCGGCGGGCGACGAGCCCTGCGGCCTGGTGACCACCGGTGGGACCGGCAGCATCCTGCACGCGGTCCTCGCCTACCGCGAGCACGGGGCGCAGGCGCGCGGCATCACCCGGCCCAACGTGGTCAAGCCCGAGACGGCCCACCCGGCCTTCGACAAGGCCTGCCACCTCTTCGGCGTCGAGTTGCGCCGTGCGCCGGTCGACCCGGTGACGACCAAGGTCGACGTGGACTGGGTGCGCGACAACGTCGACGACCAGACGGTGGCGCTGATCGGCTCGGCCTGCAACTACGGCTACGGCACCGTGGACTCGATCGCCGAGCTCGCCGACCTCGCGCTCGAGCGTGGCGTCGGGCTCCACGTCGACGGGTGTCTCGGCGGATTCATCCTGCCCTTCGGACGCGAGCTCGGCTACGACATCGAGGCCTTCGACTACGCGGTGCCGGGGGTGACGTCCATCTCGGCCGACACGCACAAGTACGGCTACGCCTTCAAGGGGTCCTCGGTCCTCACCTTCCGCTCCAAGGCGCTGCGCAACGCGCAGTACTTCTACCTCACCGACTGGAGCGGGGGGAAGTACACCTCACCGGGGATCGAGGGCTCGCGTTCGGGCGGGCTCATCGCCGCGACGTGGGCCGCCATGGTCCAGTACGGCCACGACGGCTATCTCGAGTACGCGCGCCAGATCTTCGAGACGTCGTTCGCCATGCAGGAGGCCGTGCGGTCGCACCCCGAGCTGCGCCTCATGGGACAGCCGACCTTCCTCTTCTCCTTCACCTCCGACGAGTTCGACATCTACCACGTCAACGACTTCATGCGGACCAAGGGCTGGCGCTTCAACGGCCAGCAGTACCCCAACGCGTTGCACATGGCGGTCACCCGGCCCCAGACGCGTCCCGAGGTCGTCGCCGAATTCGCGTCCGACCTCGCCGACGCGGTCGCCTACGCCACGGCGCACGCGGCCGAGGCGCCGAAGACCGGCGCGATCTACGGCGGGGTGGCCGGCGGCATGACCGACGAAGCCGACGAATTCATCCGGGCCGTCATGGCCGACATGCTCGACGGGCAGTCCGCCATCCCGGCCAAGTGACCGGGGCCGGCGCGGCGCCCGACGCACGCGGCCGGCCCGACGCGTGGGTGGCCGGTTGCGTCGCCGCCCAGGCCGCGCTCGACGACGCGCTGGCCGGCCTCTCCGACGACGCCGCCCGCAGCCCGAGCCGCCTGCCCGGATGGAGCGTGGGGCACGTTCTCACCCACATCGCCCGCAACGGCGACAGCGTGGTGTGGCGCCTCGAGGGCGCGGCGCGGGGCGAGTTGCGCGACCAGTATCCAGGGGGGCTCGAGCAGCGACGGGCCGACATCGAGGGCGGCGCGGGGCGGAGCGCCGCGGCGCTCGTCGCGGACGTGCGCGACTCGTCCGCCGCCGTGGCCCGTGCGATGGACGGCCTGCCCGCTCCCGCCTGGGACGCGCCGTCACGGACGTCGCGCGGGATCGTCGAGCCGTCGCGCGACGCCGTGCTCTCGCGCTGGCGCGAGGTGGTGGTCCACCATGGCGATCTCGGCATGACGGCGGTGCCGCTCCCCGCCGGTCTGGTGGACGCCTGGCTGCCGCGCGAGCTCACCCGTCTCCCCGGGCGCACCGATCCCGCTGCCCTGCTCGCCTGGGTGATCGGGCGCGGGAACGCACCCGCGCTCGAGCCTTGGTAGGGCTGCGGCTCGACCGCTCCCCTCGCTCAAGGTGAGGACGAGACGAACGCGTTGCCGGCGCGGTCGACGGCGACGCAGTAGGACGGCGTCGGGCATGAGATGCTGGTCAGCGCGTGCCCGTTGTCGACGAGGGTGCCCTTGCTCCAGGTCGCGCCGTTCCAGCCGAAGACGCGGCCGATGGAATCGACGGCACGGCAGAACGACGCCGTCGGGCACGACACCGACGTGAGGCCCGACTGGTTGGTCCCGGTGACCGGCGACTCGGCTGCGATCGGCAGTGGTGCGGTGAAGGCCTGGCCGTTCCAGGTCACGATGTCGCCGTTGCTGTCGACAATCACACAGAACGACGCGCTGGCGCAGGACACCGAGTTGAGCTGCCCTTCGGTGTCGACGTCACCGGGCTGCGTCCAGGTGCTGCCGTTCCACACCGAGGGCCCGCCCTCGGCCGCCACGCAGAACGTGGGCGATGCGCACGAGATCTGGTTCGCCGCTCCCCACGCGCCGAGGTTGCCCGACCACCCGTTGCCGTCCCAGCGGAACGCATTGCCCTCGCCGTCGATCGTCATGCAGAACGTGGGCCCGGTGCAGTCGATGGCCGTGATCCCTTGCGCGGCGGCCAGCGTGGTGGGCGCCTGCCACGCGCTGCCGTTGAAGAACGCGACCTGGTTCGTGTCGGGCGCCGCCGCGCAGAAGGTCGGCGTCCCACAGGACACGAACGACGTTCCCTGGGGCGAGGCCGACGGCACCGGGGACCCCAGCGAGCTCGGCTTCCCGAGGAACAGCCGGTAGGTCTGCCCGCCGGCGGCGCCGACGAGGCATGCGCCCGCTGCGGGGCAGGTGACGACCGAGAGGTTGGTGCCCGGTGCGACGCGGATCGCCTTGGACCACGTGCCGGCCGGCGCGGCGGTCGTCGGTGTCGTGGCGCGCGACGTGGACGTCGTGCTGGGCGCGCTCGTGCCGCCCGAGTTCCCCCCGCACGCCGCAGCGGCCAGCGCGACCACCGTCAAGGCACAGGCCGCGCCGACCAGTCGCGGCCGTCTCCCCACTAGGAGTGGGCCGGGAGCCCGTTCGCCTCGAGGGCGCGGTGACGCGACCAGGTGTCGAGCACGATGAGCGTCTTGGTGCCCGTGACGCGTCCACGACGGCGCAGCTGCTCGATGACCTGGCCGAGACGTTCGACGTCGGGCACCTGGAGCCAGACGAGGGCATCGGGGTCACCGGCGGTCGTGAACACGGCTTGGACCTCGGAGAGCTGCATCGCCGTCTCCTTGATCTCCTGCAGGTCGGCCGTCCCGGCGAACCGGACCTCCGTGAAGGCCTGGATGGGACGCCCGGCCTTGCGGTGGTCGACAACAACCGTGTAGCCAGCGATGACGCCCGTCCGCTCCAGGCGCTCGATCCGCCTGGTCACGGCTGATGCCGAGAGCGAGACCTGTTCCCCTATGTCGGCCATCGTCCGGCGTGCATTGTGTGACAGGAGCTCGATGATCTGGTGATCGATCGGATCCAATTCCTCTGTTCCCATGACCATAAGCCTAACGAAGGACGGTTCGTCTGCACATTCAGTGCACCAACTGACGCCGCGGTTGCCCCTCCGTTGCGCGGCAGCCTCGGTTGGCCCCAGTCGCGGGCGACCGGTTCTGGGGGTCGGTTCGGCAGGGCGCGGATCCGGCTCCGCCGGGTCTTGGCCGGGGTCCAGCCGGGGCCGGGCCGGGGCTCAGCTGAGGTTCAGCCGGGCCGCCGGTGGACGGCGACCGCGTAGTCGTCGCCCGCGCGGAAGGGCGTGCGGTCCCACGTCGACCAACGCTCCTCGAGCTCGAGCCCCGCGGCGGTCGCGAACGCATCGTGGCGGACGGGATCGAGGCCTCCGGGGCGGAGGGAGTAGCCGGCGACGAGGCGGCCCCCCGGAGCCAACCACCGGGCCGCGTTGGCGATCACCCGCTCCTCGCTGCCCGATGGCACGAAGATGAGGACGTTGCCGGCGAGGACGACGGCGTCGAAGGTCCGCCCGAAGTCGAGCTGCGGGTCGGTGAGGTCGGCCTCGACCCATTCGATGTCCGGCGCCTTGCGGCGAGCCGCCTCGAGCATCCCGGCATCGACATCCACGCCGACGACCGCGCGCCCGCGCCGGCTGAGCTCGATGGCGACGCGGCCGGTGCCACACCCCGCATCGAGGACGGACGCCGGCGCGTAGGCGTCGACGAAGTCCGCCTCGCCGTGCACGTCGACGCCGGCCGAGGCGAGCCGCTCGAAGCGCCGGTCGTAGTCCGCGCCACGCGGCACGTCACTTCGTCCCCAGCGATCGGTCACGGCTGACAGACGTTATTGGATGCGCCCGCGTGGCGCGCCGGGGTCGCCGTCGCCGTCGATAACGTGGCCCAGCGTGTGCCTCCTCGTCGCCGCCTCGCGTGTCGCCCCGGACGAACCGTTGCTGGTCGGGGCCAACCGCGACGAGATCCTGGAGCGGCCCTCCACCGCGATGACCGTGCTCGACGCCGGTCCGCCGCGGATCGCGGGCGGCCGCGACGAGCTGTCGGGCGGGACGTGGCTCGCCGTCAACGAGTACGGGGTGTGCGCCGGCCTCACCAACCAACCGCTGGGCGACGCCAAGGACCCCGCCAAGCGCTCTCGCGGCGAGCTCCCCCTCGCGCTCGCCCGGCACCCGACGGCGGCGGAGGCCGTCGACTCGCTCCTGGCGGGGTACGCGCCAGCCGACTACAACGGCTCGTGGTTGCTCGTCGGCGACCGGACCTCGTTGTACTTCGTCGACTTCACCGGGACGACGACAGCACGCGGCAGCGCGGTCGCGCTGCCGCCGGGCACGTACGTGCTGGAGAACCGTGCCCTCGGCGAGCCCTCGCTGAAGGTCGACCTCGTGCGAACCATGCTCGGCGACCCGCGCACCGCCGACGAGATCGTGGACTCGTTCCGTCGCGTGCTCGTCGACCACCGGGTCCCCGACGGGGAGGAACGTCCCAACGCGGCCAACTGTGTCCACCTCGAGGAATTCGGGACGCGCTCGTCCTGCCTCGTGCGGGTGCCCGCAGCCGACGCGCCGCCACGCCTCTGGGTGGCCGACGGCCCGCCGTGCGCGACGCCCTACGAGGAGGCGACGTGGCTGTGGGAGGGGTGCGCGCCGGGCTAGTCGCGGACGAGTGGCTTGTAGCGCACCCGGTGGGGCTGGTCGGCCTCCGCGCCGAGTCGCTTCCGGCGGTCGGCCTCGTAGTCGCTGAAGTTGCCCTCGTACCAACGCACCTCGGAGTCGCCCTCGAACGCGAGCACGTGGGTCGCGATGCGATCGAGGAACCAGCGGTCGTGGCTGATGACGACCGCGCAGCCCGGGAAGCCGAGCAGCCCGTCCTCGAGCGCGCGGAGCGTGTCGACGTCGAGGTCGTTGGTCGGCTCGTCGAGCAGCAGGACGTTGCCGCCGCTGCTCAGCACCTTGGCCAGCAGGACCCGGTTGCGCTCGCCGCCCGAGAGCTGGCCGACCTTCTTCTGCTGGTCGCTCCCTTTGAAGCCGAACCCGGCGACGTAGGCGCGCCCGTGCAGCTCGCGCCCGCCGACCACGAGGCGGTCGGCTCCGCCGGTGATCTCCTCGAAGACCGTCGCGTCAGGGGCGAGGGTGGCGCGCGTCTGGTCCACGTAGGCCAGCTCCACAGACGCGCCCACGGTCAGCGAGCCCGCGTCGGGCTGCTCCTCCCCCACGATCATGCGGAACAGCGTCGTCTTGCCCGCCCCGTTCGGCCCGATCACGCCCACGATGCCGCCGGGCGGCAGCATGAACGTCAGCTCGTCGACGAGGAGCCGGTCGCCGTACCCCTTCACGACACCGGACGCGTCGACCACCTGGTCGCCCAGGCGCGGGCCCGGCGGGATGGTGAGCTCGACCTTGTCCGCCCTGCGCTCGGACGCCTCGGCCTCGGCGACGAGCTCGTTGTAGGCGGTGATGCGCGCCTTGCCCTTGCTCTGGCGGGCGCGCGGCGACATGCGGATCCAGTCGAGCTCGCGCTCGAGGGAGGCCTGGCGCGAGCGGTCGGCCTTCTCCTCGGCGGCCAGGCGCGCCTGCTTCTGCTCGAGCCACGACGAGTAGTTGCCTTCCCAGGGGATCCCGGCGCCGCGGTCGAGCTCGAGGATCCAGCCCGCCACGTTGTCGAGGAAGTACCGGTCGTGGGTCACCGCGACGACCGTGCCCGGGTACTCCTGGAGCGTCCGCTCCAACCAGGCGACGGACTCGGCGTCGAGGTGGTTCGTGGGCTCATCGAGGAGCAGGAGGTCGGGCTTGGACAGCAGCAGCCGGCACAGCGCGACGCGCCTGCGCTCGCCGCCGGACAACGTGGTCACGTCGGCGTCGCCGGGCGGCAGCCGCAGTGCGTCCATGGCGATCTCGAAGGTCCGCTCGAGCTCCCACGCGCCCGCGGCGTCGATCTTGGCCTGGAGGTCGCCCTGCTCGGCGATCAGCGCGTCGATGTCCGCGTCGGGTTCGCCGAAGGCCGCGCACACCTCGTTGTAGCGGTCGACGAGTCGCTTCGCTTCGCCGACCCCCTCGGCCACGTTGCCGGCGACGTCCTTCGTCTCATCGAGCTGGGGCTCTTGGGACAGGTACCCGACGGTGAATCCCGGCGTGAGGCGTGCCTCGCCGGTGAAGCCGTCGTCCTCGCCGGCCATGATCCGCAACAGCGAGGACTTGCCCGAGCCGTTGGATCCGATGACGCCGATCTTGGCGCCGGGGTAGAAGGAGAGGTTGATGCCCTTCAGGACCTCGCGGTCGGGAGGATAGAAGCGCTTCAACCCGCGCATGGTGTAGATGAACTGGGGCGCCATGGCGTCCAGTGTGCCCGATGCCCCGGGACCCCGAACTCAGCAGGTCAGAAGCCGGTGCCGGCGATGATGGCGCCGTTGAGGTGGGTGCCCGCCATGGAACCGTCGTTGGGCGCGTCGCCGTAGGTGAAGACGCCGCCCGCCGCAGAGGCCACCCAGTACCCGCCCCCGCCGGAATCGGTGAAGATCGCCGAGGCGGGGTTGAGCCCACCCACGGCGCCGACCGGCCCGCCCCGCGACGCGGCGTCGCCGTACGCGTAGACGGTGCCGTTGGCCAGCAGCACGTAGTAGCCCCCGCCGTCGGCCGTCCGCACCGCGGCGGTGATCGGCGAGCCCTGCGGCCCGGGCGCGCCGTAGTACGGCGCGTCGCCGAAGGTGTAGACGTTGCCGGTCTGGGTGACGAGCCAGTAGCCGCGGCCGGAGGCGTCGGGCACGACGGACACTGCCGCGCCGTTGCAGCCGCCGATCCCCGGGCACGACCCCTCGAACTGGGCATCGCCGAAGGCGAACACCCCACCGTCGGACGCCACCATGAAGTAGCCGCCGCCGTCCGCGGACGGCACCATCCCGACGATGGGCGCATTCAGCGCGTGCGGCCCGCCGGTCCCGGCGGGTGCCAGACCGAGGCCGGGGATGGAGCCGTGGAAGCCGGCGTCGCCGAAGGCGAAGATGCCGCCGTCGGACGCCACGAGCCAGTACCCCTCCTCGTCGGAGGTCGGCGTGATCCCCACGACCGGGCGCTGCAGTTTCAGGCTGCCGGTCGACCCGTGGAAGGTGGCCGAGCCGAAGGTGAAGATGCCGCCGTCGGAGCCCACGAGCCAGTACCCGTGCTGGGCCGGCGGGGGTGGCGGCGGCGGCCCGCCGCTCACGGTGAAGTCACCCGATGCGCTCGTGAAGACCACCGCGTAGTCCACGGCGTCCGACCCGTTGAGCGCGACACCGCCACACGACCCGGGCACGAGCGTGTAGGAGCCACCCGCCAGGGTCGACGTGATCGACGTCGACGGGGCCACCTGGGCGCAGCTGAGCGAGCTCGCGTCGACGCTGATGCCGGACGGCGACGAACCGACGACACTTCCGCTGAACCCCGGCGAGCCGCCCCACGCCTGCGAGCCGCTGACGGCGACCTCGACCGGCATCGGGTTCACGGTCGTCGTCCCCGAGGTGTACACGATCGCGTAGTTCGGGTCCGTCGCCCCGCTGCAGCTCGACATGTAGGTCTGGGACGGCGGCGAGGACGGCGGGCTCGTGTTGGTCGCGGTCGTCGAACAGGTCGGGGGCGAGGAGAGCGAGCCCGCGCCGTCGCCGGCGACGAAACCGCTGTAGGCCGGGGTGACATTGGGTGGTGTGGTGCCGTAGTTCATGGAGCCGCTCGAGGCGGTGATGGTCAACGTCGCCTGGTTGATCGTGACGGTGCCCGGCGTGTACGTGATCGTGTAATTCGAATCGGCCGCGCCGCTGCACGAGGAGGCGTAGGTCGGCGGCGACGCGGGGCTCGTGCTCGTCGCCGTCGTCGAGCACGTCGGCGCCGTGGTGAGCGAGAACGGCGTGTCCCCGTTCACGAAGCCGCTGTAGTTCGGGATGATGGTGGGGGGCGTGGCCCCGTAGGTCATGGAGCCGCTGGACGCGCCGATCGAGAGCGGCGCAGGCGCAACGGTGAAGTTGCCCGTGACGCTCGAGTACGCCGGCGCGTAGTCGTTCGAGTTGGTCCCGCTCAGTGTGGCGCCCGAGCACGATGCGGCCAGGAGCGTCCGGCTGCCCGCGGGCACCCCCGGGCCGATTGAGGTGAAGGGCTCGAGCTCGATGCAGCTCAGGTTCGTCGTCGTCACGGTGATGCCGGCGGGCGGGTTGCTGGCCGTGCCGACGAAGGCGGGCAACCCGCCGTAGGTCTGCGAGCCGCTCACGGCGACGGCCACGGGCGCGGGTGTCACCGTGAAGTCACCGGACGCGCTCGTGAGCACCAGGGTGTAGTCGTTCGCGTTCGGACCCGAGAGGGTCACGCCCGAGCACGTCGTCTGGTCCAGGGTGTCGCTACCGGCCTGGAGGCTGGGCGTGATCGGCGTCGACGGCTCGATGCCGGTGCAGGTGAGGGCCGACGCGTTGACCGTGACCCCGTAGGGGGTCGCGCCCGTGGAGCCGCCGAAGTCCGCCTGCGCGCCGAAGGTGGGCGATCCGCCGTAGACCTGCGTGCCCGAGACCGCGACGTCGAGGGGGATCGCGTCCAAGCCCTGCGCGAGCTGCGACGCCACGGGGGTCCCCAACCCGGTCGCCATGTCGTAACCGCCGGCGGCGGCGAACTGCCCGGCCCCCGTTCCGTTGTAGTCGTTGTTCCCGGTCGTCACGTCGTTGAGGTACGTGCCGGGCGAACGCTGCGCCAGCTCGTAGAGGATCGGGTTGATGGCACCGAACCCGGACGTGTTGCCGTCGGCCGACGCGACGACGGCGAGGACACCGGCCCACAGGGGCGCGGCGGCGCTGGTGCCGCCGATCGCCGTCCACCCGAGCCCGTTGACCGAGTCGTAGATGATGTACCCGGTGCTGGGGTTGGCGTCGGCCGACACGTCAGGGATCTCGCGGCAGTCGCCGCCCGAGTTCGCGCACGGGGTCCCGCTGCTCCCCGAGACTGTGCCCAGCGTCTGCTGGTACGCCGGCATCGCGAAGGTCTTCGAAATGCCGCCGCCACCCGCGCCTTCCGCGTAGTGCAGCTGATCGTTCCACGTGCTCTCCGTCGGTGCGGGACCGAGCGCCGTCAGCGAGGTGCCGCCGACGGCGGTGACGTACGGCTGACTCGCAGGGTCCGACACGGCGAGGTTCAGGTTCTGCACGACGTCGTCGCCCGCCGTCTGGTCCGCCACCCACACGAGATCGCGCCCGCTGTCGCTCGCGACCGCGCCCATGGTGTCGCTGTTCGTTTCGAGGTTGACCGTGGCCGTGATCGTGTTCGCCGTGGGGTTGATCGTCGCCAGCACGTCACCGGGGAAGGTGAGGCCGTCGAGCGTCGCCAGTACCTCGGTGCCGTCCGGCGACAGCGCGACCGAGCGCACGACCGCGGACCCGTCGAGCCCCGGGACCGACGGCCCCGTCGATATGGTGGTGCTCACGGTGTGGGTGCTGAGGCTGAGCACCGAGACGCCGCCGCCGCCCGTCCCTCCACCCGCGTTCGCGACGTAGAGGTTGCCGGTGCTGGCGTCGACCGCGAGGCTGATCGGGTCGTGGCCCACGGTCACGGTGGTCGCCGACGTGCAGCCCGACTGGACGGTCGCATTGCACGTCGTGGCGTTGAAGTACTCCACGCGGTTGTTGCTGCCGTCGGCGACGTAGACGAAACCGTTGGTCGCGTCCACCGCGATCGCCGTGGCGACACTGGACGCGGCGAGGGTGACCGACCCGACGTACGCGTTCGTGCTGGCGTTGTAGACCGCGACCGACGTGCCGCCGGCGTTGGCGACGTAGAGCGTCGACCCGTTGGCCGCCACCGCGCTCGGAGACGACAGGTGGCCGTTCGAGGGGATGGTGGTCGGCGAACTGCATCCGCTCGTGGACGTCTGGTTGCAGGTGCTCGTGGCGAAGGTGGTGAGGGTGCTCGACGACGCATTGGCCACGAACACCTTGCCGAGCGACGAATCGAGGGTGATCGACTCGGGCGTGGTCCCCGTGGTGACGGAGCCCGAGGCGACGAAATCCGAAGGATTGCTGGCGGTGCCCTCACCGTCGACGCTCACGGAGTTGGATTGCTTGTTGGCCACGTACAGCGTGCCGGTCGTCGGGTCGACGGCCTGGGACACGGGGCTCGATCCCGTGGGCGCCGAGACGACGCCGTTGACGTTGCAGCCCGCCGACCCCTGGTCGCCGGTGGACGCGAAGACGGACTGCCCGTCCACGGCCGCGGCCTGCAACAGCGTGTTCTCCGAGGACTGGAGCGACTGACCCACGTAGGACTCGCATCCGTTCGTCCAGCTGGCACTCACGACCTTCGCGTTGTCGTCGCTCACGATCTTGGCCAAGACGTTGTAGATCCCGTCGGAGGGACCGCCCTCGTACACCTCGACGTCGGCCTTCGGCGCGAGGGAGAGCACCGTCTCGATGTCCAGCTCGGCCTCGACAGTGTTGCCGCCGGTCGCGCCACCGCCGTCGACTGCGACCTGGCTCACCTGCCCGTTGGCGAGGCTGATGCCGTAGCAAGCGGCGAAACTGTTGATGTCGGTCGAGCTGAAGCCTGCGCCGGAGAGCTCGACCAGGGCGACGGTCGATCCCGCCCCGTAGTCGCTCGAGTTGTACAAGGGGTCGAACGAGTACGCCTGCGCGAGGTCGTCGGCGTCGAGCGCGCCGTAGTTGTTCTCCGCCGAGTCGATGGACGTCGTGCAGCTCCCCGCGGCCGGCGCCGGCTGCCCGGGAGCCAGGTCCGGCGAGGCGGCGGGCGCCGGTGACGAACTGGCGCCGGTCGCGCCCGAGCCGGACGGCGCCGCCTGGGGCGGGCTGGGCGTGGCCGACGACGACGTCGTCGTCGTCGGCTGCGGCGGGCTCAGCGTGTCGAGGCCGATCACACCCTCGATCGAGGGCGCGATGGCCGACGGCAGCTCAGGAGCATCCCGGTTGCGAAAACCGGTCTTGCCGGAGGAGAGCCGGTACCGGTCGATCGGGGTCGAAAACGCACGCTGCACCTGGGCGGCGGTCCCTGAGACCTCGAGGGAGAGGCCGGTCCTCGACAGCGCGCCGACGCTCAAGCCCTGCGCCGCCAGGTCGCCGCTGATCTGGTTGACGGTCGCGCTCGTCGGCCCGTAGCGCTGCGCGAACTGCTGTGGCGTCAAGAAGTGGTGGAACTGCGGCGACGAGGGGTCGGACACCGCCTGCGCCTCGGCGGCGAGCGCCGCAGGGTCACGCGGCTGCAGCGTGACGACGAGCGGCAGTTGCGTCGCCGAGGGCGCTGGGCCGAGGTAGGTCGCTCCCGGCGGGACGGCGCCCTGCTTGCCGGGCAACGGTTCGAGCTTCGTGCCTGCGCCGGTGCCGGAGGCGGCCGCCACGCCGGTGTGCCCGGCGAGCGAGACCGCGATCGTGACCAGGAGGGCGAGGGGCGCGCCGAGGACCGACGAGGCCACGATCCCGCGCGCCGTGCAGCCACGGCGACGTCGACGTCGATGGAAGTCCCGCAACACCCTCGGCCACCGCCCCCTCTGTCAGGGAAAAAATAGTCTCGCCTGGGGGTATGGCTTGACGCGCGGACGGTCGGGGGCCCCTGCGGGAGGCGGCGCCGGGCGCTCGGGACGACCCTTACGCGGTCCGGGCCGGCTCGCGAGGCGCTGACCAGCGAATTCGCGCCAGCCGGCGAGGGGCGACCCGGCCCGAGCCTGCGAACCAACGGACGGAGTCCTCGAGCGCCTCAGCGGCGGGCCGGGGCGAGTAGCCCAGCTCGGAGCGAGCCCGCGCGTCGTCGAACGCCATCCGCGACGTCGACATCCGGGCGGCCTCCAAGGGGACAGAGGGGTGCCGTCGCAGCAGGCGGCCCTCCACGGCCTCCGACACACCGGCCGCGAGCAGCGAGACCGCGCGCGGCACTTTCAGCAGGGGCCCGGGGAGCCCGGTGCGGCGCGCGAGCTCGCCCAACAACGCTTCGAGTGTCAGGTTCTCGCCACCCAGTATGTAGCTGCGCCCCGGCCGCCCGTGTTCGAGCGCGAGGACGTGGCCGGCCGCCACGTCGTCGACGTGCGCGACGTTGAGCACGGTGTCGACGTACCCGGGCATGCGCCCGTTCAAGAAGTCGAGCACGAGCTTCCCGGTCGGCGTCGGTGCGCGGTCTCCCGGCCCGAGCGGGAAGGTCGGCAGCACCAACGACACCGGCAACCCTTCGGCCGCGGCGCGGAGCACCTCGTGCTCGGCGACGTACTTGGATCGCTTGTAGGAGCCGTACAGGTGGCGGACGTCGGGGAAGCACCGCTCGTCTGCTGCGACGGAGCGCGACACACCCTCGAGCCCGAGCGTGCCGACCGTACTGGTGTAGACCAGCCGTTCGACTCCGGCTTCGGAGGCTGCCTGCACCACGTTGCGAGTGCCGCCGACGTTGACGGCGTAGAACGCGCTCGGGTCCCGGGCCCAGAACCGGTAGAGGGCCGCGACGTGGAAGACGGCGCGGCAGCCGCTGACGGCCGTCCGCACGCTGTCGAGGCTGCGGACGTCGCCGACCACCTGTTTCACCGGCAGGTCGCGCAGGTTCGCGGTGTCCGCACCCGGTTCGACGAGTGCGACGACCTCGAGCTCGCGGTCCAGCAGCTGGCGGGTGACGGCGGACCCGATGAAGCCGCTCGCGCCGGTCACGAGGACGCGGTCGCCCGATCCGAGCCGGACAGCGGTCACAGCCGCGACCGGTGCAACGTGCCCTTGGCCATCGTCTTGCCGAACTCCCAGATGAGGCCGGACCCCGACCCACGTTGCGCGCTTGCGAGCACGTCGTCCAGCGCGTCGGCGAAGTACTCGACTTCGTCGTCCCCCGCGATCAACGGCGGGAGGAGCTTGATGACGTTCATGTTGTCGGCGGCGACCTGGGTGAGGATGCGGTGCCGGTGGAAGAGCGGCACGACGACCATCTGCGAGAACAGCGCAGGCCGGATCGCCTCGAGCACGCGGTAGCGACGCCGGAGACTCGGCGTCGTCGGCTCTCCGAACACGAGCCCGATCATCAGCCCTCTCCCCCGGACCTCGTGGAGGAACTCGTACTTCTCGACCAGGGGCCCGAGCGCCTTGGTGAACGCCTTGCCGGTCCGCTGGACGCGGTCGAGGATGTCGTCCTCGTCGAAGGCCTGCATCGTCGCGAGGCCGGCCACCATCGCCAACTGGTTGGCGCTGAAGGTCGACGAGTGGACGACCGCGCGGTCCATGGAGCTGAACACGCTGTCGGAGACCGCGGCAGAGCACAGCATCGCGCCCACGGGCACGTACCCCCCCGACAGCGCCTTGGACAGAGTGATGATGTCGGGCGAGATCCCGAATTGCTCGTGGCAGAAGAACGTGCCGCAGCGACCCATCCCGGCTTGGACCTCGTCGAGCACCAACAACGCCTTGTGGCGCCGGCACAGCGACTGGGCCTCGGCCCAGAACTCGTCGGGGGCCACGTTGACCCCCTTGCCCTGGATCGGCTCGATCACGAGCGCCGCCACGTCACCCCGCCGCAGCTCGC
>Ga0335075_10010681_pt1 | contig 13935 bp, 11 predicted proteins | sample Lox_Sample_24_FD_206723 | JGI IMG/M metagenome (GOLD analysis project Ga0335075, IMG submission 206723) | Soil microbial communities from Loxahatchee National Wildlife Refuge, Florida, United States - Lox_Sample_2.4 | ecosystem: Environmental > Terrestrial > Soil > Wetlands | place: USA...
GTGTCATACGCCGCGCGAATCGAGATCCAGGAGCCGATCCGGTCGTTCTGACCTTCGTTCACGGGTGGAAGAATAATGCTGCGCCGGACAACAGCAATGTCGCCGGATTCCAGGTGGCCCTCCAGGACATCTACGCGCGGCTGCAGGGAAAGCGCCCCGTTATCGGCATCTATATCGGCTGGCGCGGCAACCTGATTCGGCCTACGTGGCCTGTAGCGCAGCAGTTCTCGTATTACAACCGCGAGGCCGCCGCTACACGCATTCCCGGCGCCAGCCTCTCCAGCGCGCTGACGCAGATTGCGGCGCGCACGCACGAGAATCCCCGGGCGCTCGCCATTTTTATCGGGCACTCCTTCGGTGGACTGCTGCTGGAGCGCGCCATCAGCGAAGCGACGGCAAGTGAGATTGCCCAGGCCACCGTCTACAGGCAGCAAGCCGCCGCACTGCCGGCCGGTTCACCCGAGGCCGCTGAGAAGCTGATACTGGCGAAGGCCGCCAGCGATGCCCGCGCCGACCTCGTCATCTTCATCAACCCTGCCGGAGCGGCCACGGAAGCCAAGCCGATGTTCGATTTCCTGGTGAACAACAGTTACCGCTATCAGCCCTACAGGGCAGACGCATCGGCGACCGAATCCGGCGCGATTACGGCTGACCGGCCGCTCATCGTATCCCTCACTTCCACCGGCGATCTGGCCACGAAGGTGGCCGTACCCATTGGCCACGCCCTTCCTTTACTCGGTTTCAAAGCAGCGGGGAGCTTCCGCGATCTCGGCCCGAGCGGCCATTACGAACTGTCCTGCTTCGACCCCCATGAGCCACATCCTCACTGGGACCTGAAAACAAAGAAGGACGGCGCCGTCCCGCAGAGTTCTTTTTACATGAACACCGCGCCGCATATGCAGGTTCTGCAAAGCCACCTGATGCTGAAAGCGGTCGGCGCAACTCGGATGCAGGTTGCATCCACGGGCGAAACGATCACGATCCACAACCCTCAGGCAATTGCCCAGTGCAATCGCGATCTCTTCAATGCGGAAAATCTGAACATCGTCAGCACCTTCCGCCTTGCCGACACCCAGGCCTGTTTTGCTATTCAGGAGCGGCCGCATCGCTGCAACGGGACGCCCTACTGGATGATGGAAATCGATCCCGACGTGGTGCCGGACCACAGCACGATCTTCACGCAACGCTTCATCCAGTTTCTGATGGATACCTTCTTTACAACGCCCGAAGGAACTCCTATGCAGCGTATCAACCCGCACCTATTCTGAATCGACGACGCCGGGCATAGCCGCGGTCGAGGTCAGTCGTGGGTACCAAGGGAGCGAAGCCATATCCCCGAAGCGAGCAGGGCCACCTTAACGCGTCGAGGAGGAAGCCCCCGCAGGAATTCGGATCCGGGCACAAGAAGTTCCCCCTCCGCGATTTCCCGCAAAGGGGGATTTGTTACTGCAGCAAACCGAGCCGAACGTGATAGACGAGTCCGCTCACCACGCCGCGCCTGAACCGTGGCAGGTGCCCACTCCTTTGTCGCTGTAAGAAGCCGGACCGGTTGTTTGTGCGGGATCCTTTAAGGCCGACTCGTAATCCCACTTGTAGCCGTTCGGAAGCAGTGTCAGGCCCATCACGCCCCAGAATTCGCCGGTTGACGCCTGGATATTCTCTGCGTTGAAACTCGTGTTGCCGGTAGGATCCTCCATGTTGGTCTCGTCGGAGCCGGACGTCACCGGGGTTGTGACGACGGTATCGAGCGTCTCGCCTCCGGTGCCGACGACGAATTCGCGAATGCCGTTCCTGGGGTCGTAGTTGGAGTCCGGATCAAGCGGGCGGTAGCGGGCATAGAGGTGGTCGTGCCCATTCAGGATCAGGTCGGCATGGTACTGATAGAGCAGCTGCCAAAATGCCTGTGCGGTAATACCCTCTTCGCTGATGCCATTCGCGGGGCTGTATGTGGGCTGGTGCCAGTAAGCGAGGGTACACGCGGAATGATTCGCCGCGAGATCCTTCTTCAGCCACTCGAGTTCTGCGGCAAACCAGGAGCCCGTGGTGGAACAACCACCCGGCTGGGTCTCGCACTCGATATTGAGCGAGATCAGATGCCACGAGCCCAGATTGTAGGAGTACCAGCCGTCTCCGACCCCGACTGAACCCCCTCCCGTATTGGTTCCGAGTCCGCCGGTCTGCGCGAAGTGCCCCGCCTGTCCATCGGAATAAGGCACGGGTTGCGTGAAGGTGCCGGCGGTATCCGGGTTGCCGGCGATCGTAGCCGTCATGATGCTTCCATCGCTGTTGTGCTGGACGCCGTTGAAGTAGGAGAAGTAGCCGTAGCCGGCTACGCCAATCGCACCGTGCTCGGTATAAAACTCATGGTTGCCCGGCGAGGGCCGCGTGATCATCTTGAACGCGCCATACGACAGCTCGTATGAGTTCTCAAAGTCGGAATATTGGCCGACCTGGTACTGCTCGTCTCCCAGCAGCGCCACCCGGTCCGGCTTCATGTTCTCAATCTGCTGCGCAGTGGCGGCCTGGCTCTCCACCAGATTCTGAGCCGTATCTCCGCTGCAGTTTTCACCCGCCTTCTCCCCAGCCTCTTCCTCGCCTGGCTGGCAGGCCACGTCACCCACCACCCCCAGCACCGGCGGATTCTGCAGCTTGTTGTACGGCCATGGATTGTCGTTCGGAACCCAGTTGGCCGGTGACCAGCCCCGGCTGTTCACCCACGGATTGGGATGGGTGTTCTGATTCTGAGCATGTGCACCAACTGCAAATGCCAGAACCGAGGCGGCTGCGCCCACGAGCACCGCCGAACGAATCCTGCCTTGCGTCGTCTCCATATTGTCCTCACGCTTTGGATTTGGGGTTCTGATGGGGATGGGGATGCTTGTCAAATCATCCACTTTTATCTCTTCAATGTTTCGCGTGTGTTTCGAATATGTGAAGATGCCGTGACAAACAGGATTTGGCAGGCCCCTCCAATCATCGGCAGAGGGCTGATTCCCGACGCTGCGGGGGAGGATGCAGCCTTGCGGCTGGGGGGCCGTCCGACGTCCGAACCGCCTGGTTCAGCAGGAAGGAACGCGCAACGTTTGACGGCCGGACCCGTCTCCCCGTCCGGTCTGCCCGATGCCGCGCTCAGGCGTAGCGGAACAGAGCCATGAACCCGAAGTCCATGTGCAGCTGCATATGGCAGTGAAACAGGGTGAGCCCCGGATGATCGGCGACCAGATCCACCGTGGCGCGTCCATAGGCGGGAACAATCACGGTGTCTTTCCTGATGCCGGCAGTCGGCTTGCCGTTGAGCTCGACGAGTTCGAACTGGTGCCGGTGGATATGCAGAGGGTGAGAATCGTCGCTGCGATTGTGAAATACCAGCCGGTAGCGGCGGCCCTTCCGGAACACGAATTCCCGGTCATGCGGATATTCCCTGCCGTTGACGAGCCAGTGATTGATACCTTTGGGTCCGCCTGGCACTTTTTCGAAGACCATGTCGATCGTCTGGTCCGGGGCGGGATGCGGCGCGGTCGTGCCGAAGATCGTGTAGTCCCAGCGTGACTTCGGAGGCGGAGCCCATCGTGGGCGCTGCTGCTGATTGGCGTACTCTACTACGATGCCCATGCCGGACTGCCGTGCCACATCGCGGATCTCCCCTAAAACCCACACTCCCGGATTATTCATCTCCACAATCGCATCCACGCGCTCGCCCGGGGCAATCTCAATCACATCGACCGGCTGCGGCGTGGGCACGGGATTGCCGTCGAGAGCGATCACCCGAAACTTGTGGCCGGACAAAGCGACGCGATGAATTTGCGCAGCGCTGGCGTTGAGCAGGCGCATCAGAACGCGCTGACCCTGCTGCACGCGGAGCGGCTCTCCCGCTCCGAGTATTTTGTCGTTGATTGAGTAAAGAGGAGCGCCGACTTCGAGACCGTTCGGACGCCGATCCGGACGGGCGGGCTTTTCGGGCATCGGGTCGTGCGGATCCGGCGCCATCTCGTCCTGATCCATCGGAGACAGGAAATATTGCCACTCACGCAGCGCCAGAAATACTTCCTGGTCGTAGTGGCCTGGATCGTCCGCGGAATCGATCATGAGAAATCCGAACTGGCCCGTGTAGGCGCCCCGATGCAGATCCAGCATGGCCGCGGTGTGCGAGTGGTACCACCGTGAACCCGCCGGCCGGGCTGCGAACTGGTAGCGCCGCCTGCCGTGGGGCGGGACCGGGGGAGTTCCTTCTTCCTCCACCCCATCCACTTCCGACGGAACGAACAGACCATGCCAGTGCACGTACTCCGGAACGTCTGTCTCGTTCACAACGTCGACGGTGACGCGCTGGCCCTCACGCATCCGCAGGAGGGGGCCGGGAACTCGATTGCTGTAGCCGATGGTGCTGATGACAACCTGCGGGGCCAGTTCCACCAGCATGGGCGCGATTTGCAGTGTGAAATCCGCCGCACGCGCCGTGGCCTTCGGCCCCGATGGCGCCATCCGATGCTGGGGCGATCCCGGAATCTGCTGGAGAGCCGACGACTCCCCGGACGCAGGGAGACTGCCTGCCCCGGCCGCGATGATGGTGGCCCATCCAAGCCTTACAAAATCTCTTCGCTTCATGCGATTCTCATTCCGGCCGCGAATTCCACCATACAGACGAGTGCCTCAGGGAGCAATTTTCATATCAAAGACCCTCCTGACGTTCTCGTTTTCAGGCGATTCCCTCCTTTTGGGCGAACCGGTCGGCCGCCGCGATGTTTTTCAATTTCTCAACGCTTCGATTTTGTTTCCGAGTCGCGAAGATTCTGGCCGGTGCCGCGACAGGAACGAGGTTGCCCCTGGTCCCTCGCATCCCAGCACCGGGGATGACAGATGACATAGGTTGCGCGCTCTCTTGATGCCCGAAACGACAGGACTCTCCATCGCCGGACCATGACATGATAAGGGTGGTCGCCAAAGGGCACCTGGGCCACGTGGTGATTCGCGACTCCCTCGCTCCGTTCGGGATACCGCTGGAGACAATGCAATAGGCTCTGGTCCACCGCTTTCGAAGGAATATACGACCGCCTTCTCATGCCTACGGCGGATTCCCTCGAACGCGTTCAGCAGTCGGGCGCGGCCGCGGATTCATCGGCCAGAGTCTGTCTCTGAATACCGGTTATGCATTCGCCGCGAGAACCGTGCCCGCAAGCGACCTCGCCTGATGCCTCGCGACGCGCAACCCGTTGCCTGATCACGCAACCATCGGATCGGGGCGCGTCATGGCAACATTCCCGGCGGGGTCGATTCGTTTTCGATCTGTTCGGCTGCCGACAAACTCGGCGAATATCCAGCATGCCCCGATCGCGGACAGATTGTAGACGGCCGCACCCCACGTCGCCTGATTGTGCAGGCGGCTAAATACGGGAGGCACTTCGACAAGGCCTTCAAACAGCAGCAGCATTAAAGCAAGAAACCTGGCGGCCAGGATATCTTTAATTCCCGAGCAAATTGCAACGCCCGCCAGAACAAATGCGATTCCTGTCAACCCCGCCCAAAAAGCTCCAAACGGGATCCACCGCGGAACGATGCCTGCGAACAGGTGAACGCCGATGAGATGGAATAAGCCGAAGAGGATGGGTGGCACTCCCAGGAGCCAGCGTGCCGCGATAATGGCTCTCGCCGAAGATAGGGAGTCCGTTGCAGCGGTGGACACGTAGACCATTACTGCCGGAGCGATCAGCAATAACTGTTGTGCGAGCCCGAAAGAGACGCCGAGCATGACGTCGATTCGCCAGCCGAGCGCATGAATTCCGATGTAGTACCGAGCCAGCCACATGGCTGCAAAAACCAGGTAGGCGGTGGCGGATGCCGCAGCGCCAAACCTTGCGCCGCGCTGCCACAGGATGGCCAGGCCCGCCGCGACCAGCCAGACACCCGCGACACAGGCCAGGATGTCTTGACCCGGAAGTTGCCCCAGAGAATTGATGGGTTGATGAGAGGCATCGAATCCACGCCAGGCGATATCGAGCATGCCGGTGAGGGCGGTCCCCAGGCCATAGAACCAAACTCCTACCTTCATCTGTTGATCTCCCGTTCAGCGAGCTGGAGCCCAACAACGAGACATGTATGCCTCGTTATACGACCTGATACTATAGCGGCATTGGTTCATCGAATAGAGCCATTTTCGCTATCTTCATTGGGCCATTCGCGATGCCAAAAGCCATCAGCTCGTTCGAACTCACTCTCAAAGGCCGGCCGCGCCATCAGGCCCTGACGAACTGGTTGTATGGCGAACTGCGTGCCGCCATTCTTGAAGGCCGGCTTGCGGCCGGCGCCAGGCTGCCGTCGTCAAGAGATTTCGCCAGACAATACGAACTCTCGCGGGGCACAGTGGTCAGCGTTCTGGAGCGTTTGCAGGCCGAGGGGTATGTCACCTCCCGCGTCGGATTCGGTACGTTGGTTAATCGTGTGGAAGCGCCTCGGCCGGCTCGCCAGGCAACCACGCCACCGGCGTACATTCGTCGCGTCATCTCGACATATAAGCGCCCGCAACCCTGGGTCGACCTCGCGTTTGTTGATGCGATCCACCCCTTTCGGATCGGGGTTCCCGCCCTCAACGAATTCCCGTCCGAAGTTTGGGGACGCATTGCCGCAAACCGCGCCCGCAAGTTCAGGTCCTGGCTGAAGAAAGAGGCGGATCGGCGCGGGTATCGGCCACTGCGCGAGGCAATCGCCGAGTATTTGCGAACGTCCCGTGGAGTGCGATGCACTGCGGAGCAAATCGTCATTGTCTCCGGAATACAGCAGGCCCTCGATCTGTTGGCGCGACTGCTCCTAAAAAAGGGCGATCCGATATGGATGGAGGATCCTGGATATTTTGGAGCCAGAATCGCGTTCGAGAATGTCGGAGCCAGGATGGTTGCTGTGCCGGTGGATGATGAAGGACTGGCTGTTTCCGCTGGAATCAGTATCTGTTCGGATGCGAAGGGAGCCTACGTTACGCCGGCTCACCAGTTCCCGCTGGGAGTAACGATGTCGCTGGAGCGGCGGATGGCACTTCTTGGCTGGGCCTCACGCGCCGGCGCTTTTGTTATCGAAGATGACTATGACAGCGAGTACAGGTTTGAGGGACCGCCTGTGCCTGCCCTGCAAAGTCTCGACAATCACTCAGTCGTTATCTTCGTCGGATCGTTCAGCAAGACGCTGTTCCCGGCCCTGCGCGTGGGTTATGTGGTATTGCCTGCGCCGCTGACAGATTTCTTCCTGGGTTTCCGCTACCGAACTGACTTCCGCAATTCCTCCTTTGATCAGGCGGTACTCTGCGACTTCATCGCAGAGGGGCACATGGCTCGTCATTTGCGGAGGATGCGGAACCTTTATGCTGTGCGCCTTGCAACACTCATGGAAGGATCCAGGCAACATCTGGATGGGCTGCTGGAGATCTCGAACGTCAGGGCAGGTCTCTACACAATCGGGTCCCTCAGGAATGAAATGTCTTCCCGACAGGCGGAAAAGCTGGCGACAGCCCAGGGTGTCGAAGTTCTCGGTGTCGATCGATGTACTCTGAGACGTCTCGATCCGAATGCCCTGCTCCTCGGCTTTGGCGGATTCGATGAGCATGCGATCCGGCAGGGACTCATTCGACTCGCAAAGGCATTAACCTAACCAGGCTTTGCCTCGATGAACCCCGTTCTCCCAACGACGCCCGGCAGTTGGGTTTCTTGAAAGATACAGACTTTCGACCCGGCACGGGTCGAGGATGAGATCACGGAAGTGATTGATTTCGTGCTGGCCGGGGACGCCACCACAAACACGTCCAGGCCCCTGTAATCACACGGTATTCAGAGGGTAGGGCCCGCACAGTTGCCCCCATAACCTTTCGCTTCGACCCAGGCAGAAATCCCCGTCCTGGTCCACTAAGAGCCCGGCATTGCATTCTCTCCGCACTTGCCTCCATGGCTGCATCACGTCTCACGGGGGTTTTGCCCCTGCAATCACGGTGGCAGCGATTCAGGAGCGGAGGTCAACGATGAAAGTTATCGATCTGATTGAGAAGGTGCAAGCGTTCGATCCAAACACCGATGTCTCGGTACAGATCGAGAACAGGACATTCGCCTCCCCGGTCTGGATCGGTGTCATGAACACCGCCGGACTGTTCGATGAACGCAAAGAATTTCGGCTGGTCATCTCAGCTTGGCAACCGGAAGACCACCTTAAGGCGCGCGCCGAACCGCAGCAGAAGTGGAGATCAGTTCAGAGGAGCCAATCATCGGAGTGCTCTTCGGAAGCTGAACCCGGTGCGACTTCTCAGGATGCATTAGCCAGGGTTGAAGATAAGGTTGACGCGCAGTCCAATGGGAAGAAATACTGAATCCGAGCAGGTGTTGGAGTCCACTTCGACCGCCCCTCGCCAGAGGGGAAGATGACTCCTACGAGTATGGAACTCGGAAGGGGTGTGCCTTGCTCTCACGAATCAGGATTGGAATGCGGCGGGGAGCCTGCGCCGCCATGCCAGAATCAATTCTTCGGGTGAGGCGTGGCCAGTGACAGTGCCGGAACCAATGACCACGAAAGGCGCCGCCGGCTCGGAACCTGCGGCTATCGCCGCTGATAGGTTTGAGAGCATTCTGTTCCCGAACCGACGGTCTTCGGCTGAGATCGACAGCCTGCGTCAGCCGGACTGCTTCTCTGACCTGAATCTTGATCAGGTCGTGGAGACAGCGACGGCAGGGCGCGGGGAGTACATCTTGCAGCCGTTCTTTTTCGCCATGTCGAGAGACCCTGCCACGATTTACTATCGCCACGATGTTTTCCGGGACCTCGAGAATCCAGCCGCAGGAACTTGCGTTCGAGTATTCGCGACGGCGATGCAAGAGTTGCGCGGGCAACTGACCCAGGCCGAGAAACATTACTACGCCCTCCAGAAGCAACGGTGTTTCCTCGATGCTGTGCACGTTTACTGCAAGGCATTGCGCAGACTGGCGGATGAACTGGCGCCGGCTGCGCTTCAGTCGGAGGGTTTGAACCGGCTTCGCAAATACCTTGCGGATACCCTCGCCGCTCGGGCGTTCCGCGACATGGAGTCCGAAGCCGGAAAGCTCATCGATGCGCTGGGACAGATCAGATACGCGCTCCTGATCGACGGGAAACGGATTACCGTGCGCCGCTATGAGCCGGAGCCGGATTACGGCGCAGATGTGCTGGAGACGTTTGAGAAGTTCCGGCATGGTTCGTCGAAGGAATACCGTTTCGATTTCCGCTTCGTCGCGGAGATGAACCACGTCGAGGCCGCGATCCTGGACCGGGTGGCTCGGCTGTATCCCGAGGACTTCTCTGCGCTCACCGATTATTGCTCGCGTCACGCAGATTTCCTGGACCCCGCGATAGCCCGATTTGACCGTGAAGTGCACTTTTATCTGGCATGGATCGAGTACGCACAGCGGTTCAAGAACGAAGGGCTCTGTTTCTGTTATCCCGCGGTATCGGATCAGGCCAGGGCCGTGTTCGCAAACGAAGCTTTCGACCTGGCTCTGGCAGATAAGCTCCGTGTGGACAAAAACGCAAAGGCAATCGTGACGAACGACTTCTCCCTGACTGGCGAGGAGCGGATCATCGTCGTTACGGGACCGAACCAGGGCGGAAAGACCACGTTTGCCCGAATGTTTGGTCAACTCCATTACCTGGCGAGCCTTGGCTGTCCCGTTCCGGCGAAGGATGCAAGTCTGTTCCTCTGCGACCGGCTGTTCACGCATTTCGAGAAAGAAGAGAACCTGCAGGATCTCACCGGAAAGCTGGAGGACGAACTGCTCAGAATTCACGGGATTCTGGAATCCGCGACTTCCGACAGCATCCTGATTATGAATGAGAGCTTCCTTTCGACCGCGCTGAATGATGCGCTCTTCCTCAGCCGCAAGGTCATGGAACAGATTGTGAAACTGGACATTCTGTGCGTGTCCGTTACCTTCCTGGACGAACTGTCCTCCATGAGCGGGAGCACGGTCAGCATGGTCGCAACCGTCGATCCGATCGATCCGTCACGGCGGACATTCAAGGTTATCCGCAGGCCCGCGGACGGCCTGGCCTACGCCGTTGCTATTGCGGAAAAGTACCGCCTCACACATCACGACGTGAAGGCGCGGATCAACCGAAACACCGGGGAGGGCAGGGCGTGAAGGCATTTTTGATGTATGCCGACCGGGATTTCGATCCGCAGGCGCCGCTGCCTCCGAACGCAGCTGAGCTGGTGCAGGACCTGGGACTGGAAGTGATCTTTGACGCCATGTCCGGCGACGATCCATTTCTTCAGGAAGTAGCGAAGAGCGCAGTGCAGTCCAGCCTTACGGAACCAAGCGAGATCCTGTACCGGCAACAGATTCTGATCGACGCGATGGCGAATCCGGAAGTCGTGCGCGGGCTCTACGATCTCGTTGTTGAAGCCATCGAGCGGGAGAAACACATCTGGGGTTGGATGACCACGAAATATCCGAATGAATTGCTCCATCGCTCGGTTGAAGTGATGGAACTCTTCGCGGATATGCTCGCACGTCTCCGCCGGATTGCGGACGAGCACGGACCACGATTTCAGTCGACGGGATTCTGCCGATTCTTCGCCATGGTGCGAACGGAACTGGATGACGAGTACCTGAGCAGGGTTCGCGACCACCTGGCGCGGCTCGGCTTTCGCGGCGGAGTGCTGATGAGCGCCGATCTGGGTCCTGAGAACAAAGGAGTCGATTACGTTCTGCGCAAGCCGCCCGATGCGCGGGGAGGCTGGCTGGCGCGGCTTCAGGAGTGGGTCTCGCGCCTCGGCGAGGAGCCGCAGGAGGCATATACCTATGAGGTTGCGGAACGAGATGAGGCCGGCTTCAACGCCTTGTCTGAACTGAAGAGCGAAGGGATTGCCCCGGTCGCCGCGGCACTCGCGCAGTCTACGGATCACATCCTGAGCTTTTTCAAAATGCTGCGGCTGGAACTGGCCTTTTATGCCGGGTGTCTGAACCTTCGTGACCGGCTTACCGCGAAAGGTGAACCAATTTGCATCCCCAAGCCTGCCGGTTTGGGTGAGATCGTGCTTTCTGGCCGCGGGTTTTACGACCCCGCTCTGAGCGTGAGCATGGAGAGCCGCGTTGTTCTCAACGATGTCGATGCCAATGGCAAGGAGTTGGTGATCATCACCGGCGCAAATCGTGGCGGCAAATCCACGCTGCTGCGCGGGCTGGGCCTGGCTCAGCTCATGATGCAATGCGGGATGTTCGTGCCGGCCGAGTCGTTCCGAGCGACGATGTGCAGCGCTTTGTTCACGCACTTCAAGCGCGAAGAGGATGCCGGGATGCAGAGTGGCAAGTTGGACGAGGAACTCGCGCGAATGAGTTCGATCGTGGACAGGCTGACGCCGCACTGCTTGGTTCTCCTGAACGAGTCGTTCGCTTCGACCAATGAGCGGGAAGGATCGGAAATTGGTCGGCAGATCGTGCGCGCTCTTCTGGCTTCGCAAATCAGGGTGTATTACGTCACCCACATGTACGACCTGGCACACGGATTCTTTGCGGAACGGCTCGCCAGCGCACTGTTTCTGCGGGCCGAGCGCCTCGCCGACGGCGAACGAACCTTCCGTCTGACGGAAGGCGAGCCGCTGCCTACGAGTTTTGGTGAAGATCTCTACCGGGTCGTTTTTGCACAGCCAACGCAAGCCGCGACTCCCGCTTCCTCGGGAGCTACGTCTGCGACATGAGGCAGACTTCGCCACTACCGACTCATCATCGCCCTTGCATTGAAGGCGAACGGCGAAAGGGCGCCAGGTACCAGCTCCGGGGGCGTTCAGCGTGAGTCGGAGGGTGCGATGTCCTATGTAAAGAACTCATTCACTGGCGAGAAAGCCCGACTTCTTGCCAGACGTGGGAGTTTGTCAACTCGCGGCATTCGGGCGCAGCCCTGGTGGCCGGAGGAAGTGTGCGAGAAAGTTGAGAGGATCGTATGGGTGGTCTACAGTCTGGGAGACATCGGAGATGATCTGCACGAATTTACCGCCTACGATAAGCGTGGCAATGTACTTGGTGTCCGCCGCATCGAGCAACTCTAACCAATAACAACGCGACGTGAGGCTTTGCAGTCCGGAGCCCTCAACCGCTTCGGGGCGATATTCGGAATCCATGACTATTCGGCGAAACGCGTCTTCATCGCCGACTGCATACGCCGCATTAACCTCCCGCATCGAGTTCTCGTCGCGCGCGATCCGCCTCGTTGGTTGCGGTATCGGGATGAACCTGCCTGGCCGCTTCCCGAAAAAGACCTCAGTTCGCTGAGCGGCGAGAAAAGGGGTACTTCAAGAGCCTCGCTAAGGGCCGCTGAATGAGATTCCTGATCTGGCAGGTGTGGCTGAGGGGCGTGACTCCTATCGTCGGCAATGCCAAACTGTTCCGCCGGGAAATTCGCGAGTCGAACCCTCCACTCCTTGAGGTGGGCATTGAGAGTTCCCAGCCTGAGAAGATAAAGCTGCTCAAACTCTGCCAGTTCTGCCTTCAGAGTCGTGACCCTGTATTTCTGGCTTGCCAGATCCGCTTCGAGCCAGGTCAATTCCGCTCGCCTGGAGGCCAGCTCTTCATCTTCCGGTGATGGCCGATGCACAGCTTCCGCTTTTCATTACAGCCTCGAGTGTTGCGTTTGAGAGTCATTATATGAAGGTGCCGACAGTGCGAAGACGGTTCGGCATCGTGAAGCGCAGTCATCTTGACAACCATCTGCCGACGGCTCATCATGGGGCCTGAACATCTCGATCAGGTGATGGAAGCCCACCTTTAACCGCCTTCACGGCTGATGATTCCTACCCTTATGAGGAGCCGCGCCGTGAAGAGGATCGTCCGGAAGTTTGCGCCAGACACACAATACCCCGCTTCAGATTCCCTCCCCTACATCCTTCAGCCAATTCAGCCATGGTTCGATTCGTCGACCCTTCTGATTGGTGTGCGCCGATGCTGAATTGAAAATCGCTTCGATGAGTCCGGAAAATTTTGTTGGAAATTGCAAAATGCTTGTTCAGGTGAGTACTGATGCTACGGACCGTTCTGTACAACCTCGTTCAGCTCCTGTTCATTCTCGGCTTTGCGCCTCTGTACTCCGGCGTGCTTAGCCGGTTCAAAGAGAATGTGCAGAGCAGGCGCGGCCCCAACATCTTCCAGCCGTATCGCGATCTGTGGAAGCTGTTTCACAAGGACGAGGTCGTCTCTTCAGAAACGACATGGATCTTTCGCTTCACTCCGTACCTGGTCTTTGTGGTCCCTCTGTTCGTTGCGAGCCTCATACCGGTCCTCACGGATTATCCACTGGCATTCGCTTTCATGGGCGACATGCTGGCCGCTGGTTTTTTCCTGGGACTCGGAGGCTTCTTTGCCGCACTCGCCGCCGTCGATACCGGAAATCCTTATGGCCCGATGGGAGCAAGCCGGACGCGCATGGTGGGATTCCTGGCTGAGCCGGTTTTCATGATCGTCTTCTTCACGGTTTCTTTCGTCGCGCAATCGACGATCCCGTACATCGTTCAACAACAATGGGTCGCCAGTCCCGCCGCCTTCTTCTCTCCGGCACACATCCTGCTGCTGATCGCCTTCTTCATGCTGATCCTGGCGGAGGGCGGGAAGATCCCCGTGGATAATCCGACGGGGCACTTCGAGCTGGCCATGATCGATGAATCGAAGGGGTTGGAATATTCAGGGCGCGGCGCGGCGCTGATGAAGTGGGGCGGCCAGATGAAGTTTCTGGTACTCACCTGCGTTTTCCTGAACGTCCTGCTGGCACCCTGGGGCCTGGCCAATGACCTCTCAGTTAACCATGTGTTACTCGCGATCCCTCTCATCCTTATCAAGATTCTTCTCTTCACCGTGGTTCTGGTTGTGATTGAAACGTCCCTCGCCAAACTGCGCCTCTTCCGCATCAGCGAGTTTCTTGGAGCCGCGTTCATCATTTCCGTTGCGG